>Ga0326727_10006652_pt1 | contig 31415 bp, 31 predicted proteins | sample MB2enrmetagenome_FD_207643 | JGI IMG/M metagenome (GOLD analysis project Ga0326727, IMG submission 207643) | Lab enriched peat soil microbial communities from McLean, Ithaca, NY, United States - MB29MY | ecosystem: Environmental > Terrestrial > Soil > Wetlands > Peat | place: USA: New York...
CCCAGAATTGTGCAATTTCATTTAGCGGGGGCATGGCCGGCATCGTCGTGTCGCCCGTCACCCCCTTGCACGCGGTAGGGGATTCTCCTAGCCCCCGCTGCCGAATTTCAGGGTTGGCCTGGGCCGGCGGCGGCGAAACAATGCTTCGTCGCGAGGCCAGTGCGGCCTTGCTTCCCGTTTCTCTTTCAGGGAGGTGTTGACATGAGACGAAATCGCATGCTTCTGGCGGTTGCCATGTTGGCGGTAACGTTCGGTTTGTCCTGCCTGGCCAGCGATGCCCAGGCCCGCCATCGCTGCTGCCGGGCGTACTGTTGCGGCTGCAACAGTTGCGGCTGCAGCAGTTGCGGGTGCAACAGTTGCGGGTGTAGCAGTTGCGGCTGCAACAGTTGCGGGACCTTGTCGTGCACGTCGGGATGCGGCTACACGACGTCATGTTGCGGGACAGCCTTTGTCTCGCCGTCTTGTTGCGGCGGCGGGCAAGTGACTGTCATCCCGCAGCCCGTGCCGTCCAGCGCGATAACCACTGCGCTGCCGGCCGGCAGCTACTGACGGCGGGCACGGACGGCCCTTTTCCTGGCGGGGCGCCCGCTTTCTCCTGGCGGCGCGCCCCCCTTTTCCTGACGGCGTGCCCGGGGCGGCGGTGCGGTGCCCCGGGCGCCGCCGTCGTGGTGGAACGTGCTTGTGGGGGCTCTCATCCGCGGAAGTACAAGTACGCGGCGAGGATCGCCCCCAGCACCACGGCCGAGGCCGCTACCTCGCCCCAACCCCAGCTCGCCCGGGTGCTGCGGCGATCTTCGGCTGTGGTTGTCCCGAATGCTAGTCCCTTGATCCTGCCGTACTCCGGCTCGGCCGTTAGATAACTGACCAGCACCATCACCACCGCCGACACCAGCGTGATCAGCACGCTGAAGTACTGGAAGTAGATGTTGTTGACGATCCACAGGAAGGAGCCGGGCCGGTAGCCGTCCTCGAAACCGGCCAGGCGCAGCGTGACGGGCGTGTCCACGATCATGCGGAACATGCCCAACAGAAAACCGACCAGCATGGCCGCGAAGCAGCCCTTGGCATTCAGCCGCTTGATGAACACGCCGAAGAAGAACACCACGAAGATCGGCGGCGCCAGGTAGCCTTGCACGGCTTGCAGGTAGTTGTAGAGGCCGTGGGCCCCTTGGATCACCGGGATCCACGCCAGGGCGATCAGGATCATCACCGCCGTGGCGATCCGCCCGGTGCGGACGATCTGGTGCTGGCTGGCTCCCGGCCGCCACTTCTCGTAGAGATCGACGGTGAACAGCGTCGAGCAGGCGTTGAACACGCCGGCCAGCGAGCCCATCAGGGCCGAGAGCAGTCCGGCCACGACCAGCCCCCGCAGGCCGGGCGGCAGGAGGTGCTTGACCATCAGCGGGAAGGCCCCCTGCGACTTCTGCGGGTTGCCCTTGCCGTTTTCCTGGATCAAGCGGTCCTGCTCGATGGCCTCGGGAAAGGCGTCTTCCAAGACAAGCCGGTTCAGGCGGCGGGTCAGGGCGGCCGCGCGGTCGGGCTGGAGCGCCTTGTTCCACAGCAGCCTCGTCACCTTGACGGTCTCTTCACTCCCAACCAGGTGTACGGCCTCCCCGGGCGCGACCCCACTCGAATCCGACTGTTTCTCCGGGCGGCCGTGGGAACGTGGGGCGAGGCTGTCGGGTACGAGGTATTCCATCTGCTCGTGGATGGAAGGGCCGCCGGCGATCTTATTGAGCGCCGCGGCAAGCGTCGCGCGAACCACCCCGGGATCCGCCTTCCCGCGATTGAGGGCCGTAAGCTGCTCGCGCGCCTCCGGCGAGAGTTGGTCCCAGATGAACATTGAATACAGGTCCGCGTGCGCGGCGATCTGCTTCGAGAGCCTGGGCAGTGCCGCTTCCTTGAAATCTTCCGCCTTGAACTCCCAGCCGCCCGCCAGTCCCGGCACGGTGTAGGTTTTCGCCAGGGCGAAACACACCAGGCCGGGGATGATGAACAGGTAGACCGGCGAGAGCTTCAAGAAAGCGGCGAAGATGCTGCCGCGGCGGGCGGTCTGCTGATCCGGGGCGCCCAGCGCCCGCTGCACGATGTACTGGTCCGTACACCAGTACCACAGGCCGATGATCGGCGCGCAGAACAGCATGCCCAGCCACGGGTAGTAATCGTTGAAGTACCAGGCCATGCGGCCGGGCTCCTTGACCGGCTCCCAGGTGCCCTCGACGCCGGCGGGGATCAGCGGCTTCCAGAGGTTGAACATGTCGGGGTCGCAGACCGCGCGGAGCTGGCCCCAGCCCCCCAGCTTCCACAGGCCGTAGATCGTCAGCGAGGCGGAGCCCACGATCAGCACGATCGCCTGCACGGCGTCGTTATAGGCCACGGCCCGCATCCCGCCGAGCATCGTGTACAGGCCGGTCAAGACGATCACCGACACGGAGCCGATCCAGAAGCTGTTCACTTCCATCCCGGCCAGATTGAAGTGGATTTCCGGCAGCAGGGTGGCGAAGACTACGCCGCCGGCGAAAATGCCTACCGCAATCTTCGACACCACGAACGTCACCAGCGAGACCACCGAGAGCACGTAGCGCGAGGCGGGGGAGAAGCGCCGCTCGAGGAATTCGGGCATGGTGAACACCATCGAGCGGGCGTAGAAGGGCACGAAGACCCAGGCCAGCACCAAGAGGCACCAGGCGTGCAGCTCGTAATGGGCCATGGCCACGCCGTCGCAGGCCCCCGAGCCGGCCAGCCCCACCACGTGCTCCGAGCCGATGTTCGAGCAGAAGATCGAGGCCCCGATGACCCACCAACCCAGGTTGCGGCCGGCCAGGAAGTAATCGGCGGCGGTGTCCTTGCTGCGGCGGATGACCCACCAGGCCACCGCCAGCAGGACGGTGAAATAGCAGGCGATGGCCAGCCAATCCAGCCCGGTCAACGCGGAAGAAGAAAGGTCCGGCAGGGCCGCCAGGGGCGCGATCATCGGGTTCATGACGGTGGCTCGCGGGGGTGGTTTTGCATGATCTTACCAAACCCGCCGCGCGCGTGGAACCCGGGGGCGGCCTTTGGAGTGCGGCGGGCGTCGCTGTTCGTGGAGCCCCGGGCGTCAGCCCGGGGATCGGTGTTCGGATAACCGCCGCCTTGCGAAGAACTGCCGGCATCCCCGGGCTAACGCCCGGGGCTCCACGCCCGGGGCTCCACGCCCGGGGCTCCGCCACGTCTTCGCACACCAAGTCGCTCCCTACTTGCCCGCGGTGCGGATCCGCGCCAGAATGGACGTGTCCGCGGAGCCCTTGGGAATCGAACCGCAGGAGCCGATCATGCCAGCCTTCCGCCGCCTCTCGATCTGTGTTGCACTCACGCTTGCCCTGGCCGCCGCTTCAGCACGCTGCCCAGGGCAGGAGCCGGCGCCCGGGAAAGAACCGCCGCGGGCCAAGAAGAGCATCTTACAGGTCTTCGGGGAGATGCTTCGCGCGTCTCCGCAGTCCCCGTTGGGCGAGGCGGGGCCCGCGCCCGCTACGGACGTACCCGAGATGCCGGCGACGGAGACCGACGGGCCTACAGCGAAGGCCCCTCCGGGCTCAGGAACAAGGCACCAGGAGAGAGCAGTCACCGGCGCGCTCGTGTGGCTGGCCCGGCACCAAATGCCCGACGGGCGCTGGAGCTTCCAGGAGTACACCGATCGCTGCAAGGACAAGACCTGCACCGGGCCGGGAACGGTACAGGCCGACGCCGGCGCTACTGCCCTGGCTCTCCTGCCGTTTCTCGGCGCCGGCCAGACCCATAAGAGCAAGGGCCCGTACCGGGGCAACATCGCCAACGCCGTCAATTGGCTCATCGACCACCAGGAGAAGGACGGCAACCTGGCGAAAGACTGCCCCCAGCCCATGTATTCCCACGGCCTGGCGACCATCGCCCTCTCAGAGCTTTACGGACTTAGCGGCGACAAGAACGTCGGCATAGCGGCCCAAGCGGCGGTCAACTACATCGTCGCTGCCCAAAACAAGAACGACGGCGGTTGGCGCTACAACCCGGGCGACCCCGGCGATACCAGCGTGCTGGGTTGGCAGGTCATGGCCCTGAAAAGCGCCCAGATGGCGGGGCTCGCGGTGCCCGGCGAGACCTTCAAGGGGGCGCAGAAGTGGCTCGACGCGGTCGCCAGCGGGCCAAACAGCAGCCGGTACTCCTATCAACCGGGCCAGGCGGCGAGCGTGACGATGACCGCTGTCGGACTCCTGGCCCGGCAGCACCTCGGGGCCAAGCGCAGCGACCCCATGATGACCGACGGGGCGCGTTACTTGATGGAGCACCTGCCCGATCCGGCCCAGCCCAACCTTTACTACTGGTTCCCGGCTACGATGGCGGTGCACAACGTCTCCGGCCTGGATTGGGATGCCTGGTATCGGCGAGTGCGGAAGGTGCTTGTCGACGCGCAGAATCGGGACCCCGACTCATGTGCCGCCGGGAGTTGGGCCCCGCAGAAAGACCTTTGGGGTCCACGCGGCGGCCGGCTGATGACGACGTGCCTGGCCGCCTTGACGCTGGAGATTTATTACCGCTACCTGCCGCTGTACAAAGTCGATGGCGAGAAATCGCCGTAACCGACCCCGCCGACGCAGTCGCCACGCGCGGCCGACCCCGCCGACGCGGGCACCGCGCGAAGCGTGGTCGGCGGGCTTTTGGACCAATCCCTAATCCCTAATCCCTAACCCTTCCGCGCTGGCCATGACCAACTCGCCTTTGTAGATGCCCTTCAGGCCGCGGAGCCGGGCGGCGATCTCGTGCAGCTTCATGGCCGGGCCGCGGAGCACGATCACCTCCAGGCATAGGTCGTGCGTCAGGTGGGCGTGCAGCGTGGAAACCACCAGGTCCGTGTGGTCGTGCTGCAGCCGCGTGAGGTGGTCGCGGAGCTGCGGGCGGTGGTGGTCGTAGACCAGCGTCAGCGTGCCCGCCGCGTCCCGGCAGTCCGCTTGCCAGGCCTGCGCGGTCAGGGTGTCGCGAAGGAGTTGGCGGATCGCTTCGCTGCGGGTGGCGAAGTGCTGCCGGCGGCAGTAGCGGTCGAACTTTTCCAGCAGGTCATCTTCCAGCGAGACGGAGAAACGGGCGATTTGCGACATGGGTCTTGGGTCCCCGTAGGTCCCTTCTGCCGGAAGGGACTTGAACCACGGACAGGCGTTGTCGGTGCGCAAAATCCCGCTCGGCAAGCGGGATCTACCAATTAAATCCACAAATGTAATCGGCCGCCGAGCAGGTCGGGCAGGGCCTTCTCGACGTGCTGGCGGACCTGGTGGGGATGATACCGCGTGCTGAAGTGGCCGGCAAGGATCAGCTCGTTCTGGAACCGCCCAGCCCGTTCCAGAAAATCGTCCAGGTGCATGTGGCCGAACTTGTGAATCTTGTCCTTGCGATGGCTGGGGGCGACGAAGGTCAGCTCCGTGATGAGCACCTCGGCCGCGTACATGGCGGGGCAGGCGTCCAGGCCGGCCGGGGCGCTATCGCCCAGGTAGGCCACCCGGGGCATGCGGACCTCGCGGGTCACCTCGGTGCCGCCCAGCCGCAGGTCGCGGATCTGCTCGCCGGGGAGGTTTTGGAACTCGGGCTTGAGCTTCCGCCGCCGCTGCCAGACCACGAAGCCCAGCGAGGGCAGGGTATGGGCCGTGGCCGACACGGTGACCACCAGCTCGCGGGACAATTCGATCTCGTCGCCCGGCCGCGTCGGCACCAGCTCGCAGGGCAACCGCCCGCGGTCGATCCGCGTCAGCCAGCGGAGCACGCGGTGCAGCGGGTCGACGATGGCCTCGGGCAGGTAGATGACGGGCGGCTCCATGCGCATCATCCGCCGCCGGGCGATATAGACCGGCAGGGCCGCCAGGTGGTCCATGTGGCCGTGCGAGACGAACCAGGTGGGCGTGCCCATGAAAGACCAGGGCTGCGCCCCCAGGTCGAAGCCCAGCCGCAACTCGGGGATCCGCCAGTAGGTCTGCACGGCCGCCCGCGAGTACCCCTCGATGGTCAAGTCCTTGAAGGCCAGGGTTTTGACGGGGGCGTTGTGGATCACGCCGGGGCCTTCCGTGCGTGCTCGTAGGTGTCGACGCCGGACAGGTCCAGGGGCCCGGTGTGCGCGGGATTGGCCAGCAGCCAGACCTCGCCGAAGAGCTTGTTCTGCTCCGCCAGGATCCGCTGGTGGCGGACCAGCTCCAGCACGGCCAGGACGATGCCCACCAGGGCCGACTTGTGCAGGCGGGCGTCCAGCAGCTCGCCCAGGGTCAGGCGGCCGCTGGCCATCAACCGCTGGTAGATCCGCGCCATGTGGACGTGAATCGGCGTGTCATCGTAAACGATGCTCGAGGGCTTGGAGGCCGCACTGTCGCGCAGGATCCGCCCCAGCGCGCTGACGAGGTCCCACAGCTCGACCTCGCGGATCGGCTCCTCGGCCAGGTTGCGGTCGCGGCCGGGCAGATCGTTGGCCAGCCGCGGGTAACGTTGTTGCCATGAGCGGCTGCGCTCGTCCAACATGCTGGCGGCGTCCCGGTAGCGCTTGTATTCCAACAACCGCCGCACCAGCTCTTGCCGCGGGTCCTCGATCTCGTCCTGCACTTCGTCGCAGCGGGGGAGCACCTGCTGCGACTTGATCTCGACCAGCCAGGCCGCCACGGCCAGGAAATCTCCCACCGCCCCGACGTCCAATTGCTCCAGGACCGAGAGGTATTCGAGGAACTGATCGGTGATCGTCGCAATGGGAATCTCGACGATCTCGACCTCGTGCCTCCGTACCAGGTACAGGAGCAGGTCCAGCGGGCCGCGAAAGATGTCCAGGCTGACGCGAAAGTCCATAACCTAAGATTATCCCCTCTTCTCAGTTTCGTCACAATAATCGTCACAACTTAACGCCGCGGGGAGGCACCGCCCCCGAAAATGCTTCCGGCTTGTTCCCGGCCTATGATTGGGGTAGACTGCGCAAGGACTTAGGTGCGGTGACTGAAGTCGGCCAATCCTTGTGGCACCAGCGTCCCGGCTGCCCTGAAAACGCGGGCGGGAGGCCTGCACCACAACCCCGGGGCGAGAGAGCCGTGGATTACGAGCGGATTTGGGCGCCGTGGCGACTGAGTTACATCATCGGCGATGCACCGTCGCCCGAGCCGACGCCGCAGGCGAGCCTCCTGCCGGGGGGGGCCGCCGAGTGTTTTCTCTGCCAGGCCGTTGCCGCAGGGGACGACCGCCAGCGACTGATCGTCGCCGGCAAGGGCCCCTCCATCGCCCTGCTGAATCGCTATCCCTACAACAACGGACACCTGCTGGTCGCCCCGCAACGGCACGTGGCCCAGCTCGATCAACTGAAGGCTTGCGAGCAGTTGGACGTGCTGGAGACCATCGCCCGCATGATCCGCCTGCTGGATAAGGTGCTCAAACCGGAGGGGTATAACGTGGGGCTGAACCTGGGCCGCGTGGCCGGGGCGGGCCTGCCCGGCCACCTGCACTGGCACATCGTTCCGCGATGGCCGGGAGATACGAATTTCATGCCCGTTCTGGCAGGAGTCCGCGTCATCCCGCAATCGCTGGATGCCCTGTGGCAGGCCCTCAGCCAAGCGTCAAACGAACTGCCGGAATGAGGGTCTGTGGTCCGTTGTCGGTTGCAACGGACCACCGACCACTAACAACTAACGAACCAAGCTCGGTCTTGCTAGAAGGCTGCCAGAATGGCCTTTGTATTCTATTGTCCCAACGGGCACCTGTTGCAAGGGGATCCGTCCAGCGTCGGGCAACTGCATCAATGTCCGTATTGCGGGACGACTTTTGCCATCTCGCAGCCTGCGGCCCCGCCGTCGCCCGGTTCTCCGTACACCCCTTGGCCTTCAGGCGGCCTGCCGCCGCCGGGCGGTCCGGCACCGCCGGGCACCCTGCCGGGGATGCCGGCCGGCGGAATGCCGGCTGGCGGAATACCGCCCTTCGGCCTGCCGGCCGGGGGTATGCCCGTGGCCGGAATGCCGGCTACCGGGATGCCGATCCCAGGCATGCCAACCACCGGGATGCCGGGGGGAAGCGTGCCGATGATGGGTCCGGGCGTTTCGTCGGGCTTGGCGTTCGGGCTGCCGCCATCGCAGCCGTTCAGCTTTGGACCAGTGTCGCCCGGCACACCTCCGGCGGCGGCACCCGGCGGGGAAACTCCGCCCGGGCAACCAAGCGGCCAATTCATTCTGCCGTTCGATCCCACTGAGAAGGCATCTCTGCCCTTCGAGATGCCGGGGGGCCCGGAACTATCCGCTCCTGCCGCTTCGCCCGGCGGGTTGCCGGGCACGGGCGCGCCGATAGCCGAGGACCCGGAGGGTGCCCAGTTAGCAGGGCAGGAAGAGGAGTTCGCTCCGACCCTCCCGATGAAGCGTTCCAAGACGATCGCCATGCCCGAGCTGGAAGACGAGATCCAGCCGAAGCAGATGCACATCCCCTGCCCGTCGGGCCATCCCCTGGAGATCGCCAACGAGATGTTGGGCAAGACGGCCGAGTGCCCGCTGTGCGGCAAGCGGTTCCGGCTCCGTTATGAAGACAGCCTGGAGTTCCGGCGGCGGAAGGCCAAGCTGCAGGAGAAGCAGGATGCAAAATCCGGCCAGATCTGGCTGGCGTGGGCGATCCTGGCGGCCGTAGTGGTCTTGGGATTGCTGGTGGCGATGGCGATGCTGATGGGGGGGTAAGCCGCCGCCGGCTTCGCACGCCGTCAGTAGATTTCGATGCTCTTCACCACGTTGCCGCCGGAGGCATGTGATCCGAAGAGGCATCGCCCGGCCGCGGCCAGCAATTCCGCCGTGGGAAAGTTCTTCGGTGGCAGGGTGACCGAGGCCACGCCTACGTCGAGGCGGAGGCGCGCCGACCCCTCTTCTCCGGCCGCGACGACTCGACGGAACTCGCGGGCCAACTGGTTGCCCAGCTCGACCGCGCGTTGGCGGTCGCAGTCGGGCAGGAGGATCGCGAACCCCGCATTTCCGTAAGCCATCGAGAGGGCCGGGGGGTGGTCCACGCGGCGGCAGGCGGCCTCCAGGACGCCAAGCCAAGCACTCGGCTGGAGAGAGTCCGAGGTCCTCGCCCGGCCCTCGGCCTGATCGATCTCGACCAACAGCAGGCTCAGCGGCCGCCGGGACTTGCGGCTGGCCGCGACCGCCCGGACCAGGGGCCCCAACAGTTGGCTGCGGTCGATGGCCGGCGGCGGGGCCGCTGCGTCCTCCGCTGGCCGTGGCGGATCCCCTGCGGCCGCACGCGGGTTTCGGGGTGTGTCGCCTTGGTCCCCGCTGGGGATCGAGTCGGCCGAGCCGCAGACGGCGGCAACGGCCGCCGCCAGGTCCTGAACCTCGGCCGGCGCCTCTTCCTCTTCCGGCTCCGCACGTTCCTCGCAGCGGGAGCCCAGCAACTCCTCGGCCGCGCGGCCGGCTACCCCGGCTAAACGGCGATGCGCCTCGGCCAGCACGTCGCGGTACTCCAATCCGCCGGGCAACTGCAGCGAAAGGACGTCGGCCAATTGTGCGACCTTTTCGCCCAACGCCGAGACCAACGGCTCCAGGAGCGGTTCGAGCCGGCGATAGTAGTTGCGGCCCGCCGCCAGCAGTTCAGCCAGCGCCTCCGGCTGCCCGTCGACCAGCAGCCGCGCGATCAACTCGGCGAGGTGGAGAATTTGCGCCAGGGCGGGCGGCCGCGCGGCGGTGTGGCACTGTCTGTTCCAAGCAGTGCCTGCGGAGGGGTCGCTTTCACGTCCGGCACTGCTTGCCTCAAGCAGCGGCACACCACTCTTCGATGTCTGCTGGGATCGTGGATCTCCATCGAGCGCCCGGTACGCGACCGCCTCGATCAGCGGCTCCGGCAGCTTCCAGCGGCCCAGCAGTCTTGCGGAGAGCGCGGTATGGGAGAAACCCAGCGCCTCGGTTTCCAACGCGGCCAGATCGAGATGGCGGGCCAGCGACGCCTCGACGAGTCGGGCGTAGGGCCTGCCCAACTCCTGCAACAACAGCAACACCCCCAAGTCCTGCAACAGCCCGGCCAGGAAAGCCTCGTCGCCGGGCATCCGCCACAGGTGCTCGGCCATCTCCCGCGCGGCAATCGCCTTGCTCAGGGTCCGCCGCCAGTACCACGCCAGCGTGTGGGCTTCCAAGTCCAAGAACAGGCCGGCGGGCAGGCTGAAACTGAGCACCAGGAGCTTCAAGGGCTTGATGCCCAAGAGCCCCAACGCCTGCTGCAGATCGGAAACCTCGCGGCTCAGCCCGAACAACGAGCTGTTGACTACCCGCAAGATCTTGGCCGCCAGCGCGGGGTCGTTCTCGATGCACTCTTTCAGGGCGCGGGTATCGACCTGGGGGTTGTGCGTGAGGTCGAGGACCCGCATGGCCACGGCGGGCAAGCTGTAGAGCCGCTCGGCACGCGCCGCAAGCCGATCGAGCGTGGTCGCCGGTTCCGTCATGGCGAGCGGAGGGAAAGCAGGCACGGGACCGTCCGTCCCGCGCAACGGGCGCAAGGACTACCCTCTAAAACCTAGCTTACTCGCCCGGCGGAATGGCGCGTTTGGGCCCAGCAGGGCCCTGCATACCCGGCAAGGGGGATTACGGCAGCGGGCCGGGCACCGACCGGAGGCTGGTCGCGCCACCCCGCGATGCGTCCTCCCGAAAACCAGAACCTACTTGCGGTGCCGGATTTTGGCCCGCATGCGCCGCTTCTTGCGGCCGAGCTTGCGCCGGCCCTTGCCCGTTTTCTTAACTCCCACGCTTTCCCCCTTGAATCGAGTGCGGCCACAGCATTACCTTGCGGCAGTATACCAGCGTTGCCGTAGCGCCGACAAGGGGGGCATGGCGCGGGACTACGGTTCAATGCCAACCAACACCAACGGCACGGCCGGTACACCGCGGCCCTGCCGCACAACGTTGTAGAATTCCCCCTCGAAGTACGGCACGCCCGAGCTCATTTCGCTCTGGAGGGCCTTCGTTGGCAGGATTTCGATCCCGACGTCGATGTGGTCCCCGACGTAAAACGCGAGGTGCCTTGCGAAGAGGTCGGACGCAAGGGGCGCGTATTCCGCCGCATGCACCGCGATCGCCACGCGATCCTTGACGAAGTCGGTTCGGTAAACCGACCGCTCCATGGTACGCACCATCCCGCGTGCCTGCCGCCCCGGGGGGGAGCCTCGCGCCCCCCGGGCCGGCTCCCCGCTCCAGCTCCCTCGGCCCCCTTCCCAGCCACGCTCGCGCAGCAATCGCGTGAAGGCCGCACCGATCCCGACGGCGCTGTAAAGGCGCCTGCCGCGCGTGACCCCCCGGGCTCGCCCCCGCGTCCCGCACGCCGCGGCGTCAACGCGTGACACCACGGCTTTGACCTCCCGCCAGAGCGCGGGCTCCCGGACAAGGAGGAGCTCCAGGCCGTTGAGGTGCGAATGTGTCAGTGCGATTTTCATTGCGATCCCTGCCTCGGCTCCTGGCCTACCTCTTCGGAATTGTACGCCCGAGGGGCCCGCTCGCCGCCACCCACGGGGCCCCCGTGAGGCGGCCGCCCCGCGGGCGGAGGCGGCTCGGGCGCGCCAAGCAGTCGGCGGTGCCACCAGAAGACGTTCGAGTACTCTAGGAAGCTCGTGATCTCCGAAAGCCCGCTGCGCTGAAAAGTAGGGCGCTGGACTTGGCGGGAGAACAGGTCGCGCCTGCCCTCGTTCGACACGATGAAGAAGCGCGGCGCGGCGGAGCAGGTAAGCAACACGTCGTTGAACCGCAGTAGGCCCGTGTAGACCGGCGTCGAGTGCTCCACCTCAAACAGGGCAGATGCCCCCGCTCGGGACTGCTCAAGCCAGATCACGTCCACCTCGTGCGTGAACGCGGATCGGGTCCCGACCTCGGGCGGGAGCCGCTCGATGACATGGAATCGCGGTGTGAGCGACCAGTCCAGCGCGCCCGCGTTGTCAGGCGGGACATATACGCCAAACCCGGTCGCGTGGCCTATCGCGCCGAGAAGGGTCTGCACCTGCGCGTGGCTCAGCGACGGTGCGGGGGCGCGGCGCAGGGTGATGCGCTGCGCCAAAACGTCCAGGCCGCCGTAGCCCTCAACGTTGAACCGCCCGACATGCGGGAGGTATAGCTCCCGGCTCCCGCGCTCGGCGACCACCTGCGCCTTGAACTGGCCGTCGGCGGCCAGCGGCGATTCCCGGATCACGCGCTCGAAGTCCGCGTGGGGGACGAATAGCGGCGGCGCCCCGTCGTCCGTGAAGAAGCATATGAACGAGTTGTGACCGTCGAGTTCGGCCAGGTCGACCTGCCGAAGTCCGAAGAAGGCCTCGCCGCGTCCGTGGACGCGGGAGTACCGGAGGTAGATCCGCGCGTCGTCCGCGCCGATGACGAACAACGAGTTGCTTCGGGGAAGGCGCCGGAGGTCGCCGAACCGCGCGGCCAGATCGTTAACCAGCGATCGTTTATGTTCGTTCGGCACGAGTCAACAGCGCCCGCGGCGCCCTCCGCCGTCATGATACGGGGGCGACGTGACGACGAGCTTGATGGCACCGGAGGGGATCGTCCGGAGGAGGTCGAGGCAATCGCCGGCGTAAACCACGGCGACCTCCGCCGCGTCGAACGCTCCGGCTATCCGGTGCATCCCGGTGATCATACGACCAGAATACCCGCCGCGGTGCCTGTCGTCAACCGCCCCGCACCCGGCCACCGGGCCTACCAGGCCTTGCTGATGCCGGGCGTGGCGCAGGGATAGACGCCGTCCGCAGCGGGCTTGGACTTCGGCTTGGCATCCCAGGTCCACTCGCCCGGGGACAGGTCCAAGGTGGAGGCCAAGGCCGTCTCCCACTCCACCATCTGCCCCGAGTAAGTGGCCATGCGGCCGAGGATCGCGGTCATGGTCGAATCGGCGGCCGAATCGGCCTCGTTGTAGGCCGCGCCGGCCTGCAGGGCGGCCACCAGATCCTCCATCTCCACCTGGTGGCCGTCGGCAGTGCGTTTCCATTTCATGGGCTCGCGGCCGTCCACCCGCAGCTCGCTGGAGCCGTGGCCGTCGATGCTCGCATAGCCCTTGGTGCCGTGGGCGTGCTGCGAGAAACTGTCCCAGCAATTGGGGATCTGCCGGCAGTAACTGAACATCCGCGCGCCGTTGGCGTACTCGAACTCCACGGCGTGGTGGTCGAAGATCTCGCCGATGCCCGGCTGGAAGCGGACTTGCCGCCCGCCCATGCCTTCGGCCCGCACCGGGTGGGCCCGCTGGATCCAGTTCCCCACGTCGATGTCGTGGACGTGTTGCTCGACGATGTGATCGCCGCTGAGCCAGACGAAGTGGTACCAGTTGTAGACCTGGTACTGCATTTCGGACTGCTCCGGCCGCCGCGGCCGGTTCCAGATGCCGCTGGTGTTGAAGTAGACCCGCAGGAATTTCACCTCCCCGATCAGGCCGTCGTGGATCCGCTTGACCACCTCCTGGTGCTTCGTCTCGTGCCGCAGGTGATGCCCCACGGCCACGGCCAGCTTCTTCTCTTTGGCCGCGCGGTTGGCGGCCAGGATGCGGCGGACGCCGGGGGAGTCGGTGGCCACGGGCTTCTCCATGAACACCTGCTTGCCGGCCGCGACCGCCGCCTCGAAGTGCGCGGGACGGAAACCGGGCGGGGAGCACAACAGCACCAGGTCCACGCCGCAGTCGATGGCCTTCTGATAGCCGTCCAGCCCGGCGAATTGCCGTTCTGCGGGCACGTCGACGCGCTCCTTCTGCCGGGCCGCGAGGTTCCGCACGGCCGCGGCGGCGCGATCCGCAAAGGCGTCGGCCACGGCCACGAGCTTGACGTTGGCCTTGGTGCTGAGGATGTCCAGGGCCGCCCCGGTCCCGCGGCCGCCGGCCCCGACCAGGGCCACGCGGAGCACGTCGCTGCCCGCCGCGTGGGCCCCGCGGGCCACGCTCAACCCGGCGGCGGCCGCAGCCCCCGCCAGCGCCGAACGCTTGAGAAAATCACGGCGGGAAGCGGTTCCCGGCGCCGCGGTGAAAGAACGTCTGTTCTGCTTGTCGCTCATAGGTTCATTCCTCCTTCCAGATTCCCCGTTTCGTGCATGTTACCAAGGCGCCCCCCGCGCGTCCAGTAGTGGCTTGACAGCGGATATCCGGGCAATCACGATGTTGAAATGAGACACCCATCCACGACCACGTCGATTGCCTTTGATTTCTTGTCCTCGGCCGCCAGCCGCCGTCGCCTGCTGGTGACCGCCCTGGCGGTGCTGGTTTGCCTTGGTCCGCGGGCGGTTTGCGCGGCGGAAAAAGCATCCGGCTACCAGACGGCGCTGGAGTCGATCCGCGCCGCGGACCTTTTTGAGCCGGTCCGCGACCTGGCCGACAAGGCCCTGGAAGGCCGCGAGGCGGGCTCGCCCGGCGGCCATGCCGCCGGCGATTACCTCACCGCCCGGCTGGCCAAACTCCATCTGACCCCCGCCGGCACGCAGGGCTACTTCCAGCCGTTCCAGCAGGGCTTCCGCAACATCCTCGCCACCCTGCCCGGCAGCGACCCGCAACAGAAAACCTATTACGTGCTGATCGGCGCCCATTACGATCACTTGGGCCACGGCCTGCGGCGCAAGCCGGGGGACCCGCCCGGCCCGATCTACCCCGGCGCCGACGACAATGCCAGCGGCAGTTCCGGCGTGCTGGCGGTGGCCCGGGCGCTGGCGCTCCTGCCCGAATCGCCGCGGCGGTCGATCTTGCTGGTCTGGTGGGATGCCGAGGAGAAGGGCCTCTTGGGATCGAAGCATTGGACCGGCCACCCCACGCTGCCGCTGGACCACCTGTCGGCCGTCGTCAACCTGGACATGATCGGCGTGCTCCGGCAGGATCGCCTCGAGGTCTTCGGTGCGCGAACCGGCTACGGACTCCGCCGGTTGCTGTGCGAACAGAACCGCGAGAGCGGCCTGGTGCTGGACTTCTGCTGGACGATGCAGGCCAACGCCGATCACTTCCCCTTCTTTCAGCATGGCATCCCGGTGGTGTTCTTCAACACGGGCCTGCACGCGCGCTACCACCAGCCCAGCGACGACGCGGCCCACGTGGACGCGGAAGGCATGATGCGGGTGGCGCGGTATGCGTTTGCGGTGAGCTGCGAGCTGGCCAATCAGCCCGCGGCGCCCCGCTTCCGCGCGGCGGCCGGCCGCGAAACCGAGGACGACCGGCGGCGGCTGGCCCTGCCCGAGCCCTCGCCCGTGCGGCCGGGCGATCCGCCCCTGCGGCTGGGAATCGCCTGGCGGCTGGACGAGGCGGAGCCGGGCACGATCGTCGTGAGCCACGTGGTAGCCGGCTCGCCAGCCGCGGCGGCCGGGCTGCGGGTGGGCGACCGCGTCCTGCGGATCGCCGGCCGCGACTTCGCCGACGACGCGGCCTTCGCCAAACTGGCCGCCACCCTGCCCGGCCCCCTGGATCTCTTGGTCGAGCGGGACGGCCGGTGCCAGGTCCTCGTCTTGCGATTCCCGGCCGAGGCAGGCGAGAAGAAGCGGGCGGCGTGACGCGCGTCGACCCGGTCAGACGTGGGTTGAAGCCCGAAGTGCAAGCGAGGAAATCGTTTACATCGTTTGCCCGCACTTCGGGTTTGGGTAAGGGACGTGTCAGGCACGGGGTGCCTGGTCTACGGGTGGCTCATCTGGCGCTGCCCGGGTTTGGCTTTGACTTGCAACGGCCGGTTTGTTAGACTTCGGCCCCTCACAATTCCCCTCCCCCACTTCCGGGAGGACCCACCGCCGACGCGGTGGCCAAGGACATGATGCCCGGGGGGACGGGGTGCCCGGCAGCCGGGCCTTGCGAAGCAAAGGAGCGACGCATGAAGTGTCTCGGGATTACGCTGTTGGCGGCGGCGGTTTGTGTGCCGGTGGGCTGTTGCCATTGTTGCAGTGAACCACCGCCGGCGCCGTACTACTGCCAGCCGTGCCTGCCGACCTGCGCGCCGGGAGTCGCGTCGCCCGCGCCCTGCGGATCCTGCACGCCATCGCCTGCGACCGGCTACCTCAGCCCGACGACGGCCGCGCCGTCGCCGGCCGCGCCGTATTATGGGTCGTCCTCCACCACGCCGGCGCCGACCTATGGGGTGGGCCCCTCTGCGGGGACGTCGTCCTACGGCACGTCGCCGGGGACGTCGTCCTACGGCACGTCGTCAGGGACGTCGTCCTACGGCACGTCAAGCTACGCGGCTCCGCCGGCCAGCACCGCACCGTCCACGCCGCGCTAGCGCATTCTTGTGGCGCGGGCGTCCCGCCTGCCAAAAGGATGCAGGCGAGACGCCTGCACCACAAAACGGTCAGACGGTCTTGCCCGGGAAGTGGATGTCGCCGTCCTTGGGCAGCTTGATCTCGCCGGTCTCGAAGTCCTCGGCGGTGGGGCGGAGCTGGTACTTGTAGAACTTGCCGTTGGGGTCCTCGAACATCTCGCTCCAGGCGATCCGCTTGCCGGTGTAGGCCGACTCGCGCCCCAGCACGGCCGCCCCCGTGGCCCAGGCCACGTTCTGGGCCTCGTTCAGCTCCTGTTCCTTGAGGATCGCATACAACAGGTGGGCGTGCTCGGCCACGTAGCCGCCGCCCGGGTAGCCGACCGCTTCGTAGGGGTCCTTGCCGTCGAGCTTGAACCCGTGCGGCTTCTGCTTCTCGAAGGTGAAGTCCTCGCCGATCCAGTCCCAGCAGCCGGCCACCTGGCGGCACATGCTGTGGACGTGGACGTTTCCGGGGTACTCCAAATCGATGCTGAAGAAGTCGTACATGTTGCCGGCCACGCGGTGCACGCGGTAGCCGAAGCCGCCGGCGCTGGTGGGGTGCGAGCCGCAGAACCAGTTGGCGATGTCGAGATTGTGGACGTGCTGCTCGCAGATGTGGTCGCCGGACATTTCCAGCCAGATCTGCCAGGGGCCGCAGAGCTGGTCGGGGCCCGTGGGGTTGATGGGCGTGTTGGTGAAGATGCCGCCCATGTTCCAGGCGACGCGGCCGGCCAGCACGCGGCCCAGCGCGCCTTCCTTGATCTCCATTGCCCGCTGGACGTAGCCCTGCTCGTGGCGGCGTTGCGTGCCGGCGACGACGCACAGGTGCTTCTTCTTGGCCTCTTCGCCGGCGGCGATGACGCGGCGGACGCCGGGCGGATCCACCGCCACCGGCTTCTCGAAGAAGACGTGCTTGCCCGCCTGGATGGCGGCCTCCAGGTGCAAGGGGCGGAAGACCGGGGGCGTGGCCAGCAGCACGATGTCCGGCCCGGCCTCGATGGCCGCCTTATAGGCGGTGGCCCCGCCGAAGCAGCGGTTTTCGGGCAGATCGAAGCGCTTGCCCGCCCCCACCGCGCGCCCCTTGAACCAGTCGGCCGTGGCAACGACCTGGATCGTGAGGTTCATGCCCAGCTTCTCGTTGAGGGCCTTGGCCGCTTCGAGGTGGTTGCCCAGGGCCCCGTTGCCGCGTCCGCCGCAGCCGATCAGGGCGACCTTGAGCACGCGCTTCGGCTCCTGGGCCAGCACGTTGACCAGCGGGACGCTGCCGGCGGCCGCCCCGGCCGCCAGGGCCGAGGCCTTCAAGAAATCACGACGCGAACGGGGGACGGAGGGGAGTTGCTGCGCGGGCATGATTGTGACATCTCCTGTGCGGTTGGAAGGAAGGCTTTCAGGTGGGAAAACAGCGGGCAGATCGCAGCTCGCCGCGAATCCATATCCGCGGACTCTCACTAGGGTAACCCATCCCCGGGGCGGTTGCAAGAAGGCGGCCGGCGGCCGCTCTGAATAGGGTAGTCCGTCCCGGCGGTGGTCGTGACCGCAACGATCCGCGTAGCCGCGAGTGGCTGGGAGCTAGGCCTCGCCGGCGAAGCCGCCCGGACGGCCGAAGAGTTTCGCGCGGGTCGCCCAGAGCCCCGCCGAGGGCGTGGGAATGAAGAACACGCGCTCGCCGTCGGGCATGTCGTTCCAGCCCGGCTGCATCCGCTCCGGCGGATACTTGGCCAGCATCGCCTCCAGGTCGGCATGGCCGAAACAGACGCCCTCCATCTCCTCCCGCGACAAGCCGGGCTGCGCATAGGTGATGCGGAACCGCCCTTCCGAAGAACCGTGGATCAGGTGCGCCGTGCCGTGGGCGAAGTCTTGCAGCAGCGGATCGCTGCGATAGGCTTCCATCACCCGCGGCGTGCCACAGTAGCCGTATTTGCGGATCAGCGCATCCACCTCCGGCTGCTCGCCGAAACGCTTCAAGCCGGGGGCCAGGATCAACAACTCGCCGCCGTCGGCCAGGGCCATCCGGGTGCGGTAGATCGCCTTGTTGGCCACCCAGGTGCTGAAGAACTCGTCCCCCTGCATCAGGCAGACGATCTTGCGGATCGGCTCGTCGAGGATGGTGATGTTCTCCTGGCGGGACTGGCGGGCCGCTTCGAGATACGTCTCCAGGTCGTCGCCGACGTAGACGCCCGTGTGTACCAGCCGCCCCTGGGCGTCGCGGGCCAGCACAACCTGTACGTAGAGGTCCGGCAGGCGGCCGAGCAGCTCCTGCTCGGCCTTGTTGAAACAGGCGCGGACCGGCGTGACCAGCGTGCCCAGGTTGTTCTCGATCCCGCAGCAGGCGGCAGCCATGTGCGCCGCGCAGATCGTCTCCTTGCCGGCCAGCCCGATGAAGTAGTTCTTGTTGTGATTGGCGAACCCCAGCACTTCGTGCGGCACGACGTGGCCGACGTTGATCACCAGGTCCCACGGCTCCTCCATGAGCTGCCGGTTCAGGACGATGGGGATGGGCCAGTCGGCGGCCCCGCGCGTGACTTGCTGGACGAAGCCGGCCGGGACCTCGCCCAGGCGGACGCAGTCGCCCCGCCAATCGTGGGCGCGGATCCGCTCCTGCGGGATGGCGCCGAACATGCGGCGGTTTTCCTCGGGCGTGTGCGGCACGTGCTGCCCGAGCGTCGGGATCACGTGGACCTCGGCTTCGCCGGAGAGCAAATGGTAGAGCACTTCGGTCAAGCGGCCCGCCCCGCTGTGCGCCCGGGTGATGTCGGGCGGCAGGAGCAAGACCCGCCGCGGCCGCCGGCAGAGCCGCTTCCGCGCCTCCGCCAGCGTGGTGTCCATCAACTGCTCCAGCCGCTCGACGGAGATGTACTTCGACTTTTCCGCAAACCAAGGCATGGTCGTCCTCCGGCCCCAGGATACCATGCCGGCGGCCGCCGCAGAATGGGTGCGAAGCCCACGCGGATATTCATCCGCGGCTAGCTTCATCCCTGACCCCCAGTCCCTTCTGCCGCATCGCGCGGACATGGCACAGCAGGCAGGGCATCAGGACCAGGCCGCCGCAGCCGGGGCACCGCCGCGGCGGCCCGACCGGCGCGAGGAAGTCCTCCGCCCCGTTGCGCCGGCCAAGGCCGTCGGGCCGCTTGCCCTGGGCAATCGCATTGACCGTCCCGCGGCTGACGCCCAGCCGCCGGGCGATCTTCCGCTGGGATATCGCCCCCTCGTCCAACAGGTGGCGAATTTCCTCGACCACCGTCTGCGCAATCACCGCTCGTCCTCCGCCTCGTCTGGCTGGGGGTCGATCCAGAAATCGCCGTAGGCCGGGTCCGGTTCGTCGGTTTCCTCGTCCAGGGCGAACACTTCCCAAAGATCAACGTCGTTGGGCACAGATCACCTCCTTCCGACGGAATGAATATATACAACAGTACACTAAGCGGCGAAATATGCAAGGGCCAAATTGGACACCCGTTGCCGCTTTCTGCCGGTGATCGCCCGAGTGGACGCGGAGACGCCACCATTATGGGGCATTTTGAGGCGGCCGGCAGGAAAGGCTGAAATGCCAGACTGACGATGGCGAAGACCCTGCCGCCGAGCGGGCAGAGAACGGTTCTGCCGCAGAGAACGCCGCGACCAATGCTCTTTGAGGCCGACGGGCGGGCCGTCCGATGACTCTTCCACCCCAGCCGTCTCTCCCACCGCCCCGAGGCCCTGCCGTGTCCGCCGAACTCGTCCGAACCGTCCTGCTGCTGTCGTTCTTCGGCCTGTGCGGTTTGGTGGCCGAAATCCTCGTCGAGAACCGCCGACACGAGGCGCCGCGACGACAGCCGGTGCGGTGAATCCGGGTTCAGGCCGCCGCGGACGTGGTTTTGACGTCGCCCAGGGATCGCTTGTACTGGAGGGCCTCGATCAGCTCAGCCAGCGTGAGCGTCCGGTTCTCCAACTCCAGCGGGATTTCCAGGCCCGGGTCGCACACCAAATCGACCGTCCCGTCCTCGCCGATCAACTCGTCCAACTCCCGCAGCAGGCCGTCTTGGACCGCCTGACGGACAAGGTGACCCCGCGTGGCTGACATCTCGGTGGCCCGATCACCGAGGCTGTCGGCCGCGCGCTTCGCCAGTGCCGGCAGGTACTCGCTGGGAATCTCGATAACCTTGGGAACATAGACTTTCACTTGCATGGTATTCTCGCTCCTAAAATAGGGCACCGGGGCGCATATAGGAGCTATCGGCATTCCGGTTATAACGATTACACAGATTTTTCCAGCGACTGGACGATTGTCGTCACAATGCGGGGGGTATCGAACTGCTTGCAAGCCTCTGCGGCCACCGCTTGGCGGTCGAACTGGTGGCACTGGGCGACCGCCAGACGGCACGCTTCTGGCTCAAAGCGGTCCAACAGGATGCCCGTCAAGCCGTGTTCCACGAATGGCGCCCCCCGCGGAATGCCGATGGAAGGACAACCCGCCAGCAGGAGTTCCGCCAGGGCCAGCGGGCCGCGATCGTCGTCCGAGAAATACAGGCCACATCGCGACCTCCGCGCCGCCTCGAAGAACTTCTCCCGCCGATAGCGTCCGTAACGCACCCGGACCTGCCGCGGCCAGAGCCGCGAAAGCCGCTCGACCACTTCCGGGCACACGCCAGACTTCTCATAGACCAACAGGTCATACTCGGCCGCCAGCGGGCCGCCGGGCCGGGGGTCGATGGGGTACGGCCACACCACGGTCGGTGCCCGATTCGCCGGTCCGCGGTATTGCTCGATCAGGTCCCGATACCAGGCCGACTCGGTGAACAGCAGCCGGCAGCTTGCCGCCTGGCAGATTTCCCGCTCGGCCTCGATGCGGCACGGGTGCCGGCTGTCGGCGAAGAGGATGTTCGGGCCGACGACAAACGGCTGGCCGGTCCTGGCACACAGGGCGGCCGTCTCGCGGTCCTCCCAGCTCCAGAACCAGGGGACCTCGCCCTGGCGGAGCGGGCCGCCGATGCGCAGCCACGCCGGCGCCGCCTGGCGGAGTGCCCGCTGCAGCGCGAACTGGCCGTTGCCCGGCCCGCGGCCGCTCGGCTGTCGCACCTCGCGGATGAGACGCACGCTGGGCATGGGGAAAGGGGGGTTGAGATTTGAGATTTGAGATTTGAGATTTGAGATTTGAGATTTGAGATTTGAGATTTGAGATTTGAGCTTGGGGGGCCGCCGCTTGCGGCTTCGCAGTTCCTTCAAAACATCCTTGCTCGCACGCCCGGCACGATTCGCGGCCTGTCCAGATCGAGGGCCGGCGGATCGCAGACGACCAGATCGGTCTTCTCGGCGCGGACGCGACCCAGCCGTCGATACCCGTCGGGACCCATGCCCGACAGGTGCGATCCGCCGCTCCACACGTAAACGTAGAAGGGAGCGAAGCCCAGCGCGGCGGGGTCCGCCTGGCTGGCGCCGGCCTGGGTAAAGCGGCGGCCGAGGGCCTGGTCCTCGCCGTTGTCGATAGCCGGGTAACCATCGACGGCGTCGAAGAGATTTCGCCGGTAGGCCCAGCCGCCGTGGAACAAGCCGCCCGTGCGGTGCTGCGTCAGGCGGCCGTCGGGCTGCGGGTGCAGGACCAGCGAAGGACGGGACCAGGCCGCGCGCTCCAGCGCCGCCACCGAGGCGGAGAGGGCCCAGGGCAAGTACAGGTCGTCGTCGTCCCACACGGCCAGCGCCGCGACGTCGTCGCTTACCAAGGCGGCCGCCGCATTCCGCTTTTCGCCGAGGGTCGGGAACCGGCGGTCCGTGGAAACCAGCCGCCAGCCGTCGCCGCGCCGCTCCTCGTACTGTCCGGCGTCGTCCAGCACGAGCAGTTCCCGGTCGGCCGCCGGGTAGTCCTGTCGCAGGAAGCAGCGGATCATCCAGCCGAGTTGCCGGGGACGCAGGTACGTGACGCAGACGGCGGCGATTTTCATGGTGAGGGAACAGGGGTCGGGGGACGGAGAAAAGCCCCCCGACTGCGTCGGGGGGTTGAGGCGATTTTCATTGCGACACCAAGGATTCGAAAAGTTCTTGCCAGGCTCGGGCCAGGCCGGCCGGCTCGGCCAGGTCGCTGACCAGCGCCTGCCTGGCCTGCCGCGCGATCGCCAGCCGATGGGCTTCGTCGTAGGCCAGCCGCGCGGTGTAGTAGGCCGTTTCGTCGTCGCTGCGGCAGAGATAACCGGTCTGGCCGTGGCGGAGCATTTCGTTCCAGCCGCCCTCGGCCGGGACCACCAGCGGCACGCCGGCGGCCATGGCCTCCAGCCCGACGCGAGGCCAGTTCTCCACCGCCTCTCCGCCCACGGGAACCATGGCGTGCAGGGTTGCCAAGAACCCCGCCGTGGCCAGCGCGCCGGCGGGAAAGCACTCGGCCCAAGCCGGCGCCGGCCCAAGCCGCTGCTCGATCGCCGCGCTCCATCCCAGCACGCGGGCCCGCAGGCAATGCGGCACCCGGCCATACACCGGCCACAGGTTCCGCGGGAACTTGTCGGGCTCGGCCCGGCTGATCCGTCCCACCACGAAGACCTCGCCGGCGGCGTGCGGCCGCGGCGCCGGCGGGAACTCCTCCGCGGCAATCGCGCCCCGGATGACCCGACAGGCCGGCTCCCGCAGGCCCCAGCGCCGCAACTGCGGCACAAGCTGATCCCGCTGGAAGCAACTCTGGAACACGTGCCGGTCGAACGTGCCCGCCCGGGCGTAGAGCAGCCGCTCCGCCGGGAACAGCCAGTTCATGCACGAGACCCACACCGTCTTGCAGCCCAGCTCGCGCAGTTGCCGGCCGCAGGCGAGAAAGTGGGAGTTGCACATCCCGACCACGATCGCGCCCGCCAGGCCGTCCAGGGTGCGCAGCGTCTCCTGGCTGGACAGGACGGTCCGGCAGCCCAAAGCGTCCAGCCGCGCTTGCCAGCGCGGGTCGGCCTTCCAGGTCGGCACGAGGGTCACCTTGATCCCGGAACGCCGCCAGAGCTTGACGGTGTGCCACAGCTCGGTGTTGGCTCCCCCGACGTCGCCGGGGTAGCCGAGTACGAAGAGGTGCATGGTGAGTCTCGGTTGTCGGTAGCTGGAAGCTCGGGTCCGCCCCCTGCCCACTTGGGGCACGGCTCGACTGCGCGCCCGGGCGCCGCTACCAGCGCCCAGAACCACGCGCGGCAGGCCGCGTAACGCTGGGAGAAGTTCCGGCACCCCATGCCGTGGAACTCGCGGCAACCACGGCACACCGCCAGCCGGGCTTCGACCTCCACTAACGCAATCGCCAGTTCGCCATTGACCACGGCCTGCCGCATCTGGGCCTGAAGGATGCGGGCCGCAATCTGCCCTGCCGCAAGCGGCTTTGCAGGGCGCCGCTCGGAAGATACCCGGCAATGCCGGCGCGCATTGCCCACGGGCAGTGTCCGTTGGCTGGCAGGATCGCACGCCGGACAGTGCCAGCGGTCGCCGATCTGTACGAGGTGGCAGAACATGGCAAGCCCGGGGTGTCAGCCCCTGGATAGGTGAGAACTGCTTGAATCGAACTGGTCTCAGCGGGACCCCGTTATCCCGGGGTTCACGCCCCCGGCTCAAGTGGAAACGGAACATGTCGCGCCCGGCGACGCGCAGTCCAGGCCCGCCGAGTTGTAAGGCACGTCCAAACTGGAGAAGCCCTCGCAATCAAATGGCTCGGACTGGTTCTGTTCCAGGCGGAGGAACGAGACCGCCAGGCAGCCCAGGCTGTTGCCGATCGTGACCAGAATTGCCCGCTGGCCGGACACGCCGCCGTAGTTCCAAGCGACCTGTAGCGAAATCTCCAGCGTGGCCTGCTGGTAGGCGCACTGGCACATGTTCACACTGGGAAACGAGCCCTGATAGTTCTGGTAGCTGACCCAGACATTGCCCCATTGCACCAGCAGGCAGTCGCCCTGCTTTTCGAGCACCCACGAGCCGTTGGCGTTGCCACAGTCCTCGCAGTAGGAACTGCCCTGGATGCCGGTGAAGGTCACCGTCAGCTCGTCGGGCGCGTCGCCATTCAGGCACGCCTGGCAGACGTGGCAGCAGGCGGGGCAAGGCTGAAAGCGGAATGGGCGGACGGGAAGGGACATAGGCGTTAGTGACAGGCGACAGGTGACGGGTGACAGGTGACGAAGTGGCGGTTTTCGCTCGTCACTCGTCACTTTGTCACTTTACTGGCAGGCGGCCCCTGTCACCCACCATTTGTTGTCTTGCGGAAAAAACTCCACTTTGACCTTGGTCAGGGCGGGCAGATTCGTGCCGCTGGCCAACAGCCAATCGTAGGCCGTAATGTTCAAGCCGGGGTAGCCGTCGCCCCACCACAACGAGACCGTGGCGGATCCGCCCGGATTGAGATCTGCCTGCAGGGTTCCCCAGCAGGCGACGTAGTAGGGCGGGCCGGCGACGACCTGCCAACGGCCGCTCTGCCGGTCCAGCAGGCACAGCACGCGCATCCCCTGGCCGACTCCCGGCGGCCCGACGCCGTAGCCGTTCTCGTTGCGCGGTCCCAGCGGCAGCCAGACGGTTTCCTGGCGGGCATCGTCCGGGACCGCGTAACTTCGCACCGGGGCACCGAGATACGTCTGGTCCGCCGCCTGGCGCTGGTACCACCAGACCCGCTTAGCGTAGGCCCACGGGGTCGGATCGCGGTCGAAATAGTCGCTGGGCGCGGTGGACAGGTCCGGATAGGTGACCGGGCCGGTCAGCTCGAACAGGGCCAACCGGCTTTCCGGCGGCCCGTAGAACGCCACGCCCGCCGCACCGTATTGCGATTGGGCGGGGGTGCCGGGGCACGACAAGGCGTTCAACTGCTCGACGAGCAGGTTGTGCCGCGCGGCGCTCAGGCGATCTCCCGGCTCGACGCGATCTAGGCTCATGGCATGGTTTACTCGCCGGAGACGAACAGTGGGCTGAAATCGACAGCGCGGTACAGTGCGTTGCCCGCGTCGTCCACCAGCCGGTCCCAATGGATCTGGTTGTCGGCATCCGCGCGGTACGAGTGATTCCACCCGTAGGCGAGATCGCCCTGGTCGTCGTCCAGGATCTTGAGGGTTTTTTCGCGGAAGACGTAGGTCAGCCGCCAGCCGAACTGGGGCTGCCCGAGATCGTCCAGTCCGATGAACTGGCGCGAGGCCCTGGCGCCGTCCAGAAGCACGGTCTCGGCGGCCGCACTCAGGAACTCCGACGCGTTGACCGCGCCGACGCACGCGCGAATGGCCGACCAGGGCGGGCTGGCCACCCGCTGCCACGTCACGCAGTGCTCAACGATCGGCACGCGCAGCGTCGGCACGGCGTCGGGGGTGACGGGCAGCGTGCCGTCCGACTGCCAGAGCAGCGCGTGGCCCGGCAGCGCCACATACTCCCCGCCGAAATCCATGTGGTACGTCAACAGCGTGCCGTCCTCGGCCCGGGGCAAGCTGGGGTGGCCGCCGCCCGCCAGCGCATAGTCCACCACGACCTCGACGAACTGGCCGCTGTAACTGTTCAAATCGGACGTGACATCATCGAAGGTTCCCTGGTCGTCCGGATTCTTTTCGAACGGCTCGATCCGCACGCTGGCGGCCAGCACGCTGGGCTGGCCGGGATATCCGGCCTGTGCCGCGCCGCCAAGCTGGCTGGCGCCCGCCAGCGTCGCCAGCACGGCCTGGCGGTCCTCGTAAGCGCACAGCAGCCGCCGCTGGGCCTTCATCCCGTGCGCGTCGTAGCTCTCCACCGGCGACCCGGCAAGCTCCTTGAAGACGACGGTCATGGCTTTTCCTTCACAGCTCGACGGTTGCTGACGACGTTCACGGCTCTTTCCTCACGGCTCGAAGACGGCCGCCGCCCGGTGCGGCTGCCCCTGGAGGTGCTGATTCGTTTTTCGTTGCTCCGCCAGTTGGTCCCGGGCAATGCGGATCTGTTCGGCCTGCAGGCCCTCGCTGGCCGGGCGCTGGGCGATGCCCCGCAACGGCGCCAGGCCGGCCGAGGGGAACGAACCCAGCGGCGGGAGGCCCGTTGAAGGCGCGGCAGGCAGCCTGGCCGTGCCGGATGGGGGACGCTCCCCCACCGCGTCCGAAGGTACCCGCAGGGTATCCGGTCCCATGTCGGACACTTCGCGCGACCATGCGACGCATGGTGCCGCGGCCGCGCGGCAGCCAGGACCGTCCTGTGTCGTGCGAGCGGCGGGCCGGTCCTCGAGGGGTTTGCCGGCGGCCTGGATCTCCTTGAGCATCTGCTCGATCCATTGCCGGCGCTGCTCGCGCTTGCGCTGGCAGAGCGCAGCGCCCTGGCCGAGAGGCAGCCGTTGCCACCAGGCCGACTGGCCTTCCCAACCGAGATAGATGCACATCTGCGCCAACGTCAGCCGGCCGATCTCGGCGGGGGACCAGCCGTAGGCGCGGCTCAACTCGACCGCCCAGCGATACCACGGAAGGGGCGTTTCCCGGTTTTCGTCCTGGGAGATCGGAGGTGGGGGAGGCCAGGGGTCGGGCCAGCCGTGGCCGTCCGCCATCCGCCGGACCATCTCCGCCCGCTCCGCCGCAGCCGCTTCCTGCAACAGGCCGGCCGTCGCCGCCAACGTGATCCCGGGTTGCTCCCTGCGGAGCATGAGCCACAGGCGGTAGCACAGGCCGTCGGGCGTGTGCCACCAGCGGTCCAGCTCGGCGAGCGTCACGCGGCGGAGCACGCAGAGCCGGTCCAGGGCCTCGCCGAGCTCCTCGCGGCACCGGGCTTCCGGCAGACCGGCCAGCCGGCCGCGGATCGCGGCCAGGGGATCGGGCCGCTGGGCCAGGATCCGGTTCTCGATCTCGCCGTAGTCCGCCAGCACGAGCGGCGTCAGCCGGTAGGTTTGCCCACCGATCGCGAACGCCTGGGGCGCGGCCGTGAGTCGGTTCAACCCGTCCATCGCTCCCGCTCTCCCGCTTTTGCACCACGGAAACTACGTCGCCACAATGCCGTAACGCACGATCGGGCCGTTGCCGGAGAACTCGACGACGTAGGCCACGATCTCGCCCTGGTTGATGTCCACGTCGACGGAGATCTTGTCGACGATTGCAGGAACCTCGTAGTAGTTGTTGCCGGAGTCGTCCACGTGCAGGGCGAGCGTCGGCGTGTCGCCCTCCTCGACGGGGCAGTTCTGGTCGTCCGCGGCCTTGATCTCCACGGAGCCGGAGGCGTCGCGGACTCCGGCCACCCGTTTCTTCCACCCGCCCGTGTCATTGGCGGCGTAGTCGGGGTTGTTGCTGCTGGTCGCGAGTTTCCAATTCACCACCGGCGTGATTTCGCTGCTGCCGAGGAAAAGAGTTCCGTTTTTTCCGCTCAAGACGGCCATGCGATTGCCTTTCTGAAAAACGTCCCATGAAGCCGAGACCGCTGCCGCGCGGCGGGCCAGCCAATGTCAAACTTGTTCGTTCGCCGGGCGGTTGCCGGGCCTACGTGCCGCTGGATCCCGAGCCGGTCGCGGTCAGCGTGCCGACGATCGCCGCCGAATAGGTGAGTGGCCCGCCGCTCGCGCTGAGCCGCAATAGTTTGTGGGCATTGTCCACGGGCCAGCCGAGGTTGCGGTTGGAGACCAGCAGGGCGCCGTCCGGCGGGATCTCGACCGTATCGCCGTCGGCACCGAAAGGGGCCGACCACTCGGCGCCGCCGGCGCCGCCCACAATCAGCGTGCCGGTCGAGCCGGCGTCGTTGACGATCAACAGCCCCTTGACGCGCAACAGCGTCGTCACGAGGACGGAACCGAGCACGTCGCGCGGCAGTGCCGTCAGATCGATCGCTTCCGCGGTTCCGGCCGGCAGGGCTTGGTTCTCGGCGTGCCACGCGGCCTCCGCCTGGCCCTGGCCGCAGCCCTGCGCCAGCGGTTTCGTGTGGTTCAGGCGGCTGTTGTCCACCGCCCCGTGGTTCCAATTCCATCCCAGCGATGCGCGGATCTCTGCTTTGAATGACATGGTTTGGCTCCTCGGTTCTCTTGGGCTGTAGCCTACGTTCCGAAACTTGGTTCCCCTACGGCGTCTGCGGGTCTCCGGCGGGGCGGTAGACCGCGCAGGCGAAATCGACGGTCATCCGCCAGGTGCCGTCCGCCTCCTGGCCCTCGGAATGGTTGGTCCGCCGCATGCAGATCACCCGGGCGCCCGCTGGGGGGCCGTCGTCCAGCGGAAAATCCGCCCGGTCGAAGACTTTCGTGACCTGGTCGACGATTGTCGCCGCCGCATCGTAGTTGAGATGGAAGACCTCGAGCCGCACGCCGACCGAGGTGACGGCCGAGCCGTCGTTGCAGGCGGCCAGCGGCTGTTCGCTTTGCCGGGTCAGCACGGCGCGGGGCAGCGCGGGGTTCGGGCTGGCCCCCGTCGAGAGCCGCGTCGCGGGCAACAGGCCGGCCAGTCCCGGTGACGCCGCCCACTGCTGATGGATCGCCCCCAGCAACGCGACGGTCATGGCACCACCTCCACCTCGATGCTCGGCAGCTCGCCGATCCGCTCGGCCTGCGTCGTCCGCAGCACGCGGTACAGCGTTCCATCCGGCCCGCGGACGCGATGGCGGTGGTCCAACTCGAGGGGTTCCTCGACGAGGACCAGGCAGCGGGCCAGCGTCTCGCGCGACGATTGCGCCAGGCCGGTCTCAGCCGCCAGCGGCTGGATGCGTGCCCAAATCCCCGTCCTCCACGGCTGCCAGACCGGGTCCATCGCGCCGCCGGCCCCCTTTGGATACGCGGCCTGCAGGATGCTGATCGTGTCGTTCAGGCCGTGGGCCACGGCCAGGCTCCGCGACGTGCACTGCCAGCGGGAACCCAGCGTGGCCTGGACCACCTCGAGCACCACCCAGCGGACACCGCGGGCGTCGCGGAGCACGTCGCCCAGCCGCGGCGCGTCCGGCAGCTCGGCCACGCTCAGGTGCCAGGTGACGTCGCTGGCCGTGACGCGGCCGTCCGAGGGCGCCGCCTCGTGCGTCGTCGCCACCCGCCGCAACGCATGCGCGATCGCGGTCCCCAGTGCCGTCGCGCTGGCACCGCGCCGCAGCAGCGTCACCGGCTCGAGGCCGTCGACAGCCTGAACAAAGTCGCTCGACGGATCGAAGGAGAGGGACATTGGAGCCAGTGGGGAGGTATCAGGTGTTGTCTGTCAGTTGTTAGTTGTCAGTCGTTAGTTGTCGCTGATTACAACTGACAACGGACGACGGACGAATCCGCCTTCATCCTTCATCCTTGCGTTACGTGTATCCCTGGCTGCGGATCTCGACCGGCTCGGCGGCCGCCAACTGCTGCTCGCACCAAGCCACGGTCTGCTGGAGCTGAGCCAGGTACTCCGCCCAAGAGACCTTCTGCTTGTCGATCAGGTAACTTGGCTTCGGCTGGGCCGTGATTTCGGCCAGCAGCGCCAGCGTCTGGCTCTTGATCCTGCGGAGTTGATCGGCGTCGCTCATGGGTCAGCCTCTTCAGTTCGCGCACGCGGGGACAATTTCCCGTTTCCTCAGATAACGTTGACGCGGAAGCGCACGAGGATTGGTTGCCCGGCTTCTCCGCCGCTGCCCGCCGTCAGGCAGTACTCGACCAGGCAGTTCACGCCGGCTACCGGGAAGGCCGGGTGCTGCGAGACGTCCAGTGTGTGGAGGAAGTTGTAGCCGGCCGGGTCGGAAGTCGCATCCCACGGGGGGCCGGTCGCCAGCGCGTCCAGTACCACCGCGGCCGGCGTCAGGGACACGTCCTGGTGGCCGGGGACCGGCGTGCGGGCATCGGCCTCGTCGTCGTCCAAGAAGTAGATCGAGTAGACGGCCGCGGCGATGTCAGCCGAGTGGATGGGCGCGCCGCCGTAGCCCAGGACGCGGGCCATGAGCGTGAGCGAGCCGTTCTTGAACGCCGTGCCGTAGATGTCTGCCGCCTGCTGGGTCATGCCGTCACCTGCCCTCCGGCTCCGCCGGCCACGTAGGCCTGCCCTGCCGCGCCGCCCGCAGGGTATCCGGCCGCCGCGAGGGTGCCGGGTACCGCCTGGGTGGCCGGCCCGGGGCAAGACACCTGAGCGGCCCCGAGCGAGTACGGGCCGCCCACGGGCGTGTCGGCCCAACTGCCCAGCGGCGGCCAAAGTGAGAGTAAACGTCCTGAAAGCCGAAGCATCGGAACCGCTTTCTGTTCGAGTCACGTCCTTACGTCGCTGGACCCTGTGTCTCCACCTGCTGCGTCTCGCTGGCGGCCTGCGTGGTCAATACGGAGGCGCCGTCGTCGGCGTATGTGACGAGAGTGCCCGCTACGTGGTCGAGGACCGCTTTCTTGAAGAACCGCCGCCAGAGCTGAACGAGCATCTGGCGGAAGTTCGCGGCCGGCCCGGTCGGGGTGGTCGTGTCAACCGCATCCAGGCCGTCGGGCGCCAGCTTGTAGCCCGTTTTGTTGGCCAGGCTGTCCATCACGCTCCCCGCTGCCGGCTGGCCGCTGGTGGGCGCCAGCTTCATGGCATCGGTCACGTCCTGCGGCGTCAACAATGCGAGTGTGCCGGTCTTCGAGGCGCTGTTGATCTCGTAGCTGACGCCGGAGAGGACGCAAGCCTGGCCCGGATCCGTGCTGAGGAGCGTGCCGGTCGTGGCATCCACGTTGACACCGTTGCGGACGTCGGCGGCGGCGGGAATATAGGCCGTGCCCGCCGTTGCATCCACGTTGACGCCGTACCGCACGTCCGCGGCCGCCGGGATGTAGGCGCTGCCCGCGTGCGCGGTGCCGCCGGCGCCGTACTGCACACCGTGGCGGACGTCGGTTGTGGCGGCCTCGCTGACGGTGCCGGTGGTTGGGTTGCCAGGATCGCCGTAGGAAGCAGCGGTCAGGGCCTGATTGCTGGCGCAATCAGTCCGGGTACCATAGAAGGGGCCGTCCGGAAAACCGCCGCTCACCGGGCCGAATCGCGCCGTATTGACGATCGTCTGCGGCTGACATGTTCCGACCGGCGCGCCCGGAAGGTGCGGCAGCGATAGAGTCCCGGTGGTGGCGTCGACCTGCACGCCGTAGACGACGTTACTGGCGATCGGCACGTAGCAGGTCCCGGTGTGCGCGGTGCCGCCGGCGCCGTATTGCGTGCCGTGGCGGACGTCGGTCGCGGCCGCCTCGGTAACGGTGCCGGTCGAGCCGTTGCCGCCCACGCCGTAGGTCGTGCCGGAGAGCACGGTGCTTGCCGCCGGGGAAACCAACGTGCCCGCGTGCGCCGTGCCACCGGCGCCGTACTGCGTGCCGGAGAGCACGTCGGCCACCGGGGCCTCGGTGACCGTGCCGGTCGAGCCGTTGCCGCCCACG
>Ga0326727_10006653_pt1 | contig 31412 bp, 33 predicted proteins | sample MB2enrmetagenome_FD_207643 | JGI IMG/M metagenome (GOLD analysis project Ga0326727, IMG submission 207643) | Lab enriched peat soil microbial communities from McLean, Ithaca, NY, United States - MB29MY | ecosystem: Environmental > Terrestrial > Soil > Wetlands > Peat | place: USA: New York...
GCTTTAACGGCACAGGAGTCACGATTGGAATCTCGACCTCGCTGAAATCCTTTTTTCGGATCTTCACTTTTATTACCTTGGTGGTATCGCCATTCTGATCGGGTACGTTATCGTCTTTCGGACCGGGAGTACTGGGTTTTGGCGCGGGCTTCGCCACGATGTCGACCGGAAGACGGTGGGTCTTGGCAGTGCCGATTGCGAAGTCGAGCTGCACTTGAATGTAGCCCTTCGACCCGATGACAGCATCTTCAGCACACTCGAAGTGGCAGCGTACTCGGCCACCTTTCATTTCACCGGCACCTACGTAATTGACGCCGTGGGCCAGTACTTTGATTTTCGAGACCGTTTGGTCCCCAGGGTTCCAATACGAAGGTGCGGCGTCGGTTTCGAACACGAAGCTATACCTTTGACCTGGGAACAGCTTGACGTTGGTTCCCGCGAATTTCCACCGCACGAATGTTGGAGGTTCGACGGCTTCGATCAGTGGCAGATCGTGCTTCTTCACTAGAACCTCACGACTCTCCTCGATCTCAGTCCACTTCTCGACTTTTCTTGTTAGTTGCTCAAAGCTGATGCCGACAGCCTTTAGGTACTTCTTAATCAGCGAGGATATGGTCTCTTGGGCGTCCTCTGGCTGTTTAATGTCGGCTGCCGCAAGCTGTACATTGAGCTCTTGCAGCTTCGTGTCGAAGCTGAGCCGCCGAACAAGTTCCTCGAGGATCATCTTCTTAATTGGGGTCTCTTTTGCGTGCTCACGGGTTGATGTGAACATTTCGTACTTCGCCCGAGGGTCCAACCCGTTGCAGTCTATCTGGACGACCGTATAGCGTCCTACGGCCCATAACTTTGCCCCGTTCTGGCCGGTGATGATCGCCCGACTCTCCAACCTCGCCGCGAACGCCGCCGGGTTGCGGTTGATGTGTTCGAGCAGCCCCGGGGCCCATACCCAATGAGGGTTATTGAGTGACCACGGAGGGTCACGTACCGCGTGTTACCGCCTTCGTCGCCGTTGTCCGAAGAATGCTGCATATTTCGGACTTCACATGTCCGAACAATGTGGTATACTTCGGACATGAATGTCTCGGTGAAAACAGCTACTGACCTGAAGACACGCATCCTTGCACGTATTAGGTCGAGACCAGATGCGGTTTGGACTGCCGCTGATTTTATCGATATAGGCAGCCGAGCAGCAGTTGACAAAGCTCTCCAACGTCTTGTGGCTGGAGGGGACCTGCGTCGGATTGATCGCGGTCTTTATGATCGACCGCGTCGGAATGCGGTGACCGGACGAACGGCCGTGCCCGACTACCGAGCGGTCATTCAGGCTGTAGCGCGTCGCGATAATGCTCGCGTCGTTATCGATGGCATGACGGCAGCGAATGATCTCGGACTCACTACGGCTGTACCCGCACGCATCGAAGTCCTGGTTGACGCACGCCTCAAACCGATCCGATTGGGCAATCAATTTATCCAGTTCAAAACGGCTGCCCCGAGTCGGCTTTTCTGGGCGGGGCGTCCCGCGATGCGAGTCGTTCAAGCGCTCCATTGGCTCCAGGATATGTTGTCGAACGAGGCGGAGCGGCGCAGAGTTATCGAGCGTCTACGCAAAATACTCGCGGACCCGACTCATGGGCCTCCGATCCGCGACGATCTACGGACCGGCCTGTCCGCCCTTCCCATTTGGATGCAGGACTTCGTTCGCGAGGTGATCGGAAACCAACGGCCCAAACGGGCAGCGAGGGGAGCCAATAGATGAACGAGGGGTTCAAGGAATTCATCGCAGCGTCGAAGCGTGACCGCCTCGATATTTTTCTTACCGCATCACGCCGACTTGGCGCGGCGGTCCAAAATGTCGAAAAAGATTTCTGGGTTTGCTGGACTCTGGATGCTCTCTATCACGGGCTTCCATCTGGGAGCCCACGCCTTCTCTTCAAAGGTGGCACATCTCTGTCAAAGGCTCACGGCCTCATCCGGCGCTTTTCTGAAGACATTGATATAACGGTATTCCGTGATGACCTTAACCAAACGGCCTCGATTGAAGATATGGAGAAACTGTCCAGAAAAAAGCGAAAAGCAAAACTTGACGCCATAAGAGACGCCTGCCGAGCTTGGATTGGGGGATCATTGCGTCAAAGTCTTGCCGCACAGATTAAGGGATTCGTCTCTGACGGTGGTCGCATTGAGCTTGACGGGGACGATCCGGATGGCCAAACCCTACTCGTTTGGTATCCAGCGATAGCTGCCTCCGAACCAGGCTATGTGCGACCGGCAGTTCGGATTGAATGCGGGGCGAAGTCGGCGCTCGACCCACACCGCGACGTTCTCATTCGACCCTACATCGCCGAGGATGCGCCCGAGTTGAGTATCTCTGTACCTGGCGTGACGACCATCGAACCACCTCGAACGTTCTGGGACAAGATTGTCATTGTTCATGGTTTGCGCCGATGGCATGAAATTCGGAGTGAACTCCGGCAGGAAGGGCAGCGCGTATCAAGGCACTATTACGACCTACATTGCCTTTTTCACTCGTCGGTCGGGCTTGCGCTTGATGATCGGGCATTAGCGGCCGATTGTGTCCGCCATGCCCAGATGTTCTTTGATCGCCCTGACCTTGACCTTGCTTCGGCAAAGCCGGGCACTTTCGCCATCAAGCCCAACCCCAACATGCTCGATTCGCTCCGGCGAGATTACGCTAATACGACTTCTATGATTTTCGGCGCGGCCCCGAGCTTTGAAGAAATCATGGCATCAATCGCGGAGATCGACGCCGCCGCCAATCGTGTTCCTTGACGCTGCAAGGGAGGGGCCCGGAGGCCCTCAAACCCCTTGGGTCAAGTGCCAGCGGTCACCGTCGTAGTATACTCGTCCCGTTCGCTTTAGGAACTGTTGGGCGTTGCGGACATAGTGCTTCCAACGCTTCCCGAAATGCACGCCGTCAATGACCCGGTCGATGGAATCGTCGCAAATATCTGGTTGCAGTTGCTGAATCATCGGGTGCAATTCGGTTGTTCGGAGTGGGCCTTTGGCGAGTAAAAACAGGATCGTGTCGGAAAGGATTGCGTGCGTCGTTGTCCCCTTCGCGCGATGCCTCAAAAGCTGGATGTGCGCCGCGTCTAACTTTTCCTTGAACGCGCGTCTTGCTTGTGCGCGGATCGATCGCTCTGCCTCTTTGAATGCTTGCTTGAGTTCTGCGGTCTCATGCGCCAAACTCTCGACATCGCTAGGGAGAATCTTCGCGCCCAGCAGCGAATAGTTCTCGAAATCGCGGCGAATTTCTCTTACCAATTTCCCATCAGTAAAGGCCACCCCGTACTCAAGGTTCCCCGTGATCCCCGGTTCCGTCAGGTTGGCTGATGTGACAACAGCCATACTCTCGTCTGCGACATAGACCTTTGCATGCAGGCTGGGCAAATGGGTGAGTTCAAACTTTGGCAGGCATCTACACAATTCCAGCAGAGCTTCGAGGTCCATCGAACCGTTCAATGCACTTTCTGGCCGAAGGTTTGTGAGGAGCCTGACACGAACCTGTTTGTCGATGCCCCGTTTCTGTATTTGCGAAAGCACTTGCTCCGTTGAACGGGTCTTGACGAAAGGTGACACCAATAAGAGGTCGCTCTGCACAGTTGAGGCTAGAAGGCGGAAAGTCTCCGTCCAAGGGCTTCTAATCAGTCTTGTTATCGGCTGCGTGGATGTCAAGCTGGGATCCAAATCACCTTAAGACCTGAATTATAGCCGCACCAACCGCCGTGCACTCGCGCGTAAGCCAGGCACGCGTGCTCATCAGATTGATATCGTTCGCACGCATCGCACCGTTCTATAAGCCGCACCCCATGCTCTCGGGGTGGCCCCGCCAACACTCCTCGCAGACCAGACTTGAAGAATCCCGGGTCTACACAAACACAGGCGTGGGACTGTTTCGTCCTGGGTTTGAATACTCCTCGGATCTTATCTCGACAAATCTGAGGTGGGGGGAGCATTGCCAGCAGCCTTCTCTGCGATACTCCGTGAAGGATCACAGACCGCTAATTACACGATCCTAGCCAAGGGGTAGGCGATAACCACCAGACGCAATCGATCGCATCTTTTACTCTCACCCTCCGAACCGTAACCCACTCTGCGGGCGTTGGCAACTTGGCTGGATTCCACCAAAAGAACTCCTGGGCAAGATGAAAGCCGACTTCGCGGCAGAGCATGATGAGCAATTCGTAATGATAAAGGCTCCTTGTCGGTTGTCCTGAAATCCAAGCCCCGCCGATGTCAATTACGAGTGACCCATTGGGCTTTAGGACCCGCTTGAACGCCTCCCCGAAGGGCCTGAACCACTCCAAGTAGTCGTGAGCATCAACGTTCCCGTAAACTTTCTTGCGAACTAAGCCGAACGGCGGACTTGTAACTATCAAATCCACTGATTCGGGTTTGAGGGTCGCGAGGTACCTGAGGGAGTCACTAAGGATAATGACGCCGTGTCTGCTCTGATAGAAAACCGTGTTCTCTGTGGCTTCCAAAGTCTTAGCTTTCGATTTCATCTTGCGCCTATATTAGCACGCGGGGGGCTTCCGTGAACCACCCAATGATATATCGGCATAAACGGGGCCTGGGACGAGGCCACACGAGCCTTCAATATCCGGCTCGGTGTAGGAGAAGAATTGGTTCAGAAGCGCGGCCAACTCTTTGGGGTTGCCGAGGCTGTACGGCCCGTTGACCTTCTGCTTGCTCCGAAACAGGACGCCGGTTTGGGTGTCCTCAAAGATGATGTTGGAGAGGGGGTAGCCGCGCGCGATCCTCTTCTTGATTTCGGTGTCAAGGTCGTCCTGCGTATCCTTGGCTTCCCAATAGCCACGCGGCAGGGTGTTGCGGTCGCGCAGCGTGCCGTCAGGACGAATGATCCCGCCGCCGGACTTTCCCGAGAGCTCGGCGATGAGGGTCCAGTTCTTGAGGCGGGCCGTCTCCTGGAGCAGGGACTCGAAGGGGGAACGCACGCTCATCTCGTTCAGCACGCCCTGGTCCCGCAGGGCAGCCGCGTTCTCGTAATACTTGCGAATCGAGCGATGCCCGGGAGTTAGAAGGTTGTAACCGGCCATGGCAGTGGGGGCAATACTAGCACTTTAGCCGGGGGCGGGCCAAGCACGAATGGGCAGCCTGCTTGAGTGCCATCCCTCAGAATGGCATGCCCAACGGCTGCCCGGCCCTGGCTGCTCTCCGCCGACTACCACTTGACCGCATGATCATGGCTCTGAACATTTTCTGCTTTTTTCGCTTGACAAGCCCACGCACCTGTGATAGCCTATTATGGTGGTCTTTTTGTGGACACATTGTCGCAGGCGGGCGCGGGGATGGCCGGATGGGAAAGGAAAAGCGGGATGGTCCTGGGGCGCTCGAGAGGGAGTGGCTTCACAAAAACAAAAAATAATACGAACGAAGCCAGTAAGTTGTTGAAAACAAACGATGGAATTCTGAAACGGACTCAAAACGAACTCGGAATTGACTGTACAATGCGCGCATTAAACACAGAATTCGAGCTTTTCGGCGCCACGCGCGTCCCGGCCGGGGTCTGGGGTGCGGGAGTGCGGGCAGGTTGGAGATTGCCCGGCTGGCGGCGATCCGAAGGCGCGCGAGAAAATACAAAAACAGTGGGAACGAAGCTAAGAAGTATTTGAAAACAAAGGATATCACTTTTTTGGATGCTGCAAATTGCGCGCCGTTTGCACGCAAATCAGCACAAATCAGAGCTTGAAAGGAGCGAAATCGGCGCGCTTTGCGCAAAACGAAGCGAAGCTGGAAAAGCAGGGCTAGGCGAGAGAAGGTAGTGCTACCAAGCCTTACTGAGGAGACGCATGAGACCAACTCTTAGACTACTCGAGGACGAACTGCGGGATCGGATCATCTCGGAAGCGCGCGAGGTGGTGTGTGAACTGGGGTTTGAAATCCACAACGGGCCCGTGCTGGATTTGCTGGCCGAGCACGGCGCGAAGGTGGACAAAGACGACTGTAATGCTCGTCTTACACAGGACCTCATTGACCGGGCGCTCGCTACCGTTCCGCACTCATTCAAACTCTACGACGTCCTGGGGAACGAAACTCACGACTTTCAGGGCGAGAACGTATATTTCACGCCCGGCTCGACCGCGCTCAACATCCTGGATAACCAAAGCGGGGAGATGCGCCGGCCCACGACAAGCGATTACGTGCAGTACGTGAAAGTGACGAACGGCCTGCGCCACATCGCTTCTCAAAGCACCGCCCTGATCCCCGCGGATGTTGACGACAAGATCTCAGACAGCTACCGGCTCTATCTAAGCCTGCTCTACGGGGAGAAGCCGGTGGTTACGGGGGCGTTCACGGTGGCGGGGTTCGAGGTCATGAAGGACTTCCAGGTGGCCGTGCGCGGAAACGAGCCGGCGTTGCGGGCCAAGCCGCTGACCATTTTCTCCGTTTGCCCCACCGCGCCGCTCAAGTGGAGCGACGTGACCAGCCAGAATCTGGTGGACTGCGCCCGCTGGTCGATTCCCGTGGAGCTGATCTCCATGCCGCTCGCGGGACTTGTGGCGCCGGTCACCCTGGTGGGCAGCCTCATCCAGCAAACCGCCGAGAACCTGTCCGGGGTCGTGATCAGCCAGCTTGTGAATCCAGGCCATCCGCTCCTGTACGGCGGCTCGCCAGCCATTTTCGATGTGCGGTTCGGGACCACACCCATGGGCGCGATCGAAACCATGATGCTCGACTGCGCCTCGAGCGAGATCGGGAAGCGCCTGGGGATGCCCACGCAAAGTTACATTGCCCTCAGCGACGCCAAGCAGCTAGACTCTCAGGCTGGGCTAGAGGCGGGCATGGGCGCGCTGATGGCCGGGCTGTCAGGGATCAACAGCATTTCGGGGCCGGGAATGCTGGACTTTGAGAGCTGCCTGAGCCTGGAAAAGCTGGTGGTTGATAACGAGATTTGCCGCATGGTCCACCGCTTGCTCGAAGGCATCGAACCTCGCGAGGATTTCCCGGCGCTTCCCCTTTTCCGGGAGTTGAGACGCGAGAAGTCCCTTCTGATTGCCGACCATACGCGCCGCCATCTGCGCGAGGAGATTACGTTTCCGGGCCCGGTGATCGATCGCGGCAACCGCGGGCGATGGGTCGAGGGCGGACGTCGGAGCTTGCGGGAGCGGGCCGCGCAGGAAGTGTCCCGGCTGCTGGAACAGTACACGCCCTCGCGTCTCCCTGAGGAAACCAAGCTGGAGTTGACACGCCTGATGGAAGGCGAAGCCCGGCGGTATGGGATGGATGCCTTGCCGACAGTTGAAGGCTAGGCTTTCTCGACGATTCTGGCGCCGGCGCTGCGCAACTCTTCCGCTGCCAGTTCCGGCCGGACCGAATTGTAATAGACCTCTTTCATGCTGTACGACTTCGCCTTGGGCTGGCTCGCCGGCAGTATCTCGAAGTGCCAGTGAGCATCCTCGGCCAAGGTCGTCCAGTACTGCTTCCGGTCATATTTCGCCGCCACGTTGGGGGTAGTGTAGAGGACCAGGTGGTAAGACGACGATACCGTCTCCAAGCGCTGCAGAATCGACTTCAGAAAGTGAGCTAGCCGCAGTTGGCGTTCCCAGGTGGTGACATCCTCTTCGAAAGAACAATGGTGGTTCAGGGGCAGTATCCAAATCTCGTACGGCACGCGGGAAGCAAAGGGGCAATAGGCCACGAATTGGTCGTCCCACTCCACTGTGCGGACTTGGTGGGCAGTTTCCTGCGCGGAAATGTCACAAAGAATACACCGTTCCTTGAGCGCGTAGTACTGCTGGAACGATCGCAGTTTGTAGACTACCCGGCGGGGAATGAAAGGAGTGGCGGTAATCTGTGAATGGGGGTGGTCCAAGTCCTGTCCCGCCAAGACGCCTTGATTACGGGAAATGGTAACATACTTGAAACGCCGGTCTTTCTTGAGGTCTGTGATTCTGGAGACATAGGCGCGCAAGACCTGGGCAACCGCTTCGTCGCTCAGGTGCGAGAGCGAGGTATCGTGATTGGGCGATTCGATGACAATCTCGTGGGCGCCCAAGCCGCGCATTTTGTCATAAAGACCTTCTGCCCGGCGCTGGGCATCCCCTTCGATTCGGTAGAGGGGTCGCAGGTGAGGGATTACGCGGACTTGCCATAGGCCGTTGCCATTCCAATGCGAGTAGATGGTTTGCGGGGCAAGCGCTTCCTGGCCCGGGCACAGAGGGCAAGCGCCAAATCTGGGCCACGGGCCGTCACCATTTTCCTGGATTATCCAATTCTGCGTAATGGGATCCCGGCGCAGTTCCATGCGACCTCCAAAAGCAACCAATCGAAGCGAAAGGCAAACCGCTAAATTTGCCCTGCGACTCTTTCAAGACTATTCCTATCAAATTCAACCCACTGCCGGATATAGCTCTGCCGTACTGGTACGGCGGATATCCTTGGACCCGTTGGCCCCGGAAATCATAGGGCAGCTTCACGGCTGGCTCCTTGAACAAAGCAGGCGGCCGCACCGCTGGCTCATTCTTCGTAAACAGATAATCGCGAGTCCGGGAAATGACCACGCTATCTAAATCCGCTGATAGCATTACACGCCGCAGAGAATCTAATGTCAAGTAGCTAAACTGTCAATAGACAATTACAGGTAAAGAGGCGGAAGTTTTCGAAGGGGAACCAAAAAGGTATTCGAATCGGCTACTCACTTATCGGGCTGGAAATCCAGAATTCTGCTTTGCACCTTGGCTCGCTGAAAGGCAGAATTCGTGAGTGCCACGGTGATGTCGCGGTTAATGAAGAACACGGCACGCAGGCGAAACTCCGTGCCGAAACTCACTGGAAACCAGACGCCTTCGTCAAATCGCTTGTACTCCACGTTGAATCCGATTCCGGGCACATCGGTGCCCAGCAAGGTCCTCACGAAGAAGGGTATCCGGCGTGACAGTTTAGTGAATACCCTCAGGGGCTCGTACTCCTCGGCGTCGATCATCGCTTCCCCTGCCCAGGTCAGTTCACTCTTGTCACGCGGACGAAACCTTACGCGGTACACTCTTCGACCTTTAACCGTATCCTCACCCACCAAATCGAAGTGATACTGCTTCTGCTCCCCTGAGGTCAGCGGAAAGAGATCGCGGCCCAGGCCGTCTTTCGACTTGTCGTTGGAAAGGTCATCTCGGAAGCTTTGAACAAGACTGCTATCCACCCACCCGTCCTCAGGCACAGGCTCACCTTGAAATGTCAGATACTTCCCTTTGTGCCAGTAGCGGCCTTCGATGTGTTTCAGTTCCTTCTTTGTTCCGTCCGGCGTGGGGGCGACCAGGTAATCCGCTGTTTCCTCGCGCGCCAGCTTGCCGTTGGTCCGCAAGGTTGCGACATGAATGCGCTGCTGGTAGACGTATTCAGCGCGTGCCTGTTCCGCCCGGTCCTGATTCGCGGCCACGCGAGCCATGATCTCGTCCACGGACGGCGACGGTTGGTCAGCGCTCGCAAGCGTCCCCAGCGAGGCCAGAAGCAGAACCCATGACAGCCTGAACATCGAGAATCCCCCACTGGAATATACGCAACGAACCTCTTCCCGGGTGCAAGAAAATGGCAGGTGGGCAGATGGGCAGGTCGGCAGATGGCAGTCGGGAATCGAGGGTCAGCAGTGGGCGACAGGCACGGTGGACATATTTCGGACACGCGGCCGCTGATTACTCCTCCGCGCATCGCCACCTTCCGATCTGCCCATCTGCCCACCTGCCCACCGCCAACTGGAAATCGGCCCCAGTAATCGGGCATAATGGTTCCCCGGCTGCAGTGACATGGCACTTTTTCTCGGAATCGATGGAGGCGGCAGCGGCACCCAAGCATTGCTAGGTGACGAAGAGGGGCGGATTCTTGCCAGAGCGGTCGCTGGGCCCTCGAACCCAACGAAAGTGGGGATTGAAAGGGCCAAGAAAGAGATCTTGCGGGCCGCGCGTGGAGTCATTCGGGAGGCGCCGAGCGCGGCGGAGCGCGGCAAGTTGACGACTCAGCGTGGAGTTCGGAGGCGCCGTCAGCCCTTGCTCGCCGCGGTTTGTGCTGGGGTGGCGGGCGTTGACCGTGCGGCTTTGAGCCGTCCGCTCCTGGCGTGGCTTCGCAGGGCCATTCCCGCGCGGCGCCATCTTCTGGTGGTGGACGCGGCGATTGGTTTGTATGCCGCGCTGGGAACAAGTACGGGAATGGTCGTCGAGTCAGGGACGGGTTCGATCGCCTACGCGCGTGATCGTCGGGGCAGAATCCTGCGCGCCGGTGGTTGGGGCTCGACGTTTGACGATCCGGGGTCAGGCCATGACTTGGGACGGCAGGCTATCATGGCAGCTCTGCGCGATTTTGACGGGCGCGGCGAGCACACCGTGCTGACCACGAGGGTCTGCCGGGCGCTAAGGCTTTCCGCCATCGACCAAATCGTGTTGAAGGCCCTTAACCCCCAGCAAGTGGCGGCACTGTTCCCGCTGGTTCTGGGTGCGGCCCGCGAAGGCGATCGAGTGGCGCGACGGCTTTGCGCTCACGCTGCTTTTGAACTCGCTCAGATGGCGCTGGCTCTGGGACGGCGTCTGGGGCGGCACGGAATCGTGCCAGTGGTTTGTTTCGGCGGTGTCTTCCGCTCCAGCCCAACCCTGCGGCGTAGTTTTGCGCGCTTCGTGCATCAGCACATGCCCGCGGCGCGGGTGAGACTCCTGCAACGCGAACCTGTCGAGGGCGCTCTGGCCATGGCGCGCGAGTTGGGGGGCGCGCACCTCCGGTTTTGAGGTCTGCGGCTCTTAGCGCTGGTTGGGTTGATCGCGAAGCGCGGCCCCCTCGCCCGGCTCCGTCAGCCGACGGACTGACGAAAACGCCGGCCGCGGCCCACCTCCTCCCCCAAGGCAGAGAGGGTCGCCGACAACACGATCCGTATCGAGGTGACTTATGTCTCAAATGATGAGAGAGATTCTGGAGCAGCCCCTGGCGCTCCAGCGTACCCTGGCCGCCGAGCGCGACCACGCCGTGGCATTCGCTGACTTCGCGCGTCAGCAGAATTTCCGGCTTATAGTTCTCGTGGCACGCGGGACATCCGACAATGCCGCGCTTTTCGGACGCTACTTGCTCGAGCTAACCACCGGGATCCCGGTCTCGATGAGCGCCGCATCGATACATACCCTTTATCGCGCACGCCTGGATTTTCGCCAGACTTTGGTGGTAGGGATCTCTCAATCGGGCGAAGGAACGGACATCAATCTGGTACTCAAGTCAGCGAAGCGCTTGGGCGCCTACACGCTCGGCATCACCAACGAAGCGCGCTCGACCATGGCCGGCTTGGTCGATGACGTGTTCCTCGTGCATGCGGGGAAGCAGCGCTCTGTGGCGGCCACCAAGACCTACACGGGACAACTGCTGATCCTCTACCTTTTGGCCTCGAGCTTAAGCTCTCAAATTGTCCTTAGCGACGTTTCCGAGATCCCACACCGTGTCGAACTGGCCCTCAAGCTGCGCCCGGAAATCGAGCAGGTGGTCGAGCGCTACCGTTACATGCGCCGCTGCGTAGTGGTGGGGCGCGGCATCAATTTAGCCAACGCCTACGAGCTGGCTTTGAAACTGATGGAAACCTGCTACGTCGTGGCCGAAAGGTTCTCCTCCGCTGACTTCCTTCACGGGCCCATTGCGATGATTGAGAGGGACTTCCCGGCGCTGGTCTTTATGCCGCCCGGCAAGACTTTTCAAGAACTCCTGAAACTGACCGCACATCTGCACGCCTTGAAAGCCGATACCCTGGTCTTTTCCGCCTCCAACGCGCGGATTCCGGGCGCCGGGCGTGTGATTCGCATTCCCGATCCCGTCCCGGAAATCTATACACCCATACCCTACATCGTTCCGGGGCAGATCTTTGCGGCCTTGCTCGCGGAAGTGAAGGGGCTGAATCCTGACAAGCCAAGGGAGCTCCAAATTGTGACGCAAACAATTTGAATCACGTCCGTGTCGACCAGGAATCTCAAGGGCTGGAAACCAGTGGGATTTCGCGTTCCCGCACCGCTTCCGCAGCATAGCGCAGGGCCTCAGAGACGTCTTCGGCCTCAAGATCGGGGTAGGCTCTTAGTATCTCATCAATGCTCATTCCGTCTGCGACCATTCCAACCACGGTCGCGACCGGAATGCGTAGTCCGCGGACACATGGTACGCCGCCCATCTGCTCCGGTTTCACAGTTATTCGCTGGAACGCCATATCGCACCGCCCCCAACTATATTATCAGATTCGTTGCGGGCTCATCCCACTTCGTAGCGGGCTCACGAAGCACCAATATGCACAGTCATCAGTATGACTGTTTCAGCGTATCTATGCGACAACGCGGCTCACCAATTCGTAATGGACCCGTCGGGCCGATGGAACATGGGGATCGGTCGTGAGCGCTCGGTAATCTCGGCGGCGAGTTGCAGCGGCTTGGTATCCAAGGTCACGCCGAGTCCCGGACGGTGGTTGGGCCACATCTTGCCGTTGCGGAAGTCGTAGCATTCCGGCAAGTGCGGGTAAGAAGCTTTCCCCTCGCCCGTCATTTCCATCAGTACCGGCCCCGAGAAGACTCCGCAGGCATGGACCAACGCGGCTTCCGAAACCGGGCCGGTGAAGTGCGGTATGAGGCCCACGTAATGTGTCTCGCAGAGGGCGAGGATCTTCATGTACTCGGAGATGCCGCCTACATTCGGCAAGGTGACTCGGGCATAGTCGATAAGCTGCTGCTCAATTAACGGGTTAACGTCCCATCGGCTGCCGAACTGTTCGCCGACCGCAATGGGGACTTTAACATGGGCGCGCAGCTCCTTGTAAACGTCAGGATTCTCAGACCGGATCAGATCCTCGGCGAAGTAAGGCTCGAGCGGCTCAATCAGGGTGCTGAGCCGCACGGCATCGGGGAAGTCGAGGCGGGTATGGTAATCGAGCGCCCAATCGCCATCTTTACCCACGCCCTCGCGAATCTCGACGCAGTCCTCATAGGTCTTGCGGACCATCTGATGGGAGTTGAAGGGTTGGCCGTCCGGCGGGTCTGCGGTGGCATAGCGAAAGGCGCGGAAGCCTGCCTCGAGACAGGCGCGGGCGGTCTCCTTCAGGCTTCCGTGGCTCGGGAAACCCGTGGAATAACACTCCACGTGGTCACGCGCCAGGCCGCCGAGAAGCTCATACACGGGCACCCCCAGCGCTTTACCCTTGAGGTCCCAGAGAGCAAGGTCAATCGCGCCGAGGGCGTCCAGTTTTTCGCGCCCGGCGGGATAAAAGTAGCCACGGAACACCATCTGCCAGAGATGATCAATGCGGAATGGGTCTTCGCCGATAATCATGGCGGCACACTGCGAGGTGGTCTCAGGTGAACCGCCCTCGCCGATGCCTGTGATGCCCTGATCTGTCTCGACGGTTACGATGTTGAAGCTCTGGTTAAAATGCTCAGGAGACTTCGGATTGTGGTAGAAACGAACGCGAGTAATCTTCAGGGGAGAAGACGGGGCAAGGGCATTCACCCTTGGCGGCATCGCAAGCGCTGCCGCTCCTCCCAAACCGGCCGATTGCAGAAAATGACGCCGTTGCATAGGACCTCCTTTTGGGGGAGTATAACGCAGTTAGCTGATCAGGTGTGCGGTGATGCCGATTTCCCCAAGGATTAGCACCAGCTCACGGTTGAGCGGATCTCGGTATTCGTTGTGGCTGATGCCCAAAGGAGAGGTTCGCCGGCGGTTGGCGGAAGCTATCCTGGATTTGAGCGGGAAGTATTCCACGCCAGCCTTTGAGCCTCACGTGACTCTGGCTGGCAGTATCGTTGGTCCGGCGCGGGAGATTGAATCGAAGATGAAAGACCTGGCCAGGAGAATCCCACCTTTTGCGGTTCGCCTGACCACGGTCGAAGGGCTGGAAGAGTATTTCCGCTGCCTCTTCGTGAGAGTGGCCCAAACTCATCCCATCATGTCTGCGAATAAGGCGGCCCGGGAGATTTTCCGCCTCCCGAAGCAGCCCGCCTTCATGCCGCACCTCAGCCTGCTTTATGGCAGTTTGCTGTCCAAAGAGAAAGAAAGGATCATAATTTCCCTGGGTCGCCAGTTCGAACTCGAGTTCAAGGCATCAACTCTTCACCTCTATCTCATCAAGCGCGAGCCCGAAGCCTGGCGCCGCGTGGCGAGCCACGGCCTGGGTCTGTAAATCGCCCGTTTACGAACTTGTCGGGCTGGGTGCGGATTCTTCCAGCGCGGCGTCCTGCACCGGTTGCGTCGAGCGGATAGTGAGCCAGTCGGCATGGGCTCTATCCCAATCCTGGATGACCAAGCCCTGCGCCTCGAAGAGCGCGCGGATTTGAGGCCGTCCCCAGCCTACGATCTCTTCCAGGATGGGAACCAACACGCTTAGAGCGTCGTCGCTAAGCACGGTCCGCTTGGCGATCTGGGTGATGCTACGCGCCTGCGAAACCGCCACCGTGAAGCCCTCGCGCTGATTCAAATGCAACATCACGTGAATGTCAGAGCTGCCGTCGCCAATGTAAACGATCCGATGCGAACCGATGCGGAGCGCTGCCTGGAGGTCGTCCAGCACGGCCACTTTGCCATAACCGGCATTCACTCGAATGAGCCCGGCGATTCCTCCCGCGTCATCGTACTCCAGCAACGTGCCGTGGATATGGTCCGGTGCGACGATGCCCTCGAGCGCCGATTCCACAATCTCCTGTGGAGCAGCGGAGATCACGTGAAACTCGAACCGGTAACCATCGACTGCGCCAGCCAGCATTTCGTGCAGAAGCTTGATGTTCTTCTTCAGCCGGATCTTCTTCCCTGCTTTTCCGAAATGTTCCTTCCGTACTCGAACCCGAAATTCACGATCGTGGAGCAGCAGGTAAGCTAATTCTCCGCCTTGCTGCACCAGGTTTTGCGCCGAGAGGATTGTCGTCTTACGCTCGAACTCTCTAACGGAGATTCCCACCAGCTCGCTCAAAACCGCGCCGGAGTCGTGGAAACTGAGCGTTTGGTCGAAATCGCTCGCCACCAGGTACTGCTTAGCGATCTGCGTTGTCCCTTGCATAGACATCTCCTCCTCAAGCCTGTAACCCCAAACTCGCCTGTTTGATCGAGTTCCTTGGTCAGCTTAGTTTACGCGCTCATTGTTACAGTAGAGTTTCTCGCCCATTGCGTGTCCAGGCACGCCAAGCCAGGGCGGAAGAACACAGGCAGGTGAATTCTCGAATTTGTTTCGACTGTTGCACCTCACAGATTATCGTAGTCCATCGGCGCCGCTTTCATCCAATTCATTATATTAATACTCCCCATAACTGCGGGCAGTCTGCCGCCAAACTGCCGCGCGTTGGAATGTGTTCTCCGGCGGGTGGAAGGAAACCGGAACCATCTGCTGCTTTTTTTCGTTCAGGGCAGCTTTGGTTCGAAGCTGCCCGGCGCTCGAGCGGCGGACTATTTTCCGGTGGGATTGAAAGAAGCCAGGACGGTAGCGAAAACCTTCTTGTACTGCTCGTACTTGTCCTCGACGCTCCAAGCAGTGGCGATAAAGACGATGTCGCCGCGGCGGAAAGCCGTCACACGATTCAGAACCGGGCCCAGGGAGTCGTCGGTGGTCTTCATCAGGACGTCTTCCACTTTGCGCTCTGGCAGGTCCAGTTGTTGCCGCGCGGCGACGGTGCCGTTGGCGCTCTTCGCGTACACGTCCACAACTGAGCTTACCGGCTTGTCGCCCGGCACGCGCATATACTGGACGTTGACCCCAAGGTCGTCCGCGCCGTTGGGATAAAACTCGATCATGGGAACCGGGCTCTCAGTATCGTGGCTGAGCTGCCCGGGGTCATAGTCGCTCAGATGCGACTCCCAGCCGGTCGGAACGAGAATTTCCAAGCTGAACTTAGGATCGCCGAAGGGTGTGAACTGGTGGCTGCCAAAGCCCTTCGCCAATTCCTCCGCAGAAAAAAGCGAACCGGTGGGAAGCTGCTCCTGAGCTGACTGCTGAGGAGAGCTGCCAAAGAGCGAAGAAGCGGCAGAAAGCATGCACGTTAGAACGATACTAGGCAGTTTAATCTTCATAAAGTTGCTCCTCGCAAACGCTGAGAATCCTACCACAAATCCCCGTTCTGAGCCGGTTTTATGCGACGCGTACGGCGCGGGCCGACGCCCTGCCGAGTCAAGACAAAAAGCGTGTCATTCCGAGCGCAGCGAGGAATCCCGCTCTGCTTAGGTGCGGAGTGCGAACAAACATTCCGGGCGAGATTCCTCGCTGCGCTCGGAATGACGGCAACTTTTCAAGGCAGCCGCTCAGGCCACTCGCAGCCTTTCCACCTCTTGCTCGTCCAAGTCGATTCCCAATCCGGGAGCGTCCGGGATCTGGAGATAGCCGTCTTGGGCGTGCAATCTCTGGCGCGTAATCTTGTCGCGCAGAGTGGTTTCCTCCTCCGCAACAAACTCCACAATCAAAGCGTTAGGAATCGAATTCAAGAAATGCAGCGCCGCCGTGACGTTGATATAGGTCGTGAAGCCATGATTGGCCACCACCAGCCCGCGATCATAAGCCAAACTGGCGATCTTGAGCGCTTCCGTAAATCCTCCGCAGCGCGTCAGGTCCACTTGCACCACATCGATCTTACCCTTGTCCATCAACTCCAGGAACGACAGGCGGTTACTCTCTTCTTCACCGGCGGCGATTCGAATCGAAGTGGCGCGGGAGAGCTTCGCGTAACCCTCGTAGTCATCAGGGCGAAGCGGCTCCTCGAGCCAAAAAATGTTGAACTCCTCGAAGGCGCGGGCTCGTTGCAATGCCGTCTTGGAATCCCAGACAAGACCGGCGTCGATCAACAAATCGGGGCCGTCTCCCAACCCCTTGCGTCCTTGCCTCACCAGGTCCACATCGGTCTTGGCGTCGCTGCCCATGGGGTCCCATCCGAACTTCACGGCCTGGAAGCCCCGGTCGCGAAACCGACGTGCCAGGTCGTGCGTGGCTTGGGGCGTGGCGCCGAAGAGGGAACTGGCGTAACAGCGTAGCTTCTTGTGGAAGCCGCCGCCCAGCAATTTCCACACCGGCAACCCTAAGGCCTTACCCTTGATATCCCAAAGCGCCATGTCGATGCCGCTCATGGCATGAATGCCCACGCCTCTTCTGCCCCCATAGATGTTGGCGCGGTACATCTTGTGCCACAGGTACTCCGTCTCCAATGGGTCTTCGCCTATGACGACTTCCCTTAGCCCGGTAGCAGTGGTGTGGCTAAAAGGGCCTTCAATGGCTCCCTTAACGGCCATCGGGGATGAATCGACCTCTCCGATACCGGTGATCCCAGCGTCCGTGGTCACCTTGACGATAAGCGCGTCCTGGCCGCTGTCACATTGCGTCTTCACCTCCGGTTGGCGAAGGTAGATAGCCTCTACACCTGTTATTTTCATGATCGCAACCCTCGGAAGACGTTGAAATTGGACTGCATGTTTACAAGATAACCCACATTGACGTACAGTGTCGCGTTGGTTTTCCGACGACGATAGTCCCTGAAAGGATCTCTTATGAATCCCCTATCGAGACGTGAAATGCTGGCTTCCTTGCTGGTGGTGCCTGCTGCACTGCGTGCTGATGAGGAGTGGTTCCCGCTCTTTGACGGCCGCACCCTGCACGGATGGAAGCCCGGTGAGAACAAACACTCCTTCCGGGTTGCGGACCGGCAGATCGCCGCCGGCGGAGCGCGCGCACACCTCTTTTACAACGGACGGATTCGTAATGCGAGCTTCAAGAACTTCGAGCTCAAGGCGGAGTTCATGCCTTCCGCGGGAGCGGAGTCCGGCATCTACTTCCACACCGCGTTCCAGGCCAACGGGTGGCCGGAGAAGGGGCTCAAGGTCCAGATTAACAATACCTACACGGGCGACGGTGATCACCACGAGCGCAACAAAACCGGCTCTCTTTATGGCGTGCGCAACATTTATAAGGCTTCGGCGAAAGACAATGAATGGTCTGAGTTGCACATCCTGGTCCGTGGCAAGCGGGTACAAGTTCAGTTGAACGGAGCGCCGCTGGTGGATTATCTGGAGCCAAATCCACCTGTGGTGGATGTCGAGCATCCGGGCCGAGTTCTGGGTAGCGGCACCTTCGCCCTCGAATGCCACGGTCCGGACTCGAAGGTTCTGTTTCGCAACATCCGTGTTAAGCCCCTGCCGGACAACCTTGTCGCAGACATGGCTGATCCGCCTGAAATGGACGCCATCTATCGCGACCTGCTGTGGCTGCAAAGCCGGAACATCCCTGCACTGGATTGCCACATTCATCTAAAGGGAGGGCTGACGCTCGAAGAGGCGCTCGCGAACTCGCGCCGAGTCGGCATCCAATATGGAATCGCCATCAACGGCGGACTCGGTTTTCCCACCACCAATGACGCGGCCGCTGAGGAATATCTCAAGAGCATGCAGGGCCAACCCTGCTTTGTCGCGTTACAGGGGGAGGGCCGCGAATGGGTAACGCTGTTCTCAAGGGAAACGGTGGCTAAATTCGATTACATATTTACCGACGCCATGACCTGGAGCGACGACAGCGGCAAGCGAATGCGCCTTTGGATCAAGGAGGAAGTTGGAGAGATCGCAGACAAGCAACGGTTCATGGATATGCTGGTCAAGCGCGCGGTTGGAATCCTCGATCACGAGCCGATTGACATTCACGCCAATCCCACCTTTCTGCCGGACGTTATCGCGGCCGAGTACGATCAACTGTGGACTCCCGAGCGCATGCAGAAGCTGATCGAGGCCGCCAAAAGGAACGACATCGCCATCGAAATCAGCAACCGCTACCGGCTGCCCAGCCCGGCGTTTATCAAGTTGGCCAAGCAGGCAGGCGTTAGGTTTTCGTTTGGCACCAATAACGGTGACAAGAACCTGGGCCGTGACGAGTACGGTATCGAAATGGTGAAGGAGTGCGGGCTGACCTGGCAGGACATGTTTCTTCCCAAACCTGACGGCGAAAAGGCGGCGCAACGGAAGGGAATGTCGTAAAGGCAGTGACGAGTGACAAGTGATGAGTGACGAGCAAGAAACTCGCGCGGAGTAACCGCAGAGGCCGCGCTTACCTCTCACTTCTTGCTTCTTGGTTCTTATTCCTTACGCCTGCTCGTCACTCATCACTTGTCACTCGTCACTTTTTCGGTGGTTCCCATAGTTCGATGCGGTTGCCTTCCGGATCCATGATCCAGGCGAAGCGGCCATAGTCATAGTCCTCGCGATGAGGGTCGACCTCGACGCCTTCTTCACGAAGTGCGGCCAGCAACCCATCCAAATCCTCCACAATGAAGTTCATCATGAAGCTGGATCGGCTGGGATTGAAATACTCCGTGTCCTTCCGGAAGATCGCCCAGACTGTCATGCCGGATTTCTGGGGTTCATCGGCGTGCCGCCAGTTGAAAGCGACAGCTTCCTGGCCCTGTCGCTGCAGGCCAAGATGCTTCTCGTACCAGCCGTAGAGTCTCTCGGGATCGTCCGCCTTGAAGAACATCCCTCCCAGTCCGGTGACTCGTTTCACGATCGCGCTCCTTTAACGGAAGTGGGGGTGAGCAGGCTGAGGCTCGCCCGCTCAGAAGTCATACGCTAGAAGCATAGCCAAGTTGGCGGGTTTGGTCAAGCAAAAAGCGTTGCCGCGGCTCACCCTGCGCTCGCGGAGGGCGCGGCTGAAAGCTTCTACGAGATGCGGCTCTTGGCGTGTCAGCGTGCGGCGGTCAGAGGCGCCCGGCCTGGTCATCATAGGGGCTCATGGTTTCACGCGCGAGGGAGTTCGGCCGGGCCTCGCAGGAACGGATTGACCACAATCACTGCGTCCAGTTCCTGGTCGGCCTGCAAATCCTCAGTCAGCAGGTATCGACACGAAGCAGACTTGGCCGCGGCCACAATGAGTGCGTCCCAGAAGGAAATCTGATACCGGTCCTGAATTCTCCAACCGTCCTCCAGAAGCAGCGAGTCCGCAGCCACCGGTCGCCACGCCAGCAGGTCCCGAACCTCGGCACGCGCCTGCGCCCGCGCACTCGGCCACTTTTTCGTGACCTTCACATAAAACTCTTGCAGGACCTGATAACTGACCCGCCCGCGGCCGCTCTTCCACAACTCTGCCCGCCAGGCATGGGCCGCCTGTTGCTTCCTCAGGTCGGCCGTGTCCAAGGCGTATATCAGGACGTTCGTGTCAACGAAGATTGGCGCGGTCATGAGCCTCCTCGCGGGACAGATATCGGCCGTCCGTACTCAGGAAAGGCTGGCGCGCGAGGGCCCGGCGCATGGCACGCTGGTAGCCTTCTTTCTCGATCATTCTCTCCTTGAGGAATTCCCCCAGCAGACGTGAGACACTTATATCCTGGCGTGCGGCCTCAAGGCGCGCCCAGCGAGCGACAGGTTCCTCGAGCGTAATGGTGACGTTTCTCAAACGGGATCTCATAACACGAATATAGTGCTACACTGGGTCCGTGTCAAGCGGTTGACGGGGGCATTTCTCTTTCGGCCGTGCGGCTAGGGCACGCCTACTCTTCACATCTGCGGTTCTTCCGCCCAGTCCCAACTCCAAAGCCGCAGACCTTGCGAGCTGGGTCTGCGCCGCCCGGTTTATGTGGTGCCTGATGCTATACTGGGGAGGTTGTTGCCTAGGTGACGAATCGCGTTGGCAGAATCGAGGCACAGAGATGAGCGAGCGTGTTGCGGGAAAGGTAGCTGTTGTCACGGGCGCGGCGTCGGGCATGGGGCGCGCCGGGGCCACGCTTCTGGCTGCGGAAGGCGCCCAAGTCGTGGTGGCGGATATCAACGAGGCCGGCGGGGCACGAGTCGCGCAAGCGATTCGAGACGCAGGCGGGGAAGCAACCTTCGTGCCCTTGGATGTGCGGAGCCTGGAAAGCGTGAAAGCGCTGGTGCAAACAACGCTTTCACATTATGGCCGGATCGACGTGCTTTATCACAACGCCGTGGATGTGCGTTTTGTGAACGAGGAGGATCGACGCCTGACCGAACTTCCCGAGGAGACCTGGGAGCGGATGATTGACCTTATCTTGACGGGCACGTTTCGATGCTGCAAGTATGTTGGCCGCCAGATGATTGCGCAACATTCCGGCTCGATCATACTCTCTGCCACAGATGACGCTCTCATCGGATGCGCCGGGCTCGACGCGTACACGGCCGCCAAAGGCGGGGTTATCTCGCTAACACGTTCCTTCGCCGCGGGCATGGGCAAGGAAGGCGTGCGGGTCAACACCATTTGTCCCAGTTTCGTCTCCACCGAATCGCAACTCGCCTGGATGAAGACCGATCAGGCTAAAACCGTCATGGCGGCGCTGCATCTTTTGCCGGTGGCCACACCCGAGCAAATCGCGCCCTTCGTGGTCTACTTGGCCAGCGACGAGTCGTGCGTTGTCACCGGCGGGGTCTTTCCGATCGACAGCGGGTACATGGCCTTCAAAGCCAACCTCGACGTCATGGGCACGATGAACCCGCAAACGTAGACAATAGTCCCACGGGCCGAGCTTTTCCGCGCCTTGAAAATCGGCCGTAAAAACCCCCACAACCCAGCTTTGCTGCGGTCAGGCCTTACTGCTCATTCCGCCTCCAGTCCTGAAGACGCGACTGGGCATTGCACGTCGAAGCGGGTAGAGGTATATTGGGGATATCTCACAGGGTCAAAGCGGAAAATCCGGTTGAGTCCCACGTTGGTGGGCGGGGGAGGCGTAATGATGTGGAATCATAAACGAACTCCGGTGATCGCCCTGCTTTGGTGCGTCGTCGGCGCTTGGCCGTATCTGCACCCGGCAGCGCTCTGGGCGCAGACAGCGGATGAAGTAGATAAGCATACAGCAAGTCTTCCGCTAGATCAGCGCGCCTACGAGCGCTTCCGCTTTTGGCTAACCCAACTCCCACCGGAGCAGCAACGCGATCCCAATTTGATGACGCGCTATCGCGCCTACCTCAAGTCACGAGGCCGCTCCGATGCCGAAGCCGATGCTGAAGTCAAGCTGGTGAATGAGCGGGGCTCGCGGTCTGAGATCGAACGCTGGAACCGTATCCTCACCGCGGAGAAACCACACTTTAACACCAAGCCCAATGCGTTCCTGGTCGAAATCGCCGGTACCCGCAAGCCAGGAACGGCGGTCGATGTCGGCATGGGACAGGGTCGCAACAGCATCTGGCTCGCGCAGCAGGGGTGGGACGTTACGGGGTTTGATCCCGCTGAAAAGGCGGTCGCACTGGCGCTGGAAAACGCCCGGAAAGCGGGAGTGCATCTCAAGACTGAGGTCAAGGGGATGGAAGACTTCGACTTTGGCGAGAGCCGCTGGGATATGATCGTCCTCAGTTATGTGGGAGCGCGTGAGATGCCCGACGTAATTCAGCGCGCGCTCAAGCCGGGCGGAGTTGTCGTCGTCGAGGCCTTCCACCGCGATGCCACCAAGGGCAGTTCGATTGGCGGGGCTGTGGTTTTTGACACCGGCGAACTGCCGGCTCTCTTCCCCCACTTGCGCGTCGTACGCTACGAAGAACCCCTAGCCACCGCGGACTTCGGACTGGACAAAGTGCGCCTGGTGAGATATTGCGGCGAACGTCCGGAATGAGCACATGCTCTGGCCACGCGTGCCTGTTGTTGAACCTTGGCTTCCCAACTCGAAGGGACAGGCGTCCATTGGCGGGTGAACTCGTCGCTGAGGGTCAAGGCGACGAGAATGGCGAACCACACGAAGGCGGCGAGAAGGGCCATCCGCATAAGGCCGGAACTCCAGCGCAGGTGCATGAAGAAGAGAACCACCAGCGAGGCTTTGCAGACTGCGATGGCCAGGGCTGCGAGGGTATTCCATTTGCCGAGGTCGATGAATGCCACGCCTGTGGTGAGGGCGGTCAACCCGATCAGCGCCGCGAAAACAATAATATAGAGTCTTTGGTGTACGACGTGGCCAACCATCAGTAGCGTCCCCCGATCAAGTACAGTAACGGGTAGAGAAAGATCCAGACGATATCTACGAAATGCCAGTAGAGGCCTGAGACCTCGACCGGGTTGTAGCGTTGCGGCGAAAATCTCCCGCGACCCGCCATAATAATAAGCGTAGTGAGGATTCCCACTCCGATCACCATGTGCAGGGCGTGAACTCCGGTCAAGAAGAAATAGAAGCAGAAGAACAGCTCGAGGTGTCGCCAATCCGGCCCGTGGAAGGTCCAATTCACGCCAGGGGCAAACCCTTCCAAGTAATCGTGCCTCCACTCCAGTCCGAGCTTGATGCCGATGAAGGCCAGTCCCAAGAGCAAGGTAAGCACCAGGAAAGTAACCAGGAGTTTCTTCTTTCCCAATTGGGCGGCGCGCACGCCCAGGGCCATCGTCAAACTGCTGCACAACAAGACGGCAGTATTGGCGGCCCCAACTTTGACGTCCAGCAGCCGGCTCCCGGCCTCGAAGGCGGACAGATAGAAATTCCGGTAAATGATATAGGCGGTGAACAAGCCGCCGAAGAACATGACCTCCGTAGCCAGGAATACCCACATGCCAAAGCTCGAGGATTCGTGCTGCTGCTCGAGGTCGTCGAATTGTTCCGCCAGGGCGGTGCTGCTATGCAACTTGAGTCTCCTCCGTTCCGTACGCGTAAGCTTCTTCCGTCACCTTGGGGGTTTCCTCGAAATTCTCGGTGGGAGGCGGGGACGGCGTTTGCCATTCCAGGCCCTTAGCACCCCAGGGATTCGGCCCCGCCACCGGGCCATAACGCATCGACCAAACCATGTAAACCAAGGGGATCAGGTAGCCCACGCCCAGGATCGACGCGCCGGCGGATGACATCACATTCAACACTTGGAACTCCGGCGCGTACACTGCGTAGCGGCGCGGCATTCCCAGGTAGCCAAGCATGTACTGAGGAAAGAAGGTCAGATTGAAGCCAATGAAAATGATCGCCGCCGACAATCGCGCCCAACCATCCGGGTACATCCGTCCGGAGATCTTGGGCCACCAATAATGAATGCCGCCCAGGTAACCCATCACCGCCCCGCCCACCATGATGTAGTGGAAGTGGCCCACCACGAAATAAGTGCCGTGCACATGCGCGTCAACGGCCAGCGTGGCCAGGAAAAGGCCGGTCAAGCCGCCCATGGTGAACAGGCCGATGAAGCCCAGCGCGTAAAGCATGGGCGCCTGGTAAGAGACCGAGCCTTTGTAAAGCGTGGCGGTCCAGTTGAAAACCTTGACGGCGGAGGGGATGGCAACCAGGAAGCTCAGCACCGAGAAGACAATCCCGGCATAGATGGATTGTCCGGCGACGAACATGTGGTGTCCCCAAACCAGGAATGAAATCGCTGCGATGGCCACGCTGGAGAAGGCAATGAAGCTGTACCCGAAAATCCGCTTCTTTGAAAAAGCTGTGACGAGTTCGCTGATCACTCCCATCGAAGGCAAGATCATGATGTAAACCGCAGGATGGGAATAGAACCAGAACAAGTGTTGAAAAAGGATAGGGTCGCCACCCACCGCGGGGTCGAAGACTCCCACGTGGAAGACCCTCTCGAGCGCCACAAGTGTAAGGGTGATGGCGAGGACCGGAGTGCCCAGAATCTGGATAATGCTGGTGGCGTAGATAGCCCAGAGAAAGAGCGGCAGGCGGAACCACGTCAGGCCGGGGGCGCGCATCTTGTGAATGGTGACCACGAAGTTCAGCCCGGTCAAGATCGAGGAGAAGCCGGCGATGAACACTCCCAGGGCCGCAGAAATCACCTGCGTATTGGCGTACGTGGTACTCAAGGGTGTGTAGAAAGTCCAGCCGGTGTCCACTCCCCCGGCGATCACCGCATAAAGAGTGAACAACCCGCCCACCATGAAAACATACCAGCTCAGCAGGTTGAGTCGAGGGAAGGCCAGATCACGCGCCCCAATCATCAGGGGGACAAGGAAATTCCCCAGCACCGCGGGAATTGAGGGAATCATAAAGAAGAAGACCATGATGATCCCGTGCATGCTGAAGAGTTTGTTGTAGGTTGCCGGCTCCAGCAACGCGCCTTGAGGAGATATCAGATTCAAGCGCATCAGCACCGCCGCCGCCCCGCCGATAAAGAAAAAGAAAGTAATCGAGGCGAGGTAGAGCACCGCGATGCGTTTGTGGTCCGTGGTCAATAACCATGACTTGATGCCATAGCTGGCGTTCAAATAATGGATGCGTGATTCGATGCCGGGCTCAACAACCGCCGTACCCATTTCGTGATTACCTTCCCTTCCTCCACCCATGCCCCTTCCCCGTCGGGAGGGGGGAATTGAACCTGCCTGCTACCGCTTACTGTCGCTTTTGCACACCTCACGGCCCCGGCGGGACGGGGACGTTAGCGGGAGACTGCTGTCCCCCCGCGTTTTGGTTCCCGGCCCCTTGCCCGCCACCCTCCAGGCTTGGAGGGTAGCTGGTTGGCTTACTGGATTGGCTCACTCCGCCGGAACTGAGCGATTTGATGTAAGCCAAAAGCTGGAGGATCTGTTCCTCCGTGACCTGGCCTTTATAGGTCGGCATGAGAGGCTGATATCCAGCTACGATCTTGGCCGAGGGATAAAGAATCGACTCCCGGATGTAGGCTTCGTCGGCCGTCACGGTGGTCCCGTCGGTGAGTTTGACCTGGCTGCCAAAGAGGTTGACAAACGGTGGTCCCTTGCCGGTCCCATGGCAGGTGATACAGGCCAGTTGTTCGTAGAGTTTGGCGCCCGCAGAGGCCATCGACTCGCCCCGGATGCCGCCGCTCAGCCACTGCTCGTAATCATCCGGCGACATGACAATCACATAGCCGCCCATGACGGCATGATTGGTGCCGCAGTATTGATTGCAAAAGAAGTGGTACCGCCCTGTGCTGGTGGCCTCAAACCAGATGCTGGTGTACATTCCCGGCACTACGTCTTTTTGAACCCGGAAAGCAGGCACATAGAAATTATGAATCACGTCTTCGGAGGTCATGGTCAACTTGATGGGGCGCCGGACAGGCACGTGCAGCTCGTTGATCTCCATCGGGCCTTCAGGGTGCTGGAGCTTCCACATCCACTGCTTCCCCACGACGAAGATCTCCGTGGCCGCCTCCGGCGGGCGCGAATTCCTGATAAACAGGCTCGATCCCCACAAGAAAGTGACCGCGCAGATGCCCAGAGGGATGATCGTCCAGATCACCTCGAGCGGGAGATTCCCTTCTACTTGTGTCGCCTTGGTTTCCGCCGAGCGGCGCCGGTATTTGATGGCGAGATAGAAGATGGTCAGAAAGATGAGCGCGGTGAAAAACAAATCGACCGCAGTGAGGAAATAGTAAAGATGATCGACACCCCGCGCGATAGTGGAGGCTTGATCAGGCCGTATGGGAAACCCTTGCCACATTCTCTGTATTCACCTTCCGTCGTGCAAGTCGAACGAGTCAAAAGTCGAGAGTCCAGAGTCGAAAGTCAAAAGCAAAAGCGTTCTTCGCGCACTATCGGTCTAGCGGGCCAAAATCACAGTCCGCTTGCCGCCTGACGGGGCCTGGAGAGCAACAGGATCAGCCCTCCGATAAAGAGAATCGTCATCAGCCCCGAAATCTGGATAAGGCGCGAAATGATCACGCCGTACTTACCGGTGGCGGGATCATACCGGCAGCAGAACAAGAGCACCTCATCCACCGGCGAGCCGATTTTGTTTGCGGACGCCTCGACTAAACCCAGGCGGAGGTCGCGCGAGGGATAGTAAATTCCGTAGAAATAACGCGCGATTCGGGCTTGAGGCGTCAGGAGCATGATCCCGGTGGCATGAACGAACTGCTTGGCCTGCGGGTCGTATCTGAACCGAAAGCCCACGGCATGCGTGAGTTGCTGAATCTCTGCTTCGTCCCCAGTGAGAAAATGCCAGCCGGCCTCGGCTCCCTTACGGCCGTAGAGACCGACATAAACCGCCTTCTTGGCGGCGGCGAGCTCAACCGTATCATGCGGATCAAAGCTGACGGTCAGGACGTCGAACTCGCGACCGACGGTGAACTTGACTTCCTGCAAACTGTGCAGCAGCCCATTTTCGGCCATCGTGCACAGCATCGGACAATCGAAATAAACCAACGATAGGATGACAGGTTTCTTGCCGAAGTAATCGCCCAGCCTCACCGTTTTGCCGAATTCGTCACGAAAGTGCAGGTCGAGAGGAACTTGCTCATTCAGCCTTTGGTCGATCCCGATGCCTTGCAGGAGTGGCGGAAGAACCTTCGAATTGCCCAGGGGCGACGGCGTTCCTGCCTGTGGCAACGCGGGCGCCTGCCCCGCTTGGGCCCAAGGCGCGAGTGCCACTGCCAGAACTCCCGGGAGCAGGACCATCCACCAGCGCCAGGTAAAACCGCGTACTTGTCTCTGAACTTCCGCCCGAACTCTCTTCCACCCTTTGACATTTGCCATAGTATTCATGGCTTCGCCTTTCTTGCTTTGGAACCCTTGTCCTTAAGAAGCCAACCTAAGAATTGTCGTCAGCCGGGCTACGTTTTTCCGGTATTCGGAGACTTCCCCGAAGCTTTGGGCGTGCCTTGATTCTCCGGAGTCGTCGTGCGAACCGGGAATCCCCGCTGAAGTAGAATATCCATCGCCCGTTCGATTGGAATCCTCACAATGCCCGCCTGCCGATCCGCCCATCCGTAGCTATTCAAAATCCCGTCCTGGGCCGCTTTGTACTGCTTCAGGTCCATTGGCGCCGTGACTTGCAAGCGCGGCTCGGGCGGAAGCGTCCGGACATTTTCAAATGGCGATGCCGGAGGACCTAATCCCTGGTGACCGACAAAGTAACGAAACACCGCGCGACTGACGACAAGACCAGCAATGACCACAAGGGACAGACCGGCGCCGAAGATCAGCAAATTGCGAATGCTCGCATCGCTCGTTTCGTGGCTGTGTTTCGGCTTTTCGGTAGGCCCGTTGCTTCCATCCATGATGACCTATGTCCTCTGTGCGCCGCTTTGGAGTGCGGCAGCTTGCTGCCGCTTTCCTCCTGCGGGCTTGCTCGCAGCCCACCCGTCTGAGTTCCACTCGAACGCACGGCCAGCAAGCTGGCCTTATTGAAAGCGGCAGCAAGCAGCCGCACTCCAAACCTACGCCTAATGCCCTGCGGCCTCCATGCGGGGATCGTGCAGCGGCAGCAACGGCCGGCTCTTCAGATTCCCCATGAACCGCCAGAACCAAATCCCGCCTATACCGAGAATCGCCACCCAGTCCATCCAGTGAAACTGAGGGCCCGACCGTTCGTAGGCCGGAACCGTCAGCCAGAAGATATCTACTACGCTCATGACGATCTGAATTGCAGCGACGACTCCCAGCCAGCGCGTCCGGCGCGTGACAAAGCGCGATAAGAGCAGAAGAAAAGGCACGGCAAAATGAAAGATGACGAGCGCCAGCGCCACCCAGGCCCATCCCCCCGTGGCCCGGCTGACGTACCACGGAATCTCGTCCTGCAAGTTGCCCGACCAGATGATGAGGTATTGGGAGAAAGATAGATAAGCCCACAACATGGTAAAGGTCAGGAGCAGGTTCCCATAGTCATTCAAGACCCGCTTGGATAACAGGTCCGCGAAGGGCTTGTGATTGGAAAGCAGGATAACGGCAACGGTCACAATCGACATCGCTGCCAACCCTTCCGTGACCATGAAGATCATTCCGTAGATCGTCGAGAACCAGTGAGGCTCGAGGGACATCACCCAATCGACGGAGGCATAGGTAACCGTCAATCCGAAGATGACCAGGCCTGGCCCGCTCAGACTCTGGAGACGCCGTGTCAGTTCCGGCTTGGCGGTCTCGTCTTGCTCGCGGGACCACTTGTTGAGGAAGTACGCCATCACGATCCAAACGACGAAATAAATGGCAGTCCGAACGATGAAAAAGGGAACATTCAAATACGGCGCCTTGTACTGCAATACCGAGTCAAGTTTGACTTTTTCCGGATCCGCCCAACTGTAAAGAGCGCGCAGGCCAAACAGGAGAGGCAGCACGAAAATAGCCATTAAGTAGAAATTCAGCGTCCCGGATTCGAGGCAGCGTCGAAGCGGAAAACCCCACCGGCCGCCGACCAGGTGATGCAGCATCAGAATCGCCGAACATCCAAGCGCCACACCCACCCAGAACACAAACGCCAACAGATAGGAGCGGAAAAACTGGGTGGGGCTGGTGTAGGCACCCGCCGCGCAGAGCGCCAGGGCCACCGCGCCCACGGCCAGCGAAGCCTTCTGGAAGCGGTTGAAGCCGGGTTGAAAAGACTCTTCAGAACTCATTTAGCCTGTCCTGTTAATGGCTCTCTCTCTGGTGCCGGGACGTCGTCAAGCGCCGCGTGCTGGCTCAACTGAAGCGCCCGAATGTAGGCGACGATCGCCCAACGGTCTTGGGGATCGACGCGCGCCGCGTAGCTGTACATTGCGCCGTAACCGTTGGTGATAACGTCAAAGAAATGCCCGGCAGGCGCTTTAACCAATCGGTCAATGTGATAAGAAGGCGGGGGCGGGAAACCTCTCTGCACGACTAATCCCCTCCCACTGCCCGTGTAGTCGTGACAGGGCGAACAGTAAATGTTGAAGCGCTCACGGCCCCGCTCGAGAACCTGGCGTGTGATCGGGAACGGAAAGAGATCCGCGGGCACGCCGTTCACCTTTCCGGTATACAGCAGTTCGTCGGTCCTCAAATGGCCGTGCGCCACCGTGCCGGGAACCTCCGGCCGCACGGACCTGCCGTCGCCAAAGAAGTTGCTTGAGTCGAGCGGCTTGTACTTGGGTTGCACGTGCATGTCCAAGCGGCAGGCGAAGAGAAACACTCCGCAGAAAGCGAGGCCGGCCCAGCGCAGAACCGCTGCGAATGTCGTCCTTTGAGCCACTTTGTGATTGCTGTTACGACTCAATTTCTACAACCTCTTTGGTTTTCAGCGTGGCCAGGAATTCCTTCGTTTTCTGCAAATCGAATTTCGCGTCTCGCGCCTTGATGCACAGGAAGAATCGGTTTCGAGTGGCCAACTCGAAGTGCGGAACGTTGAAGACCGGATGGTAGGGAGTGGGCAAGCCATTCAGGGCGAGCATCCCGAATACCGTCGCCAAGCCCGCGCAGAGAATCGTCAATTCGAAAGTGATCGGGATGAAATTCGGCCAACTGTTATAGGGCTTGCCCCCGATGTTCAGGGGATAACCGAAAACGTTCGGCCAGTATTGAAGGAAAAAGCCCCCACAACATCCGATAAGTCCTCCGATCAAGCAAATGAGCGGGACGCGCGTGAAATGAAAGCCCACCGCATCCGCCAATCCTTCGACAGGAAATGGCGAGAATGCGTCCATGCGGCGGTATCCAGCCTCGCGCGCGCGCTGGGCGGCGATGAGGAGTTCGTCTGAGTTTTCGAATTCGGCCATCAGGCCGTAAATCGCGTGTCGTTTCATAACCAACCAGGGACTAGGGGTTAGGGGCTAGGGACCAGGGTTAAACGCCACCATCGCGCGCGTCTCTCACCGGCCTTATCTCCGGATCTGTCCACCTAGCTGCTAGTCCATTTTAGCCACCTGCCCATCTGCCTACCTGCCCACTGCCTACCGCGTGTCCTCCGCCGTCTTGTGGACCAACTCCCGCATCTCAAAGATCGAAATCATGGGAAGGTAGCGGATGAAGAGCAGGAACAAAGTAAAGAACAAGCCGATCGTTCCGATAAAAGTAGCCCAATCCCATATCGTGGGGTAGTACATTCCCCAGGCGGAGGGCATGAAATCTCGATGCAAACTGGTCACTACGATTACGAAGCGTTCCAGCCACATCCCGGTCTGGATCACCAGAGAAATCAGGAAAAGAGCCAGCACGTTGCGACGGATGCGCGACGACCAGAGAAGCGTCAGGGGAATGGCAATATTGCAGGCAATAAGAGTCCAATAAACAGGGGCATAAGGGCCGGTCATGCGATTCATGATCATGTACCGGTCGTAGGGATTTCCGCTGTAAAAGGCCATGAACGTTTCCATCATGTACCCATAGGCCACGATCATGCCGGTGGCCAGCAACATCTTCCCCATGTTGTCCAAATGGCGCGCGGTAACAAAATCTTCCAGCTTGTAGAAATACCGGAGGGGGATGGCCAGCGTCAGGACCATGGCGAAGCCCGAATAGATGGCCCCCGCGACGAAATAGGGCGGGAAAATGGTGCTGTGCCAGCCAGGCACGATGGCAACCGTGAAATCAAAGCTCACGACCGTGTGCACGGAGACGACCAGCGGCGTGGCCAACCCGGCAAGCAATAACGACGCCATCTCATAATTTCGCCAATGGACGGCCGACCCGCGCCAGCCCATGGCCAGTACGCCATAAACAATCTTAGCCAGGCGCTGCTTGGCGCGGTCGCGCAGAGTGGCTAAGTCGGGAATCAGCCCCACAAACCAAAAGAGCAGGGAAATGGTGGCGTAGGTGGACACTGCGAAGACGTCCCAGACCAGAGGGCTACGGAATTGCGGCCAGGTCCCCATCGTGTCCGGGT
>Ga0326727_10006655_pt1 | contig 31412 bp, 32 predicted proteins | sample MB2enrmetagenome_FD_207643 | JGI IMG/M metagenome (GOLD analysis project Ga0326727, IMG submission 207643) | Lab enriched peat soil microbial communities from McLean, Ithaca, NY, United States - MB29MY | ecosystem: Environmental > Terrestrial > Soil > Wetlands > Peat | place: USA: New York...
CAGGGTGAGAACGCGGGCGCGCAGCAGGCCGCGCGGCATGGCGTACAGGGCGGTGTAGATGGTTTCGTGCGAAAGGCGCACCGGGTCGGGCATAGATTTCAGTGTGAACGCGATCTGCGCGGGACTCCAGCCCTGGCGCAGATGCCCGACCACCTGGTCGAAGAGCGGCGAGCCGGGCAGCAGCTTGCGCACCGTGCGGGGCTTGGCGGCCAGTTTGGCGGCACGCTGCCGGGCCGCTTGCGCGCGGTAACCACCAGCGATGCGGGGCCGGCCGCGCTGCCGCCGTGCGGGCTCAGCCCACCAGCCATTACGCGCCATCTCGCGGGTGATGGTGGAGCGCGCCCGCTGGAGTCCGGCGGCTATAGCCGCCGGACTCCAGCCCATCACCAACGGTGTCTGAAGCAAGGCTCTTTCTTCAAAAGACAGATGTTTATACGACTTCCCCATGCAACATTTTCCCTTTCAGATATGTTGCACTTGGACTTTGAGCGCGAGCTTCCAATAAAAACTACTAATTACATGTAAATATTGAGGATATCGTCTTCTACGTCCTAATACGTATTATGGAAGTCAAGCACTACAGGGGGGACTTTCTCGATAGAGCGTTTTTGGGGTTAGAAATACCCCTGACAGATCAGCCGCGAATCCTTCAGTAGTCTGCCGTCAGATGTCAGGGATCAAGGAGCATGGTGGGAGTATCTGATCTCGCCATCTGAGATTCTCTTGTAAACATATTGATGAACGCTGGCTGACTTGCACCAAGACTTGCAGGGGTCAGGATCCGTTCGTCTTGGCAACCTGGTTGATGATGTGTTGGAAGAGGACGACGCGGATGTGGAGACGACGGGCCACATCGGGCATAAACTCGGTAACGAAGTTTTCAATGGGCGCAGTGGCCAGGCCGATGCCGTAGCGCTCGGCGCTGGCGGGCAGATTGGTGCGCTGGCCGGGGACGTAAAGGTTGCCTATCTCGTTTTCGATGGCGAAGCCCACTATGTCGGCGAAGTTCACCATTCCCTTGCCGTTGTCGCCCAAGGTCCACTCCACCTGGACTATGGCGTGGCGGATGCGGCGAGGAATCGAGGCGTTGGGCATGCGATGGTAGTGCGGATCCTGGTGAACGATGGACGGGATCAGGAAGGTCGAGAAGAATTCGAGGGTCGCGTCCTGCGAATAGCTGACGCCCACGTAACGGCCAAAGCCAGTCATGCCGGGACCATAGGCGGAGTGTGCGTTGGCGCCCACCGCGATGGCCGAGCTGCCCAGAATTGTGATGGCATTGAACGGGTCCACAACATTGCGCGTCGCCAGCCAGCGTTTCTCGCTGGGCGTCATCGGCTTCACCTGCGGCCCATTGGTAAACCGCATATACCAGTTGATTGTCTGCACTGGAGGACAAGGTGCCGGTTGCGTACCGTGTTGGCCGTTGGCTCCCGCTGGCGCAATTCCGTCAACTGAGGATGTTCCGGCGGTTGCCGCCGTGGGTTTGGCACCGTTCGCAACTGGGCAGGGCGCAGTTGCCGGCGTAGTGGCGGGGATGGGGTTCTGGTGTTGGGGAGCTTCCGGCAGCGATAGTTCAGGATTCTCTGGCAGACTGGCCCAGACCGGAATCGCGGGCAGCATCAACCCCACAACAAACAGCAAAGTAGCGCGACAAGTCATCCGCGCACCACCCAACTTTCTTAGGCGGGCGCACTGATTCCAGATCTCGTTTCTCCAGCCGCTTTTCAACAACGGGCCTCCGCGACGGAATTGTAGACTGCTCTAACAGGCAAAATCGGCTTACTGCCTGATTAGATTATCGTTAGCAACGCGCATCCGCAGAACAGTCATTCTAATAAATCTACCAATTCTAACGTAGCAATACTGTGCAAGGTCGCACACAATGGCAATATTCAGTTCTCACTAGCAGGCAGGCGTCACACACTCTATGGGTCAGCGTGCAGGGTTAACCACAACCGTCGGCGGCAGATGCGCCGACTTCAATTTGTCCAAATTGAAAATCACTTTTTGCCAACGAGATGCGTTCTGCTTGGTTTCGACCGGCAGGGCCAGATCTGAATAGAAATCCAGGATATTGCCGCGCAGTTGCGGCGATGTCAGGTTGAATTGATTGGCGGATAACTCGGCAAGCAAGGCAGCGTACGATTCATCCGCAAGCGAGTATTCCGCTGCTTTGGTAATTTCGCCGCTGTCAAGGTCACGATTTGGAAGAACCAGCTTGCCGGCCCGCACCTCTTCAAGCAGCGCGCGGTACTGATCGGTAGTTGTATTGATGCTCTTGATATACAGATCTTCAGTTTGCGGAGTCGGGTTGTTGAACCCCATCCCTTTGAGGGGACCAACCTTCGGAATATATCTCATAAGCGCGGCAAGGATGCTGGTTCCGAAACCTGGCTTGGTATACGTTCTGCCCCACACTCTCTCATAGTCGGAACGCGATAAACGAAAAAGGAATTTTTGTTTAGCAAAATCTGGCGTCTCGCGGATCAAGTCCTTTTTATGCGTTTTAAGCGCGACCTGGGTCATTTGCGGAATCAAACTGCTGATAAAGAAGCGATATGTGCCCACCGCCAGATTCTCGTTCTTGAGCACGTCTTTCAACTCGAGCCCATAAACAACTGGGAAGGCCCGCTCCAGCAGCGGCTCTGAAACCTTGAATCCTATAAAATCGTGATACTGCTGTGACGCATAACGATTCTTTGCAACTTGCAATGTGTCGAATCCAAACTCGGTTTTTAAATGTGCCGTTCTGTCCTGGGCATAGCGGACGGACCCGCCATATTTCGCTCGTAACTTCGGATACGCAATCGCAACCGACTGATTGATGGCGGGGTGTCCGGCAACGTCCGACGCATAGTGCGATAGAGCTCCCAACGCAAAGGCATATTCGTTAGCATCCTGGCTTTCGAGGATTAACTCGCTGACAAAATCTCCACTGCGAACATAATGAGTCAGGTTACTGAATTCTTTATCGCCGAACGGATAATAGCCCAGATCCTGGATGACAGAGCCCCCATAAGCATAGGCATGCGCTTCCCGAATCTGGTCTTCCGTAAGCCCCGGAAAGCGTTGCAGCAGGAGGGGTTGAATTTCACTCGTCCACAGCAAATCGACTATCTCTTCGTGGGTCAAAACGGAGTATGCAAACACGCTTCCACCGCACAGCAGCAGGAGAAAAACAATCGCTGCCTCGCGGAGTAGCGGAAGGCGCCTGGCCCTGACGAATCGAGAAGTCAGTGCCTTTTGCATTGTTCAAATCCTGCCAAGCAGCAGAAGGATCAGTACGATCACGAGGACCAGTCCCAACCCCCCGGTCGGATAATATCCCCAGTTTCTGCTATGTGGCCATGTGGGAAGCGCACCAATCAGCACCAGTATCAAAATCACGATCAAGGCAATTCCAAGCATATTTCACTCCTTTTGTAACTGCATACATTCGGGATTATTCACGCGTTAAGAAGCCGTTTATATTGTGCTGATGTGCAGCTGAAAGGCTGCACAATAAACCAATTCACAAAAAAGCGCACGTATCCCTTGTTCTGATGCCCGTGGTCTTGGAAGTGAGCAGCTTCAGCTTATGCTGCGCAGTGTCCATCGATCAGGACTCTTTGATTACGCCACGGGTTGAGGCTTTCATATATTTCTCAGACCTGCTTGCCTCAGAAATTACTTCGACGCCCGGAGATCAGATTAATGATCAAAACGATCAGCGCTACGACCAAAAGAATGTGAATCAGGCCGCCGGCAATATGGAAGCTGAAGCCTAATAGCCATAGAACAAGGATAATTACAAAGATTGTCCAAAGCATCGTCATTCCTCTCAGTGTTGCGGCGCATGAGAACTGCAAACGATCTCATGCGCCCGCAAGAATTCACCATTGTTAACTAGTTGGAAGCGACGGCCTGAGCCTTTGCGTTCCGGACGGCGTTAAGGAACGAGGCGGCCGAAGCCGGCACGGCAACTTCGCCTTTCAGAATGCGGCTCGTTGGGACTTCACGGCCGTAAATGGCCTCTGTGGAATCATCGTCGCGGCGAATCGAAGCGCCGGTCAAAGTAAGTCCAGCAAAGGCGCCCCTGGCCCGCGAGTAAGTAAGTACCTCTGTATTCAGCTTCCAGTCGGTATCAGCGGACGCATGGCGCCCCACCGGTCCGGCTGCCGCGGAAGCATCCCCACCCAGCTGAAAATTGCTGCTGATCAGATGCTGCATACCCCGCTCGTTTTGGATAATCATAACCAAATCAACGCCCTCGACGCCGATCTGCAATCCCCAGCTGCCGCCAGTGATAGCAAAAAACGCCGGCGCGCTCCATCCGTTTGCGGTCCTGCACGTGGCAACGCCTCTGCCATTTTCCGCGCCGAAGATAAAGCCGCCCTTGATCATATGGGGCACAACAGCCACGCACAATGCGTGATCCAAAACTTCTTCTGGAATGCCCTTGTCCGGTGCTGACATAATCTCATGCAGCACCGCGCCCGCGTGATCCAACCGGTCAACTGCTGCTTCGCGATCGGTCCCTGCCCAGCCGAGACTCGTCAAGCTGAGTACTGCCACTAACGCCACAAATTTCTTCATGCTTTTCTCCTTTTCTACCCATGCGCAGCGTGACCTGCTTTACGCGCATTCAAGGCGCATAAGGTAATTTCCACACTAGTGGCAGAATGCAGGTTCGTCTGAGCTAGAACGCTCATAAAATAATCGGCATAAAAAGCCGAAAATAACCTAATCAAAGGAATTATTCAATAGTGTGCAAAAGTAGACAGACCGCTCTTTACACCCATTTACATGATTAATTCAAGTGTCGGTATGAGTAAATGTTAACCATGTGCTACGGCTTCCCTTGCTTCAGCTACTCCCGGCAATGAGCGATCCTGATGGTTGTCGATGAATCTGTATTCATCGGCGCAACTGCTTTGTGAACCGCAGTGCTTTGCCGTTGCGCATCCTCCCGGAATTCCCGCGTGATAACCAAATTTGTGAGGAGATCGATGTATGGCTGTCCTTGAGAATCACACATTTGATATCGCAGCCTTTCTGGCCAGCGCCGGATTAGGACGCAGAATCGTCCAACTGGCTCCCAGGCAGACCTTCTTTTCGCAAGGAGATCCTGCTGACTCGGTCTTCTATCTTCAGAAAGGCAGCGCAAAAGTCACTGTCGTCTCAGAAATCGGTAAGGAAGCAACCATTGCGCTAGTTCCTGAGAGCGAGTTTATCGGAGAGGGAGCGCTGGCGGCAATACCTGGATTGCGCCTATCCACAGCCACGGCCATTACAGCCTGTTCCGCGCTCAAGATAGTGCGTGAGGAGATGATCCGCGCGATGCATGAGGAGCCAGATTTCTCCGACCTGTTCATGAAATTTCTTCTGGCTCGAAGCATGCGTATTCAGGCTGACTTGGTCGATCAGCTATTCAACTCCAGCGAAAAGCGGCTGGCGCGGATTCTCGTGTTGATGGCGGAGTTCGGCCAGTCAGGTAAACCGCAAGCGTTGCTTCCAAGGATTTCGCAGGAGACGTTGGCGGAGATGGTCGGCACCACGCGATCCAGAGTCAGCTTCTTTATGAACCGCTTTCGCGAGCTCGGCTTTATCGACTACAAAGACCGCATACGCGTACACAAATCTTTGCTAAACGTGATTCTGCATGATCAATTGCCGGGCGACAACGCTGATAATCCGGTTATAACGGCATTGCCCGGAGGCCGTTCAAAACTGGCCAGCGAGTCTTTTGCACGCTTTGTATGAAATTGACCAGCATTGCAATTGAATGAATGGGATACTCGCTCTAATTCCCTGAGCGAAGTATTTGAAGGGGTAAGAGATGCCGAAGACGCTTGCAACACTCCTCGTAGTCGACGATGAGCCTTCCGTTAGACTCACTCTATCGAATGTACTTGCAGAAGTAGGTTATCGCGTGCGCTCCGCCGAAGACGGTTTATGCGCATTGCGCGAAATACGGAATGAGGTTCCCAAGCTGCTTCTTTCCGACCTCAATATGCCCAATATGTCCGGGTTCGAGTTGCTCTCAGTAATTCGGCGTCGTTTTCCCGAGATCCGGACGATTGCCATGAGTGGTTCGTTTTCCGGCAATGAGGCTCCTTCCGGAGTCGCAGCCGATGGGTTTTATCAAAAAGGCAGCAGTATCGCCGCCCTGTTACGGCTCATGGAAACACTGCCCCAAGCGGAGCGGAAAGCACACCCCCCGACCAGTCCGGACGAGCTTCTCTGGATTCATCACAACAGCCACGACTTATCGCCGGATGCAAGTATTACAATCACCTGCCCGGAGTGCTTGCGCACCTTTCCCCAGACTCTCGGGTCCGGCTACCTGAAGCGCAAGACCGAATGCATTTATTGCCGCTGTTTGATTCACTACGCAATCGTGCAGCATGCAGATCGGATGCCTCTGCAGGCGTATCAAAGGCAATCCGCAGCAGTAATACACTTTCCGCAAAGTGTGCCCAACCCCAGCTATTGAGTTTAGTCATAAAGAGAGAGTGAAAGATGCGTACCATAACAGAGCGAACTATGCTTTTACGCACCAAAACTGAACTGCCCAACGGCCTCAAACTGGTTACCGATGAATTCCGCGAGGGATGGGAGTTTGTGCGGACTCTTGATGTTCGCCGGCTGGAAAAACAGATTATTATGCGCGGATGGAATTTCATCAGAATTGACGAAAAATCACTGCGAAGCGGCGTAGGAGAAACATCGCAGGAAGCCATCGCCAGCGCGCTCAAGCTGGCTCTTCGCCGCATAAGCACACACTTTAACGCCGTGGAAGTGGAGCATATTGAGTTGACGCAATATCCATGGTTCTTTCTGGCCAGGGTCAGAGTTCTTCCATTCCGCATTCAGCAAGGAGCGGTCCTGCCTGTCTCCGATAAGGCCGATATATTTCCTATCAGCCACCGGCAGAGGCGTCTGCCAGTCCATGCGGAGGTTCTATATCCGCGTTTTGAAAGCGTTATTCCCCAACTTAAGGAATTACTGATTTCATCCAGAACTGCGCAGGCCGGACCACAATAACCATCTTGCAAATCGCGGTTGTCCTATACCTCTTTCACAGAGGGTTACGTGTTCAGCGGGGGCCGACGTGCCGCCGTTTCAGGTCACGCAGTAATTCGCAATAACGCACATGGACTGTTTTGACTTTCGCGCGGATCGGCGATTGGCTTCCAGCAGAAAAGCCTAAAAAGAAATAAATCACCGCATCTTCCTTCTTTGTTGTGGTCTCAATAGCTCAGATAATGGCAGCATGAACCGCTACTCTCAAGAACGTAGGGGCGCAGGAATGGTATTCCTGTGCCTTAATCAAATCAATCGGCATTAAATCCACGGAGGTGGAACGATGAATAGTGATCGAGTGAAGGGAACTATCGACGAAGTAGAGGGAAGCGCCAAGCGCAAGGCTGGCGCATTGACAGGAAATACAAAGCTTGAGGTTGAAGGCATGGTTCAGCAGGCAAAGGGCAAGGTTGAAAATGCCTGGGGCAAGACGAAAGATGCGGTTCGTGATGCTGTTGAGGGCAACGAAGTGCGTCTCGATACTCGCGTGACATTGAAAATGAAGAATTCAGCGGCGGATGCCGAATGCAAAGAGTGTAAGTAGGTATTTTGCCGCGCCGCGACTCTGACAGGCATGAAATCAAGTCGCAGGCCTCGCAGTCTCCATCTCGGTGGATTCGAAGCAGCGGCGCAAGCAAGCCGGCGTATCCAAGGAGATAAGCTTTCAGACCAAGCCGGAGATTGCACTGGGGCAGATCTGTTCGCTAATCAACGAAGATGTGCCGCGTGGTGTGGTGCTGGCTGACGCCGCCTACGGTGACGATAATGGATTTCGCGAAGGTCTCGTGTCACTGGGGCTTTGCTATGCGGTTGGCATCAAGTCTTCAACCACACTTTGGCCTCCGGGCATCGTGCCGCTGCCGCCCCGGCCGAAGGGCAAAATAGGCCGTCCGCCGCGGCTACTGCGGAGGGATGAACAGCATCAGCCACTCTCTGCGAAAAACCTTGCCCTGTGCCTGAGCACTACCGACTTGCGCAAGGTGAGTTGGCGTGAAGGAACACGCGGCATGATGCGTTCACTCTTTGCCGCCGTTCGTGTTCGAGCGGCCCATCGCGACTACTGACGCAAGGAACCACATCCTGTGCAATGGCTGTTGATCGAGTGGCCCACAGGGGAAAAGGAGCCAACAAAATATTGGCTGTCCAATCTTCCTGCGCCGATCCCTCTGCGCAAACTGGTTGCTATCGCCAAACTGCGCTGGCACATCGAGCGCGACTACGAAGAATTGAAGCATGAGCTTGGTTTGGGGCATTTTGAGGGCCGGAACTGGCGCGGGTTTCATCATCATGCAACCCTATCTATTGCTGTCTACTGCTTCCTGGTTTTGGAACGGTGCCTTTTTCCCCCCTCATGCAACTCGCGGTCAATCAAGGCAAACCATATCCAGATTCAACTACCCCGAGCGCAATCCAACTATGCGCCATGAGGCGCTGCCCCTGCGCACAGAACGGCATAATCCTCAATCCATAGCAACCCTGCGAAGACAGATCGCAACCCACCTCGCCCGCTCTTTGCCCAGATGTCCTTGTTGCCTGCGCGTCACTTTATAACACAGTAGTAGTACTAATCTCTTGCGCAATCCGCAAACCCTATTAATAGATAAGGCAGGCAACGCAGAACAAAGTGGCTTGGGGAGTTTAATCCACTTGAGCTGATTTATCCTGCAATGCTAGTTTCTCTAACGCTTCGATCTTGCGCAGGCCGTGAATATTCCATATCCCAAAACACAGACCGGCTACCATTAGGCCAACGAAGACACAAAGTAGTGGGGTCGACCACGTTTGGAGCGTTCCAGACCATAGACGGACAACCCGGCGTCCATAGGTCACGCCGAGCCATGCGATGAAGGAGTAACGCAGGGCGCGAGCCGCGCCGAAGACGGCAAGGAATCGCCTGCGCGAAACGCCTAGCGCACCGGAGGCAAGCGCAAATGGCAAGAGCGGAATCGGCGGGGGAAACAAGGCGGGAAGAAAGACCGCGAGGATTCGGTGACGCTCTACCCATCCGACGATACGTCCAAGGAGGCGAGCTGGCACGTAGTGGCGTAACGCATCTTCGCCGCCTCTGCGCCCAATGTGCCAGGTGGTATATCCGCCCAGGATGCTGCCTGCTATCGCACAAGGAGCCAGCAGCCAGGGGTCGTCTCCATGTGCCACAAGCCACAGCAACAGCAGGTCCGTGCTACCGGGTAAGGGCAAAGGAATAACGGAGGAGTCTACAACCGCAACAAAAAAGAGCCCCAGCGCTCCCAAGTGTGTAAGCCAGTGCGGCGCCAACAAATGATGCGAGGAAGGTATTGGCAATCGTATAGGTTGTCGAACAAACACACTCATACAGACCTGCACGTACATTTGAATTTGAATGCTACGGTTTCATAACAACTGCAACAGACGAGAAACTATCCTGCATTCGCTCCGCGCAAAGTGAGCCAGTAATACCGTCGCCAACAAAATAGGCATCGAACTGGGCGCAATGCAAACATAGCCAATAGGCCATCAAACGGGCGCAACTCAGCTTGTTTGAAGTTCACTGAATTGCAACGCGGGCACTTTCTCCGAATCCATAGAGGATGCGGCAGCCAAACGGGCCAATTCCGGTTCATATTCCCCATGTTGTCCGTGCCTCACTGTCATATGTCTATGCAACCTAAAGCTCAGTTACCGCGCCCATGTTTGAATTTGAGCCTAGCCAGGAGAGCAGCCAACAGATACTGCCGGTGGCCATAGCCACGCTGGAATCGGCCGCTCCATAATACAGATTGACGGTGTCTCCATCCGCTCCGATGGTTTGTCCGCAAGGAAACACAACGCCTTCCACATCGCCGCTCAGTTCATAAGGTGCCTCAGGCCCGAACATCCAGGAATCTCCTCGTTGCAGGCATATATCTGGATGTTCTAAATCGAAGAGCGCTAGTCCCAGACGATAAATGCTTCCCGATGCCGTTTGCCGCACCCCATGATAGATCATCAGCCACCCCTTGGCTGTTTCTATCGGCGGAGAGCATAGTCCAATCTTGTTTGCATCCCACCATCCGCCGCGCCTCGCCTCGAGAATAATCTTGTGGCTTCCCCAATGCTTCAGATCAGGCGAGTAGGATATCCACATATGAGCGCCCAACGCAGTCATAGGCCGATGAATCAACGCCCAACGGCCACCTATTCTACGAGGCAATAGCGCCGCATCTTTATCCTCGGGAGACATAATTACGCCATATCGTTCAAAGCTCTTAAAATCTTTAGTAAGTGCAAGCGAGACTCCGGGACCTCCTCGTGAAAAGGATGTATAAGCTACCGCGTATTGCTCGAGTTCTGGGACGTAGGTAATGCGCGGATCTTCAATTCCCCATATCTCTTCCGGATACTCTTTCGGATTAGCCATCAACGTCGGCTTAGGATCAATCCGCCATTTATCGACCCCGTTGGCGGAACGCGCGGCACAGAGATGCGACAGGCCGCTCCGATCTTCAACACGACAAAGCAGTAAGGTATCTCCATCTGCCAGCAGGACGGCTCCAGCATTGAAGACACTGTTAATCGGATAGGGCCAAATGTCGCGAATAAGGAGCGGGTTGCCTAAGTAGCGTGTAAACAGAGGCTTACCCTCACATGCTCCTATCTTTATTTGTTCCTCGGCAATAGTTTTTGACGAATTTTTTTCAGCGCTCATTGAATTCAATAAATGACACTCATTCCTTGGTGCAGTTCGTCTGCGCTTGCAACTTTGGCCGTCTGCATTTCGAGCAGAGCCATAAGAAACGAAAGCGTTGATTCAGCTCCTTGATTTTCATTGACGCGGTCGGGATGAAGGCCGTCCCGACATCCACCTGTCAATGCATCATATAACGGAACATGCAAATCGTTCTTGCCGAGAAACCAACCAAATACCCTGCGCGCTTCTTCAAGCCATTGGCTTTCCTCTGTCAGCCTGTACACTTCAAGACAGGCAGAAACGGTTGCGCATGCCTCCACTGGCTGCTGATCGAAGCGCGCCTTCTCATTCCCTTCAATGAAGAAGCCACTGGATCCTATTGGCACAAATACCTCCTTATCGTCGCGGTGCTGCTCGGCAACAAGCCATTTCAGTGAATCCATTCCAGCCTCAATCATTCGCTGGTTGTCACTCCGCCATCCTGCAAGAATAAGCGCCTGCGAAAGCCTTGCATTTGAGTAGGAAAGACTCTTCTCAAACCACCTCCAGGTATCTGAATGACTTCTCTCATAGATATCGAGGAGTCGATTAGCAAGGATATTGCGTGCGCTCTGGACTGCTCTGTCTCCTGGGAACCAGTCCAGATAGGCTTGCATGCCAAGAATGCAATACGCCCAGGCCCGCGGACTGGTAGATGTTAGTGATGCCGGGACGGAAGCCTCAAAGAGCCTTCCGGCCGCACCTCTCAAACCCACATTTCGCGAAACTCCTAGCACTTTCCCCAGCGACCACAATGCACGCCCGTGGCTGTCATCCGACCCCACATCTTCAAGCCACTTGCGGTTATAACCGAGAAAGTTTCTAAACCTTCCGGAATCGGCATGAAATGCAAGCCATAAAAAGGAAAGGTATCGTTGGGACAGGTTCGGATACTCCCGCCCTCCTGCATACTCAGGGTTTTCATCCAGAAGAACTGACACGATCAAGGCCCGTGCGTTGTCGTCGGTTGTATAACCTTCCCGAGTATTCGGCACCGAAAATATAGCGTGTTGCAAAATGCCGGTATCATCAGTCATGGTCAACAGATGACTTGGGTTTAGCGCTGGCAGTAGATCTGCTGAATTGATCGCAGGATCGTGCTGATAGCTGGCTCTTGGATGTAATGAGCGTTCGAAGCGTGCCCGTTGAAAGCTCACCATGTAGGCTAGCGCCGTTTTTGCCCATGTCGTTCCACGTGAGTACAGATAGGCGCGCTTTCGCATAGCATGACGCTCCACGTTGTTTTCTAGTAATGCCAAGACTGCTTCTGCAATCGCATCAGGACGCTGGAAAGGAACAATTACGCCGCGCTTCTCCGCAAGTAATTCCTTGGCGTGCCAGTACGGTGTGGAGACAATCGCTTTACCTGCTCCGAGTGCAATTGCGAGCGTGCCAGAGACAACCTGCGCTTCATTCAGGTAGGGCGTAATGTAGATATCAGCAGCGCCCACTTGTTCTAACATTTCCTCCGTGCTCGCAAAGTGATTATTAAGAATGATATGATCGGAAACGCCAAGCCTCTTTGCCAACTCTTGCAGTTCTTTCCGGTAACGCTCGCCTTCGCGCCGGCGGATATGCGGATGGGTCACTCCGGATACAATATAGACCACATTTGGCTGTCTAGACAGGATTGCAGGTAACGCCTGAATGACGTTCTCAATTCCCTTATTAGGAGACAGCAGCCCAAAAGTAAGCAGAACCGACTTTCCTTCCGTGCCAAACTTGTCTTTGTAGTAGTTTGGGTCCATAAACGGAAGATCTGGCACGCCATGTGGAATCACATCGATTTTCTCTTCTGGAACCGCATAAACTTCGCGCAACAGATTGGCCGCTAGTTTGCTCATCACAACCATGCGATCGGATAGCTGTGCAATCTCTTCAAGAACTGTTCGCTGATTTAAAGCCGGATCGCGCAACACAGTATGCAGCGTTGTCACTAGCGGCATCTTCAATTTGCGCAGCAAAGTAAGTATGTGGCTGCCCGCGCTGCCTCCATATATGCCATATTCATGTTGCAGGCAAACAAGATCGTTGCCATTGAAGTTAAGAAAATCGGCTGCACGCTCATAGGAGGAAAGATCCTCCTGCTCTAGTTCCAGTCGAACTTGTTGCGGATACTGATAGCTTGAATCGGGATCGTTGACGGGTATGGCAAACAATCGTCCATCTCCGTATTCGGTCGCGAGCGCCGTGCACAGATCGGTTGTAAACGTGGCAATGCCGCACTCACGCGGCTGGTAGTTTCCCACAAACGCAATGCGAGTCGGCAAAGGCAGTTTGCACGCTTTCTTGGCGACATGCAAATATGCTTCGGGATCAGGTTTTACGCCAGCCTTCTCATGATACTTCATTTCGGGAAGCAACATCATGCCCTTCTTTCAACTTCATATCCGGCCAAGAACCATTAGAAAAACAAAAATCGAGAGAGCCGGTCCAACTACTCCGTTCGCATAATATCCCCACTTTTGCTATGAACCACTGTGGCAAAGTTGCAATGAGCGCTAAGACAAGAATTACGATCAACAATGCTCCAAGCCTTTATACTTCTTTGCGATCCGGTAAACGCCTGGGCTCACTGAACAAATGCCGCGGCCTCTTTCGAGACCGCGGCAGTTAAACGGTCTTGTTAGAGCAAACTTCCCGTCGTTGCATTTGTTGTAGTGCTAATCGCTTCACCGGAAACAACCAGCTCTACTCTCCGATTCTCTTGCCTGCCCGCCGCATTGTCGTTGGAGGCTACCGGCAACGTATTACCGTAACCCTTGACGCTCACTGAGCCAGCTGTTACGCCCTGTTCCACAAGGTAATTGCGCACAGCATCAGCGCGATTCTCCGACAGCTTCATATTCATATCATCGCCGCCGACGTTGTCGGTATAGCCGCCAACTTCGATGTTAAGTCCGGGGTATGCGGTAAGAATCCCTGCAACCTTCGCCAGTTTCTCCCGCGCTCCGGGCTTCAACGTGTAATGTCCGGTGTCGAACAATACATCGGACATGCTTACAATCAGTCCGCGCGCGCTTTCGCGGGTTGCCAGAATCTTGTTCAACTGCTCGGACAACTGCGCACGCATTGCAGCCTTATCGCTAACGGCCTGTTGTTCATTTAATTGCGCCTTCTGAGCCGCTATGCGAGACTGTTCAGCATCGGCTTGGGCGGATGAGATTGCATTCGCCGATGCGGTTTGATTGGCGGTCAAGTCAGCCTGTGCTCGGGCCGCGTCAGATTGGGCGGTTGTAACTGCTGCTGTCGATGCTATCTGGTTCGCGACCAAGTCAGACTGAGCCTTCTCTGCATTGGCTTGCGCTATTACCGTATCGGACTGCGCCTGATCTTTTAGACGGGTAGCGGCGTCGGCTTGAGCTTGCGAGATAGCCTGTGCGTCGCTTGCAGCCTGGCGCTCATTTGCGAGGCGAACCTCATCAATCTTTTTGACCGCGATCTCGCGCGCATCTTCAGCGGTTTGAACGGCCTCTCGCGCGATGGCAATCAACGGCTTTCTGTCGACGTTCTTTTCTATGGCGTATGTATTGGCATTGTCCATCAACTGAACAGCGTGCTGGTAGCTTGCGCTCGCATACTGTTCAGCTCCCTCGGACTGTGCAATCCGCAGCGCATTTCGCGCTTCGTAGAATTCCAATGGAAGACTGGCATTCAAAACAACCGGGTCGAACTTATAGCCAGAGGGAATATAGCCCCCACGCTCCATCAGTTCATACTTCGCATTTACAGCCTCGGTAGTCCCTTTAGTGTCGGCGCGAACAACGTTCTCAAGGACTACGACGTTGCTGGGCTGCCGGACGGCGTAGTACGGCTCTGCGGTAACGATCAGAGCGAATGCCTGCAGATCGGTGGTTGCGGTTAGCTTGCTTCGGTCATTGCCGCCTACCAGCACTTCTCCAAGATTTACTGGCCGGCCCTCGGGTGAGATCGCCCACAGGACATAAGTAAGATACTCGCCGCCAAAGGTTGTCGGACTTTGCAAATTGCCGAATTCCGCTTCGACTTCCATGGTGCCACGTTTGCTTCTCACCTTGGCTGTTCCATTTGCTGAAGGCAACAAAGTAGTCCCTGCGAAATCCACATTTGATGCCCCGCTCCGATGCTGATAGTTGACCGCCTCAACCGAGCGATTAATGACGATTACGCGGTATGAGGACACTGGGCCTGAGAAATCAGGGACTATCGTCACTTGCGGACTGGCTTGAGCAAATGCGCTCAAGCCGAATGCACTTCCTACTACAAACACAAGCACGCGCTTCATTTTTCCTCCTGCGGGCGGTGTTCTGCCATACTGCGGTGGACGTACGTTTGTTGGCGGACGCAATCTGCCAGATCATAGATTGGTGATTTTTCAATGCCCGACGCGGAACTGAGAGATGTAACCAAAAAGCCCGAATAGACCCATGAGCCATAGGACTACGACAATCACTACCACGCCATTTAGTATCCCCTTAATCTGGCCTTGCATGGGAATGAAACGGTTCACCAGCCATAGCAACAGGCCCACTACGACAAGCGTGATAACGGCAGTAATAAATCGTGGCCCAACGCCGAGCTGAGAGATGTAACCGAGCAGCAAGTCCTTGTATAAACTCGCGATCCACAGGATTACGGCAATCACGACCACGCCGTTCAGTATCCCCTTGATCTGGCTTTGCATCGGAATGTAGCGGTTCACGAGCCATAACAACAGGCCCACTATGGCAAGCGTAATAACAAATTGGTAAAGCGGCATTTGATGTTCTCCAATCATTATGTGGACTTGTCCACACTCAAGGAATCATCGAGGCGTTCGATTGATTCGTGCTGGATTGCGTGCTTATTGATCGGCTCATTTCAGTAGTTGCATAGGCAAGAACGTAAATCATGCCGGTCTAAAGAAATATGACGCTCTTTGTGTTCTTGCACAACCCTGGCGGCTAAAAGAAACATAAATCTGTTGGTTTTTCTTAGCTCAGAAAACAGCTGGGCGAAAAACGGTCATTTTTCTTCATGTTTATTGTTCCAAAGTAATAAACAAATAGCTGAGCTATAATGCACAAGAGAAAAAGGTGATAAAGCAGGTATTCGCGATATGTATACTCACGCCGCTGCTTCCAGCGAGTCAGCATCCGCTCCTGTTGGCAGGCTATCCGTCAATATAGAAGACAATTAGTTTTTCCCACTCATCCGCCTCGGAACTCTTGCAATCGCATTTCGAGCTTCAGGACAGTGAGCCATCTCGTTGTTGATCGGCTTCAGACCATGCACAGATCGCAATCTTTATATTACACAACGCACTATATGAGAATGGATTGTTTCAAGAATGAAGCGCTTGTGTGGCTAGATAGACGCACAAGAAACCGTAATCTTTTTATTTTTCTACGAAAGCTAATGGCGCGACATGCCGCGAGGAACCCACGCCAGGTCCCCGCTCAAAACGTAAATGGCAATAGCCGTAATCATAAAGACTGCGCCAGCCCAAAAGCGCCAGTCACTATGCATACGCCTCCAGTAAGGGCCTGGATCAGGCTCGCCACTATCGCTGCTATTTCCTTCGCGGTTGTGTTTGCTTCCGGTCATCTCTTCTCCGTTTTCAGAATATCCGAGCAATGTTCATGCGAAATACTTTTTGAAGCGAACATACACAGATTCCGCACATTGCGATATTCCCTATTGTTTCTGTGCCGCCTCAGAAGTGATCTGAGCCGGGCTTTCGGAATTCGCTACTGGTAAGCTAACAGCCGGCATCTGTATGTTCCCAGGTATTTCTGTTCCTGCAGGGAAAATGAGAAGCTGGATCGAGCCCCAATCTGCTTCCAGGTTTGTACCTGCCTGCTTGCCCATTCCCATAGTTTTAAGCAGGCTGTCGTCAAATCCGTAGTTCTCGACCAAATATTCGCGAACAACCATGGCTCTAGCCTCAGTAAGCACCCGGTTCTTTTGCGCATCGCCTTCCATACCCGTTGAAACCACTACTACCGCAAGCCCGAATTGATTCCCCGCCAGGAACTCGCCACCATCATTGAGAGACTTTTGATTTTTTAGCTTGGCCGAATCTCGAGCATCGAAAAGTTGCCTCGCTGTATATGTAAACACCTTCAGAGGCACTCCCGGTGGAAGCCCGGTAATCTTATTCGCTGCCAAGACGGCGGAGTCTTCGTATCCCCGCTTTCTGAAATACCCGCTCAAAAGGAAGTTATGTTTCAGGGCTTCCATGTTTTCCTGGAAGTCCGTCACGCCGACCTGCGCCTGGAGCATCGTGGCGTTCAATGTAGCTGTTGTTTGTTCCAGGTTGTTATAGAGTTGCTTATCGTTCACCAGTGCTCCCACGGTTCCCTGGCCCGAGTCGATCTTGGCGCTTACCGAGCTCAGATGCGCCGTCGCCTGGGTCGTATTCTGGACTGCTTGCTGACTGCTATCAAGAATTCCGTTCGCCTTCTTGAGCATATCCGCCATTAATAGCGGAGGTTCACTCTCGATGACATCGCCATCTTTTACGTCGGCTTGTCCGGCAGATCCAAATGAAATGGCCAGAAACTGATTGCCCAGCACGCCTTCAGTTTCAATCGAAGCCACGGAGTCCCGTTTGATGATCTCATGCGTCGATTTATCAAGGTCGATAACCACAGTGACCTTTTCACCAGGCTTGTGAGGCAAATCGATGCTATGCACAGTTCCGCTGTGGACGCCGCCTACCTGCACGTCGGCTCCATTAGCCAGGCCAGCCACATTGTCGAATTGTGTCTTTAGCTGATAAGTGGAACGAAACAGATAGTTTTTGCTTCCGATAATGAATACACCGGCAGCCAGAACTATAAGTGCCACAACGATGAATGCTCCCAGCCTCGCCACCCTTGACATATATCCTCCTACGACAGTTTAAGAAAGTTTTCAACAAATCCGATTTCGCTCTGTTGAAGATCTTCAAACGTGCCTTCGATTACAACATTTCCCTGATCCAGCAGGGCCAAACGGTTGGCAATTGTCCTGGCGCTGTGCAGGTCGTGAGTTACCACAATGGATGCCATCCGACGCTCGCGTTGGAGTGTGAGAATCAAATCGTCGATCTCCCCCGAGCTGATGGGGTCAAGACCTGCCGTGGGCTCGTCAAGAAGCAGTATCTCCGGATCCAGCGCGAGCGCGCGCGCCAAACCAACGCGTTTTTGCATCCCGCCTGAGATATCGGAAGGCATCTTCCCAAGATTGCCTTCCATGCCCACCTCGGCGAGCAACTGCCTCACGCGTTCGTTGCGCTCCGAACTGCGCATGCCCTTCCGATGATGTACAAGGGGAAACGCCACGTTTTCAGCCACCGTGAGCGAATCGTAAAGCGCTGCATGCTGAAACAGGAAGCCCATTTTCTTTCTGATCTCGCTCATTCGGTCAAGAGACAGACCGGCGATATTCCGGCCATGGATATAAACCGATCCTGAGTCGGGTGTTTCGAGGCCGATGATAATCCGCAGCAACACGCTTTTCCCCGTGCCACTACGTCCGAGCACGGCCAAGGTTTCTCCACGGTTTACGCACAGGCTAATCCCGTTGAGAACCATGTGACTTCCAAAGGTCTTCCACAAACTCTCGACCCTGACAACCGGCGCACTGCCGTCTTCCTCAGATAGCTCTTGCCTCATCGCGATGTCATAGGTTGTGGCCATTTATCGCTCACGAATCGCTGCGTTAACGGTTATGGGTTAAGGGAAGACAACCAGAATGAATTTCACCAGGACAACGTCGGCCAGAATCACAAAGAGAGAAGCGAGCACCACCGAGTTTGTGGCTGCGCGGCCAACGCCCTCAGCTCCGCCGCGTGTTCGCATTCCCTGGAAGCATGCGATAAGTCCGATAATCAGGCCATACACAGAGGTCTTGAATGTCTGCGGCAGAAAAGCATTAAATGTGGCGCCTTTGAATCCGTCCTGAATGAACTGATGAAACGAGAGCGGATCGACTAGCGTTTGCGCAAACCAGCCCATCAACAGGCCACATGCATCGGAGACAAGGGTAAGCAACGGAAGCATCAGGATGCAGGCCAAAATTCGTGTCGCTGCCAGAAGCCGATAGGGGTTGATTGCCGATGCCTCAATGGCGTCGATCTGCTCGGTTACTTTCATTGACGCAAGTTCCGCACCAATGCCGGCTCCCACGCGCCCACTCACCACCAGACCGGTGATAATCGGGCCCATTACCTGGAGCACGGAGTACACGAGAGTGGCGGGAAATAGAGACTTGGCGCCGAATCGACTTAGACTGTAACGTGCCTCCAACGAGATAATCACGCCCATGGCGGAGCCAGCCATGACAACCACCGGGAAGGACTTCGATCCGACCTCGTCGAGTTGATGGATTAACTCGCGCCACTCATACGGTGGTGTTACAGCTGCGCGCAGGACCTGCCAAAAGAAAATGCCCAAGTTGCCGAACCACTCGAAAAATCCACCGATTAATCCCATCGTGGAGTTAACTGTGGCGTCTATGAGTACAGTTCTCCGTCCCGGAAGCGGCGGGTTGATGGCGGCGACGGAAATGAATCCGCTATTGCTCAATGGTTTGGACCAGGCTCTGGTGAGCCGTGCGCATTGTTCAAGTGCATGCGTGAAAGCAAGGAGTGGGGTCCGCTATAGAAAAACTCCAGGGCAATATTTTCGCCGGAAAATGCCAGCAAACTGTAGTTGCCCATCCTAAACGCGTCCTTGGCGCCGTAGCGGTTGGGGTACCAACCGTATGCGGCAGTCATCGTGCCCGCATACGGCCCGACGAGCGCAGGGATAGAAAAGACACGATGGCCGTCTTCGCCGCGGCGTGCCGTCAAGGTGGAAATCAGGGCATGGCTCACTCGCGGGAATATGCCTCTGCACTCGCAGCGGTAGTACAGCGCATCTTCCTTGAAGGCTTCCGACAACCCATAGCGCGTCGTTGTGGCCACCATTGCGATGCCGTAGTCGGACCCGAATCGCTTGGAGTAACCCTTAACGCCTTGATTCCACTCCGGCGGAGTATTGGTTGCCTGGCTAATGCCGGCGCTAATCGCGGCTCCGGCAATGGGGTATGGACCGAACGCATCGAAAACGTAGTTGATAACTTTAGTCTTCTGCGTTGGGCGCACGTATGTTATTTCCAGTCGCGGTGAGGCCGGTCGTGCTTCAGTGCCGGATGGGTCTCCCGCATAAGGCAGTGATTGCGATCCTGCCGTCACTGATAATAATGCCAAAACTACAGCGACCAAAAGAAGAAACAATACCTGCCAGGCCCTTTTATCATTAGGTTCGTTGATCGATCGGAACCCGAGTATTCCAGCCAGGTCGCTATAGAACCCCAGCAATGACTGCGAAATCTGTATCCTTATGGGTGGCGTCAAGGCCTCATTATCAGTCGGCATCTGCTCTCCCTGATACATCCGGCGCGTTCAGTGAAAAATGCTGGCGCCTAGCTGTTCTCTTAGAGATATTGTCAGAAGTGCGAACCTCAAGGATGGTCACATTTGCACTTAATCGTACTTTGTCTTTTCTTGCATTAAATTAGCCTGGCGACCGACAATGCCCGCCCTGTCGCTCCATGTGGTATTCAATCTGAGTGTTCAAAAGAGTACAGCCATTGCTCTCATGATCGAGGAAAGTAAGACCCCAGTTGCTTTTGCAGTCCCGCGAGGAGACCATCATGCATGAAGCTCATGTTTTTCCTTCCATCCCCACGAAAATTCTGCTGCCCACTGACTTTAGTCCATCTTCCCAGGCGGCTTTGGAGATGGCTGCGGACCTTGCTCATCACTTTCATGCCGAGCTCTATCTTGTAAATGTCATCCCGTTTTTCCCGACTATAACGCTTCCAGATTTAATACCAGAAACCGAATTCATCCAAGAAGCGAGAACATTTGCAGAGCAGCAACTGGCCAAGTGCCATGCGATCCTTGCAGCCAGAGGAATCAAAACAAAATCTAGCGTCGAAGTAGGAAATGACGTGGCGGGGAGCATCATGGAGGTGATTGAACGCGAACATATCGACATGGTAATAATCTCCACACACGGAATCTCCGGCTGGCATCCGCTGGTATTTGGTTCGATTGCCGAGAAGGTTGTCAAGCTGGCGCAATGTCCGCTCTTACTTCTTCGCTCGACCATGACCTAAAGTGAGGCGAGTAATTGATAGAATAATAATTAAGTGATCAGCCGCTATTGCCTGTGCGCATGAACAATAAACCGTTTCGGTGCTGCGCCGATATAATAAAATGGATAGCACGTAACGAGGGTTAGAGAGGACTCAGCCGTGGGGGCCAGAACACCCACGTCACCAGGAGAAGTAATCTGAATCCCATCGACTTTGTACCGGGTAATTCCAGTTGCTGTCTGAAGCTGAATCTCGTCATCCTTGCGTATGTCCTTCAGCGCCCGAAAGTAGGTATCCCGGTGCCCGGCGATTCCTATGTTTCCCGGCTCGCCGGGAAGCGCCGTCCCTTTAATGTGGCCTACACCCAATCGTAGAGTTCGCGATGTCGTCCCTTGCAGAATGACCACAGATACTCCAATCGCTGGAATCTCAATGCGTCCGAGAATATCCCCTTCATTGATCGCGAGTACGGGTTGTTCTGCCTTCTGCTGAATTTCCACTAGAATCTGTTTATCAAGGATCGATAAGGCGTTTATCTGATATATCCTTGCACCGATTAAAGTGATTGCAACATATGAAAGCGCAAGAATGCCTGCGATCAACAAAATGCGTCGAGTCCAGCGCAGGTACCACTGGTTCCGCGCTACAAATATATTATGCTCATTTATGGGAATCATGTCCGACCGTTCCTAATCCAGGTAGTGGAAGCATCAATGGCACGAAGTAACCAGGCCGAGTGCGAACTGATAACTGACCATGCCTTGGTGAACTAGCCTTTACATCAATGACTCGATACCCGCCATTCTGCCTTGTAATTATGGGGACATAGTCCAAAGTGTATTGATTACGAATATCGTGTGCGATCCCTTCGCAGATTAAAGCTAGCTCCTTCGATGATTCTGGAAAGAATGCCTCGCCGCCAGTTTCTTTCGCAAATCGTTTGAGCACACCTGGATTCTGATCGTCATCCTGCTCATCAAAGATGCCAATTGCATAGATGATTGCGCCCGAACGCCTGGCCATTTCAATAACCTGAGGCAGCTTGTGCTTACTTGCATTATCACCGCCATCGCTGATCAGGATGAGTACTTTTTTGTTGCAATTGCCTTGCTGGAGATGATCGAGGGCCACAGCTATCGCATCGTACAGTGCTGTCTCTCCAATCGCCTTAATATCAGAAAGCCCGAGCTGCAACTGGTCCAGTTTATCGGTGAATGGAATTCCAGCAGGCAGGCCGAAGGACACATTCTCATTGAAATTGACCACAAACATCTGGTCCCGCAAATTGCTGGAGCGAGCAAAAGACAATGCCGCGGCAATTACATCTGTGCGCTTCGACGCCATGCTACCGCTGTTATCAATGACCAACCCGACTGTGACTGGGAGATCTTCATGGGTGAAATTTATGATTTGTTGAAGAACGTGATCCTCATAAATCTGAAAATCTTCTTTAACGAGTCCGGAAACCAGCGCATTGCGGCGGTCCAACACTGTCGCATTCAAGATAACCAAATTTGCATTCATTCTAAGTGTGTAGCCGTCACTTGAGTAATCATGTAAAGGAGATGAGCCAATTTGAGACCAGGCATCACCAGAGAATGCAATAATAACCACTATAGCAATCAGACACATAAGTAAAATGTGTCTTGTAATGACGATGCACATTTCTGTCCAGATATGCACTTGTTCAGATAGGCCAGCACCGTTTTCTAGACATCCTGCGGACACGGTCATCTCCGTCATCTGCCTTGTCCTTTGTTGTAGTATAAATCGTTATCAAAGTAATACTGCGCGCGTTCTCCAGCGAATAAGTGAGGCGATGCTTCCGCACCGCCTCATTTACTGACTTGCCCTGGCCAACTCGAATAACCTGAAAGGAGGCATCGAGCTATTGCTCTTCTGACTTAGACAGGTTTCTTAACAAAAACAGAAACCAGAAAGCCGGCGCTCAATAACATTAAACCACACAATCCAATCAAGCCAAGATCGCTGGATGTTTCCGGTAAAGAAGCGACCTCAACGGGAGCTGGAGTGGCTGCAGGCGCAGCAGCAGCCACGACTGCAGGCGCAGGAGGCGCTTGAACAACCTGGGCGGTGTCAACTGTATCGCCGGCCGGTGTGACTGCCTCAATGGGAGCGGTTTTCAAAGCCTCGACTGGCGTGGATGCCAGTGCAACAGGCGTAGAAAGTACAGTCTCATTTGTTTCTTCGGCCAGTTGAATTGCCCTGGACCTTTCGTAGACAAAATGGTCGCCCCATTCACGGCCTGGGTAGAACCATGCCTTCAGAGACTCCGGCTCTCCTGCCGGCCGTTCACGAAAAGTTATTACTGTTTTGTCGGTAGTCTTCAACCGGAAATTGGGGATGGTGAGAATGGTTGTGTACACATGGGTTCCGTCCGGGCTGAGAATCTGAACGATGTGACGATCCGAGGGGGAGTCCAGGAGCTTGAACATGTAGGTTCCCGCCGACAGGACATGCTGGCCTACCCCCGGAACTTCGACGGGTCCGCTGAAGGTAATAAATGTTTTCTGGTTCCATTCGTCGGCCTTGACTTTCGGCGCGGCGAGCAAACAGATTACGGTAAGGCACAGTCCTGTTCCTAAGCCTTTGAGCAGTGTCATTGTTTTTCCATTACTTCCTCCGACTCACTTGCACGGCGATTGAAATGCGGCCCCTGTATGTTGTCGGGTTCATACGAGTTCGCACGCCGGAGACTCCGGCAGCCTTCTATCCCTTGGCATGTACTGAGTGTCAGTATTTCGCGTCGATCATTCAATAGCTGCCCAATATTGACCGGATGCGATAAATCCATAAAGCACAATGATTAGTTATCGTGTGCGTCCTTTTGCTCAGACTCTGACGATCTCAGAGGCTAGAGTCAAATACGTAAGGGTAGATAGACGTCGGCCAGATCAATTTTCGGGCCTTCTTGAATAGACTGATCCCCTTATGGTGTCTGCTGTTGGAAAATTGTTCTTAATACAACAGAGCATCCCACGCAACACAGGAAACCACAGACACCTCAAAGGGGGGTCACATATGCGCGGACTCAAAACTCTACTCGGAACGACAGTATTGCTAACGGGCTTGGCTCTGGCGCCAGTGGCTCAGGCGCAAATTTCCGTCGATTTCAGCGTTCCACCCGTCTGTTCGTACGGCTATTACGACTATGCACCTTACGCCTGCGCGCCCTATGGATTTTACGGTCCAGGATACTTCTATGGTGGCGTCTTCCTTGGCATGGGTCCTTGGGCCGGTTGGGGCTACGGCCATGGCTGGGGTAGTCATCGCTTCAGCAACGGTGGCGGAGGAAGTTATCGTGGCGGCGGCGGCGCGGCGGCTGGCCACAGCAGTTATGCGCGCGGCGGCGGTACAGCACGATCAAACAGCGGTGGACAGGTTCGCGTCAACTCAGTGGCCTCTCATTCGAGCGGTGCGCGTCCCAGTGCAAGTCATGCATCAGCTTCGCGTGGCGGCGGACGTCCCAGCGGCGGCGGACATACAGGCGGCGGCGGTGGTGGACATGCCGGCGGCGGTGGACATCGGTAACCTATAGATGCTGCGTCATTCAGCAATTGATGCAAGAAGCGGCGGGGCTTAACAGCTCCGCCGCTTTGTATTAGCAAGAACATCTTGTGTGCTCGTGGCACACAAATAAACAGGCGGATTCACGAATAAACATCGTGGATACGACCCTTTCACTACTCCATCTATGACCACTACCCGCGTGTCATGGTTCCATCCCAGGTGCTAACCTTGGTGGGAATTGCCGTACCGGTAAACCACGTGGAGGTCACATTCTTGGTTTCCGTGTAGAAGAGGAAGCCGTCGCGCCCCATGGTGTGAAGGTCGCCAAAGAACGACAGCTTGTGGCCGGTAAATCCAAAGACGGCCAGCGGAACCGGAATGCCGACGTTGATGCCCACCATCCCGCCGTCCGTGCGCCGGGCAAACTCGCGCGCATAGTAGCCGCTCTCAGTGTAGATCACAGAGCCGTTGGCAAAACGGCTGTTGTTCATCAGCTGCAGGCCTTTCTCGAAGCCGTCGACACGCTTTATGCACAGTACCGGGCCAAAGATCTCCTCGCGGCCGCAGGTCATCTCTTCGGTTACATAATCAAAGATCGTGGGGCCGATGAAGCTTCCCTTCTCGCATCCTGCTGGAAGCTTCGGATTGCGCCCGTCGAGAACCAGCTTGGCGCCCTCTTTGATCGCCGTCTCAATCCAGCCAAGAACAAACTCCTTGTGGCCTTGATTGACGACCGGGCCCAGGCCGGTGCTCTTGTCGTACGCCGCGCCCAGGTTGACTTCCTTCGCCAGGCGGGTGACGGCTTCCACCAGTTGGTCGGCCACTGCGTTTTCCACGACCACCACGGGAAGCGCCATGCAGCGCTCGCCGGCGCATCCGCAGAATGAATTGATGATTCCCTGCGCGGCGCGTTCAATGACCGCGTCCTTCAGCACCAGGGCGTGATTCTTGGCTTCGGTAAGCGCTTGCACACGCTTACCATTGGCGGCAGCCGTCGCGTAAATGTGCTGGCCAACACTGGTCGAACCAACGAAGGTCACTCCCTTGATGGCAGGGTGCCGAAGCAGAATCTCGGCTTCATTGCGGCTTGTGGTCACCAGGTTCAGTACTCCGTCGGGCAAGCCAGCTTGCTTCCAGAGTTCGTTGATACGCATGGCCGATTGAGGCACAAAGCTGGCCACCTTTAGCACCATGCAGTTTCCCGTAACGATGCAGATGGGAGCCATCCACCCATGAGGAAGCATAGCCGGGAAGTTCCACGGCGCGATGCCGGCGAAGACGCCCAGCGGCTCGCGGAACTGGACGGTATCATAGCCGGTAGACACGTTCATCAGCGACTCGCCCTTCATCATCTGTGGAGCGCAGCAGGCAAACTCAACGACCTCGATTGTCTTGAGGACGTCGCCCGATGCTTCGTCCCACTTCTTGCCGTGTTCCTGGGCGCAGAGAAGAATGAGTTCGTCCAGGTTTTCTTCCAGCAACTGTTTCATCTTGAAGAGCACCTGGGTGCGCTTGGCCACGGGTGTGTCCCGCCATGCGGGAAATGCCTTTACTGCAGCTTGGATCGCCTCTTCGACTTCTTCGGCCGTACACTGCGGCGCGTGGGCAATGACGGCGCCTGTCGAAGGGTTGTAACAAGGCATGTATTTACTGGTCTTGGACTCACGCCAAACGCCACCCGCAAGGTATTTCAGCTTTTTGGCGTGCTCGCCGCTGATGGCATCGGGCTTGGCGTCGCTCGGTACAGAATAGTACCGATCTGCCGTTAAGACATCGAAATCTGCTGTTAAAGTTGCCATGAATATTCCTTTCGGAAGAATTTTGTGACATGTGCCTGTCATCTTATAGCGAGCCGGCAAGTCGGCTCAAGCACAAGTATTGTCGTTTCGTTCAAGCCAGTCGCGTCTCTCGATACATGCACATCTATCGCCTCTCCGTCCAAAAAGGACTGTTCGGCAAGGTCGAGGATGATAGCAATACTCATGCTAGCACAGTCAATATCACTCAATCGATCACGGTGCGCACACGTATGAACACACTGCAACATCATTGCTCCGCTCAATGAGTGCACATCGAAAACAGCCATTTTGGACCGTGACGAAGAGAAGCCTGCGCCGTGATATATCTCCGGCATCATTCAACCTTCACTATAGGTTGTGATTATTTCCTAACTTCATTGTTCGGGTCCGCTACAATCTGCAGTTAGAATTTAAGGAGGGAATCAAGAAGATGCAGGCACGGCAAGGCCGATGACCCTGGCACATGCAAAACCACCGTTGGTTCTATTGCCCGGATGGCGAAATTGGCAGACGCAGCGGACTTAAAATCCGCAGGCCGCAAGGCCGTGGGGGTTCAAATCCCCCTCCGGGCACCATTAGTAACATATTGATAATATGCCCCTTAACCGCTACTCTTGGAGGCGCAATCTGCTATCATCGTTTGGTTTTTCGAGCGCAAGGTACAATCCTGGGTACAGTCAGTATCCGCCTTTAAATAAGAGGCTTATGAGCGGGTAGGGGGTCTAATTTCAGCATGACCTGCTTATTCGCTACGTTACGCTTAGTTTCAGGTTGATTTGCAGACTGAATTTGCAGATCCGACCTTCTCGGTGCTTCACAATGACCTCAGGTTTCGTATTTCGAGTCGAGTGTAAGCTGCTGGTCAGCCTCAGGGGGCACTGGAACCAGTTCGTACCCAGTGGCGGCATAGCCTTTCAGTCGGCGTTCGTACATGCGGGCCAGCATGGGCTCACTAATTGATCTCGCGCATCACCTGTTCAAAGGTAAAAGCCGAAAGGTGATGGCATTCATCGACGACGTATCCGTATTAAGCCACGAGATCCTGCACGGCATTTTTTGGGCGATGACTCTGAATGACAGCGGCATCCACGATGCCAGTCCTTTTGACCTTGCCACCGCCAATCGAACTAATCGACTCTGGCGGAAGATCAAGAAAAAGCGTTTGCCCGCCTTCTGCCATTGCATTATCCATAGCATCTCAAACCAGCCCACTCTGCCTATCTAGCGCCGGGCTTTCCTCTGCTCCACAATTGGCCTGGGATCCAGTTTGTCGAGAATCTCCATAAACTTGGGCCGGTTCTTGTAGCGCAAACGAATCTCGGCGAGCAACCCGTCCCACTCGGCTTCGCGATGAAGCGTCTGCAAGATGGGCCGCATCTTGCGCAGATATTCCGCAACCGCTTCGTATGCTGAAACGCTCGCATGCGGCAAGTGATCGTCCACGCGCTGGCGATAGATAGAGAGCGAGCGCTCGGGATGCGACTCCGCCACTGCGGCGGCAACGCGATCTCCGTAGTCACTGTAGCCATACCACACCGTGCTTTCTCGATGATTATGCCCGGCCTGCATGGTGTCGTACCAGCGGAGTACGTCGTCGTGCCGCCGGTCGGCTATGGCCATTTCGATCAGCACATCGTAGTGTGGATTGCCGGCCGAGCGCACTCTGGATTCCTGGCTCAACAGCGGCAAAAGATATGCAGGCACCGGCAGCGGCCATTCCGCATTCGGATTACTTTTCGTAGAGGTTGTGTTTCTTGACGGCGGTAATGGAGAGACGCCGGTCTCAAGAAAGTTGAGCGCAATGCCGCGAACGCTTTCCTCGCAGTCTGCTTTAGCGGCACCCTTCAGCAGTTGCTGGAAGCTCTCGCGGCTGGGATGATCGAAAAACTCCCAAGCCGTGTGGGCCGCGGCGATGGCCCACTGTCTACGCTGAATCGCCATCTCGCCCATCAACTTGCCAAGGCTCGACGCAATACCGGGAAGTTTTGCAACAGTCTTCTCGATTCCTTCGGTGGCCCAGCGTTCAGCCTCATCGTACTGCTTCTTCTCGATGAGGCGTTTAACCAGACGTTCATAACTCCCGGTGGCGCGCGCTTCCCGTTCGCAGACAGCAAAAATCTCGTTCTCGCGTCCAGCCTTCTCAAGGGCCTCAATCAACCAACTGCTAATTTGGTCTCGTTGGTAGTCCCGCGAATACGCATCGCTTCCCTTGGTTCGGGCTGTTAAGCGCAGCGCGAGATGATCGGCAACTTCCGACCAGATGGACGGATCGACAGGCGCTTCAAGAATGAACTTCACCGAACCGTTGATGACGTCATAATCGTCCTGCAAATGCGCGTCAATGGCGAAAAGCAGCTTGCGTGCCGGTGTGAGCGTCGATGCGGCTACAGCCTGGAAGATCACCGGCATGCATTCGCCTACGGCCCCGGTGGTTTCGCCCTCATCGTTCGATTGCCCTATCTGCTCGTTGCCAAGCGTCATGATCTCCGCCCCCAGCAGCACTACAGCGTCAGGATGCCCGAGCTCCAACAAACGTTCCAGACGATGCTTGACACGGCTGTAGTCCGGCGTTTGCCCCTCACCTGTCCAACTGTTTATCCAACCAGCTTCGGAGGCGACACGCCTCAGTTCTTTCCGCGCCTCGGTCACCAGGCGGTCCACATCGCCTTCGCCCAATGCAATGCGATCACGGAACTCCTCTCGCAACTCGGGGAAGCGTTCAGTCAGCGACCAGACCAATTCCACCAATTCCTCGCGGCTCTTGGCCTCGATATGTTTGCGAATCTTTTCGTCCGTTACCTTGCGTGTTGTTTTTCCGGTACTCGAAGAATGCCGATGCCGATGGACATAGATTTCATCGCTGCGGTCGTCATCATCGAAATCAATATCTGAATCATCTGCGTCATCGTCATCTTCATCACCGTTCTCGTCGGCAAGCATCTCCCAACGTTCATCGTTCTGGTCCGCTAAGGGGGTTTCTGCGCCTTCACCCAGCATCTCAAGGTATTCGGCAACCACTGCCACCGCATGTTTGCAGCCGCTGGCGTCCACCGGGCAGGTGCAGCGCGAATAGAGAGCTCCGCCTTTTTTACTCTTCGGCTCGCACCAAACCGTAATGGCGTAGCGTTCGCCACCCGTGACCGTGGCCAGCAGCCAGCCGTCTTCCGAGATCACGAGGTCATGGACGCGCCCTTGGGTTTGGTAAGTTCGGCCGCGAGAAACTGAGCGTGAGCCTGCCCACTCGGTCAGATCGTCCCAACTCAGAGCTGTCCATCCTTCATTCCGGGAAATCTTTTGTTTCTTTCCCCGAACTGTACGCCGTTGCTTTTCACTCATGCAATCCTTCCTGAACTGATTCAGTGTTGGCCAACACTAAAAGTCAATGATTATGGCAGGAGCGGATACGGTTCCCCGCGAAGGCCCTTATCGACTAGTCCACCGAGAAAACATGCAAAGGGCACGATGTCTTCCTGAACGCTAGCCTGTTCGAGAGCCGACATGTATGTAGCGCGCTCATTTACGGGAATTACAGTCCACGGATAGCCGTCAGAGGCCAGCATCACGTTCATGAGGAAGCGTCCCATGCGCCCGATGCCATCCATATGGATGAATGTAGACAAAGAGAAAATGCCCAAGAACAACTCGGACTGCGGGCTCGGACTCCTTGCGCAGTAAATCGAAAAGAACCGGAAGTGCATCGCGTACAGCATCCGAGTTCATTGGCACATGCATCGAGTTGCGGATGTAGACCAGGGCATTGCGGTAGCCTGCCAGATCGGCCGGTCTCAATAGCCCTACGGCTACGCTCGGAGCAAAAAGCTCCCGATACCATGCGCCGTGATCCTGGTCCGCCACTTCGCCCGCATTCTCGCCCTGCAACACGTTACGAATACTATGGTGAACAGCTTGGTAGGTCTGCAAATATCCTCGGATCGCCATAGCGTCTCGCTGTTCCCTGTCGTTTTGGTTGGCATCCGGATTCCAGGCGCCGCCGCGAACGCGTTCTATCAACTCTGGCGTGATGCGATAGCCCTCCATCGATAGCGAGTGATACGCATCCGTCAGGTAAGCATCGTTAACGCGCTTCAGGTATGCCTGAACATCGCGCGGGCGACCAGGCGCTTGAGGAAACGGCTCCAGAATTGATTTGCGCATCTTCCTCCACATTAACTGGATTCTGTGGACGTACGGAGACGCTTCTCGCACCGAAAAGAAGTGCCCGGGTTTGTGGGCAAACGGATCGCTTTCGCGAATTTCGTATCCTGCCGCAGTCATGGTCTTTACAATGTCGTCGGCGATGCGTTCTCTACCGCAATTGCGAAATGCGCCTGCGAGCCTTCCGGCAATGGTCGAGTAACCGCCCTCCAGAAACCGTCGAAGAAGACCGGATGCATCACGCAATATTAACAAAACAACCCTAACGTCAGTAGGATTGCTTGAAAAGAAACGCGGAGAACAGGCAATCAGAGCGGCTTCTGGCGAAAACACGCGTCGTTCGTCTTTCAATTCTATCTCGCCTGGATTGGGCAACGCAGCGCGAACATCGAATATAGATGTCTTGTGGGGGAGCGCAGTGATCCGGTTGCGCGCCCGGGGGGAACGCACCATAAGCTGCCGAGGTACAGTTCGATTGCCGCCAAGGTAGGAAAGCGATTGCTTCGGCGACAGGCACCAGTTGGTGCCGAAGCGTTCACTCAAATAGGCTACACAAAACCGCCAGAAGGACGTATACCATGATGTACTTTAGCCTGTTCTTTCGTCTGGTCGGCTAGGAATATACCAGCCTTTGATGACCTCCAATAAATAGCCATTGGCAACGAGACGCTCATGATGGGTTCGAGACAGGTCCTCGGAGCGGATTGCGGCCTGGCCTCCCGCCTGCTGGAGCTTGCCATCCCGACAAAATCTCAATACTCTGTCCCTTGCAAGCCATCTCGGTCTCCTCCAGACGAATGTCGTCTTGGTAAACAACATCCTAAGGAATCGAACCGGTGGCTCGCTCCGTTCGCCACTCAGTTGCTTCTACAGAACTTTACGGACTTAGTCTCATCACTCAGATCATGCTGATACTTCAGGTAGTGCGGGGCCACCATCAGACGCGCCGAGATGCCGGGCGCGCCATGACTGGGATGATAGCTGCTGCCCCGCAGAACATCGAATCTCTCCCAGGCAATGTTTTCAGCAAGTCGAACAAGAGCATGATTCATGTCGATCAACCGCTCCAGTTTGACCTGAAA
>Ga0326727_10006657_pt1 | contig 31408 bp, 41 predicted proteins | sample MB2enrmetagenome_FD_207643 | JGI IMG/M metagenome (GOLD analysis project Ga0326727, IMG submission 207643) | Lab enriched peat soil microbial communities from McLean, Ithaca, NY, United States - MB29MY | ecosystem: Environmental > Terrestrial > Soil > Wetlands > Peat | place: USA: New York...
CACGCTCCTCTCGGACGCGCCTGCGGCGATGATATTCAGGCCAAAGCCGCCTGCGGCGATGATAATGACTCGCTCTCCTAAACCGGCATCTGTTCAGATTTCTACGTTTTTAGGTGAGTGCCTACAGCCCTGGCCGAAGAGAGAAAGATGGCGGCTCTAGCGCACCTTCCGTCGCTGCTCCGCAACCAGGAGGAGATCGCCGCGGCTTATGCAAAATCGGGCCTGCCCGGTGCGCAGCGCAAGGACGCGCAACTCACAGATCGAGGCTACGAAGCCAATCGGCAGGAGCAGGAGAGTGGCGCGCCCGCTGAGGGTTCTTATTCCGCTTCGTACGTCGCCCTCAAGTACGGGCTCCTCAAGGATAGGGAGAAAACGCTGCATTGGTTGAACCAGGCTTGCCATGAACCAACGGTGGACCTCACCGACTTGAAGAGCGCACCCGAACTCGACTTCCTGCGCTCCGACCCGCGCTTCCAGGACCTTCTGCGCCGCATGAACTTCCCGCCGTAAGGTCACCCGTGGCTTTTGGCTCCCCATATCTTACGTGCGCCCCCGATGCGATTCCGTTCCGTACATACGCATTCGCGGAATCGACTGGCATACATGACCACAAGGGAGAACAGCCCTTCGGACCACCTCTGCCAGATTGTGCCTGAAAAACGCCCATTCAGGAAACTGACCCACTACAGAAGATTGAGTTGATCGGGACGGGTAGCTTATACTGCCTTAAGCAATCTTGGCGTTGTCGCGTCTGTGGCTGATCGGAGCGGACTGCTCTTGCTCCGCCCCCTTCACCGAGAATCTGGATGGGTCTCCGACACTTGAAGTTCGGGGGATAACGAAAATGCCAAACGATGAGTGGATTAGAACACTTGCAGACGGCAGAAAGGTGAAATTCAATCAGGACGAACTCGTGGCCGCCACGTTTATCACCGCTCAGATCGAAGGCAATGAAGTCGTTTACTCGATCCTATTGAACAAAGCCAAAACTAAGCTCACTCGTGAAGGGGTCGAAGGGCGTTTCGAACGCGAGCTTTCAAGGAAGTAGCAGCGGCGACCAACGGTTATGACGCACTCACTGCAAGTCTTGTCTGGTTGACGCTCCCTCTCTCGCAGACTTGACGATGCGCGGCTGCGCCATTTCTTTCTTGACGCGGGCGAGTGTCGCTTTGTTAGATTCTTTCCTGGGTTTCCGCGTGCTTCCCATGTCCACCCGACAATTGTGAGAGGAAGTTCTTCTTACTCTTTCCCTGAACGTCATGATAGAAGCAGCGGAGACGCGTGTCTGTCCCCTTTTGCACAGGCGCCAGTACAATTGTCACCAACGAACGGGACCGAAAGAATATCTAATCGTGCGGGGCGGTGTGCCAATCAGCGTTTACCGTCATGTCATCAGTCCCCACGACGGCAGTTGATTCTCTGTCCTTCTTCGTGTAACTTTATGGCATGTTTGACGACACACCTTCAGTTAGGCGCCCGGCGGAGCGTAAGCGGGTTCAAATGGCTGTGACTGTGGTAATCGAAGGCGAGCAGGCTGAATACGTCGGGACTACCGTTGACCTCTCCCCCTATGGCCTGCGACTGCAATCCGACGCCACCCTTTCCCCGGGCCAGCCCGTGGGCTTGCTTCTTGCTGCCAACGCCGACTGCTTCATTAAAGCCCGCGTAGTCTGGGTAGGCAGGGCTGACTCGGCCCAAGCCGGTCAGGCAGGATTCCAATTCTTGAATCCCCTTCCAGCGCCAGTGTGCTGAAGTTCGAAGGGGTCATACCCTGCCCTCCAATGAGATTCTCCATGCGGGAAGGGCGACCTTACTTGAAGGGTTGCTGACACGACAGCACGTCAGGAGACACTTCTGCCAGGCAGGGATGGATTTGTGGGGAGGGATCCAGACCAGACCCCAGAATCTCGCTTGTCTGCTCAATGGCTGGTGTTCTTCGACAACGCATCGCATTCCTCATTCTGCTCACGCGGTATCCAGCAGAAGTCGATCTGCCATCCCAGCCCGCGCAGGTAAGCAAGTAACTCTTTCGTTTCTATCGCGAGCGGCAAATACATCCCCTTTTTGATCCGCCACTTGCCTTCCAGCTGATTCACGATCAGCTGAGCGTCTCCGCGAATGACAGCTTTTCCTGGTGAAAAGGTGCTCAGGTACTTCAGGATACGGCGAGCACCAGCATATTCCGCCAGATTGCTGGACATTGCATCGCCTCTGCCTACCAGGCCGTGGTCCTTGGAGATCAAATTGTCGTCTTCGCCCTTGATGATGACGCCGAAGCTGGCAGTCCCTCCCGGATTGACGGGTTCGCAGGCTCCATCGAACCAGGCAAGGTAGCTTTCTCTAACCTGAGCTTGAGCAGGCCTATCCTTTAACTGGCTGGGAGGTAGGGGCTCTGTGGTCCGGCGGACAGTCGGCATAAGGCCACGTTTCAACTGCTGGTCCTTCATCAATTGTTCGTGGTAACGCTGGGCTATTTCCCCATGCCAATGCCTGCAAGGAGGGACATTCCTCGGTTTACCCCTTGCTGTACGCCGGGACCTGCTGAATCTCCGTTTCCTGCGACGGATTATCAACATGCATCCGCCACGTGTCTGCCCAAGCCATGCTCCCATGTTTAACCTCCCATCCGGTAGATCTACTCAGTTGAACCTACGGTGCTCGGTATGCCCATTATGCCGCCTGCTCTGGGTGAATACGCCAATATGCCTGAATTGCCGCTTCCGCACTGTAGCCGTCAGCAAGAATCCGCCCGTCAAACTTATCTTCTACAAAGAACTTCGTCACGCGAGGTGAACCTGGGCAAGGGGGGAATGTCCTGGTTGCAATCTCCAAGCCACCTGGGAGCGGCTTTGGTGGAGAGGCTTGGACTACGGCAGGCATGGATGGTTCAACTGCCTTTCGTGGCGTTTCCGCTGCCTTATAGGCGGACGCCAATGCCTCTTCCCTGGTCGGGAAGGGACCGAAAGACTGCCAGTGAGGCCCATGAGCGGACCAGCCACTGGAGCATTCGCGAATGTCCCAGCCAGGCGGGTTTCCCTCAAGCTCCCTTCCCACTGTGGGGGAAGGGCGGGGGGATAGGGGAGATATAACTTCCTTAGCTGGTAGGGTTGTGATATCCGTGTCTTGGGTTTCTGGGTCGTCATCGGCTATTTCTAGACCAAGACCGGGCTCTTGAGCGAACAATGTTGCCATTGTTCGCGTCATTTCTCGATCCCCTTCCAGAACATAATCTTTTGTGATACTTGCTTGCCTACTTGGCTCTACTTCTTGTTTGTTATAGATGGTTTGTTCCTTGTTTGTTAGAGGGCCAAGCTTTGGCTCGACCCAAGGGCCAAGCTTTGGCTCTACTTCCTCGGTAGGTAGGGCCATATTGGCACTACCCGCAGGTAGAGCCAAGTAAGGTCGTGTGGCGCCAAGTGCTTCAATCTTATCTATTGCCAGCGTATAGATGTTGCTTCTTCCTCTGCCGTGTTCCCATCCCAACCAGCCAGCTTCTTTTAAAGCCTTGAGCTTACGAGATAGAGTCCTCTTGGGTATGCCAGCCTCTACGACCAAAGTGTCGTATTCTGGAAATGGATTGGGATTGTCTTTCGACCAATGGTCAGCGATGGCTATTAGCAGCATTTTCAAGTCAGCGGCCAGCTGAACTTTCTCGATGATAGCTTTGATCAAATCATAACTTCCTTTGAACATTGTTTTCGTCCTCCATGACGATAGCTGGGGCCGCATGGAGTCGACCCCAGCTACGACGATCACCGATTGCCAGCCATCGGCCGCCCGACTAATCGGGGCTGAATTGAGACGCCAGGCCAGACATCAGGCTGGCCGTGCGTAGAGAGCTTTATGCGCCAGAGGCAATGGGCTCTCCGATCTGTCCTTGCCCGGGAACAAATCAAACGCGTTCAGTTGTAGATGGAATGTTACTGGGGTGCGCGTTCAACCTTCCCGCGTTTCCCAGTTTCGCTGCCCTTGGGTAAAGGGTAGGCCGGAAGTTACCCACATCCGGCCCTGAAGCTGGGAAAGCTGAACTTCTGTCTTACCCCTCTGAATAGTATAGGCCGTTAGGCACTCGCATTGGGGCGAGAGCAGAATTATATTTGCCTTAGAATGAGTGGCTTACGAGCAGTATGGCTTATCCTCTAGCGAGAAGATGGGAGTAACAGAAATCTGCCTGCTGCGTGTGAACATCGAGAGCTTAGTGAAAGGTAAAGGCTACGCCCTCACATGGGATCTAAGCGCCCGCATGACCTGCATTCACGCACGCTTCCTCGATGCCGACTTCGAGGGGGTTCGGTGGTGGGAAGGGGATTTCCAACAGTTGATGTAAACGCTAGCCCCTTACAGGGGATTTACTTGCCTGTCGATTGTGGGAAGGCTGTTCCGGTCAGTTAAGGACCTCGGCGCTTCTCGCTCATCGCCTCGGTAAGGCAGAGAGTGGCGGGACTTGGGTAAGCAGTCCTCCACTCCCAATGCCTGACCGAGTAGAATGATGGGCGCTCAGGCCTTGAAAGCACCGGCCGCGCAACGGGAGGGTCAGCAGGTACGAAAGATCGACGAGCCTCCCTTTCCGGCCGGACCACGTCGCCCCCGCCGGACTTCCTACACGCCTAGCCGCGAATGGTCGTGATGATGCTGTTGGCGTCATTAATCAACGTCCCACCCTCTGCAGGCGTAAGCCGCCGCAGAACGACTAAGAGCCGAACCTCTAGAACGAAGCCATCTAACTCAAGAATCGCCGCCGGGGTGCGGCCTGCGTTCAAAGCGGCAATCGCCGCGTTGAGCGGGGCAAGAAGGATTCGGGCCGTTCCGGCATTGAGTGTCCCCGTGGAGACCAAGGCATTTACCGTAGTTTCCAAATTGGCAACCTGCGCGCCGGGTCCCAAAGCGATTCTGAAGACGACGCCAGCGCCAGTCGTGCCACCGTACGACGTCGTGCCGTAGAGGTTCCCCGACGCGTCCACGATCACACCTGCTAGGGGCCCACCCCCGTCACCAGCACCGCCGGGAAAGCCGTGAAGCACCGTCTCGTTGCCGGAGCTATCGAGCTTGAACACGGTACCCTCGCCGTTAGGGCCGGCGTTCGCCGCGGTGCCGTAGAGGTTGCCCGCCGTGTCCACAAGCAGACCCCCGAAGAGGTTCTCCCCATCCCCGGCCGAGAAACTGTGCAGCACGATCTCGTTGCCGGAGGTGTCGAACTTGAACACGGTACCCTGGCCAGAAGTGCCGCCGTAAAGGCTGGTGCCGTAGAGATTCCCCTCCGTGTCCATCGTCAAGCCTCCCCAGGGAAATACCCCGTCGATGACTGTGCCTAATCCTGTGAACTCATGCAGCACGGTCTCGTTGCCGGAGGTGTCGAGCTTGAACACCGTTCCACAGCCCGGACCGAGGCTGCATGTCATGATCCCAGGGCCGCCGTAAGCTGTGGTACCGTAGAGATTCCCCGCCTTATCCATGATCAGGCCCGCCGTGGGTGTCGCCCCGTCGTTTGGTGGGCCTGCAAAGCTGTACAATAACGTCTCATTACCGGAAGCGTCGAGCTTGAACACGGTTCCACATCCGAAGGTGCAATTGCTTGAAGCGCCGCCCAATTCGGTCGTTCCGTAGAGGTTCCCCGCCGTGTCCATGATCAGGCCCGCGTAAGGCCCTCGCCCATCGGTGGCGTAGGCGTTGAAGCTGTACAGCACTGTTTCGTTGCCCGAGGTGTCAATTTTGAACGCGGTTCCGCCGCCGTAAGCACCCCCTCCTAACGTGGTGCCGTAGAGGTTCCCCGCCGTGTCCATCATCAAGCCTCCTTCCGGACCTTCCCCATCGGTGGGCGGGCCGGCAAAACTGTGCAGCACCGTTTCGTTGCCGGACTTACTGAGCTTGAATACGATTCCACAGCCCCCGGGGCAATTGATCGAAGCGCCTCCCGCACGCGCGGTGCCGTAGAGATTCCCCGTCGCGTCCATAATCAGGGTCCCATCGGCGTACGTCCCATCGCTGGGTGGGCCTGCGAAGCTGTAGAGTACACTGTAGGTCTGCGACTTTGCCGATGGAGGCGCAACAAACCCTAACACGACGGCCGCCAAAACAGCCAGTGCAGCATTGCGTTTGCGCAGGTGCACTCTCGAAATCCCAATTTTCGCCGGGTCTCTCATGACGGTTCCTCCTTCGAACCCGCACGCGGCCGAAGGGAAGAGCAGTCGCCGTCGTGCGGGGCGTCTTATCTCTCAGAATGAATTTGCAGAAACAGCCAGGGTAGGTCGTTCGCTTGACCCGACCGCAGGCGCGATGATAGTTTTGCACGAATGGGAAGTCAAGCGGTTTCTCCACCTATAATTTGTTCAGTAATAGAACAGCCGCTAACTATTATTTGAACAATTGTATGTGCTTTGGAAATGGGTGTCGATGCCAGCGACGTTGTCCTCTAACCAAGCGCCCGCGAACCCGAATGGGGGTCAGGACTAAGATTGCCTTGGGAATGAAAGAACCAGCATCTCAGGTCGGTCACTCCTCGACCTCAAGGCCTCCAAGTCCTGTTCTGCCAGATAGGGCCCCGCTGGCCAGCCTTTAGTAATCACTGTTGGTAACAGCCCTTCCCACCAGCAATCATAGAAATTCCCCGGAAACAGGGTTCGAGGAAATAACTCCCGCCTTGCCTAGCGTTTACTAATACCTTCGAAGGTCCCAGGCGTGTGAGCGAGCACTCGGAAACAATCCATTTGAATGAGGAGCGCCTTACACCTGCGGCTAGCCCTGCTGCGCGAGACATGAGTTCTACTATTCAATTGGCGCACGACTTTTGCCGGACCACTCGGATTTAGACACCGAAGAGGAGGCTCATCAAAATGGCACGTCCAAGTCTGTGCCTGCGTCGACTGCATCATTGAAAGGGTTATCAACCTCATCGGCTGGCTCTGCAACCTTCGAGGATTCAGCCGGCTTTGCAGCGTTGCCGTTCCTTGCTGGCCCGAGCAGCCGCAGCAGCGTGACGACAACTTCCGTGACATCGCGCTTCTTCCCTTCACGATCCTCGTAACTGCGAAATTGGAGCCTGCCTTCAATAAACAGGAACTTTGGTCACAAACTCGCCAGCGATCTCCGCCCAGCGGCGCCAGGCTACGCAGCGAATCCAGAGTGTGTTGGTCTTCTTCTCTCCGTCGCCGTTCTTGTAAACCTCCTTCACGGCCATGGAGAAGTTGGCCACCGGTATGCCGGCTTGGGTAAACTTCATTTCACTGTCGGCGCCGGCGTATCCGATAAGCAGGACTTTATTCAACATGTGTGTGTAACTGGGAGCATAAAATGGCCACTTCGGCCACTTTATGGTTCCATTTTCTCCTTTGTTTGGGATTTTCTGCGAGGCCTTGCAGGTTGAAGTCCGGGGACAACGGCCAACCATGCCCTTATCGTTGGGGCGTGAAAGACGTTGACTCGTGCTTGCGTCCTGCACTCATGGCCAAGTTATGCTTCCAATTTGTACTCCCGGCCACATTATGGTTCCACCTGCCCGAAGGCCTGAAGTCAGCCGCATTGAAAACAAAGCCCCTCTATCGTCCTCCGGCCAAGTTATGCTTCCAACTGCGGCCAAGTTATGGGTAAAGTCACAGTGTGAGTTACCTCCTTTCAATATTGTGAGTAGAACGTGCCGACGGTCCTGACCTCATGCCTCGTCAAAGCGGAACTTACGGCTCACGCGATCGTTGACGAGCACGTCCATTTGAGCGGCGATGCTGGCCATGCCTGCTCGAACAGAGGCACGAACCAGCGGCATGTTCCGCAGCTCATCCGTGCTGACACCTTCCAATAGCGCCTGTGCTCTTTCCACCTGCTCCTTCAGGTCATGATCGTCCACCACGTTGCGCAAGTTGAAGGTTGTCAGGAAGTCTCGAAGCTTCTGTAACGTCGATTCCCGCAGGCGCTGCGGCTTGCCATCGGGCTGGTCGGCCAGCCGGTCACGCAGGTGGTTGACCATTTCCAGCAAGGAAGCGCGCATCACCTGCTGGATCTCATCGCAGGCCTGGGACATGGCTTCGGCAGCCTTTTCCCGCTCCGTCTCGAAGATCCGGGCAGAGATTTCTCCCAGTTGCTCCGGCACTCCGTAGCTGATGTATTGCCAGCTCAAGGTAAAGCAGGCACGAACTTCATCTACGGGTGGGTAGTCAGTGGGGTTAAAGAGCGTGCGAAGGCGTACAGCAGCTTCCTGGCAGAGGCGTGGATAAGCCAGCAGGAAAGCGTCGACCAGCTCATCGCGCTGGGCATTGAATTCCCGCAGCCGCTCATCCACGGCTTCGATCAACCCGAGCGGCAACAGATGAATGCCCACGTCGAAGGGCAGGCAGGTGTCGTACAGGTAGCGGCGGATGTCACCATCAAGGCTCCTGATGGCTTGAAGCTCCGGCGAATCAAGCAGGTTCTTCGACACCCGGATGAGGGCTTTGTCGGCATCCACTTCAACCTGGGATGAGCTGACCTTGCGGCTGTTGCCCAGCAAGCCAAGGTGAAGCTTGATGAAGACTGTTTTCCTGGCGAGGTCGGTGCCAGCGTCTTGAATGTCCAGGATTGGACACGCAGTTGCGGTCGCCATTTCATTCTCCTTTCTTGATCGAAACTCTGAACAGCTATTTAGATATGATCGGAAACGGGAATCCCGAATAAGATTCTGGGAACTTCTTCCTGGCTTGGCACGTTTGTCCAGATAGGGAATGGGGGCGCTGTCCAGAGGGAGCACCCAGATTCCAGGTTAAGAGACCGCGTTCACACCCAAGGAGAAGCAAATGCGAAAAGCTTGGCTCATCGCCTTGATGGCACTCGTGGCAGTTGGGACGATCCTTTTCGGGTTCCTTGTATCGAAGGGAGGTTACTCGACCCTGCGGGAATGGCGGTCTATTCGTGCCGGACTCTCGGCCTGTGGGGCACTATGGGCTTTGGCTGGGCCGACCATGTTCGTGGCCGGCTGGTGGGCTCTGCTGTCATTGGGGCGACGCCCAACGCCCTTCTGGTTGGCGGGTGCAGCCTCTATCGTGGCAGGAGGCGCGCTCGTGGTAGGCGTACTTACGCACGTTGTCCCTTGTTCGGGTCCGAGCTGAATGCGCAGCAGCTTAACCTCCGGCGGAGGTGTGATGCTGATCGGGTTGTTGGCGATGGTGCGTGCTCGGATATCTCCTGCCAGTCACTGAAGTCCGGGTCTCCAGCCCCCAGTAATTGGCCCCTCGACCTGTTTAGTCTGCCAGGATTATTCAGGCTTCGGATCTCGAGGGTGGCATTACGGTCAGAGGCCCTTCCAGGTCCCGGATGACACGCCCCCTCGGTACAGACTGGTTTTCCTGGTATTGGTAGACACCCGGCGTCGAGGCGCTGATGAACTTGCCGGAAGCCATCTGGCGCAGTGCCTTGACCTGCTCGGCGGCGGAACGTGAAACCGGCACGATGTATTTGGCAGCCTGAACGAGCGTCATGCTCAAGCGATGCGCCTTGCGGCAGCACTCTTTGATCTCAGCCCCTGTCCAGCCTTCGTCGTTCGGAAGCTCACCCGTCACCCCGTACTTCTTGAAATAGATCTGCCAGATAGTCTCCCGCTCTCCTTCTGTAGGCAGGTCGAAGAAGAAAGTGCCCAGTGTGAATCGCCGACGCAGTTCCGGGGGAAGACTTGCGATCGAATTGCACGTGGCGATGAAGAGCATGCGTCCTTGGGAAACCGCATCAATGATCTTGAGCGCGGTCCGGAGCCTGTCCGTGGAAGCGCCCACCAAGGAACTCTCCATGGCCGGCAAATCGAAAGCAATTGTGGGGATGCCTGCGGTACCACCTGTAGCTTTTGCTGCCGCACTCTTGGCTGCCCCGGCTGGACCGACAAACACAATCCCATCCGCCTCTCGGTCCTGCATGTAGGTCAGGATGGTCCCAGTCATCTCCGTCTTCACCCCAGAGAGGTCGGTGCCTGTCCCTGCAAACGCCTTCTCAATCTCATCAATGAACACGACAACGCGCGGAGGATCGACGCCGGCAAGCACTGCGTGCAGGAAGCTTTTCACGTTGCTCAAGCCGCCCAGGTCGTCAAAGGTCTCTCCCCCTCGCCAAACGGACAGCCCAGGCGTTTGTTCGATGACCTGCCGCTTGCGTTCCCAGAGATCTTCGGTGTCCAGTTCCCGCTTGACCAGCGAGATCGCCAATGCCTGCTCCGCCGGGAAGGCAGCCAAGCCGATCAAGGCATCGACAGCTCTGTCGATCTTCGCCCGCTCAGGCTCAGCCAAGTTGGCCGCGTGGAATGTCTCTCGGACGATCCGCTCCAGGTGAGTGGCGGAGGGCAGAGGTTCGTCAAGGACGAGCATGTCCTGCCCTAATTCCATTGGCAAGGTCGCGCCAGGAACAGCCAACAGGACCAACATTCGTCCTGTCGCCTTGAACGAGTCTCGCAGATTCCAGATTCCCTGCATCACTCCAGATTCGTCCCAGAAGCGGTGGGCATTCGAGTAGAGCAGGAGCCCGTTCTCGCCAAGCTGCTGGGCCAGAGACAAGGCATCGGCTGGGCCGACCGTCGCAGCCTCACGATCACCCAACACGCGTGCAAGTTCCTCGCTGCTGTCTTTGCCGATCGCATAGAGACCGCGGATGACATCCCAGCCGAGTAATGGGGGAGGCTGGCGGCTCTGCTTGAGAGCGTCGGTGAGGAAGTACGTGGTGCTGGCCGGGTCAGCCGTGCGGATGGCGACCAGCGGTGTCGACACGCAGCGTGCGGCATGAAAAGCTGATACAAACTCTTCCATAGATCGAATCATTTGGTGTGCTCCTTAGGGAAAAGCCTTTCTTAGCCTACATTTCCATCTACACGTTGGGCGCAAAGGGGAATTCCGGTTACAATGACCTTTTAGAGACCGAAACTCCCTTCGCGCGGGTAAATTGCTGATGAAGGCCATCCAAATCGCCGTCCTCCTGATTGTGTTGTTCGCGCTCTTTCGGGCTGTGCTGGCCCAATCCACGCGCGAGATATCGGAATCGCAAGCGATCCTGCGGTTCGATCAGGTCGCGGAGGGCTTCTACCGTGGCGGACAACCCCGCCGGCAAGGTTTCGAATACTTGAAGCAGCTTGGCGTCAAGACCGTCATCAACTTGCGCGCGGAGAATCAAGAAGCGGAGGAAGTCAAATCGCTGGGCCTCCATTACGTGCACATTCCCATGAGCGCATGGGAGAACGTTCCCGAAAGCAAAATCCAAATGTTTTTCCAGGTGCTGCGCGACCGCGACAGCTATCCGGTTTTCGTTCACTGCGAGCGAGGTGCCGACCGAACCGGCTTCATGGTAGGTCTCTATCGGATCGCCTTTGAGGGCTGGAGCGCCGACCGTGCGTACGAGGAGGCGCGTGCACACGGCATGTACGTGTGGTATCTAGGTTTGAAACATCAACTTTACGGGTTTGCAGACCGCCGCGCAGCTTCTACCAGGGCAAGCCAAGGACGGGGAATCCAGTGACTTGTGCCCGCCCATCGGAGTGGATAATCACTTCAACCGATTGTGGGCCGTAGTCCTTCACGCCGTAGCGGCTCGACAACATGCGCAGCGCTTTACTGCGGCTGGTGCAAAGTGGCAATCCGCTGGGCTGCGTCTCATTGAAACGCCCGAGAACGGCGAAGTCGAGATGCTCTCGGATCTCTTGCCAAAGACGACGGCGGTCTTCTTCGGAATAGTCCCGGCCCCATATCGAATAGCGTCCCAGAACAAGTTCCAGGTCCGAGTAGCCGCTGAAGAGGCCAAAGCTCAAACCGGGCACTAGCTCGCGCAACGTCTGCATCAATTCCAGCAAGGCAGGCGCTTGCTGCATGGGCTCGCCACCGGAAAAGGTGACACCTTCTAGCTTATATTCTGTGTGTGCCAGGAGCACTCGCTCGGCCACCGCACTGACCGCGACCTCCGTGCCCTTAAAGGGATGGGTATCAGGGCTAAAGCACCCAGGACAAGCGAGGGAGCAGCCCTGGAAGAAGACGACAGCGCGCAGGCCTGGTCCATTGGCTCGACTGGCGGGAATGAATGCATGAAGCAACATGGCACGTCTCCTTCAGCGTTGGGACTTCTCTTGCTGGACTTGTTGGCCCGTGTAGTACGCAGGCTTCTTCCGCTCGATCTTCACCCTGTCTCCGCCGCGGAAGTCCTCAAACACCTTCTCGCAGCTTCTGCCAGCGAAACCTTCCAGGTCCAATGTGGAATGTCCCTGCTCGTCAATTGTGATCGTGATTGTCTGATCCTGCATGATGGCTCACCTCCGCACGGCAAATTGCAGCCGCACCTGCTGACCTTCCTTGGTCTGGATCACTTCACGCTTCTTGAGGATGTAGCCCTTTGCCCGCGCCATAGCCAAAGTTTGCTTCTCCTTGTAAAGCTGCTGCACCTGCCCCAGCCACTTCGCTCCGTAACCGTGGTACTCATCCAGTTCATCCTTGACGATCGAGAATTGGCCGTCCGGCTGGCGCGTGAATCCGATATCACCGTAAGCCCCGCGGAGATGCTGACGGCGGAGAATGATGTTTGCGGGCTTCGCTTCTTGCTCCGCGTAATATGAGTTCAGTTGGGCACCCTCGGAGTGGACCTCAACCTCGTAGCCCATCGCTATGAGTGCCTCGACGAGGAATTTCTCCTCTCGTAAGACCGTTTGAGTCTGGCCATATTTCGACATTCGATGCCTCCTTGTTCTGTACCTGTACGTAAACCCGTGGACACCCCAACGCTGCCCGAATCATGTCGCTCGTGCAGCCGGCCCAGCAGATGTACTTGCGAGGGTTCTCGATCGAGATTGAGAGATTATCCCCGCTGAGGTCGTGCCCATCTTCCGCGCAGGATGGGCACCGAGTGACGTTGTTGTGGCCCACAGTGCGGAGCACGGTGTCGATGTGGTCAAGGATTCGGAATTCTGTCGCTCCCATGTGCAGCCTGACCACACGTTCAGGCTTCGGCTCTGGCGGGAGAAGCTGAGGTGGGATGGGCTTCCCTGCAATCAACCGCGCAAGCTGGTTGCCGGTCATCTTGGGAAGCGACTTCAAGTAGCGCATCTGGCTCTCAAGATCCTCATCGGCGCCGTCAAACCAAAAGCGCTGAGCTGCGCCACGGTGAATACCCAACGGTCCACGAATGGCGTTGCCGTACCTGCCGGGCTTCAGGTAGTCCTGCTTCGGGAAGATCTCGATGCCTTCCCGCTGCCTGCCTACCTTGACTGGAATATCCAACCGCAGGGCAAGGCTGCAAACGTAGATCCGGCAATCCCGCGCTGGGAGCGGCTCAGCCAGGAATGTCCAGAGATGTCCACCACGTCTGCTTTGCTCAAGCGCGGAATCCACTCCGTCCTGTTTCAGGAATTGGCCAAGCTTGATGAGATCAGCGAGCGCATCCTGGTAATCAGCGTCGATTGCGACCCACTTGCACCGCTGCGTGGCGGGGTTGATGGCGTAAAGGCCGATGGTGATTTCCCCTTCCAGATGGCGGCGGATGGTGTCTGGCATCAGGCTGAGGCCTTGGCCCGTTGTCTTGTCGGTGGGCCGGTAATAATAATGATGGCCAGTTTTCCGATGCGGCCGGTTGGACTGGAGGGTGTAGGCGCGGCGATTCACGAAGAGGTGGAAGTAATCCACAACCACGCTGAGCGGCGCTTTGAGACGAAGCGTTGGCATTCTCTCCTCGCGTATGAGAAAATCCGTGGCCAGGACGGGACTGTTCAGTGCTACGGTCTCGAAGGGGGCGCTTCCCGCCCGAGATTATCCCGTTCGCAGAATTTAGGACTGACGCATGCTGCCGGCCACGCAAGAGGAAATCGAGCACGTCACCGAGTACATGCGGTCACAAGCTCCGGATTTGACGGTCGAGTTTGTGCAGAAGGTTTACTCGGAAAATGTCTTGCACGTTCGGCATGACGTGTGGGACGTGCACACGAATGCCGACCGCTGGTGGGTCATTACCGAGCCGATGAACCTCTATGCCCAAGAGCAATTTCCGAATATGGACCTTGCCCTTACCTTTCATGTGGGACTGTGCCTGCGGATTCCGCGTAGCGAGCGGCAGAAGTTGTCTGATATCCCTGCCGAGCCTTTCACGGCGTGTCTCCGTGGCCTCCAGGAGGCTTCAGAGTCGCTCCGGCAGGCTCAAGAGGTAGCCGACTACCAGTCGGTTGGTGTGCGATGCCGCGAGGGACTGTTGGCTTTCGTCAACATAGCGCAGACCGTCATCCCTTGGACGGGAACGGAAGAGCCACCGAAAAAGGCAGACCTGAGGGCGTGGGCGGACCACATCTGCTGCGTTGCTCTTGCTGGGGATTCGCACAAGCATAGGCGACATCTCTTTAAGACACTACTGGAGAGCGCATGGGAGTTCTCAAACTGGCTGACGCATACCCAATCTTCACATTGGCACGATGCCGAAGCCGCGTTTTCGGTCACTGAGAACGCGATCGGGCTCGCTATCTCAGCAGTCATCAGGCATATCCGTGGGGTGCCCGAGCAGTGCCCTGAGTGCGGGTCGCAGCGATTGTCACCTCAGCGTGGCTATCACACGGATTGTCCGGAGGTGGAAAGGGAGCGGCCGACTTGCGACAAATGTGGCTGGGCGGGTGAGCCGGTTCCGGTTGATGAGGTACTTGAACCGCATGATGAATCTCGGTCGACCCCGCCAGAGGGCGACTGCATCATTCCAACCACCCCGCTGAAGCAGCTTAAGCGTCCGAAACCAAGGACCGAGTGAGTTAAAGTGGCATCGCGCACGGTGTTGGGAAGAAAGAAACTCCTGGTCAACGGGCCGCCCCCGCAAAGGTTGACGCCATGAGTTGCGTGGCCGCCCGCAGCTTCGGGATATCAGACTCCGTGAGGTGGCCGACATCCCCATACTTGAACACGCCACGACTGGCCCATTCAACAACTTCGCCGATGGCTTGGTTCTTCCTCGTCGCAACACGCCGGGCGGTCGCCAGGAACTCATTGCGGAGTTGATTGAGCCCAGAACTACGATGTGATCCGTTGCCATTGTTCCCATTCTTGCCGGCATGGGCTGAGGCGGCGCCATTGGCAGGCGACTTGCCATATCCGTTTCCACCATTCGAGGCAGAGTTGCTGTGAGGGGACGGTGGCTGTGGCGTCGAAGCTGCACTCAAAAGCGGATCTGCAGAGGAACGACCTGTTTCCGCTGAATCATTACCTGGAAAACCATTCGCGGGATAGAACTCCGCTGCCAGTTCTGGTGCCTGCTCTTGCTCGTCTTCAACCACCTCAAGGACCTTGCCTCCCGACAGCAGTTTGCGAGTCTCGGCGAAGAGCCGAGCATTCTCCGTAAGATTGGCGATGAGTTTCTGCATGTCATCGCCTTCGACTTCGAGGCTCAGCGCCCAGATCGAAGCTGTCTTCTTCCTCTTCTCCTTGCGGTCGAAGTACGTGGCCTCCTCCGGCCGAACCGTTAGCTTGGCCGTGATGCCGGCCAGGCGACCACCCGTGAAAGTCTGGATCTCCTCCAAGGCGGAGTGAATCTGGCGTATGGATCGGTAAGAGCACGTGTGGATGCGGCAGACACTTCCCAGCCGGGGGAAGTCGGCCAACACGAAGCGCAGATCACCACTTGGCTTGCACAGGCCGGCAGCAAGCTCCGCGCATCCGTTGCCGCACTGAGGCCAGGGTTCACCGCCAGGCTTGTCAGCAGTGCGCCGGGTGGCTGAGACACCGTCACCCCAGCACTTCCGCTCGATGGCCGTCCACCAGGCATAGGAACTAGGGAAGACGTTTTCGATGTCGTCGTCGATCAGCATAATGTGGAGTTCGCGGCATTGCTCGCCATAATGCTGGGTCAGCTCCGGATCGGCTTCCCACTCAACCCGGTTTGCTGACTTCTTTTTGCGCAGGAAGACAAAGTGATCGAGCTTGGCGGGATGGTTGCGATCTCCATTGGGTGGCAGGCCGATGGAGACCTTGGTGGATACGGACAGCCGCTGGACGACACGGCCGTCGTGGTCGTGCGTGACACCGATAATCATGAGCATCCTCCTTGGAAAGCCCTGCGGAGGGGATTCAGGGGTCTGAAACGGCGACATTTACGCTTCTGGAGCTACCCTACATGCCGGAGAGTTTAGGCATTTTGTGTAGCTGTAACCTATTGTAAATAAAGGACTGCTGTCGCCGTTTCTCCTCTGGTTGAGGATTACTGGATTGCAGATACGGGTTGGATTTGCAGCTATCATGGGAAACCCGGTCAGGTAAGATCTGGCGGAAACCCGCTCATTCCAGGGCTGGATAATTGAGGTGAATTTCCTTGACTGCTATTGTCTCAGTGGTGTATACATGCAGGTACGAGGTTGGTGTTTTCTCCTGTTTCTGTGTCGCCAGCCCCTAAGGATAACACTTGAGGGGCGGTCGTCAGCTAGTGGCGCCAATTCTGCCGAGCATCAAGCTGTGCCGTCTATTGGGGAATCCAAACTTTCAACCGATTTAGCCGGAACGCTACCGTACTCAGGGGTACCTATGGGTTTCTCGCTGCTTGCCCACCTGACTCGCGGTGTGGGGAGGCGGTCAACGCCTTATCATCTGGGCTGCTAAGAGGAGTGAATCGCGGCAGGCTGATGAAGAACTGTAGCGCATGGCAGGTCTTGGAAGAGGGAGGAGACCATGAAACAGCCGGCGAAAAAGCGATCTGAGCCAATTCCGGGAGGTGCGGTGCTTCTCATCGACGAAGACGCGGAACAACTGGAGTTTGTTCGAGGAGTTGTTCAAGGAGTTGGCTGTACCGTTCAAACCTGTAATTCCTACAGCGAAGGCATGCACCAACTGGTGTCTGGCGCATTCGACATTATTGTTGTGGGCCAGGGAAGCCGTAATTTCGAGGGGCGCTGCGTCCTTGAAGGCGCGAGCGCGTTCAACCGACGCCTGCCCGTTCTGGTGGTGGCGCAGCATCTCGAAATGGGGTGCTACCTGGAAGCGATGCAGTTGGGAGCCGTGGACTACGTCGCAGAGCCTTCCAGTGGCGCGGAGATTACCCGCGTGATCCGAAACTGGGCGCCCCGTCGCAAAGTCAGGGTCGCAGCGGAGAGGCCCAGCTCACCACTGGTTTCAGAAAGGCCTGTTGCTTGAACTTTTGGCTCTCAAAGTCTGCAAGAACGTGCCGGCCACGACGAGGGGGGAGTGTCACGTTTTCTTCCAGCCCGCAGCACTCTTAAGCCTGTAGAGCGTACGTCTGGATTCCTCCGGGTCTCCACCTGCCATGCTTTCCGAGTACAAAAGCAGCCCAGCTTCTGAACGGCTCGGATGAAATCGCACGAAGACTCCTGCTCGGATTGCACCGCTCTCATTGACGTTCATGGCGCGCACTTCGGCAATCTGGCCCGTCAGCACGTCACGATGGTCCCATATCCATTGCCGCTGTTCATTCGATAGCTGGAATGAGCCAACTTCACTCTTCACGCCGGTCGGCCCTTCCACAACCATGGATCCAAGGCTGCTGGCGAACTTTCCCGACCCTTCAATGCAACGCACGACTTTGACATCCAAGGTGTCATTCGCCTTCACCTTGAACCACTGGTCCACGGCGTCTTTATATTTCACTACGATCCCTTCGCTAAAGGGTAAGCCTCGGGGATCGTTGATGATGGCTTGATAGAACTTCACAGGATCGCCGTCCTCCGGCATGGCCGGGACCACGTGGAAATGCCTATTGAACAGCCTGATCTCCTCGATCACGCCTTCATAGACCTCACGCCGTTCTCCGTACGGCATCTGGCTCACGTCTCTGCCCTTGAACCTGGCGATGTCCCAGGCGTAGAACTCGACAGGACCTCTCACGTGCTGGGTTTGGATGGCCTTCTCAGGCAGGGCATTCACGATTCCGCCCACGCGCGTTGCGCCATCGAGGTGATGAAGCTCCCCTCGAAGTACAGTTCCTTCCTGGGCGAAACCGGGAAAGAGCTTGCGGGCCAGCCAGACAGGAGAATGATTGCCCACATCTTCTATGGCCGGGAGCTTATCGTAATAGGGTTCTCCCTCCGGACGATGGCTCCGATAGACAGCGCGCAGGTTGTGGATTGCCACGTTGGCGAGGCTGCCATCGTCTTTCCATTCCACGCTCACTGGCCGAGCGGAGTCGGAGAGGGTCTTCAGGAACTCCGGCGGCTTCAGGTGAATATCGGGCTTCGCCACTAGAACAGAATTGTCCTTCAGGCGGACAACCAGGTACCGATTCTCCTCGAAGGCTTGCCGGAAGGCATAGCGTCCCTTGAGGGCACCGTTTGCAATGTTGACCTCGAAGGACCGCGTATGTGGGTCAACGCCTTCGGCAACGAGATCGTAATGTAGGCCTGCCTTCTCCGCCTCGTGTTCGTGAACATTGATCTTCCCAAGCTGGCAGCATCCGTCAACCTTGATGACGCCGGTACCGGAGTAGATAAGCCTCTTTTCACCTTTTCCGTAGCCTTCCTCGATGACTCCGTTGAAATCGTCTACGGAGTGAGGCCGATTCTCAACCGCCAACATCCTGGGCCGCTGTTCGGTGGGCAGACCCTTCTTGAGCGTGAACTTGGCGTATTCCTTTCCGGTCCGCGGACCCGCCAGCAGGGTGCCATCCACTGCTTTCTTCTGCAGGGCACGATTCAAGGCCAGTTGCCGGGTTCCGAGCGGCTGGGGCGTACCCAAGAGCACCTTCGCCCTGCCGAGAGCAATTCCGAACGGCAACCTTCCAGCTTCATGAAGGAGCGTTTCGCCCATGCTGAGAGCAAGGTTCGCCAGACAATTCATATGGGACCTCTTTGGGGCTAGGGGGGGGGTGACAATCTGTACCTTTTCCCGAGTCGCCGCAGTCCGTGCGGTGACCTTGAAACATGAGCATCGACAGCTCGCCGCGCAAACAGTTCTTCCCAATTTGAGCAATAGTGAACAGACATTCCCCGCCCCGGGAGCGTACGATACAATTTAGCATCCTAAAATGCTGAAGAAATGACCACACGGGGACCATTTTCATAGTTTTCGACGGGTTTCCCAGGCGTGGCATTATCTCTGATGATTCGGGTGCTGCAAGAACCGTTGAGAACAGGAGTGCTATGCCCGATGAAGGCCTATTGTCTGTTGAGGTAAACGGGAATGACTTTGGCCTAGTCCGGCCCGAGAAACAGATCATCGCTTTAGCCGTCGCTGGCTACTCAAGTCAGGAGACCGCAAAGAGAATGGGCATCAGCCTATCGGCCATCAGGCTGTACATCACTCGTATTTGTGACAAGCTACGCGTCTCGAATCAATTCGAGCTGGTACTTTTCGCCCTCCATCATCAATTGGTTGACACCGACGAATAATCTCGGTCCGATGACTGTCAAAGCCCGTGCCTGCTGCAGCGGCCCTGACTGATGAATTCGACGAAGCCCAGGCCGCGCAGCATTCGCACTTGCAACGCCACCCGACGTTCGGCACTCATCCAAGCTCGCAGATAATTCTTCCCATGTGAGCAATATTGAACAGACAACCGCTGTCCAGGGGCGTAATATCCTCCTAAGATACTCACAGGTGTGGCCATGGTGGGACAGCAGAGCAATCGAGTCTTGTTAGTAGACGATGATCCTCTTGTCCGAAAGCTTATCTCGGGATACTTGGTGGCTGCTGGGTATGTCGTTCGGTTAGCAGTTGACGGTCTGGATGCACTCGGAAAACTCCGAGCGGGACTTCCGGACTTGATTATTTCCGACCTCAACATGCCCCGCATGTCAGGGATTGAGCTTCTTGAGGTAGTGCGCAAACGCTTCCCGCAAATACCCGTCATTGTCATCAGTGCCGTGACCGCCGAGGACATGCCAGAAGAAGTGCTTGCCGACGCTTACTACCACAAGAATGGATTCGGAATTGAGCGGCTCCTGCGAACCGTTTCAGACCTAACCGGAAAACCTCCTCTTCGAACTGCTCCCGTGCCCGTTTACAACGAACCAGTCCAGGCAAGATGGGACGGGGACGGACACTTTATTATCGATTGCGAAGACTGCCTGCGTGACTTCAGTGTCCTCCGCGTCCATCGCATGGGGCAAGATGAAAGGTCGACGACCTGTGTGCACTGCGGGAAAGTCGTTCGCTTCATCGTCGCTGAGGCAGACCCGCACGGCCCTGCACGGCCCTAATTTCATGTGGCCAATACCCTCCCCGCTCTGAACCTGCCAGCTACAATAATCTGTGATCGCCCGTGGTCTGCACTCATCGGTTCGTTACGCAGCCTTCGCCAACTTGTTTCTCTCACGCTTGTCCATGCGTACCACGACTTGACCCGTCAACAGATCCACGGCGAACACACCGAAGACGGCGACCGCTTCGAAGACGATGCCGGCGAGATGGCTGACGGCCAGGATGGAAGCAAAGGCGGCAGTGGATTGCATGATCCTGTTCTTGAAGGGACTGGTCAGCCAGATTACCACGTACATCAACAATAGGGCGGGTGCGTACAGGACCATGAGCAGTACCAACCCTGTGTCGATGACGGACTTGCCCAGTCTCCAGAGCCTGGATTTGCGTGGGTAGCTCTTGGAGTTCTTCCAGAAGGCCACGCCACAAAGAGCGCCGACGCAGGCAGCCCAGAAGAGTTTGTACTTTGCGACGAGTGACATCGCTTGTCTCTCCTTCAATTTGTGAGCTGAACTCGTAGTCTCCGATCAGGCCGCAGGGGAGACTCCGGCTTCCTGCGCGGCGGTGGCTTCGGTGTGAGTCAGCGTGTTCGCTAGCTTGGTTGCGTAGCGCTTCGCTGGGGTGAAGCCGAGGTCCTTGCGTGCCAGATGACGGATGCCGAAATATCCGGCGATGGCGACAACAGCCAGTAAGGCGGCAATCGTGTACTTCATGGTTTTGTTCTCTCCTTTTGTATGTGGATGAATTGCGTCTTAACGGAATGGCGTAACTTCCTGATGAAACTTCCTACCAAAAAGCTCGTGCCTAAGTCCCCGCACTCGTATCTGGCGCAGCGCGGTTGCATTTGCGGGCACGGAGGGGTATGTTACAAAATAGGGTAGTGTAAACAGTGGAAACTTTATTTGCCTGACATAATTGCGGCTGATAACGAGCTGGGGAGCCTCTATTGGTGTCGCAAATGACAGGAAGCGAATCCTGGCTAGACCGAAAACTCTGGTCAAACGGGGGAGGAGAACACAATGAACAAAATAGCAGTGGTAGCGTTTTTGGTGATCGCAGGGGTAGCGGTGGCCTTGGCCCAAGCGCCGGCGCCAGCCGCCAAAGCCCCCAGCGTGTCGCAAGCGGTCAAGCAGCTTGAACACGACTGGGAGGACGCGTTAAAAGCGGGCGATGCCGACAAGCTCGGCGAGATCCTGGCCGACGATTGGATGACCATCGGCTACGACGGCAAAAAGGCAACGAAGCAAGAGGAGCTGGCGGACGTGAAATCGGGCAAGGCTAAGCTCGAGTCCTACGAGCTTGGGCCCATGGATGTGAAGGTGCTCGGGAACGTTGCGGTAGTTCAGGGCAGCGACACCGAAAAGAGCTCATCGGGTGGAAAAGACACCAGCGGCAAGTGGGTGTGGATGGATGTGTTTATGAAGCGCGACGGCAAGTGGGTGGCTGTCCGCTCCCAGTCCGCCATGGTGAAGTAAATTCCAGCAGTAGACTTTCAGTCCGCTCCGCGACGTGCCAACTGACACAGGGGGAAGCCCTGCCTCCTGGCTGAATGGGGAGCACTGAGGGAGCTCGTCCATGCTCAAGAGGTACGGTGGACTTTCGGATCTGCGCCCACTTTGCGTCGGCGCTGTCCTTTCTGTAATATTGGCATCATGAATGACCCGACCATCGTCGTGGCGGGAGCTACCGGCAATCTGGGTGGACGCATTGCGAGAGCTTTGCTCGCAACGGGAGCCAGCGTCAGAGCGCTCATTCGCCCCGGCGCTGCTCGAGACAAGCTTGATCGACTGCAGCGGCTCGGCGTAACGGTTGCCAGCGTCGATTTCAGCACTGCTTCCCAAGTGGCACGGGCATGCTCGGGTGCGGCGTGTGTGGTATCCGCACTGGCTGGATTGCGGGACGTGATCGTGGAAGCACAGACGGTGCTGCTCGACGCCGCGGTCAAGGCAGGCGTGCCACGTTTCATCCCCTCCGACTTCTCCATAGATTTCACCAAGTTTCCAGCCGGCGAGAATCGCAATCTCGACCTGCGTCGGGAGTTCCACAAGCGCCTCGACAACGCTTCGATTCGAGCGACCACGATCTTCAACGGTGCGTTTGCCGAGATGCTGACCGGGCAGATGCCGCTTATTCTCTTCAAACTGAAGCGAGTCCTCTATTGGGGCAACGCGGACCAGCGCATGGACTTCACGACGATTGATAACACCGCCAGATTTACGGCGAGCGCGGCTCTTGATCCGTCCACGCCTCGCTTTCTACGAATTGCCGGCGATCAACTTAGCGCCCGCGAACTGGCCGGGGTCGCAAGTGAGGTGACTGGAGAGAAGTTCCGCCTGTTCCGCGCCGGAGGTCTGGGGATGCTGGGCGTGCTCATCAAGGTGGCGCGCACAATCGCTCCTGGGGAGAAGGAACTTTATCCGGCGTGGCAGGGCATGCAATACATGCGCAACATGCTCGATGGCCGGGCGAAGCTTGAGCCGCTCGACAACGATCGCTATCCCGGTATTCATTGGACAACTGCGCGGGACGTGCTCTCAGCGGGCCGAGTTGGATGAGATGGGCGAGACCGGCGAAGTCATAACCGAGACTCTAACCTGGTCAGCCGACACCAAATGGGGACGACGAACGCGACCATTAACGTGTTCACGATGGTTCCGCCCAACGCAAACGTGACGCCCAGCGGGCTGCTGATGCCATGAACTGAATAATTCACGACCTCGGTCGTGGTGAGGGCGATAACCTTGTGCGAGTTTATCCACCGCAAGGCCGATTCCCTGGGCCGAGCCTTCTTGAAGCCGACGAACTTGGCCAGTTCGTTGAGCTTGCCAAGCCCAGCCCACACCATTGACCAGAATACGGCGCCGGCAGTAAAGCTGCCTGTCGAGCTAGGAGTGAATACCATGTTCTTCCTTCCACCTCCTGTACTCCTCTTCCACGTAAGCGTTCATCTCTTTCTCCCAGTTGAGTACCCATACAGCGGCGCAGAGAGCGAGAATCAAAAGACCACCGGGCAGGATCAACATCAGCGCTATGAATAGCGCCTTCTTCCAATACAGCTTGAGAAGCCTCCAGAATAGGCCTTTGGTCTGCACTTCCCAGTCTTCGACGAGCAGCTTCTGGTATTCACCGGGTTTCAGGGGCATAGGTCTCCTTCCTCGCCAGCCGCGCTTTGAGTGCCGTGACACTGGCCGTGAACTTGCGAAATGTCCACCTGGCGCAGCAGACGGCAGCCCAAGCGACGCCGAATGCGGCGGCGATAGCCACCATGTGAGCCAGCAGGTCGAGGAAAAGCAGCAGGCAAAGATTCAGGAATGACTTGATCACGAGGATCTTCCTCCTTTCTTTCTCAGTGCCTGACGCATCGGGGAATGCGCTAATGCCAGCCCACGAACTACCTGACGGAACGCCTCGTATTGCACGAGCTTCCGAATGACGTTCACCAGTCCGTCGGCAAGCTGCAACCGCAGGCGATCTTGCCTGGTGAAGGCTCGACCGACTTTGGCGCGCAGGAGCTTGTCAAACGGGGATGGTCGGCTGTTGGGTTGGCGGAAGTATTTGACCTTGGCTTTCAGGACTTTGTTCCGCCAGCCTGCGAGAAAGCCGATCCCACTGCCGATCTCGGCGAGAGCAAACATTTCCAGTATTCCGGTCAAGGTCCACCTCCTTATGCGAACAGGTGCGCGATCCAATGGGCCATGCCGGCTCCTAGACCGATCAGCACGCCAATTCCGATCGAGCCCAGAACAGACGCAATAACGACGCCCAACGTCAGCCCGAGCCTGTTTTGGGGCACGGCGGCATCGGGATTGGCCAGCCTCTCAATTGCGCACAGCGCAGGGAGCTTGGCCTTGAGGGTGTCGATGGGGATGCGGGACTCGTGGGAATAAGCTTGGACTTTCTTTGCGACTTCGTTATAGAGCGTCTTGAATTCCTGTGCGCCAGGGCGGACGCCGTTGGCTTCGTGGCCTTGCGCGGCTTCGGAGGCGGCAGCCACGGCCCACTTTAGGTGGCGCCACTTCCAGCCGAGCTTGATTGACTGATATAGGCTGGTTACGGGGAGAAGGTAGTCAGCGACCCTTACACCTTCAGCCGTTGATCCTTTCTTGGTGGTGAATTCCTCCATAGGCTGATTCTCTCCTTTCGTCTATTTGTGGTCTGCGACGGCTCCAACCCGTCACAGGGGTGAGCAAACGGGCACACCGGAATATCGACGGTGGGTCTTGTCAGGGACGATGGTTGCAGGAAGGAATGGGGCAGGTTTAGGTTACCGGCACAAGAGCTTCCAGAGTCTCGCTTAGCGTTATGCCTGGAGATTGCTCTTCAGGTTCGCCCAGGAAGAAGCAGCACTGGTGACAGAGCCTGCCACGTTTTGGTCGTGGTGGCTTGCCCAGATCGCCGGCTTCGAGTTGCCCAGAGGCGCAATCCGTGCTGAAATCGAGAATCCCTTCACCAGGGAGATGGCGATACTTGGGGCAATACTTGCGGACTTCCTTGCGTGCGGTGAACACCATGGCGTGGTAGTCTTTCTCGATCTGACGCTTGAGCTGGCTTTCCGGCGTCTGCCAGAGCACCAGCGAAAAGGAATCAATCTTTCCTGCGAGTTTCACCAAATGGCTCGATCCGTTACGTAAAATCTCAGGAAGTTTAACCACTGCAACTGTCTTTGGCATAAGCAGATCCTTTCCCGGGCGATAGCCCGGAGCTGAGAATTCAGATTTGACAACGGAGGGTTGGTTAACCCTTCGACTTGGGCGGAGTACTTGATGGAAGCAGGCTGATTGCACGGTGGATTCGATCAGGTCGGCTGGGGGTATACTGGACAGGACTCGGGAGTTCAAAATGGATATTCAGGGCAAAATGGAAACCCTGGGCACGAGGCGAATCAAAATGAAACGCGGATTTGTACTGGGCCTGTGGATAGGTACCTGCGCCTGTGGACTTCTGTTGAGCGGCAATGCTCAACAGCCTTCCAGTAAGGCAGAGAGCCACTGGACCGTCGGCATCTATACCGGCCCGTCCCCGTTGCAACTTTCAGCCCCGGCGAATGTCAGGAACCCGGTGTTGACGGGGACGGATGTCAACGACTTGAATGTCGATACCCTTGCCCATCCATTCATGGTCGTTGACGGCTCGCGGTATTTCATGTTCTTTACGGCCAAGGACCTCAAGACTGACAAGGGCGGTATCGGAATGGCAGAGAGCAATGACGGCCTGGAGTGGCACTACAGGCACATCGTTATCCATGAGCCGTTTGTCCTCGCCCACCCGTACGTGTTCAAGTGGCAGAATGATTACTACATGATTCCGGAAGCCCATACGGAGACATCCGTGCGGCTGTACAAAGCGACGGCATTTCCCGACAAGTGGGAGTACCAGAAAGACCTGCTCACGGGCGATCATTTCATTAGCCCCACGCTGGTCTGGTACAAGGACATTTGGTGGATGTTCATCTGCGTGGAAGGAAACGAGACCTTGCGCTTGTTCTATGCGCGGGATTTCAAAGGGCCGTGGACCGAACATCCTCTAAGCCCTGTGATTAAGAAGGACCTGCATACCGCACGGCCTGCCGGCAGGCCATTCTTACTGGATGGAAGGCTGTACCGGCTGGGACAGGACTGTTTGCCGGTATATGGATACCAAGTGCATGCCTTTCTGATTACGGACATCAGCACCACAACTTACTCGGAGAAGATGATCGAGGCTCCGGTAGTGCAAGCCTCATCGAAGGGCTGGAATGCCGATGCCATGCATCATGTCGACGCACACCGGATTGGTATGAACCGTTGGATCGCGGCCGTCGATGCGCTCGGCCGGTAACCCACTCACTGTCGTTGTTCCAAAGCTGTAACCCTCAACCCAGGGGAATCTTCGCCTCCGAATTACATCGCCGGAGAACCCCACGTGTGTCGGTGGTGTGGCCCAGGGGTCTAACCTTGCCAACGCAGCCGATCTTTGTGGTGGAGATGTGTCGTCGTAAAGTCCTATGCGCAGGGCATGTGGTGGACTATGACAATCATGGAAGTGAATATTCCTTCGCTGCCAGCAGAGTTGGTCGTTCACGAATTGGAACAACTTCGATAGAGAGAACGTGCTAATGCAATTTTGCATACTTCCTCCTTGCTCCCGGGCTCTCGAATCCCGGAGCGCATGTTTTCATGATGGTTGGTGTCAACTGTGGATGCCTTGCTCAGGCAGCGTGCAGACGGCGGTGAGCGAGTATTTGCCGTTCGAGACGAGAATGCCCGAGAGTTCATGCGTCACTGCGGCTACGTGCTCGCGGGAAATCCAGCACAGCGGTTCCCGATTGCCTTCGAGGAACACCTCAGCGGCAGGCTCATCTTGCCGTGTCTTGGGGTTGTGATAGGTGACCGGCTTAATGGTGACCCGTTGGCCGACCTGGGACTGAAAGAGCTTCAGTTCAGCTTCGATCCTTTGGCGGTCCTGCTGCTTAAGCGTCATGTCTTTCAGCCTTTGCTCGAAGCCATTGACCGCAGGCAAAGCCACTGTCGCAGGCGGGGATGGAGCGTCGCTGTCGTCCTCCGTGGCCAAAAGGCCATGCTCCAGCCGATACTGGCCATCCGGCACATCAACGATGCCGAGCCAGTTCGCCGGGTTCGCCGTCGTGCCTGCCATGCGTACCAACGTGTCCTCCACAACGACATCGAGGTTCAGATGGCCGTAGTCAGCGCGCACACGGTCCGATTCCCAAGTGATCGGCACATATTTGCGGGTCGCGCCTGCGGCCCTGGCCATATCCAGAAAGCCATCCAGGGTGTGTGGACCGCCCAGGATGCCGTCCGCCACTGGCTTCACGGAGCCGTCTGGATTACGTGGTGGTTCAAGAGTCAATTCCCGATCGAAGACCAGCTTGACCAGTTCGGCGTAAATCTCCTGATACATGCCGCTGGCCTTGATGCGGTTGTGGACATCCTCTTCCGCGAACAAGTAAGCAGCTAAGCCGGCATCCTGCTCAGTGGTGACTTTCTTGCCGCGATGATCCTTACCGGCCAGGAGGAACTCCGCCTTCTTGGCTTCCCGAGTGCGGTTGTAGAAGTGCCAGAAGTCCCTGGCGGCAGTAGCTGCCTCCGGCCGAGTGGGGAACGTCCGGATCTCCAAAGGCACTCGCCAGCAGCGTTTCCAACTCTCCTTGTCGGCGAACTTGCGTGCCTTCTTGAAGATCTCGATCCATTCCTCATGGGCAGTGTCCATGGCGGTGGTTACCGCAATGGGTTCGTTGCAGTTGCCGAGGCGATGCCGAGGAATGCGGCCTTCGCCTTGAAAACCACCTTGCCACCAGAACTTCGGAGCCACCGGGCAGGTGTTGCGGAACTCCGTGATTGCGGCGCTTGCCCACTCGACCGACTTGCCGTTCATCTTGATCGAGTCGATGATCTCCTCCAGACGGGAGGCGATCATGGGCATTTGGCTCTTGGGGAGGTCATGCTCCATCCAGTGGATGGCTTCCACGACCTTGCTGCTTGGCTCCATCGCCCTGAGCTGGGCCACGATACTCTCCCGATTGAGCCACAGCAGATTGAACCAGACGATGGCGTTGACCACGCACCCGATGCCCATCTGGCCGTGCCTGGCATCGACGATCATCCTCTCGACGAAGAGGGTATCGTACCGTTCAACTTCAGGGTGCCGGTCGAATAAGGCATCACCATCGTCAATTACCATTGCCTGCGTGGGAGCAGCCTGAAGTAGCGGATAGTCCTGCAAGGTCTTCCAGTGCGCAGCGATCTCCGGATCGAGCAAAGCCAGCACGGAATCGTCGAAATCCGCGCCATTGAAGCTCTTGCCCAGACCCGGCGTGCCGTCCGGACTGGCTGCAAAGCCCAGATGCACGAACATCACGGCGCCACGGTCGATCTCTGCGAAGCGCTGTAGGCGACGACCGCGCAGCTTGCCGGACTCCTTGTGCGAGGCATTGGGATTTCTGAGCGAGATGAACTCGCCCTCGAATCCACCCAGATAGACGGAGTTAACGTCAGGCAAGGTCGAGCGCTCCCAGTGCGGATAGCCTTGCCGGTCGAAGACAAACGGCTCCGGGAATATGTATCTCCTGACTGCCGCTCCCGCCAGTTCCTGCGGCTGGACGGTCATTAGATCCTTCGGCTCCCTGAAACGAATGCGGAAGCGATCGGGATTGCTGTTCTGCGGAGATTCCATCTGGGTGCGATAGAAAGCATCCCGGCAATGGCGGAATTGCATCGCCGGCAAGCCAGCGGCATATATCCGCCAGAGCTTCCAGCGATTCTCATTCATCACCGGATTGCCGTCATCATTGACCCAGCCTTCAGGGTTATAGAAGCCGATCTCCTCTTTCACGCGCTCATCGTCCCTCATCAGCTCGAACACGTCGCGGGCAAACTCCTGGCTGAGGTATTGGATGAGCTTTCCGTCTCTTACCTTGGCCAGGTCGAGATTGGAGGCAGTCTGCACGTCCAGATTGGCCGGACTGCCATGAAGCTCATTGAGCACGCTGAGATAGACTTCGCCATTCCAGGAGCGAAGCTCTTTCTTGATGTCGAAGACGACCAGATCGTAATCAATATCCCAGATCAGGCAATTGGCTTTGATTTGGCCGGTGGGCAGGGCGCCGGTGATCTGAATGAGATCACCGATCTGAACTGGATGTCCCGTTAGCAGGGCACCGCCTCGCCGCGATGCCAGAGCCGCTCCCGAAGTCCAGGCTTCCGGCCATCGCGGCCCGGGATCGTAAACGGCAGTCGAGAAGGATGTCGCCCCATCCGCCAGGATGGCCTCATGAACTCGGTCATACTGGTTTAGCTGACGAATTTCGGCTTCCTTTCCGAACAACGCTGTCCTTCCTCTCGCCAAGTGACGCTTGATGCGCTTGGGGACACTTGGCTTGGCTGCGGGGATGTCGAAACCGAACACATGGCAAGCCTCCTGGTACGGAATAGCCTCCCGCATCAGCACGGCGCAGAAGCCGTCGTCTCGGACCCAGGGAATGACCGGACGCCAAACTTGGCCATCTGAAGTTTCCATTCCAAGTGGAGACCGGAGGAGCGCTAAGGCCAGATCGAAGCTGAAAGTCTGACGACCGAGCGATACTCGGGAATACTCGATGCCAGCTCTGGCTGCGTAGTACTCGAGAACCGGGCTCACCTCGCTGATTCCGAAGCTCTGCTTCACATCCGGCTTCTCGCGAGGTTGGCGATAATGCCGGCGGATCGTGCCGTCACTGGGGCACTCCGGGTCCTCGAGAATCGACCATTTCTGGTGCGGCTTATCGAGGTGCGGAGTGAAATACAGCTCTTCGTGCTTGGGCATAGTTGGCCCTCCTTCTGTCGGGCATGCCGCCGACGGGCAGGATTGATAAATCAAAAGAGAAGATTAGGATCCATTCCGGACGGAATGGAGGAAAGGTAGGAATGCCGGAATGCGGGGGAATGTGGGCTCCCCTTGCTCCCTGGTCGAAACCAGGGCTTTCCGGACTTAGGTTAGCTGCGCAGCCAGCGCAGGATGTGGGTGGTCTGGACGTCCTTGGCACGCTGGACGTCCTCACGCATTTTGCTGACACTGATTTGGAACTGCGCTTCGAGAGAAAGCGAAGGAGAAGGCAGCCGGATGATTCGTCCATAGGCGATCTGGCTGAGCACAGTATCCAGTTCTCTTTGCCTCTCCTCACGGATCTCGCGAGCGATTAAAGCGCGTTCAGGTTGAAAGCACCTCAAGACACACCTCCGTTGTGAATGGGGAAATTGATTGAATGAATGGGAAGGGATCGTTCTTACAGCAGGAAGGAACTAACGCAGGTTGGAAAGCGGTTGCGGTGAGTGTCGACCTCAGCTAGTCAGAACACGACGTGGCTGATCGAATGCGGGGAAGCCGAGAGGGATGTCCCGACTGCCATTTCCAAAAACACCCCCCTGGGCTCGCATCTTTTCAGGATGGGGCCCCACTGGCACACCACCACCTAGTGCATATACTCCTGGGCCATTTCAGGCCTCGCGCCGGAGACCCTCCCCTCTGCGGAGGCAATCAACGCTTCGTGGAAGTATGACGATTTGGACAGGTTTTGGTCCCGTGGTGGACCTCGCGGGCGAGACAGCGATGTGCCACAACCAATGTTGGAAGCATCAAGAATGGAAGTCTGCGGGGACGAGAAGGTGAGTCGTTTGGGCCTCATGGTCGAATCCTTTGGCTGTGATAGTGTGTTCACGGCTTTTAATTCGAAGTCGCCTCTGCTAGACTCAAGGCGTTAGGCTGGGTGCAGGAGTGATATGTATTTGGACTGGGCGACAGGCAGGCGTGCAAGAAGCCGAGAAGATAGTCTTCTGTTCCTCGCTGCACCATTTGAGGGCACGAAAATTGGTGCACATTTTGGTGCACACCTAGATAAAAAACCGTCGTTTTCCATCACTCATGGCGAAAGGGTGAAAACCTCACGAAAGGTGCATGAATACTGATTAGTCTTACGCTGTCGCAAATCATAGCTAGCCCATGACGCCCAACTGATAAGGGTGAGGTCGGTAGTTCAACTCTACCCAGGCCCACCAAAGAACCAGCCGAAATGCCCCTCCACCGGGTGAAGTGACGAAGGAGCGTAACAGGTGGCAAACCTAGCGCCTATTGATACTGCCCGCACGGCGGTTCTCAGCATGGACCTGCAAACCGCCATCGTTTCGATTTACACGAAGGACCAACCCGACCTGGTCGCTCGCGCTGCCAGCGTGCTCAAGAAGGCCCGCGATCTTGGGCTGAGCGTGTTTCATGTGCAAGTCGGCTTTCGTCGTGGCTTGCCGGAAGTCAGCCCGCGCAATTTGCTGTTCAGCAGCATCAAGAATTCGATCCAGCGTAGGCAGGTATTCGAGGGACCTGGCGGCGCGATTCATCCCGCGGTCGCGCCGCAAGGCGAGGACATCGTGATAACCAAGCACCGGATCAGCGCGTTTGCCGGCACTGACCTCGACATGATTCTGCGGGCCAAGGAGATTGAAACCCTGATCTTATTCGGGATCGCAACCAGCGGGGTCGTTCTCGCCACGCTGCTGCATGCTCTTGACGCGGACTATCGCTTGATCGTGGTGAAAGACTGCTGCGCGGACGCCGACCCGGAAGTGCACCGCAGCTTGATTGAGAAAACTTTCCCGCGTTGGGCGAGTGTGGTGACTGCCGGGGAATTGATCGATGCGATGGGGTAATCAGGGCCGGAAAACTACTTCGTTAGGCCCCGACGGCAGGCTGAATCTTCCGCCCCGCTCCCGGTTCATTTTCAAAGTCGCGGGGATGTCCAGGTCGGCAATCGCGACTTTTCGCCGCCAGGAACCGGTGCTCCAATAGTCTGCTTGCGCGTA
>Ga0326727_10006658_pt1 | contig 31408 bp, 25 predicted proteins | sample MB2enrmetagenome_FD_207643 | JGI IMG/M metagenome (GOLD analysis project Ga0326727, IMG submission 207643) | Lab enriched peat soil microbial communities from McLean, Ithaca, NY, United States - MB29MY | ecosystem: Environmental > Terrestrial > Soil > Wetlands > Peat | place: USA: New York...
CGAGCCTGCCGTGACGTTGGACAGCGTCAGGACCGAATTGGTGGCTCCCGCGATGGGGGCTGAATTGGCGTCTTGAGGGTGGGCATACCACTGGTAGCTCGTGAAATTCTCATTGTTGCTCACCACGCTGAAACTGGCGGTGGCGCCGCATTCCACCGTTTGGCTGACTGGGGCGACCACCAGGGCTTCCACATCGACATTATCCAGGCCAAACCAGGAAGGCCCAAGCATCTGCATTACGAAACTCAGCGCCGCGCCGCTGTTGGTCGATTGGGCCGGCGGAATCTCGACCGTCACATTTGTCCAGTTGGCGCCCGTAAAATTCGTAAAGCTCAGGAGTGCCTGCCCCGCCCACGACACACTAAACTCGTTGGGAGTTTGCACCGGCGTCAGATCATTGGTGTTGTCGAGCTGGAAGGAGAGCAAGTAGGCCGTTCCGGGCGTTGTGGGAAGAATCTGCGCAAGGGTCCCCAGGCGCGGCCCCAATTGCGCTCCATAGTTGCCTGAAAAAACATACAGCGGGTCGGTGACCACGAACATGGTGTTGGTGTCTGTCACGGTCCATCCGCTGAAGTCTCCCGTTTCAAACCCGCCGTTCGAAACCAGGCCGGTAATCGCTTCGACCGTGATGATGGGGCCGAAACCGACTACGGAGGCGCCGTTGCTGTTGGTCGCCAATAGCAGCGGTTGGTAGGCGCCGTTGTTGGCATAGACGTGGAGCGGATTCTGGTTGGTGGCTGTCGCGCCATCGCCGAAATTCCAGAACCACTGAGTGATGCCGTTGCCGTAACTGTCCGTGCCCGGGGCCGTGAACCGAACGAGCAGGGGGGCGGCTCCCACGGTCGGACTGGCGACGAACTGGGCGGCGAAGGCGGAGAAATCGGCGTTATAGACGGTGAAGCCGGTGGAGCCCCAACCATTATTTTGCCAGTTAGTCGAAGTTATTCCTGAGAACGCATTGCCATTGTCCAGGTACCAGAATGAACCGCCCAGAGGCGATGCCGAAGGACCGCCGTTATCGAAGAAGGGGCCCTGGCCGGCCAGGGCCAGCGATCCGTTGACGCTGTCGTTGAGGCCGAGGCCGTTGGTGGGATCGCTCACGCTGACAAAGATGACATACTGGTTCCCGCTCACCAGGGCGGTGTAGGGATAGACTGTGAACGGCGTATAGCTGGTCTGGTTGGTGGTCACGGTGTTGAGGCCGCTCTGGTAAAGGATGGGGCCGGCGGCCATGGTGCCGTTCCACGCCATGAGGTAGAACTGGAAGTTCTGCGGGGTGGCGCCGTTGTTTTTAAGATAGAAGGTCCAGTCGTCCAATATGTTCCCGGAGAAAGGAACGGTAAAGGCCTGCCCGTACGTGGCGGTGTTGCCATTGCCAAACGTCAGCCAGTTGTCGCCGGCGGTGAGTGGCAAGGTGTTGAAATTCTGCCCCCAGGCGGCGGCTCCGCCAAGGGACAAGGCGCATAGAAGGGTCGATACTTTGTTTTTCATGTCAACAACGAGAATGTTCGGATAAATGTCATTCGGCTGAATCGGCTCGGAGATTGGTGTATCAAAGGGCTCATTAAGGGTCAAGCCAAACGCCAGGCACATGGGGGCCGGGGGCGGCTCCCGCCCATGCCAAAGGGCCAAGGCGGCGCCGGCGCTTCACCGGCGCGGGTGACCCGGGCCAGGCAGCAGAGCAGTTCCCATCGACGCCCGGCCGCGCGCCGCGCCAAAGCAGGTCGCCGGCGGCCAGGCATACCCGGCGCGCCCGCTTTCGCCTGAGGCAATCGTGAAAGGCGCGCCAATATTTTGGTAACAAGTCGTCTCATAAGCAACAATCCTCGCCTCGGAGCCAAGGAACGGCGTTATCACGACAGATTCACCGGGCCTTGTCAAGGGAAGTTTTTTGGCGTCTTCCCGGCGCCAGCCTTGAAATGGCTTGATCGAGGGCGCGGTTTTGGGTTCAATCCTTGCCCGGCGCATGGCTTCTGAACCGTCAACCAGTTCAATTTTTCCCCGCACCGATTGGGCCGGGCTGGGCCAGGCGGCGCAGGCTGATGAAGCGCGGCTGGACGGCTTGATCCGCCTCTATTGGACGCCTCTGCGGGTTTTTCTCGTGGCCACGTTCCCCTCCCTCAAGGAGCAGGCCGATGTGCTGCTGCAGGAATTTGCCGAGGACAAGATACTCAAGGAAGGCTGGCTGGGGCGGGCGGACCCCAACCGCGGCAAATTCCGCGACTTCCTCAAGACCAGCCTGCGGCATTTCGTGCTGGACCGGTTGAACCGGGCGGAGGCCCGGCACGCGCCGGTATCCCTGGAGGAGCTGGCGGGGGAATTGCCCGCGCCGGCCGGGCCGTCCGAGGAATTCGATTTGATCTGGGTGCGCGCCGTGCTGGGGGAGGCGTTGCGGCGCATGGAGGCCGATTGCCGCGATGCGGCGGCGGACCAGCCGCGGCGGAGTTTCATTTGGGAGATGTTTCGCATCCGGCTGATTGATCCGGTCTTGAACGACGCGCCGCAGACCCCCTACGAACAATTGATCGAACGGTTCGGGATCAAATCGCCCTCCGACGCCTCGAACATGCTCTTGAGCGGCAAGCGCATATTCAAGATGCACCTGGCCAGAGTGATCCAGGAATATGCCGGGCAGGATGCCGCCACCGCCGCGGAAATCCACGAATTGGAGCAATTTGTCTTCCGGCTGGCGCATCGGGCCTGATTTGCAAGATTGACGCCACCCTATCGTATTGAGAGATGGAACAGTATGTCTGAGTTTGACTCCGCCTCGGCCCTGGGCAAAACCCCGCCGAAAAGCCTGGCCGCATTGTTGACGGCCGGGGCCGAACACGCCCGGCTTTGGCGGCCGGAAGAGCTGACCGCCATCTTCCGGCATCAGATGTCGTCGCCCATCCTGGTGGATTTGGGCGGGTTCGATCCCACCACCGCCAGCCGGCTCAAGACCTTGAGCCAGGCGCAAAGCCTGCTCCTGAAGAGCTTCTCCGAGCTGTTTCATCATCCCATTCCGCCCGTGGAACTGCTCACGCTGACCAAGGACTTCGCCAAGGCCAATATGGACCACCCGGAGAGCAGCCTGCCCCACGAAGTCGCGGCGGCGCTTTATTATGCCAGCATCGCGACGGCCCTGGTGCGTCTGGAGGCCCGCATTTCCCAACTCAAGGACGTGGATTTGCGGCGCGGCCTGCTCTGGGCCAAAGACCAAGCTTGGATTGATGACCAAACCCGCGAGATTCTCCTCGACGCCCTGAAGAAGGTGCCGGCGGCCGCTTCGGCGAAGGATGCGACGCCATGAAACAAGACCCCTCCAACCCGGGCGAAAGGCCGTCCTTCCCTCCCGTATCGGTGTTCGCGGGGCCGATTGCGGAGCTGGTCGGGCATCGTTTGCTCTCGCCGCCCACGCGGCCCGGGCTGCTGGCCAGTTTGGCCCGCTTTGAAGTGCTGCGCGTGCTCGGCGGCGGCGGCATGGGAGTCGTCGTCCTGGCCCGCGACTCCGAGAGGGGGACCGACGCGGCCATCAAGCTGATCAAACCGGAGTTGGTGACGGATCAACGGATCGTCCATCGCTTTGTCAAGGAAGCCGGCCATCTGCAGAAACTCAAGCATCCCAACGTCGTGCCCGTCCTGGAAATTTCCGACCGGGCGGAAGGCCCCTATTTTGTCATGCCCTACTTTGAGCAGGGCAGCCTGGCCCATCGCATCCGGCCCGGCGTTCCCCTGGAGCCGGAGATGATCCTGGACATCGCCCGGCAGGTTGCCGCCGGCCTGGGGTTCGCCCATCGCCACGGCATCATCCACCGGGACCTCAAGCCGGCCAATATCCTGCTCGGGGCGGATGGGAAATGCTGCCTGGCGGATTTTGGGCTGGCCCGGACGATGTTCAACGACACGATCATTGACGTGGAAAGCGGGCAAATGGAGGGCACGGCGCCCTATATGTCGCCCGGGGTCGCCGCCGGCAACGCCGAGGACACCCGTTGCGACATCTACGCCTTTGGCGCGTTGCTTTACGAAATGTTGACGGGGGAACCGCCCTACGCCGGACGCAACACCAACGATGTCCGCCGGCAAATCCTGGCCGGGCCGCCGAAACCCATCCTGGCCAGGAACGCTGTGGCTCAGGAGGGCCTTGTGGCCGTGGCGGAAGGCGCCATGGCACGCGAACTGCGGGATCGCTACGCCGACATGGCGGACGTGCTGGCGGATTTGGAGCGGATCAACGCGGGCAAAGCGACGCTGGGCCCTCATGGCCTGGCCCGCCGCGTCAGGCGGATGCCAATTTCCGTGTTGATTCCTGTGGGCGTGGCTCTGATCGCCTTGGGTCTCTGGATGCTTTGGCCGTCGGCTTCTGTGCCGACGCCAAAACCGCCGCCGGTTGTCCCTTCGCCTCCGCCCCCGCCTGTTCAACCTGTTGTTCCGAGCGGCTATGGTCAAATCTCGCAATTAGCCGGACGGCCCGGCATCGCGGGCAGCGCCGACGGCGCGGCCCTTGACGCCCGGTTCCGGTCCCCAGGAGGCATTGCAGTTGACACCTTCGGCAACGTCTATGTGGCGGACACGGGCAACAACACCATCCGCAAAGTCACGCCAAGCAGGGTCGTCAGCACGCTGGCCGGGCTGGCGGGCAAGCCGGGCCGCCAGGATGGCAGAGGTGGCGCCGCGCGCTTCCTGGCCCCGCTGGGAATTGCCGTGGATGGCGCGGGCAACGTCTATGTGGCGGAATTCGCCAGCGATCTCATCCGCAAGATCACGCCCGAAGGCGAGGTCCGCACCCTGGCTGGCTCCGCCGGCAACCCCGGCAGCGCCGACGGCCAGGGCGACAACGCCCACTTCCGCAATCCCTGGAGCGTGGCCGTGGCCTCCAGCGGCGATGTGTTCGTGGCGGACAAGAACAATTTCACCATCCGCCAAATCACCCCGACCGGCCGGGTCAGCACCTTCGCCGGCTTTCCCGGAAACCCTGGCGACGCCAACGGCCCCGGCTCCTATGCCCGGTTCCGCGACCCTCACGGGGTGGCGGTGGATGCGGCGGGCAACGTCTATGTGGCAGACACCGGCAATGACACCATCCGCAAGATCAGTTCCTTCGGCATGGTGACCAACCTGGCGGGCAGGGCGGGCAGGGCAGGGGATGCCGACGGGGTTGGAACCAGCGCCACCTTCTCCAATCTCCAGGCGGTGGCCATCGGCGAATACGGCAATATTTATGTGTTGGACGGGGACGCCGTCCGCAAAATCACACCGGCGGGCGTGGTGACCACCTTGCCCGGCGCGGTGTTGTCTGATGGTCATGGCAATGCCATCCATCCGACCAGTCTCGCGATCAATAACAGAGGCGCTCTCTACCTGGTTGATTGCGCCAGCGACGTGATTTGGCAGGCCGCCCCCGCTGAGCCGGCCGCAAAATAGAATGCGGGAAAATTCCTCCGGCCCCTGTTCCACTGCAGCTTCTCTTTATCTGAAGCTTCAGTGATTCCCGTTTGGGTGCCTCTTGGGAGCGTCACCCTCGTCAACGGTGCGGCATACTTCAACGATACCCAGTGGTCCAATTATCCCACGCGCTACTACGCTCTTGGCTTGCCCTGAGTTTTGCTTACACTGGGCGGCGGAATGAACAGAGCGACCGCCTTTGTAGTCCTGCTCCTGGCCGCCGCCGGTTGCGCGACGCGCACCCAGAAAGCCGCCCCGCCCGAGGCTGCGCCTCCTCCACCCGCCGCTCAAAGCCAGTCCGTCACGGACAAGAGAGTGGTGATTGATCCGGCCCTGGAACATGTCATCCACGTCGTTCGCATCAAATCCACCACGGGGCCTGAAGGCTATCTGAGAATTCAGTTGAACGTTGAAAACCTGACCGGTTCGCCCAGGCAAATCAGCTATCGCATTGATTGGTTTGACCGGGATGGGCAGGACCTGCCCCTGGCTGCCACCCTGGCGCTCCCTTGGACGTTGCTCAGCCACGAAACCTGGCTCCTGGCCGCGAGCGCCCCCACGCCCGCCGCCAGGGATTTCCGCGTGACTTTTTCACCGGACTGATCTCAACCCATCTTGCGCAATGCGTCCCGCACTTGCGCCGCCTTTTCGTAATCCTCGTTCCGGACTGCTTCATCGAGGGCGGATTCCAGCTTCTCCCGCGCCGTGAGGGGGCGCTTGTTTTGAATCTCCTGCAGCCAAATTTCCAGCGATTGGATTTCGCCGCTCTGTTCCAGCAAATCCTGCCGCTCCTGATCCCGGTAAAACTGCCGGATTTCCTCCAGCCCGCCTTCCACCAGCCGGATCACTTCATCATACCTGTTCGCCTTCAGCGCCAAGGCCCCTCTGGCGCGAATGCGCATCATGAGGCACTGCGGACGAAACTGTTGCAGCGACCACGCCAGGTCCTCCGAGCCGGCGTGCTTCTGCACAAAGTCAAACACTTTCAGGTTCCGTTCCGTGTCCTGGATCACCCCTTCGTAATCCTCCAACTGATACAGGCAAATATAACGGTGGTGGTACTGAATCAGCTCCTGCTGAAGCTTCCCGCAGTCATCGGCGCTCAGGCGGAAGTCCTTGCTGTCATTCCCATGCTCGCCCTTGAATTTTTCCAGCGCGTCCAGGTAATGCTCCAGCAGCGATTCGCGGCCAAAGGGGCGTTTGCCGTCCGGCCGCCCCGTGGCGTTCATCTGCAAGAGCCCCAAATCAACCCGCAATTGGATCTTTTCGATGCCATCCTTCCCCACGAATTTCCGGACAACAACCTGCCCCGGCTGATAATCCCACTGGTCCAGCAAGGCAGAAATATCGAAACTCATGAAGTCAGTATGAACCCCGTCCGCCGCCAAGTCAACGCGCTACCACCCGCCCCTGTGCCGTGGGAGATTCGTGCTTGGCCATGGGCTGTTGGCGGGGCAACCTTGCCCCATGTCGGCCTTGGCCCATGTTGCGGTTCACTCCAGTCAGTTCCCGGAGAATGTCCGGCGCGACTTGCTCCAATGCCTGCGCGCCCGCCGCATCGATCCGAAATTCCATTACCTCACCTACGATCAGTCCCGCAAATGGCTGGCCCTGCACGAAACGTGGTCTCCTTCGCGCATTGATGCGGATTGCGCCGCCCAGTATGAGCGTTCCTTCGCGGCGGCGGCGCGCGCCTTGCCCGCCGGGCGCGCGCGCTTGATCGGGCTGGGCTGTGGCGGGGGACAAAAGGAGGCGCGCCTCCTGGCTTCCCTGACGGGGCAGGGGAGGGAATTATCGTACGCCCCTTGCGACATCAGTCTCGCTCTCGTCTTGACAGCCGCCCAGGCCGCCCAAGCCGCCGCGCCTGGAATTCCCTGCCATCCGCTGGTTTGCGACCTGGCCGGGGCCGGGGATTTGCCCCAGGCGCTCGCCTGCCAGGAAGACGCTGCCGCGGTTCGTCTGATCACCTTCTTCGGCATGCTTCCCAATTTTGAGCCGGAACTGATCCTGCCGCGCCTGGCCGCCCTGCTCCGTCCCGGGGATCTGCTGCTTTTGAGCGCCAACCTTGCCCCCGGTCCCGACTACGCCGCCGGCGCGCGCCGCGTGCTGGCCGGCTACGACAACCCGCAAACCCGTGACTGGCTGCTGACCTTTCTTCGCGACCTCGGAGTCGCGCCCGACGACGGCCCGCTTCAATTCTCCGTCGAGGATTCCCCCGCCGGTGTCAAGCGCATCGTGGCGGATTTTCGGTTTGACAAGCTGCGCATCCTGGAAGTTTGTGGGGAGCGCTTCGAATTCCGCAAAGAGGACAGCGTGCGGCTTTTCTTCTCCTGCCGTTACACGCCGGCGTTGGTTGGGTCGCTCCTGTCCGCGCACCATTTGCCGATGCTCGGGCAATGGATCACGGCTTCCGGCGAAGAGGGCGTCTTCCTGTGCGGCCAGCCGGAGGCGGCTGGTAAATCCTGAGCGTCTCCAGCACTGCCTTGATGCGCGGGACTTCGTGGGTCCGAAACAGGTCCGTCTTGCCCAAGGCCGCCAGGACGGCGAAAAACGGCTCCGCGCAACGCACCTCCTCCCCAAAACACTCAAAGGCGTGCGGCAAGGCATGGCACACCGGGAAACCCAGCGCCCGCAGGCGAAAGGTCTGCAAGAACGTCCTCATTTGGTGCCGCACCCGCACGGCGCTGTCCTGCAAATTCCGGTAATAGAAACCCAGTCCAGGATCGATCAAAATCCTCTCCAGCCCCTCCTGGCGCGCCAGCTCCGCTTGAGGCAAAAAATACTCCTCCATCGCCGGGATGACTGCCTCCAGATCAAAATCACCCACCTCGCGCACGTTGCGCCCTTGCACATAACAAATGATGACCGCTGCCGCGTGCTTCGCCGCCAGCGAGTAGATCGCGGCCGCGTCCTCCCTCCCGGTCAAATTGACCACCTTCGCCCCCGCCTCCAAACTCGCCCGCGCCACTGCCTTCTCATAGGTTTCCACCGAGACAATCAGATTGGCCGCCGCAAGCTCCCTCACCACGGGAAGCACTTTCTCCTGTTGACTGGCCGGCTCCAGCCGCCGCGCATGGGCCAGGGTCGATTCCGCCCCCACATCAATGATGGCCGCCCCTTGCGCGCTGAGGACCTTGCCGCGTCGCACGGCTTTCTCCGCCGTCAGACACACGCTTTCCCGATACCAGGAATCCGGGGAAAGGTTGACCACCCCCATGATGGCCGGTTCCGAATTGAAGGCAAAAAACCGGCCGCCGATGGAGAACTCGCGCACCTTGGTCCCCGCCGCCGCGCGATGTTCCTCCAGCAACCCGGCCAGATCTTCCAGTGACAACATGATGCCGCAACCCTAGGCCAAAAGTCCCGCGAGCGAAACTCCTATTGTTGCCTGCTCACGGATTAATCTTCTCATGGGACTTAGAGCAACACTTCCTGATATGCCGCAAAAACCTCGCCGGTAAAGCAACAGAACCAGACTTGGTCCAACCCGGCACGCTGCAGCGCCGCGCGGGTCTCGCGCAACGCAATCTCCGCCGCCAGCCGCACGGGAAATCCGTAAGCGCCGCAACTGATCGCCGGGAAAGCGATGGTCTTCACCGCGTTGGCCCGGGCCAACTCAAAGCACACCCGGTAGCAGGACGCCAGCAATTCGTGCTCGCCCCGATGGCCACCGCTCCACACCGGCCCCACCGTGTGAATGATGAATTTCGCCGGCAGCCGATAGCCGCGCGTGATCCTGGCCGAGCCGGTCGCACAGCCATTGAGCGCGCGGCATTCCGCGCGCAACTCCGGACCGGCCGCGCGATGGATCGCCCCATCGACACCGCCGCCGCCCAGCAACGTCGTGTTGGCGGCGTTGACAATCGCGTCCGCCGCCATCGTGGTGATGTCGGCCCTCGTCAGTTCGATCTTTGGTTTGGCGCTCATCATCCTCAACCGCCGCTCAAGGCGCGGCTTCAAAGCTCCATTTGCAAGCTCATCAAGAAAAGCGGATTGTGACCGAGATAACTATGTCTGCACAAGAAAATCCTAATCCCCGTGGGCGAAAGCCGGCAGCGTGGTGCTCGCAAGCGCGCCTTCGCGCCTGGCTGACGCATTCCATCCGCACCGCCCTGGCCGCCTCGGTCTCGCTCGTTTTCGCCCGATTCTTCAAAATGCCCGAACCCTACTGGGCCACCATCACCACCCTGGTCGTCATGCAATCGACTTTGGGCGCTTCGTGGGACGTGTCGAAGCGGAGAATCCTGGGCACGGCTCTCGGCGCGGTGGCCGGCGGCCTGATGGCCAGTTTCTTTAGGGTCACGGTTCCTGTCTTTGGAGCTGCTCTCTTCCTCTTGGGCATCTGTTGTGCTGCTCTGCGGCTCGACTTCTCGGCGTATCGGTTCGCAGGGATCACGCTGGCTATCGTCACTCTGCTCTCCCGCCAGAATGCAACTCCCGTCCTGCTGGCCTTTGAGCGTTTTGCCGAGGTGAGCATTGGGATTGTGGTCGCCCTTGCGCTGTCGGCCGTCTGGCCCCAGCGGGACAATCTCATAAGCGCTGGGCGCGGGGCTTAGAGATTGGGCCTGGGGCAAGGCCAAAAAATGTGTTAAAATTGCGTAAAAAGTTGTGAGATTTCCAATGTTCTTCCTTGCTGTCCTTTTCTTTTTCTGGCAATATCATGTTGTTCTATGAATTTGCAGCCGGCCAACCCACCGGGGAAATTGGACGAGAAGCAAAGGAGGGCCTTGATCAGCTTGCTGGCTGACGACGATCAAAATGTTTATCGGACCGTCCGGCAAAAGATCATTTCCTTCGGGCCTGCCATCGTGCCCTCGCTGCACGAGCACACCCTGAGCAACGATCCGGTCCTCCGCCGCCGCGCCCTGGAAATCGCGGGTTATTTCGCCCGCCAGGCCGCCGACACGCAGTTGCTGGCCTTTTGTTTGAATCAAGGCGAGGATTTCGACCTGGAACAAAGTGTGCTGCTGCTGTCGCGCACCCAATACCCGGACATCAACCCCGAGGCCTACAGCGCCCTGCTCGATGAGTTCGCCGCCGAATTGCGCGACCGTCTCGATCTCCACGGGGAGCCCGCCCGGATTCTCATCATCATCAGCGACTATCTTTTCCGCGAACTGAGATTTACGGGCGACGAACAGAATTTCTACGACCCGGACAACAGTTATTTCAATCGCGTCATGGATCGGCGCACGGGCAATCCGTTGAGCCTGAGTTTGGTCTATTTGTTGATCGCCCGGCGGCTCCGGCTGCCCATGGCGGGCATTGGGCTTCCCGGCCATTTCCTTTGCCGCTATCAATCGAGCCGGGCGGAGGTTTTCGTGGACGCCTTCCGCGGCGGCAGCCTCCTCACCAAGGCCGACTGCATCAAGCGCGTCCTGCAGTTGCGCCAGCGTTTTGACGAAAGTTGTCTGGCGCCGGTCAGTTCCCGGCGCATCCTGCTCCGCATCTGCGCCAATCTCCATCAGATTTACACCCAGCGCAAAGCCGCCGACCAAGTCGAGCGCCTCCAGCGGTACCTCGTTGCACTGGCCAAATAGTCAGATTTCAGGTTCCCTCATGATTCGTCCGACCGGTCCGACCGGTCTTGCCATTTTAAGGCCGTTGGCTGAATCCATAAAGTTTGCAAATCCGAGGCGGTTGACGTAAGAAATTCAGTTCGCGTTGGCGGGTTTGGACCAGCCGGCGGCGGCTTATGAAACCTGACGTTGAAATATATGACACGACCCTGCGCGACGGCAGCCAGGGCGAGGGCATCAATTTTTCGGTGGTGGACAAACTGCGCATTGCCGAGAAGCTGGACGCCTTTGGAGTGCATTATATTGAAGGCGGCTGGCCGGGCAGCAATCCCAAGGACATGGAGTTTTTCAAGCAGGCCGCCCGACGCAGATGGAAGAGCGCCAAAATCGCCGCTTTCAGCATGACGCGCCGCAAAGGCGTCCCCGTCCACAAGGATGCCTTGATGCAACAAATTCTCGAAGCCCGCACGCCGGTGGTGACCATCGTGGGCAAGACCTGGCTGCTGCACGTCACGGAAGTGTTGCGGGCCACACCCGACGAAAACCTTGCCATGATCGGCGACACGATCCGTTTTCTGAAAGATCACGGCAAAACGGTCATTTACGACGCCGAACACAGCTTCGATGGTTTCAAGGACGAGCCGGAATACGCCCTGGCCACCTGGCAGGCCGCGGAAAAGGCGGGCGCCGACTGCATTGTGCTGTGCGACACCAACGGCGGCTGTCTGCCGAATGAAATCGCCGCCATCACGGCCAGGGCAAAGAGCAAGCTCAACGCGCCCCTGGGCATCCATACCCATGACGATTGCGGGTTGGGGGTGGCCAACGCCCTGGCAGGGATCGAGGCCGGCGCCAGCCAGGTGCAGGGCACGATCAACGGCTACGGCGAGCGCACGGGCAATTGCAACCTGATCAGCGTCATCCCGCTCCTGCATTTCAAGATGAAGAAGCTGGGTGTGCCGGCGAAGTCGCTGCCCAAGCTCAAGGAGCTGTCTGAATTTGTGGATGAAATTGCCAATATGCGCCATAACCCGCGCCAGCCCTGGGTGGGCCAGACCGCCTTCGCCCACAAGGGCGGGATGCACGTCCACGCCATCGAGCGGGTCGCGCGCAGTTACGAGCACATCCAGCCGGATGCCGTCGGCAATGCCCGCCGTGTGCTCATCAGCGACATGTCCGGCCGGGCCAACATCCTGATGAAGGCCGCGGAACTGGGCTTCAAACTCAAGCCCGACACCGCGGGATTGAAGACCATCGTCGGGCGCGTCAAGGAATTGGAAAACGCCGGTTACGAGTATGAGGCCGCCGAAGGGTCGCTTGCGCTGCTGATTGACCGCACGCTGCATCGGCGCGAGCCGGCCTTCACCGTGGACTCCTACCATGTCTCGATGCGGCACGGCGCGGAGGGGTCCATTTGCGAAGCGACCGTCAAAGTGCGGGTGCGGGGGGAGGAGCATCTGATGGTGGCGGAGGGCGACGGCCCGGTGAACGCCCTGGACGGCGCCTTGCGCCAGGCGCTGGTGAAGTTTTTCCAGCAGTTGAAACAAGTGACCCTCACGGATTACAAGGTGCGCATCCTGGACAGCGCCACCGGCACGGCGGCCAAGACCCGCGTCCTCATCCAATCCGGCGACGGCAAGGAGGAATGGGGCACGGTGGGCGTCCACGAGAACATCATCGAGGCCAGCCTTCAGGCGCTGGTCGAGTCCATGGAATATTGTTTGATGAAGAAAGGATGCAGAGCCCCTTAGCCTTGCCTCCACCTCATGTCCGAAATCCCCAAAGCTTACGAGCCGCAGGCGGTCGAGCAGAAATGGCATCAGTTTTGGCTCGACGGGAAGTTTTTTGTGGCCAACCCGCGCTCGCCCAAGGCGGCTTATTCGATTGTCATCCCGCCGCCCAACGTCACCGGCATGCTGACGCTGGGCCACGTTCTGAACAACACCATCCAGGACATCCTGGCCCGCAAGGCCCGCATGGACGGCAAGGAAGTGCTGTGGCTGCCCGGCACCGACCACGCCGGCATCGCCACCCAGACCGTCGTGGAGCGCACGCTGAAAAAATCCGGCGAAATCAAGCACCGCGACGACCTGGGCCGGGAAAAATTCCTCGAAAAAGTCTGGCAATGGAAGGAAACCCACGGGGGCATCATCATCCAGCAATTGAAACGCCTGGGCGCCTCCTGCGACTGGACGCGCGAACGTTTCACCATGGACCCCGACTACTCGCGTTGCGTCCAGAAAGTGTTCGTCGATCTTTACAAAAAGGGGCTGATCTACCGCGGCAAGCGCATGGTCAATTGGTGCCCCGCCTCCTTGACCGCTCTTTCCGACGAAGAGGTGGTGATGAAGGAACAGAAGGGTTTCCTCTACTATTTCAAGGAGGAAGTGGCCGAGGAGCCGGGAACTTTCCTGACCATCGCGACGACGCGGCCGGAAACGATTCCGGGCGATACTGCCGTGGCGGTCAATCCCAAAGACCCGCGCTACGCCAGATACATCGGCAAACACGTCGTGCGCCCGCTCCCGGCGGAATTACCCCGGGCGCAGAAGCTCATCCCCATCATCGGGGACGAGCAGGTGGATTTTGAATTCGGCACCGGGGTGTTGAAAGTTACGCCGGCGCACGACAAGGCGGACTTTGAAATCGGCATGCGCCATGGTTTGGAGGCGGTTGAGGTTATCGACCCGACAGGCCACATGAACAAGGCGGCGGGTTTGGACTTGAAAGGTTTGGACCGTTTCAAGGGGCGCAAGGTTGCCCTCGAGAAACTTACGGAACTTGGCGCACTGGAAAGAGAGGAGCCTTACACCAACAACATCGGTTACAGCGAACGCGCCGACGTGCCGATTGAGCCGCGCCTGAGCGAGCAATGGTTTTTGAAATATCCGAGCGTCGAAAAATCGCGCCGTTGCGTTGCTCAAGATGGTTTTTCATCCGCGGCAAATCTTACTGAAAAAACCGTGCGTGTTATTTATGCGACCGGAAAAGAAATTTCAGGGAAAAGCATCCATGAATTGAGAAAGGGGGCCTTTCTTTTTGCGCGGCAGCATCGTTTTCTGGGAGTCCCGTTCAAAAACGAGGATTCAGGAATTGAGATTCGCGTCGGTCGCCGGAGTTTGTCGCACGCATTCAGCAACGTGGGGGTCGCGAACATCCTGGCGGTGGCGGTTTTGCCTGAACTCATTCGCACGGCGATTTGGATTTCATCCGAACCGCACCAGCCGCTCAATCCAATGGTGAAGGAAGTTCACCGTTTCGTTGCCGCCCTATCTTTGGCGGGCGAGTTGCATAGCGTGCTAATTACGGCGAAGGAGTTTTTTGACGGGACGATTCTTTACGACCACAAGGCAAAAAAAATCACGTTCGGTGGTAAATCTCTGGAAGCGCATCTCCCGAAGGAGAAGTTGGACACCCAGCCTGCACCGAACGCTGAAATAAAGGTAAGCGACTTGCTTTTAAATGTCAAGCTCGCGAGCAAAATGCGCTTTCATCCCCAGCGGTGGGTGAAAGTTTATGAACACTGGATGGGCGGCCTGCAGGACTGGTGCATCAGCCGCCAGCTTTGGTGGGGGCATCGAATTCCGGTGTGGCGACCCGGACCAAATTGTGTCGGAGAAAAACTGGCCGTCGCAGTCGAACTCCTGAAACCCGAGAATCGTCGACAGGCGGACGAAATCTGGGTTAAATACGGTGAAACGCTCCTAGGTGACGGATGGCCAAAGCAGGTAGTCGCCACAGGAGAGCGATTACCGCTGGCACCGCTTGTCGCCATTGGGCCAAATGCCTCAGATTTTGCCGAAAGACTCGAACGTGTTGGTTTCGTCCAAGAATCCGACGTTCTCGACACCTGGTTCAGCTCGTGGCTTTGGCCGTTTGCGACGATGGGGTGGCCGGAACAAACCGACACGTTGCGGAAGTTTTATCCTACAACCGACCTGGTGACGGGGCCGGACATCATTTTCTTCTGGGTGGCCCGCATGATCATGGCGGGATACGAGTTCATGGGCGAGATGCCGTTCCGGAACGTCTATTTCACCGGCATCATCCGCGACAAGCACGGCCGCAAGATGTCCAAGAGCCTGGGCAACTCGCCCGATCCCCTTGCATTGATCGACAAATATGGCGCCGACGCCCTGCGCTTCGGTGTCATGCGCTCGGCGCCGCTGGGGCAGGACGTTTTGTTTGACGAACTGCAGGTGGAATTGGGCCGCAACTTCTGCAACAAACTCTGGAACGCCTGCCGCTTCCGCCAGATGGCCGGCAGCGCCGACTTCCCCATTCAAGGAGAAATCGATCCAAAACTTTTGACCTTGGATGACAAATGGATTTTGCTGAAGCTCGACGCTGTCATCCGCGAATTAAGCGCCGCGTTTGCCGATTACAAATTCAGTGACGCCACGGCGGCGCTCTACAGGTTTTTCTGGAGCGAGTATTGCGATTGGTACGTCGAGGCGAGCAAGGCCGTGTTCTCAGGCAACGACAACGCGCGCAAGGCAAACACTCTCGCGGTGATTGATTTTGTGCTATCGCACACCGTGCGGCTGTTCCACCCGTTTCTGCCATTCATCACCGAGGAATTATGGCATGGCATGGGTTACAGCGCCGACATGCCGGAAAATCAAGGCGGCCAAACAATCATGTTCGCACCATGGCCGAAACCGCTCGATGACGATTTCCGATCTCATTACGGCTTGAGCGAAGAAGTGAACCGCGACATCGCCGGCCGACAAAAGCTGGTAATTGAAATCAGAAATATCCGCGCGCAGTACGGCATCGCGGCCAACAAAAAGCTGAAACTGATTTATGAATCTGCTGTTGATCTGCCGCTGAATGAAAAGGAAGTGATCCAATTGCTGGCCGGGGCGGAGATGATTGAACATCGGCTCAATTATCAGCCCGCGAAAGGCGAACCCGTTGTTTATCCAGGCTCCGGTGGAAAACTGTTTGTCCCGATTGCAGGCTTGATTGATGTCGAGGCGGAAAAGGCGCGGCTGACAAAGGAGTTGGCGAAGATTGTGGCCGATATCGAGAGGGTCGAACAAAAATTGAACAACCCGGCCTTCGCCCAAAAAGTCCCACCCGCCGTGTTGGAGGAACACCAGAAACGGCTCGCTGATTGGCAAACCAAGCGCGCGCAACTCCAAAGCGCCTTGGACGCGCTGCATTAGCAGACTGTGTGAAAACCCAAGGTTTTTTTGAATGTTCGTCGCTGTTTTCTGTCAAATAAATAATATGAGCTACTTGCGAGGTTCGGATCGGTCGGAAGTCCAGTTGCTGCCCGCGTGTCTGGATGACTACGTGGCCCCGAATTCCCCGGCCCGGTTTATTGATGCCTATGCCGAGAACCTGGACTTCCAGGCTTTGGGCTTCGTCCGCGCCCGGCCTGCGGCCACGGGGCGTCCGCCCTATCATCCGGCCGATCTGCTCAAGCTTTACCTTTACGGTTACTTGCACCGCATCCGCTCCAGCCGCCGCCTGGAAGCGGAGGCGGCGCGCAATCTGGAGTTGATCTGGCTGTTGCGCGGGCTGCGCCCGGATTTCAAGACCATTGCCGATTTTCGCAAGGACAACCGGTCGTCCTTCAAGGGGCTCTTCAAACAGTTCAACCTGCTTTGCGGTCAGATGGGACTTTTCGGGGCGGAGTTGGTGGCCATCGACGGCAGCAAATTCAAGGCGGACAACAACAGTCGCCGTTACCACAGCCAAAAGCAGCTGCGCGAACGCATCCAGAAGCTGGAACAACGGATCGAAGAGTATCTGCAAGAGCTCGATCAGGATGACGATCAGGGGCCGGCGGCGCCCGCCGCGTCCCGCTCTGAGGAGATGGCGCAAAAGGTGGCGTTGCTCAAGGAGCGCAAGGGCCGCTACGACGACCTCTTGCGCGAACTGGAGCAAAAGCAACAGCAGGCCAGGTCGTTGACGGACCCGGATGCGCGCCCCATGAAAAGCGCCCACGGGTATATGCATGGTTACAACGTGCAAGTGGCGGTGGACGCCAAGCATGATCTCATTGTGGCCCAGGAGGTGGTGCAGGAAGCCGTTGACAGCTGTCAACTGGCTCCCATGGCGCTGGCAGCCCAGGAAGCGTTGGCGGTGGAAAGGCTTCAGGCCGTGGCCGACAAGGGCTATTACGACGCTGATCAACTGGAGGCTTGTGAACGGGCTGGCATCGAACCCTTTGTGCCGCAAGCGGGCCGTGACGCCGACATCGTGCGGAAGGGACGCAAGATTTTTGGCAAGGCACGGTTTGTTTACGATGCCAAGGCGGATGTTTATCGCTGCCCGGCCGGCCAGAGCCTGTTGCGCCGCAACCCCTATACGATCAAGGGGACCCCATGGATCTATTATTACACGGAAAAAGCCTGCCAAGGTTGTGCGCTGCGTTCCCGATGCACGGCGGGCGACTACCGCATGGTGACGCGGCGGGCCAATGAAGCGGTGGCGGAGCGGGCGGCCGAGCGCGTCCGCCAACGGGCCGATCTGGTGGCCGAACGCAAGACCATCGTCGAACATGTTTTCGGGACTTTGCGTTGTTGGAACCATGATCACTTCCTGATGCGCACACTGGAAAAAGTCCGGGCGGAGTTTAGCTTGAGCGCCTTGGTTTATAATTTGAAACGGGTCCTTAACCTCATCGGACTGCCCGAACTTATGAGAGCGCTGGCCGCGACCCAGACACAGGGTTAGAGGGCCGCCGCCCGGCGGCGATCCGCCTTTGGCCATTGCCATCCCCACCCGACGGTAAAGCCAACCAAAATCCTCCATCGCAACAAACGAAGATTATTGACCTCGGATTTTTCAAAAAATGTCGGCATGACACATTGCTTTTCACACAGTCTGTTAGAGGGCTCTAAACCCGGATTTCCCGGATTCGCTTCACAAGCCGATGTTATTGACTTGCATGGGAAGAATTGGGCGGCTGAGACTGCCCGGAGGGGCCAGCGGATGAATGAAACGTGAAAGCACTCGCATGAAAACACCGCTTGCCGCAGAGGAGGTGTCTTCTCATCTGGGAGGAAAAGAGCTTGGGAATACAAAACGGCATTGGAACACGCCTTTGCCAGAGAAAAGCTGAAAACGGTCAGGAAAAAGGGCTTGCAAATGTGTGCAGAAGGGTGAAGGTCAAGAAAAAGGTCCACGCTGGTCGTGGGCCAGAAGCCGAATGGGAAATCCCTTTTTACCTTGTTCAAAGCATCATCGCAGAACAGCTTTCACGGAAATTGCTCGTGGACGCGCGCAACGAGTCAAATCATCGGTGAGCAACCTTTCGGCGCATACGGGGTTTTCATCAGTCATGAACTCGTTGCGAAGACTCATTTTGGCTAGCCTGTCGGTTTCGGCAACCCTTTGTCAAGCCGACGGGGTATTTGTTTGGAACAAGGAATCCGATATTAACGAACCGACGCAGAAATCCATCATTTTACATGACAATGGACGGGAAGATCTCGTGCTGCAAGTCAAGTATGAGGGGCCGGCGAGCGAGTTTGGATGGCTGGTGCCGGTGCCCGGCCGACCCGAAGTTCGTCAGGGATCCATGGATTGTTTCTATGAATTGAGCCGGCTGACACAGGAGCGACTTTACTACAAATACGCCCACGGCGGCAACGCGAGTGAAGCTGTCAAAGTGATTGAAGTCAAAACCGTGGGCGCTTATGAAGTTGCCATCCTCGCAGCCGGGAACGCGGCGAGCCTTACGGAATGGTTAAGCGCCAATGGCTTTGTTTTTCCGAGTGATAAGCGCGGTATCCTTGACAGCTACATCAAGAAGCAGTGGAGCTTTGTGGCGGTGAGAATTGATCCCAAACAGGTTGGGTTTGCCATGAGCGAAGGTTCCGCGCAAAAGGGCGCGGCCAAGGAGGAGAGATCTCTCTTCAGCCGGCAACAACTGGCGAATGGCGAATTGCATCCGCTGCTAATCAGTTTTCCTTCGGAGACGTGCGTTTATCCACTTGCCATTTCGGCGGCCGGCGGCAAGCCGTCCGAGATTTCGCTCTATGTTTTGTCCGCCGTCCCGTTGATGAGCCGGACCATCTTCAGACAGGAATACGCTCTTTATTGCCAAAAGCGCGACGAATGGCGCAAAAGCTTGCCGGAACAGACCCGAAAGGCGCGCCAAGAGCGAGAAAATGTTGTCAAGAACTCTCCACGCGACCCTGGCGATCCGATGCCGGATATGGAACTGGTTCTGGAGGGTGACAGCCGAATTTCTTCGTTAGTTCCGGGTTTCTATGCCGAGTTACCCTTGGGGCAAATCTTCCAAGTCAAGCCCGCTCAGATCACAGCCTGCGCCAAGGGACTGCCCCGGCTGGGTGATAAGTCCTGGTGGTTGACCAAGGAGACTGAAGTTTTTTCGCCAGCAGACATGCAGGATCTCGAGTTTGCCCCAGCCGCGGCGGTCCTGGCCGACATGCTAGGCGGTTCAGACGGCAAAGTGGCCGCCGCGAACCTGGCAGATTTGGGTGAATCGGGCAAGACCGCCTTGATATCGACTTTGGCAAGCACCAACCCGAACGAGCGAAACACGGTTGCGTCGGCCTTGGGCAGAGTGACGGACACGCGCCTGAAAGCGATGATACCTAAACTGTTGGCCGACGCGGAGCCACTGATTCGCGCCGGCGGTTGCCTCGCTGCGGGAGCCAACTGGGATGTCGATTTTTCTCCACGCCTGGTGGAATTATTACGCGATGGCGATGGAAGAGTTCGTTCCGCGGCTGCCTCGACTTTGCGAAGCCATCCCGACGAATCTCTCGTTCCAGTTTACATGCAGATAGTCGAGGAAGACGGCGCGGCCGCTGCCGAGGCCATCACTTTGATCGGAACTCCAAATTTGCGAACTTTATCTCCGACCGCACTTGTTCATCTTCTTTCGTCAACCAATGAGGCGGTGGTTCGTGATACCTATATGGCTTACGCGCATGGAGACAAACATCTTGACGTCAAGGAGCTTGAGCCCGTGCTGACCAATTCGTTTCCTCGAATCCGTTTTTTCGGCGTGTTCGACTTGAGTAGAATGCGCTCCAAGCCGGCGACGGATCGACTGGTCGCCATGTTGCAGGACTCGAACGAAGGCGTCCGCTGGAATGCCCGGTCGTGTCTGCGCCGGCTGACAGGACAATACTTTGGCGCGGATCCGGCGGCTTACGAACAGTGGTGGGAGAAGAACCGGGACACATTTACGTTCCCGTCCCGTTCCCAAAGGGGACGGCCCATGCCGCAAGAAATCGCTCCATAGGCGGCGGTGCCGGGTCCGTTGCTATCCTCCCTAAAGGCCAACGTGACGCACTAACGATCCGCCATTAGATGGATATTTGAATTTAATGTTCCTCAGTTAACACTGCGCCGCTTTATCGCGCTCAGCCAGGCCGCGGATGCCTCTGGCTCGAAATATTGCACATTGCTGGACGCGCGGACGACTTCCCGCATCTCGGCCAGCGAGGAAAGCTCGCCGCTGGCGCGGACCTGGGTGAGCAGATTGCCCAGCGCCGTGGCTTCCACCGGGCCGGTGATGACCGGTCGTTGGCAGACGTCCGCCGCAAACTGGCTCAGAAGCTCGTTGCGCGAGCCGCCGCCCACGATGTGGATCACCTCGATCTTCCCGCCGGTGAGTTCTTCGAGCGAGCGCAGCACTTCGCCATACTTGAGCGCCAGGCTCTCGTAGCAGCAACGCGCCAGTTCGCCTGCGCTTCTCGGAACGGGCTGTTTGGTCTCGCGGCAAAACTCCTGAATTGCCCCCGGCATGTCGGGTGGATTGAGAAAACGCGGGTCATCAACATCAATCACGGAACGCAGCGCGGCGGCCTTGGCGGCCAACTGCGCCAGTTGCGCGTAATCATGCGAGGCGCCGCGCGTCTCCAATGAGCGTTTGCACTGCTGCACCAGCCAGAGGCCCATGATGTTCTTCAGCAGGCGATAAGTGCCGTCCAAGCCGCCTTCGTTGGTCATGTTCAATTGCAGCGCGCGCGGGGACAGCACGGCTTTCTGAACCTCAACGCCCATGAGCGACCAAGTCCCGGAACTGATGTAAGCCCAGTTGGTTTTGCCAGTATTGGCGGTGGGCACTCCGGCCACGGCGGAGGCCGTGTCGTGCGAAGGGGGCGCGACGACTTTGACGCCGGGCAGGCACTGGCGCAACTTGCCCAAGGTCGTGCCGGGCTGAACAATCCTGGGCAAGAAATGGACGGGCAGGCCCAGCTTGCGGAGCAAGGGCAAGGACCAGTTGCGCCGCAGCGGATGGACGAACTGGGATGTCGAAGCGATGGTGAATTCGGCGCGTTTGGCCCCGCACATTGCCCAGTGGAAAAAATCCGGCATGAAGAGCAGGCAATCCGCCGCCTCGAGAATGGCCGGGGAATGCGCCTGCCAGGCGAGCAACTGGTAGAGCGAATTGATCTGCATGAACTGAAGCCCCGACTGGGCAAAAATCTCCGCGCGCGGCACTTTGCGGAACGCCTTTTCCATCAGGCCGCGGGTGCGGGCATCACGGTAATGATAGGGTTGGCCAAGGATTTCATTGTTCTTGTTCAGCAGCACAAAATCCACTCCCCAAGTGTCCGCGCCCACGGAAACAATGGCGTTGCCGAATTTCTTACCGGCCAGCGCGAGACCGTTCTGGATGTCCGCCCAGAGGCGGAGAACGTCCCAGCGCAAGGCGCCCGCCAGCGGCACCGGCCCGTTGGGGAAGCGGTGGACTTCTTCCAGCTTGATGGTTTTGCCGTTCCACAGGCCAGCCATGACCCGCCCGCTCTCCGCTCCGACATCAATGCCAAGATAGACGCGTTGTTTCATAAGCCAGTTTGGATTTGTCCTGCTTCAACCCGCCGCTGTATCCGGCGATGACCGTGGAAAGCAGCAGCAGCGCCAGGCCCAAGCCGAGGAAGCGGCGCGTTTTGCCGCTGGTGCCTTTCCATTCGCCGAAATAAATGCCCAACAGCGTGCTGAACAGAATGGCGCTGGCCATGAGCAACGCCCAGCCCACGTAGGCGCTCTTGCCCATGGCCGGCTCGCCGGTCTTGAAGCAGATGAATTGCGAACACCAGATGGCCCCGGCCAGGGCGGCAAAGAGGAAATTGCCCGCCAGCGGCGCGGACGGCCTGGCATAGTCGGCGGTTGTCTTATTCTTGACATTGAGGAACAGGCACCAGGCGAGATTGACGGCCAGGCCGCCCAGCAGCACCACCACCAGCACCGGCATGCCGCGCCAGGTGGCGGGGGTGGCCGGGTCGGTTTTCAGGGCCAGGTCCTCCAGCTTCCCGCCGCCTTGCAGGCCAAAGCTCATGGCCGAACTCATCAGGCCGGAAAACACGGCGGCCAGGATGCCTTTCTTGAAACTGTATTCCGCGACCGCCTTCTTCTTTTGCTCCTCCGGCAATTCCCGCTCCTTGGACATGCCGGCCATGCCGACGATGACGATGCCCGCCAAGGAAACCAGCACCCCAACGAAGGCTGCGATGTCGGCCCGGGTCTGGACAAGCTGCCCCAGCTCGCCTTTGAGCATCTTCGGGATCAAGGTGCCCGCCGCCGAACAAATGCCGCAGCCGAGCGCCAGGCCAAGACCGACGCCCAGGTAACGGATCATCAGCCCCCACGTCAGCCCCCCGATGCCCCAGGCGGCGCCGCAGACGAAGCAGTAGGCCAGGGCGTCGCCCGGCGCGGCCTTCAACACGGAAAATACATTTGGCGACGTGGCCAGGGCCAGCCCCCACGGCACAATGAGCAAGCCGGACACGGCATAGACAAGCCAGTAGCTTTCCCACGCCCAGTTCTTGACCTTCTTGAAAGGCAGGTAAAAGACCGCCCCCGCCAGGCCGCCCAACGTAAAAATCAAAACACCAAGCGCCGGGTTCGTTTCGTTCATGGAGTTTCCTGGCCTGGAAAGTGGCGGGGCGCCGGTCGCACCCGTTTATTGACGTTTGGAGAGCACCTTCTTTTCGTACTGCTTGACCTCGGAGAGCCAGGCGTCACCCACGGGCGCGCCGGCCTCCAGGCAGTAATAATCCCAAACCGCGCCGCAGGGCAGTGTCTTGGCTTCTTCCATCAGGGCCAGGCGCGCCGTGTAGTCGCCCTCGCGTTCCAGCTTCCGGTACTGGGCGTGCGGCTCCAGCATGGCGATGCACAGCGCCCGCAGCATGTTGCGCGCGCCGATGACCCAGGCCGCGACGCGGTTGATGCTGGCGTCGAAGTAATCCAGCCCAATGTGCGTGCGAGCCAGAAAATCGCCCCGCACCAGTTCCTGGGCAATGGCGAGCAGGTCGTCGTTGAGGATGACGACATGGTCGCTGTCCCATCGCACGCCACGACTGACATGGAGGAGGATTTCCGGCACGAACAGCAGCACGGAGGAGATTTTGTCCGCCAGGCTTTCCGTGGGGTGATAATGCCCGGCGTCCAGGCAGAGGAGCTTTTGGTTCCGAACGGCGTAGCCGAGGTAAAACTCGTGCATGCCAACCGTGTAACTCTCGGCCCCCAAGCCAAAGAGCTTGCCCTCGACGGCGTCGAGATTGTGCCTGGGATTGAGCTTTTTGCGGAACACTTCGTCGAGCGATTCCCGCAATCGCTCGCGCGGCCCCCGCCGGTCGGCGGGCGTGTCTTTCATGCCGTCGGGGATCCAAATGTTGGTGACGGCGGCGCTGCCCAGGGCCTGTCCCATGGCCGCCCCGATTTCACGGCTGACTTGGCAATGCTCAATCCAAAAGCGGCGCACGGCCGGGTCGGCGCTGGAAAGGGTGAAACCGCCGGCCGCCTGGGGATGGGAAAAACAAGTGGGGTTGAAATCCAGCCCGATGCCGATGGATTTGGCCCAGTCGATCCAGTTTTTGAAATGGCGCGGCTCGATCTGGTTGCGGCCGGGGCGTTGGCCCCTGGGAAACTCGGCGTAAAAGGCGTGCAGATTGAAACGGTGCCGGCCGGGAATCAATGACAGGGCCTTCTCCGCGTCGGCGCGGAGTTCGTCCGGCGTGCGGGCTTTGCCGGGGTAGTTGCCGGTCACGGCCAGGCCGCCGCCCAACTCGCTGCCAATGTTCTCGAAGCCGCCCACGTCATCGCCCTGCCAGCAATGAAGCGAAACCGGGACCTTGGCCAGCGCCCGCCGCACTTTGTCGGCGTCCACCCCGAGAGCCGCGTAGCGCTGGCGGGCCAGTTGATACGTTGCCGCAATGTCTTTTGCCGTGCTCATATTCTGTGTCGCGCTGACCGTTAGCACGAAAGCACGACGCCTTTCAACAAGGAATTTTCGCCGCCAACGGCCGTTTCCAGGCGAAATTGTACTGGACGGATAAGGCGGATGGTGTACTGGTGTGTTGTGGCGTGGGATGAGCGGGTTGGCGCGTCAGAAACCGAACGAGTATGAGTGAAAAAGCGACATTGCAATTGGACGGGAAAGCTTATGATTTGCCCGTCGTCATCGGGACGGAGCGTGAAAAGGCGTTGGATATTACGTCGTTGCGCGACCTGACCGGCTGCATCACGCTGGACGAGGGCTACGCCAACACCGGCGCCTGCCGCAGCGCCATAACGTTTATTGACGGAGAAGAAGGCATCCTGCGCTACCGCGGCATCCCGATCGAGGAACTGGCGGTCAAATCCAAGTTCATCGAAACCGCCTACCTCGTCATCTACGGAAAACTGCCCTCGCGACCGCAATTACAGAGATTTTCCCAACTCCTCACGCAGAACCAAAATCTGCACGAGGACATGAAGCATCATTTTGAAGGCTTCCCGCGCGCCGCCCACCCCATGGCCATTTTGTCGGCCATGATCAACGCCAGCAGTTGCTTTTATCCCAGCTTGATGGGACAGCCGGACCGGGCGGAATTTGACGAGCAGGCGGCGCGGCTCATATCGCAAGTGCGGACCATTGCCGCCTTTTCCTACCGGAAATCCCGCGGCCTGCCCTTCATCTACGCCAAGCCGGAATACGATTACACGTCCAACTTCCTGCACATGCTCTTTTCCAATCCCTATGCCGATTACCATTTGCAGCCGGAAGTGGTGAAGGCGCTGGACCTGATCTTCCTTCTCCATGCCGATCACGAACAGAACTGCTCCACTTCCACCGTGCGCATGGTGGCGTCCAGCGAGGCCAATATGTTCGCCAGCGCGGCCGCGGGCGTTTGCGCGCTGTGGGGTCCGCTGCACGGCGGCGCCAACCAGGCCGTGATCTCCATGCTCCAGGAAATCCACGATTCCGGCGACGACGGCCGCCGCTTCATCGAGGCGGCCAAGGACAAGCACAGCGGGAAACGCCTGATGGGTTTTGGCCACCGCGTCTATAAGCATTACGACCCGCGCGCCAAAATCATCAAGGAAGTCTGCGACAACCTGCTCCACGCCCTCCACCGGGAGGACCCGCTGCTGGACATCGCCAAGAAACTGGAACAAGCCGCCTTGCACGACTCCTATTTCGTCGAACGCAAGCTCTATCCCAATGTGGACTTTTACAGCGGAATCATCATGCGGGCCGTTGGCATCCCGACGGAAATGTTCACGGTCATGTTTGCCATCGGGCGCATGCCGGGGTGGATTGCGAACTTCAAGGAAGTGCTGGAAGAACCGCGCAAGCGCATCAGCCGGCCGCGGCAGATTTATACCGGCCCGACCAACAACCACTACATTCCCATCGACGAGCGGCACTGACGGTTCCGCAAGTCGGCGCTTGAGGGCACCGGCTGGCGCCATTGGCAAACCTTGACATATCCAGCCAATGGTTTAATCTTACCCCAATGAAAGCGGTGACCATCAACATCTCGTTGAATCCGGAACTGGCCGAATTTGCGCGATCTGATTCGGAGGCGCGGGCGTTTGATTCCATGAGCGAATACATGCGGGACCTGATCCGCAAACGGCGCCAGGAGCTGATCGAGGCGGATGTGGCCTATCTGGATAAAGCCATCCAAGGCGCGCCCCTGGGTGATCCGTCGGACGAGGAAATGGCCGAAATCATCAAGGCGCAGCTTCGCATCAGGGCAAGGAAAGCTCGTGCGCGTCGTGTTTGATGCCAACGTGGTTTTCGCCGGCGCCGGCTGGCGTGGGGAAGCGCACCATTGCTTGGTGGCAATGGCTCGTCGGCTTATCACAGTCTATGCTACACAAGAAATCCTGGATGAGGTGCGCGAATTGGTCTTGGAAGTCAGTTTCAAAACCAGGGTTTCGCCGCAGAACCTGCTAAACTGGTATTGTGACCAAGTCGAGTTGGTTGACCCCGCGCCGCTCGGCAAGCAGCGGAGCCGCGATGTGAAGGAGGACGCATATCTAGCCTGTGCCTTGGGAGCCGGAGCAAAAATCATCGTCACGCGGGATGCCGACCTGCTGGCGCTCGGAAAGCCCTTTGGAATTCAGATCATTACGCCGCGCGAATTGCTCCATCGACTATCGAGGCCGCTTTGAATGATCGGCGAGGCAAGGGCAAATCCGCTTGCCATTGGGCCGGACTTTGCGAGAATTAATCTTACTTGGTTCGCAGCCGATGAGCAGTGTAGGTCGAGCCATCCAGCCAGTTTAGCTCAGTGGCAGAGCAATGGTTTTGTAAACCATCGGTCGTCGGTTCGAGTCCGACAACTGGCTCCAGCCTTCGCGCTTCGCGCTACGGCTGGCGGCGCCCGAAAACGACTGAATCCTGGCAGAGGTTCGACGACTATTTCACGTTCGGAACTTAAGGAATCCACCCGCACGCCTGGCCCAAGCGCACCAGGCCATAACCCATCGCGCCCGTAGCCGGGATGGTGAAAATCCAGGCCCAAACCATCTGCTCCACCACCATCCATCTGATGGCATTGAAGCGCCGGGCACAACCGACACCCATGATGGCGGCGGAAATGTTGTGCGTGGTCGAAACCGGAATCCCCAGGAGCGACGCCAGCCCGATGACGGTCGCCGAGCTGGTCTCGGCCGCAAAGCCATTGATGGGATGGAGCTTGACCACCCGGTGTCCGAGCGTCTTGATGATGCGCCAGCCGCCCACGGCGGTGCCGGACGCCATGACCAAGGCGCACAGCACTTTGATCCACGTTGCGATGTCCAGCTCCTTCCCCGGCGGCGGCAGCGGGGCGCGGAGAAACTCAAGCCATCCCGGCAGATGATCCAGGGTCCCGGCCTTGGTGGCCGTGAGCAGCGCCAGGGCGATGATGCCCATGGTTTTTTGGGCGTCGTTGGTGCCGTGCATCACCCCCATGCCGCCCGCGCTGAACATTTGGGCAATGCCAAAAAACTTGTTGACTTTGACGGGGCGCTGATGCCGCAACGTCAGGTAGAGCAGGCCCATCAATACATATCCGCACACAAAACCGAGCAGGGGAGAAATGAACATCGGCACAATGACCTTCCACAACAAGCCTTTGCTCAAGAACCAATGCACCTGGCTCGGCTGCGACCAGATGATGACATTCCAGCGGTTGTCGGCCGCCGCCAGCGCCGCCCCGCACAGCCCCCCGATCAAGGCGTGGCTGGAACTGGACGGCATCCCGTACCACCAGGTGATCAGGTCCCATCCAATGGCTCCCAGCAAGGCGCACACGATGATTTTCGAGGTGATCGCCACCGCCCCGGAATCGACCAGGCCGCCGGTGATGGTTTTGGCGACCGCCGTGCCCAAAAGGGCGCCGGCCAGATTGGTGCAGGCCGCCAGCACCACCGCCTGGCGCGGGCTGAGCACCTTGGTGGACACGACGGTGGCGATGGAATTGGCCGTGTCGTGAAAACCGTTGATGAACTCAAACGTCAGCGCGATCACGATGACGGTAAGGATGATCGTCATGGCAGGTCAGGAGTTCTTGAGCGCGATGTTGCTGACCACGTTGCCCACGTCCCGGCAGCGGTCGATCATTTTCTCCAGCAATTCGTAAAGGTCCTTTCGCACGACAACCGTGATCGGGTCGTGCTTGCCGGAGCCCAGGTCCCGGAGCGACTCCGTCATGGCCTTGTCCGCCTCGCCCTCAAGATATTGCATCTTGTCATTGAGGGTGCGGATGTCCTCCAGGTTCATCCCTCGGCGAAGGCTTTTGACCAACTCAACGAGCAGGGCCGTCGCCTGGGCCAGGAGATTGACCTGCCGGCTGAAATCGGCGCCTTGAACGCGTTGCGGTGTGAGCAGCAGCCGGGCGCTGAACTTTTCCGCGGCTTTGGGAATCCGGTAAAGGGCGTTGGCCAGGCTCTCGATGTCCTCGCGTTCCAAGGCGGTCACGAAGGTGGTGCAGACCGCCTCATTGATTTGCCGGCGCAATCCCCCCTCAATGCGCCGCGCTTCGACAAATTCGCGCGAGATCTCCGTGTGATTCGGGTGGGCGATCAGTTTGACCAGCGCTTCCACACTCGTTCGCGCCTCCTCTGCGCTGGCTTCAAGGAGGCCAAAGAACTTGTCTTCCTGACCGAGTAGTTTTTGCAGCGAAAGCATGCAGCCAGTTTTCTAATGGCTGGCCGGGGGGTCGTAAACAGGTTTATTGTTACGTTCGTGTGACAGCTTCGACCCCCTTTGAAACCGTTTTGTCGTTTTGTTTTGCCGGAGTCATGGGTATGTTCTGAAGAAGGACCAGTAAAATGATGTATGACGGAGCAATATCCATATAGTCCAAAGACGAACCGGTCGTCGTGCCGGCTTCAGCGGCCCGGCAGGCCCAAGGCGGCATTCCGGGACATTCATGCTTTGTCGCTTGGCCGGCGGGCGTTCTGCGTCGTCCTTCAGTGCTTCCTTGTTATCGTGCTGCTCAGGCCAATGCTTGGTGAGCCGGGCCGCGCTCAACAGGGACCGGGGGCGGAAACCGGAACGGCAGGTCGCCGCACCAACCGTTTGGGGCAGGTGTTTGTGCCGGTGCCGGGCGCCTCTGTCCTTTTTTGTGTTTGGGACACGCGCGTGCAGGACTACGCCGCCTTCGCCTCAAATACCCATCGGCCCTGGCCCAAGCCGCCGTTCCCACAAGAGCCAACGCACCCGGCGGTGAATGTCTCGTGGGAAGATGCGCAGGCCTATTGCGCCTGGCTGACGCAACAGGAGCGCAAGGGCGGCCTGTTGCAGCCGAACCAGAGCTACCGATTGCCGACGGATGCGGAATGGAGCCTGGCGGTGGGGTTGACCAACGAACCGCCCGGCACGCCCGCGGAGAAGAACCACAAAATCACCGGCGTCTATCCGTGGGGCAGGGGATGGCCGCCGCCCAAAGGCTCCGGCAACTTCGCCGACGCCACGTTGAGCGCGAAAAAGAAGGACGCCTATCGCGTGATTGACGGGTACGATGACGGTTACGCGGACACGTCGCCGGTGGGCGCGTTTGCGCCGAACCGGTACGGCCTCTTCGACATGGGCGGCAATGTCTGGCAGTGGTGCGATGATTGGTATGACGCCAACCGGCGCGACCGGGTTTTGCGGGGCGGGTCCTGCGTTTGCATCCCGAGGATGCTGTTGCTGTCCTGGCGCAACGCATTTGGGCCGACCAACATTTACGCCTACATTGGCTTTCGTTGCGTGCTGGCGGAAACGCCCGGCAAACTCTAATGCCCGACGGAGCGCCCATTGCTCATTTGTACGTGCATGTTCCGTTTTGCGCGAAGAAATGCGCTTACTGCGCCTTCTTTTCGGAGGCGGGCAGCGGCGCGACAGTCAACCGTTACGTCGCGGCCTTGATTCGTGAGATGGAGCTGGTGGCGGAGGATTTGCGGCCGGACACGGTTTTTTTCGGCGGTGGAACGCCATCGCTTTTGAATCTGCGGCAATGGGAACACATCTTCAAAGCCATGGAACGGCTCAAATTGCTCGGCGCCGGTGAGTGGACGGTGGAATGCAACCCGGCCACCGTGTCCGCCGACAAGGCCAGGCTTTGGCGGGACTGGGGAGTCAACCGCGTTTCCATGGGAGCGCAGTCCTTTGAGGCGGCGTTGCTGGAACGCCTGGGGCGCGTCCACAGCCGGGTCATGATCTATAAATCGTTTGATATCCTGCGCTCGGCCGGTTTCGACAATCTGAATCTCGATTTGATGTTCGCCATCCCGGGCCAGACGATGGAGATGTGGCGCAACACGCTGGCCGAGGCCGTTGCCCTGGGAAGCGAGCATCTGTCCTGTTACGAGGTCATTTACGAGGAAGACACTCCGTTGTTTGAACAGTTGCAAGCCGGCAAAGCGGCCACGGACGAAGCCCTGGCCTGCGCCATGTATGACGAGCTTCTTTTGACGGCGGCGCAGGCGGGGTTCCATCAGTATGAAGTGGCGAACTTCGCCCGGCATTTTTCCGCCGTTCCGCAGGAACCGCCCGACCACGCCTGCCGCCATAACATCAATTGCTGGCGCGGCGGCTCCTATTACGGCCTGGGACCGAGCGCGGCCGGTTATGTCCGGGGCGCGCGCACCAAAAATGTGTCAAACACAGAATTGTACTGCGCGCGCCTGGAGGGCGGCACGCGGGCCATCGAATCCAGCGAGGAATTGGCGCCGCTGGCGCGGGCGGGGGAGATCGCCGCCTTCGGCCTGCGCATGACGGCGGGCTGGCCGTTGCGCCAATTCCAGGAACGAACCGGCTTTGAACTCGAGCGGGAATGGAAGAGCGAAATCAACCACCTGTTGGACTTGGGCTACGGCGCGCTGGATGGGCGGCGCTTTCGGCTGACCCCGCAGGGATTGCGCTATGCCGACTGGGTGGCGCGCGAATTCCTGCGAAGTTAAGCTGTTTTAAATAGGTGGAACAGGGCAGGGGACATCACATATTGAGGGCCTTCATCGCCTTCTTCGCGTCGGAAACGCGCAGGATGAGCAGGCCCTTTTTGGCGTCCGGGGGCGTGGCGCAATAGGCGTATTCAATATTGATTTTGGCCTTGGCCAACTTGTGGGCCACGTTGGCCAGCGATCCCGGTTTGTTATCGCCCGTAATCATCAAGACATCGTCTTCCACCACCAGGGTGTCGTGCGACTCGAAGATAAAGAGCGCCTTGACCGGATCGCTCACCACCATTCGCACCACGCTGTGGTCCACCGTGTCGCTGGTGCAGATGGCATAGATGTTGATTTTTGCCGCGCTCAGCGCATCGCAGACCCGCGCCAGCGTGCCCGGTTTGTTTTCCAAAAAGAGGGCCAATTGTTTCGTAATTTGCATAATTTCAAAGACCTTTCGTTGCGGCAACAACTGCGTCAACAGAGACTAACACCGCTCCAGCCGTTTTGCCAACCTCGATCTCTATGCGCCCTCATGACGGGGCCCATAAATGCCAAACAGTATGTGTGCGTTTAAAACCCGCAACATCCACTGCTGTCCAAAACAGGCGATTTGGGACGGTTTATTTACGCTTTTACTGGGGATTCTGCGAGGGAAGGGTCGTTTTCAAAAACAGGTTGGCCATCCCGGCGCACGGATGCTTGAGGTGGACCCCTAAAACTGGACCACGGGTTAAGTTCGACTTTTGTCGGTCTGCTGTAGATAAGAATGAGCAGACTTATGAAAGCAAAACGCAAACGGCACAGTGCGGCCTTCAAGGCCAAAGTGG
>Ga0326727_10006659_pt1 | contig 31405 bp, 17 predicted proteins | sample MB2enrmetagenome_FD_207643 | JGI IMG/M metagenome (GOLD analysis project Ga0326727, IMG submission 207643) | Lab enriched peat soil microbial communities from McLean, Ithaca, NY, United States - MB29MY | ecosystem: Environmental > Terrestrial > Soil > Wetlands > Peat | place: USA: New York...
CAGCTACGTGTCGCCGAAACAGGAGGTGGTCGCTTGAAACGCCAAGTCCCAGGCCTTGCCGAAACGGCCCGCGATTCTCGTCCGGAGATTCCCGACGGGGTCTTTCTGGTCCGCGTTGATGGTGCCCAGTTCCGCTGGCATGCCCACAAACCCTTCTATGTCCTCCGACTCTCCATCCTCGAGCCCCGCACACTAGTCGGGCAGTCCATCGTCGGTCGTCTCTACTGCACCCAGAAGGCGATGTGGAAGCTGGGCTGGTTCCTGCGGGACTTTCTCTATGACCCAGAACTGCTGGCCCACGAGCAGGTCGACGAGAACGCTTTGCCCGGACTCCGCGGCATCGTCAAAATCAGCCACACCGTGATCAACGGCATTTCGCTCATCAACCTCGATGGCTTCGCCCCTGCCAGCCAGTGGGAAGAACTGTCCACGGCCCCGGTGTCGACTGCTTCTCGGGCCGACACCGCGGAGGCAACCCGATGACCTACTCCTACACCCAGATCAGCCAATACCTTAGCTGCCCGCGCCGTTACCGGCACCGCTACCTCGATGGCTGGCAAGAGAAAGACACTCGTGCCGCCATGCTCTTTGGTCGAGCCTTCGAACAGGCCGTCGCCGCTCTATTTCGCCTTGAAGACCCGGCGGCCGTGTTGTTCGAGCAGTGGGGCCTGTGCAAGGACATGGGCTTGACCTACTCGGGCAACGACACCTGGGATCGCATGCTGCAACAAGGCGTCCAGTTGCTGGAGCGCTTTGCTCAGGATGGCCGCGTTCGCATTTGTCGCCCTCGTTCCACCCAGCAGATTCAGTTCAATCGAACCTTGGCTTCCGGCAACAATTTCGTCGCCTACATCGACGCCATTGGCGAGCTGGACGGCACACCCTGCGTGCTGGAATGGAAGACCACCTCGGCACGATATCCGGAAGAACCGGCCGGCATTTCCGCTCTCGATCCGCAACTCGTCTGCTATTCGTGGATGACCGGAATTGACGAAGTCGCCCAGGTCGTCTTCGTCCGCAAGCGACTGGTCGAGATTCAGTACCTCCGGGCCACCATTTCTGAGGAACAACGACAGGAGTTCGCAACCCTGGTCGATGACACCGTCCGACGGATCGAGTCGGGGCTGTTCCTGCCGCATAGTGGCATCCGCTTTCCCCAAAACCCGTGCACGACGTGCCCCTTCGTCGGGCTCTGCCTTGACAAGCCCGATCTGGTCGAAGCCGGACTGGTGCGCAAGCCAGGAGTCGATCTTGGTCTGTTTGACGAACTTGTTTACTAAGTATCCGCCAATGCCGCCCCGGCTCAATCGCAAGCGCACACTGTTTGTCCTCACCAAGATCGACGAGATCCTGGCATGGGAACGGCAGAAAGAGGCAGAGCGCGACACCCGTTTCGTCGATCTGGGCAGGTATCTGTGCGAGGTGCGGGCGGGACAGTACTGGAGGCTGGAGAACCTGAAGTCGTTCGACGAGTTTCTGACGAGGCGGTTCCCGGAATCGCGAAGGAAGGCGTACTACCTGATGTCGATTCACGAGCATCTGCCGCCGCAAGCGCGGAAGGATCTGAAGGCGGTGGGATGGGCGAAGGGGTTGGAACTAGCGAAGGTGGCACGCCGGGATGGGCAGCACTTCGATTGTGCAACCTGGTTGCACAAAGCCCGCGTCCTGCCGAAGGAAGACTTCCAGCGGGAGGTGGAGAAGGAATTGACGGGAAGGGAAGAGGAGCCGTCGGAGCTGATCTACTTCAAGGTCTACAAGAGCCAGATTCCGGTGATCGAGCAGGCGATCGAAACGGCAGCCCTAATGCTGGGCACGGACAAATCGCGCGGTTACTGTCTGGAGATGATCTGCGCCGACTTCCTGGCTGGTGCGCACCTAGACAGTGGTAATCCGGAGATCCTGCTCCACTCGATCTCGCGCTACTACAAGTTCTTGCCTGGCGAACAGCAGCAGGTTTTCCTCGAAAGCTTGCGTGAGAAGGCGTCCTGAGATGATCCCCCAAACCGTTCCCTCGCGGCTGGACCCCTTATCGTACGAAAGTCTGCGCCAGCAGATCCTGCGTCGAGACAGCTGGCGGTGTCAATCCTGTGGCACGATGTCGAATCTTGAGGTTGATCACAGGGAATTCCGCAGTCATTCGGGAGCAGATTCAGAAGAGAACTTGATCACGCTGTGCACGGCATGCCACGCCAGAGTGCATCGTCGCTAAGGTCAAATTACTGCTGGATCGAGAGTTCACGCGCACTGAGCCCTGCCGCTTGTTTCCTGGCTCGGTCAGCATCCCCATATCGTCCGTCCAGGTCATATAACTTTGCGAGTTTCAGCCAGTCCTCTTGTCGATCCGGGGCCAGGCGCACGGCTTCTTCTTCATAGGAGATAGCTCTCTTGATGTCACGAAGGGCTTCGTATGCGGCTGCCTGACCATGCGACAGGTTGGCGTAATACGACTTGTGGGCCTCAACCCCGTCTCCATTCTCGTTTTGGAAACTGGCCTGGGAGCGATGGAAGGCATCCAAAGCTTCTTGCGGTTGGCTTGTATCAAGATAGTCAAAGCCAAGTGATAGCAGAGCAAGGGAAGCGGTGTCGGGAGCCACCTCGGTGGCGTGCTTCCAAGCAGTGATCGCTTCCCGCAACCGGTGTTCTCGCTCGTAAAGTTTTGCCAACCGCGTCCAACTTACGGAGTTCGGTAGAAGACTGGCGGACACCATATATTCCTGTTCCGCACCGTGCAGGTCCGCCAGATCTTCGAGGAGGTCGGCGTGCGTAAGACGAAGGAAAGCACTGTCGGGGAAGATAGCCAGAGCCTTCGACGCTGCCGTAAGCGCCTCAGGTTCCCGTCCCAGCGCCTTTAGAACTACTGCAGCGTTCGCCCATTGATTAAATGCTTTGCTGTCATTGGTGACCGGGGCGACAGCGGGAATTGGGGCCGTGTCACAATTGATCTGCAAGCTAGCGATTAGACCTTCGTTTGCGGGGGTGTGCCGGACAAACACCGCGGAAGTCTCGTCCAGATACACAGGTCGCCAGTTGTTGCTGCCACAGAACTGCCGCAAAAGCGGAAATTCTTCCACACCCCAGTATCGTGCCAACGGAACAATGATGGCATTCATGCCATATTCCTCCGCTTCTCGTCCCCAATCCGGTGAGTCCGGCGACAAACCCGTCAATTCCATACTGTGCTGAATTAATTCCGCGCCGAAGGGTTCCCCTCGTCCATCCACGTAATCCTGGTAGTTCGGGCCAAGCCGCCACGTGATATACCCGCCTTCGTCGTAGGTGTTGAAAATGCGTCCGGGTATTCTTGCGCGCTCAATAAATGCGGCACCACCTTCTGGAAACCACCAGCCTAGTCCCGTACCGAAAGAGGCTAGGCTGGCCCTTCCCATATAGGCTCGATTTGTGACCAGGTCGCCCGACCAGACGCATACGAGAAGCACGATGAAGCAGCAAGCCCCGGCGGTGAGAATGGAGCGAAGCCTCGCGTCCTCGATCTTGCGTTGCAGACTGCCAAGCGCAGACGTGAGAACTGATCCAGCAACGATAACCACAGCGATGCTGAAGAGAACCTGAAGGCGTTGGGAACGAACGCCCAGGAAGGCCGCGCCGCATAACCAGATCGCAGCTCCGAGTTGCCGCCGGATTAGAGCAATCGGTACCGCGATCGCGACAACAAGCAGGAGCACGACGAACGCATCCGGGCTGCGCAGTGATAGTCCGAAGACGAAGGTTGTCCAGTTCAGTTTGGTTGGCGCCCACTCGAGTATCTGCTGGGAGCGAGCCGTCATCGGCGCCATGAGCCGCAGCGAAGTTGCGAACACTCTCCATCCCCAGGGATTGACCAACATGGCACCAAAGGTGGCGAGGAACCATGGCCACGCGTGCCGAAGGTGATCGATAGCTACGCGGCGATGGTCTGACTGGCGATGGCTTGGCCAGACCATCTCCAGACACTCCAATAGAACATATCCGGCGATGAGACCAAAGCCTGCCGTGAGTCCCAGATGGAGATTGACCCATGCCACCATCATCAACGGCAACAGCCAGAGGCGGGCACGTCCGGTTTCATATTGCTCCCAAAGCAACGTCAGAAAAGTGGCGAACAGCACCACGGTGAAGATCTCGGCACGTGGCGTGGTGCGAAGAGCGATGCGGGGAATCGCCAGAATTGCCAGTGCGGCCGTAATCCAGGAACCTCGCCGGAGCAGTAGGGCGACCGTGCTCACGCAGGCTGCCGCGCCCAGGATTGACAACAAAGCGTAGCCTCCGGCGAGATACACCAGATAGAAGAGAAGGCCGCTGGCGACCGGATATCTCCACGGCTTTCCTTGCGCCGTGTAAGAGAGAACGTCGGTCGAGGGAATCTGATGGTGGTGGGTAATCCAACGCCCGGTGGCCATTTGCCAGCCAAGGTCCCAATCTGTCACAGTTCTGAGTCCTGCCAAGAGGGCATACGTCAGAGCGACAAGAGCTAGGATACGAAACCAAGTCCTGGCAACCGTAAGTGCAGCAGGCGACTCTGCATCTGCCGGTCCGTTAGTTGATTTCGGTTGAGAGTTCATGTTCGCAATTTTGCGCCAACCGGCATCTTCACTTGTTCACTGTGGAATTCGGATTCTCGGACTCTTGCAACTGGAGCATTTGTTGGCGCACTTCGCCAGCCTGTTTCATCTGTCCGGTTGCCTCGTAAAGTCGAGCAAGCCTGTCCCAGCGCCTCTGAACGCGTGGCGTCTTCTGAATTGCTTCCTGCTGGAAGGCGATTGCTTCACTCCAGTGCTCGAGAAGCCGGTGTGCCTCCGAGCGGCCTTCCGCGAGCTCAGCGTAGATCTCAGGGGCCAGCGATTCAGCGCCATCGCGATAGGGGCTGCTTTTCTCGGCTTTGTCAAAGGCCACCAGCGCGTCCTCCGGATGGTTTAGAGCGATCTGAAGCTTTCCCATGGTCATGTAGATATTGAAAGGCTGAAGGGACAACCCTGCCGCGTGCTTAAGGGCCTCGAGGGCAGCTGCGTTGCGGCCCTGGTTCCCGTAAACAGAAGCCAGAGAGTACCAGACTCCGCCGTTTTCATTGATCGCGAGTGATGCCCGGAACTCCTGCTCGGCTTCTGCGTGTTGCTGCCGCCGCTCAAACAGCAGCCCCTTCAGCAGATGAACATTCGGATCGTCGCGATAGAACGCCTCCGCGTGGCCTAGAGACTCCTCCGCGTCGCGATCCCGATGCAGTATGAAGAATAGCTCTCCGGAATTCAGGTAGAAGTCGTGAAGCGCTGGACGCGAAGCAGAAACCGGAGGAGTGAGCGCCTGTGTAGAGCAGTCAATCTGCAGGCGATTGATCCATGAAGAATTGTCTGGCGTGTTGCGCAAAAACACCAGAGAGACATCATCTATGTAAATGGGCCGCCAGACCTTACTCTGGCAAAATTTGTACGAATCCAAGTTTCGCAAGCCCCGCAGCCCGGCGGTCGAAACCAGCAGGACATTCAGGTTCCAGCGCTCGGCCTCTCTCTGCCATGCCTGGGAATCGGGGTCTTCGCTGTAGAGGTTGAACTGCTCAATCGCCAGATCGGGATTGTTACCGCGTCCATCGATGAAGTCGGGGTACTTCGGGCCCAGGCTCCACGCTGCATAGCCACCCAGTTCGTAGTCTCCGAAAATATTTCCCGGAAGCTGTTGACGACGGATAAAATCCGCCGCGCGGGCAGGGAACCATGACGCCTCTCCAGCCCCAAACCTCAAATCCGGATTAAACACGACGTAGGTACGGTTAGAGACAAAATCGGCAATCTGCAATAGCGCCACCGCGCAAAAGACAACCGTCAACAGGATGGCAGCAGAGGTCGGAACTCGAAGCAAGGGCGGGGAGGTGTTCTTTGCAGGGGCAGTGGATTGGTTGGCGAAGAGCACGTCCAGCAATCCCGCACCGAAAGTCACGACGCAAATTGCGAACAGCGCCGAATACCGTGCATGACTCAATGCGGCATAGAGTGCGACGAGCACAACCACCCCGGAACCGGCTTGCCGCTTCCAGAAAAAGAGTCCGGCCAGAATCACCGCCAGCAGAAGCAGCCAGGTAAAGCCAAACTGAGCGTGGCGCACATCAATGAGCTGATACAACATATGGGTTGACATGGGCACACCCATAAACTCAGCGATAGCGGCATTGCCATTGATCTTTCCCTGGGCTGAGTTGCCCGCACCCGCCATTTTGAGCGAAGCGGCATAGATTCTTGCCCCCCATGGATTGACTAGAGTGGCCGCGGCGCAAGCCGTGAGCCATGGCCATGCCCGTCGTAAGCGCGAAAGCACGGCGTGACGCCGCTCCGCAAACGGCAAGTCGGAAAGCTCAATCAGGAGGTAAGCGCCAATCGCCCCGAGTCCCGCGATGAAACCCGGATGGAGATTAACCCAGAACAGCATGATCACAGGCAGCAGCCAAAGCCGGGAACGCATTCCGCGCTGGTAAGCCCACAGTTCTCCAAGAAAGAGGGCAAAAAAGACTGTGCTGAAAAGGTCCGCACGCGCGGCAGTTCTGGCGGCAATCGACCCAACGGCAAGCATCGCCAGAACTGCGCTGCGCATGTCTCCTCGGCGAACGAGGTAAGCTACCACCGCCAGACATGCCAGTGCGCAAAACCAACTCAAACCAGCGTAGCCAAATGCGTTGTATGTCAGGTAGAACAAAACACCCGCGAATGGTGGATACATCCATGACGTGCCCGCGGAAGGAAACGACAGCACGTCAGTGCGTGGAACTTGCTGATGTTCTACTACCCAGCGGCCCGTCGCCAGATGCCATCCCATGTCGTTATCGCCTACCGTATGCAGGCCAGCACACAGAGCGCTAAGCAGCACTAGAAAAATCAATACCAATCTGGCAACGCGATAGCATCTTTCAGAGGAAAGTAGCATGGAAAATTGCGGTCTCTAAAATTAACCCTCCATGTTAACTATAAACGGAGAGCCCATTCGCGGGCTTGCGTGATGAAACCGCCTGCTGGAACAAAAGAAGTGACCTGACCATCGCGGTTGGTGGACCTATCTTCATGTGATCGCCATCACATTCCCGAGTGACGCAGAATGCTGCCTGTTTGGTGCTCCGCCTTTAAGGTAATTAAGCAAAGGCAAAGGACGACGAGTCCTGTCAGGGGCGGAAAACGTTCCATTGAGTCCAGACCTCGGGCAAGAACCGAGCGTTAGGCCCAACACTGACCATGGGGGAATCAAGGATGGAAAACGAAACCAACGCGCAGCCAACCGTGGCATCGGCTTGGCAAGTAACGCAGGTCTATGCGATGGCGGTAATCAGCCTCGTGGTTGGGCTGGCCATTGGATACTTGTTTCGTGGGTCGCAATCGCCTGCGCCGACTGCGCAACCGGTCGCCGCATCCCAGTCACCTCAGGTCGCAGGTGGTATGGGTGGCCAGAGGCCCAGCCTTGAACAGATGAAACAGATGGCCGACGCCAAGGTGGCGCCCTTGCTCGAAGAACTGAAGGGCGACCCAAACAACACCGTTCTGCTTGTCAAGGTTGGAGACCTGTATCAAGCTACGCACCAGTTCAAGGAAGCGGCGGGCTATTATGACAAGGCATTGCACGTTGACCCGAAGAACGTCCCTATTCGCACCCAGATGGCTTCGTGCCTCTACTACGACGGCGATGTAGACGGGGCAGTCAGTCAACTGCAGCAGGCGTTGCAATACGATTCCAAGGACGCCAACTCCCTGTTCAACCTCGGTATGATCAAGTTGCAGGGAAAACACGACAGCAAGGGAGCGCTCGCGGCTTGGCAGTTGCTGTTGAAGGCGAATCCGCAATTGAGTGCTGAGCGCAAAGCCATGGTGCAGAAACTGATAGCTGACATCCAGATGCAGAACAAGAGCTAGCGCCATAAAGGCGGCAGCCGCTCATGTTGGCTTCCATCGACAAACGAAACAAGATCTGAAGGAGCAATGATAATGACGGATACAAATCGAACTTCTGTCGAGCAATGGACAAGCGTGCAGGCTTATGTACTGGCAGTCATCTGCCTGTTGGTGGGAATCGCCGGCGGCTGGTTCATACGCGGGTCCCAGAGTCCAGCGACTGCGGGGGCTGAGACCGTAGGCGCATCGGCGCCGGCTCCTGCAATGGGGAATCCGGCCATGCAAGCGCCAACTCCGGCTCAGATGCAGAAAATGGCCGACACGCAAGCCGCACCATTGGTCGAGAAGCTGATGGCGGACCCAACCAACGCAGGACTTCTGGCAAGCATCGGGAACATCTATTACGACACCCAGCAGTACCCCACAGCTATCGATTACTACCAGCGGACGCTGAAGGTACAGCCAGCCAATGCGGGCGTTCGTACCGACATGGCGACCGCGTATTGGTATAGCGGCGACGCCGATACCGCCATCGCGGAATTCCAGAAATCGCTCTCGTACGAGCCAAATAAGGCCAACACCCTGTTCAACCTCGGCATTGTCGAGTGGCAGGGCAAGATGGATATCGACAAGGCCGTGGCCGCGTGGCAGAAGTTGCTCGACACGAATCCGAACTATGAAGCCAAAGACAAGGTTCTGGAGTTGATGGCACAGGCCAAGAAGCACTCGGGCGTCAAGCCGGGGACTCCGGCGAAGGCCTTACCCCAGTAGTGGAACGCATAGCGTGGGGTCCGATTAGAACTGCGTTCAGGAACATCACGAGCCGATAGCATCGGCGGATAGGTGGCATGGAGTTTAGGGCGGCTCGCGGGAAAGGTTGCGCCCACCAGAGTTCTGATGGAACGAAGGCTTCGCCCGATGAATTCGACGAACCCAGCCAGCAAAGTGGAAAACACATCGCGTGCATGGAACTTCGCTCTGGACCGCCAGACCCTGGCACTGCTCGCTGTTTCGCTTGCGATACTGGTTTTTGCTCTCTATGTGCCTGCCTTGCGGAATGGCTTTGTGAGCTATGATGACCCCGATTATGTTACGCGTAACGCGCATGTGCTCCGCGGCCTTAGCTGGGACAGCTTGGTTTGGTCGTTCACCAGCACTCCGACCGCAAACTGGCATCCATTGACTTGGATTTCCCACGCGTTGGACGTGCAACTCTACGGTTTGAATCCTTGGGGCCACCACTTAACCAACGTTTTGTTCATGGCCGTGGATGTAGTCCTCCTGTTTTTCTTTCTTGCGTTCGCGACCGGACGGATCTGGTGCAGTGCGGCGGTCGCGGCACTCTTCGCGGTTCATCCGCTCAATGTGGAACCCGTTGCGTGGGTTGCGGAACGCAAGCAGGTTCTCTCCTTGTTCTTCATGTTCTTGGCTTTGATCGCGTATGTATGGTACGTCAAGCGGCCAAGCATTGGGCGCTACGTGTCTGTAGCGGTGTTGTTCGCGCTGGCCCTCATGTCCAAGGTCATGACTATCACGCTGCCGTTCGCCATGCTCCTGCTCGACTACTGGCCGCTGCACCGATTTCCTGTGAACAGCGACACAGGAAAAGCACAATCGTCTGGGAATACGTTTCTTTCCCTCCTGAAAGAGAAGTTGCCCCTGTTTCTGCTTTCTGCTGCAGCGGGCTGGATTACCGTCGTCATTCAACGTAAGCAGGGCATCCTCGCGGCATCGATGCCCCTCACCTGGCGCCTGAAAAATGTCATCTACTCGTACGCAGTGTATTTGTGGAAAGCGATCCGGCCCACGCGGCTGGCGGTTTTCTATCCCCACCCGGAGAATGGGTTGCCTCTGTGGCAGGTCGGCCTGTGCGCTTTGGTGCTGGTTGCAATCAGCGTGCTGGTCTGGAAGTACCGTGAAAGGAAATATTTGGCCCTGGGCTGGTTCTGGTATTTAGGCACCGCGGTCCCGATGATCGGACTGCTTCAGTCTGGACGCCAAGGCATGGCCGATCGTTACGCGGGTCTCCCGCTGCTCGGCGTGTTTGTTGCTGTGATATGGCTTGTGGCAGAGCAAGTCCACAAATGGAAAATAGAACCAGCGACAGTGGCTGCAGGATTTGCAGTTCTGATGTTGCCGTTGATTCTTCTGGCCCACCGCCAAATCGGATATTGGAAGGACAGTGAGACGCTCTTTAGCCACGCCCTGCAAGTAACCACGCACAACGGCATTGCGGAAAACAGTCTTGGCGTAGCGCTGATGGATAAGGGTGAGGCCGCCGCGGCGTTCCCCCATTTTCAAGCAGCGGTCCTATATTCCCCGGACCTCGGTGACGCGTATTACAACCTGGGCGTTCTCCTAAACCGCCAGAATCAATACCCGGAAGCCGCAAACCAGTACCGCTTGGCGATTGCTCATGCCGAGGACGCCGCGGAGGCAGCGCAGGCGCACTATAATCTCGGTGTGTTGTATATGGTTTTGGGTGTGGATAACCTGGTTATCGCCAAATCCGAACTGGACCAAGCCATTGCCCTCAATCCGGACGAAGCAAACAGCTACATTGCGCGAGGGACCATCGAATATCAGTGGAGACAGCTCGATAACGCAATCAGTGACTACACCCAAGCTAACCTGCGCGCGCCTTCGCCATTCGCCTTCTACTCGTTGGGAATTGCGGAAGAAGCCAAAGGCGATCTTCCGCGCGCCAAAGCTGCTTATCAAGCCGCCTTACGAATAGCGCCAAGCATGCAGGAGGCCAGGAGGCAACTCGAGTCATTGCCTTGACTCAGCCCATCACAATATATGCAGGTTTCACGATCCCGCGCGCGAGAAGCCATTGCAATAAATCTGGTCAGCAACTTTTGCATGATGAAGGCCACACGGTGAGTACTTCTTCCTTGGAACAGCGCGTTGGCAATTTGCGTCAGAAGCCGATGATGCTGGGCGCACTACTCGTGTTCGCTACTTTGCTGTTGTATTGTCGGGTCGCGCGCTACGAGTTCCTCATATTTGATGACAAGCCGTATGTCACCCAGAATGTTCACGTCAACACTGGCTTGAATCTCGGCAACACGGTTTGGGCCTTTACGAGTTTCCATGAAGGCAACTGGCATCCCATTACCTGGCTCTCGCATATGGCGGATTGTCAGTGTTTCGGCCTGAAGTCCGGACCTCCTCACCTCGTCAATGTCGCGCTGCATGCCGCCAATGTTCTGCTACTGTTCTGGTTGTTGAAAAGTGCCACCGGTGCAGTAGGGCGCAGCTTTTTCGTGGCCGCACTCTTCGCCCTGCATCCGCTGAACGTGGAAACGGTCGCCTGGGTGGCGGAGAGAAAAAGTCTGCTCAGTGCGCTTTTTTCGTTACTCACAATCGCCGCGTACGGCTGGTACGTTGGGCGGCCTGGTTGGAAGCAATACATGGTCGTCGTCGCCACCTTCTCATTGGCGCTGATGTCCAAGCCCATGGCGGTGAGCCTCCCTTTTGTCCTGTTGCTTCTGGATTACTGGCCCTTGCATCGCTACGACGATCTCCCATTTCGACCTAAGTGGGTGCGGTTGTCGCTGGAAAAGTTGCCATTATTATTGATGAGCGCAGCAAGTTCAGTCGTCACCGTGATCGCACAGCGTTCTGGCGATACTGTGGCGGATGCATCTGCACTGCCGCTCTCTGTGCGGATGGGGAATGCCATCGTCTCCTATGTGGCGTACATCGGAAAAACAGTTTGGCCTTCCAGGCTGTCCGTCTTTTATCCCCACCCTGAGCATTCGTGGCCTTGGTCCGACATTATCGCAGCGGCAGTGATCTTGATAGCGATCACGGCGGCGGTAACATATTTTCGCCGCGCACGTTACTTGGAAATGGGCTGGTGTCTGTTTGTTATAACTCTGATTCCGGTCATCGGAATCGTTCAGGTCGGCAGCCAAGCCATGGCCGACCGTTACGCTTATGTTCCTTGCATAGGACTGTTTATCATCATCGTCTGGGGTTTAGGCGATGTACTCTCTGCCAGCGCCGTCCCTCCGGTCGCAACCGCCGTGGCCGCACTGGGCCTGATCTCGGGACTGGGGGTTGCGACGAGCGGTTACCTACCATACTGGCAAAACGGTGTGAAACTGTTTACTCGAGCAGCCCTCGTAGCTAACCGCCCTGCCTATACAATCGAAGAGGCTCTCGGGGATGCACTTGCTGTGACCGGCCGCGACACCGAAGCCTATAAGCACTATGGCGCGGCGTGCACTTTACATCCGCGCGATTCGCTCTGTCATTACAACATGGCAGAAATCCTATTTCATCGGCATCAACTACGGGACGCACTGGCACAATATCAGGTGGCGCTGAGCCTTACGGATAGCAAGGACATGGCACTCTTATGCTTGACCAATTCAGGTGAAATTTTGTTGGACTTCGCTGATTACAAAACCGCGGAGAAGAGTTTAGCCGCAGCACTGCAGATCGATCCGAGTAATGATATGGCACTGCGACTGCAGCGACGGGCGTTGGACCAAGAAGGCATAGGCCACTAGGTTGCAGGTCCAAGCCTCCTGAACCTCGCCCGCAAAAGGCTCCAGAAGATGGCGGTTGAGTTCTGTCCGTGAGGAATGCCGTGTCTTTGAGTGAGTTGGAACAGAACGCCACTGAGCGCAAATGCGGGCCGGTGCGGACCTTGGCGATGGTGTTCGGCTCTACGTTGTTTCTGAGTGCATTTTTGTTGTTTCAGGTGCAACTGATCATCGGCAAGTACATCCTCCCATGGTTCGGGGGCTCAGCTGCCGTCTGGACTACTAGCATGCTTGTCTTCCAGATATTGCTGCTGGGCGGATACGTGTATTCGCATCTGGTCTCCGAGCGGCTCTCGCAAAGGGCGCAGTCCAACCTCCACCTTGGGCTATTGTCGGCAGCCTTTCTGGTGGTGCTGACGTTGTCGCTGCTATGGCCTTCGGCAATCACGCCCAGCCCGGCCTGGAAGCCCCTGAATAGCGTGAATCCACTGTGGAGCGTGACCGTAATACTGTTTTTTTCCATCGGCCTGCCATTCTTTGTGCTTTCGACCACTGGTCCGTTGCTGCAGCGCTGGTTTGCCTATCAGGGAGGCAGTACACAGACCTATCGTTTTTATGCGATTTCCAATCTGGGGTCTTTGTTAGGACTGCTGACGTTCCCGTTCCTGCTGGAACCCTCCCTTCACATGACCACGCAGGGCCGCCTATGGACGTTTCTATTCAGCCTTTTCGCTGTGGGGTGTGGTTGGTGTGCATGGCGGGCGCGTCATGGTGCAGACGATGAGACCTCCTTGCCATCCGAGAATGCTCCTTTGCCAAGTCATACGACGCCGATAGCGCGCGCGCTTTGGGTTCTACTGCCGGGTTGTGCTTCAGCGCTGTTATTGGCGACAACAAACTTGCTCTGCCAGGAAATCACCTCGATTCCGCTGCTCTGGGTGCTGCCCCTTGCGTTGTATTTGCTGAGTTTTATCCTGTGCTTTGATCACCCACGCTGGTACCGGCGTCAGATATTCCACCCCCTGCTCCTACTTGGCATTCCTGCGCTGTACCTAGCCATGCACTTTTCGCTGGCCACGCCGCAGCTGGTGATTGTGCCACTGCTGCTGTTCGTCGCATGCATGACTTGCCATGGCGAGTTGGTGAAATTGAAACCGGAAGTACAGCGCCTCACCTCCTTCTACCTAGCTATCTCAGCGGGAGGGGCGCTCGGTGGAATATTCGTCGCCGTTGTGGCCCCGCTGCTATTCCGCTTTTTCACCGAGTATGAAGTGGCATTAGCCGCGTGTGTAATCCTGCTGCTGTGCTGCTTATTTCTGGATGCCGATTCTTGGATATACCGCATGAGCTTCTGGCTGACCGCAGGCATCGCTTTGGCAATAATTACCGCTCCCTACGCTGCTGGGAAATCGATTCCCGCGCTTCCACAGATGCTGGATACGATCAAGTTCTATCCGCTTGCGATTCTGATCGGCGGCCTGGTGTTGCCGGCTGCATTCCTGCAGAAGTCACGCGGCAAACATGGGAAGCGGGCGTTCTGCGCGGGGCAGGTGCTTGTGGTATTTGTGGCGGCATTATCGCTGGCAGTTTTGTATGAAATCGCTCAACCGGCGCGTAACGTTTATCTGGGCAAACGCAATTTCTATGGAGCCCTGCGCGTCTATCGACTGCAGGCAGGTGGCAAGCTCCTCGAACACGGGCGAACGCGGCATGGCCTGCAACTTGACCCACCATACAATCGGATTCCACTGGCCTACTACGGCACAAATAGCGGAATCGGCATTCTGTTAAAGAATCATCCCAAGCGTACTCTTGGCAATCCTGGCCTGCGGGTTGGCGTCGTGGGAATGGGAGCGGGAACGCTGGCCGCCTACGGTCTACCCGGAGATTATTTCCGCTTTTATGAGATCGATCCGGATGTGATTGATCTTTCCGGCGGAGCGCAACCCGTCTTTACGTACGTTCGGGACTCGCAAGCTAAGGTGGACATCGAATTGGGGGACGCGCGCTTGCTGCTGGAAAACGAAATGGCGCATGGGGAAGAGCAGAATTTCGATGTGCTGGTACTCGATGCATTCTCTGGCGATGCGATTCCTGTGCATTTGCTGACCATTGAGGCATTCAACACTTACTGGAAGCATCTAAACCCAGAGCACGGCCTGATTGCCATTCACATCAGCAGCAATCATGTTGACCTCATGCCGGTGATCGAAGGTACGGCCGAGCATTACAAAGCCTACACGCTGCTCCGAGATGTGGACGGTGAGTTGCCTTACATGCCGAGCGCGTGGGTAATCTTGGCTCGGCATCGGGAAGACCTGCAGGTGAACGGGTTGGTTCCCACACCCCAGCTTTCAAGCAACCTGTCGCCAAGAGTCTGGACGGACGATTACAGCGACATCATACGGCTGTTGCGATGAACGATTGCTTTGGCAGTAGGCATCTTCGTCCACGCTTCTCAAACCCTGTGCCGGAAGGCTCGCATCCTCATATCTGGATATCTGCCGATGAAGGGTATTTACTGGACGGTTAAGAGCCCGTCGCTCCCAAAAGAGGTGTGATACTTTTGCTTCAGGGACCCTCAGCATGAGTGTATCCGAAGAACTGCGCGGGTTAGTCGACCGACGTGTAGTCCGTTTCATCGCGCTCGCGGCAATGCTCGTCTGCATTGCGAAAGGGGCGGTCGATCACAAGTTCAGCGTCCGTGACCCAGATCTTTGGTGGCACCTGAAGACGGGGGACTGGATCGTCGAACATTTTGCCGTTCCTCATAACGGTCTTTTTTCGTGGACGGCAGCCGACCGTCCCTGGATCGCCTACAGCTGGGGCTTTGAAGTAATCCTGTCGCGCGCTTATAAGTGGTTCCACTTGATGGGGCTCGGGCTGCTCGGCGTCTTTCTCACCATCATCATTGCCTACCTGCAATTTTGGAGCTTGCGCCGGCTCTCGGGACGCTTTTGGGAAGCTTGGTTGCTTACGGCCTGCTCGCTCTACACGTTCCTTTTCGTAATTGGGCCTCGGCCGGTTTTCGTGTCCATCATGTTTTACATAGTTCTTCTGACTGCGTTACTGGAAGTCAATCGCAGCGGTCAGGTCAAGAATTTGTACTGGCTCCCGGCCATGTTTTTTGTATGGGCGAATATCCACATCCAGTTTGTCTACGGTTTATTCGTGCTTGGACTGTTCGTCGGATGCCAAATCGCGTCACGTTGGGTAGAAAGAGCCAAGATTGCCCAGGCAGTGTCTAGCCCGGCGTTGATGCCTGTAACACCGTTAGTGCTGATCTTTGGAGTCTGCGTGGCGGCAACATTAGTAGGCCCTTACACCTATCATCTGTACCAGGTTATTTTTCTCTATTCCAAGGCGAAATATTCGTACCAAATTATCATTGAGTTACAGCCTCCCACCTTCCGTTTGAACAATCAATTCGTGCAGCTCTTATTGACGGCGGGAGGGTTCTGCGCAGTCGGCTGGCGAAAGAAACTAGATCTATTCAAGTTCGTCCTCATGATGCTGGCAAGCTTCTTGGCTTTTCGTACGTTGAGAGATTGCTGGTTCGTCTCCACCACCGCAGCGGCGTTCATCGCCGATTTTCCTGCGCCCGATTCCACACGGGACCGGGGAGAGAGCGTAGTCGAAGACGGACTTCTGCTGGCTACCTTGGCAATCTTCCTGGTTCTCCTGGCGCAAAGCTCCGATTTCAATGAACGTTCATTAGACCATAATGCCAGTTTGGAATTTCCCGTGGACGCGGTCAACTATCTTCGGCAGCATCCACTGCCCGGCCCCCTATACAACAATCTGGATTGGGGCGGATTTCTGATCTGGTATATGCCGCAGTTTCCGGTTGCAATTGATGGCAGAAACGACTTGTACGGCGACGACCTCGATCGAATCTTCTTTGAAGCGCAGAGCGCTTTAGCTTACAAGAACGACCCGTATCTTTCTCAATCCGGATTCGTGTTGCTCGCTAAGAAATATCCTTTGGCAACGGTGCTGCGACTCGACCCGAGCTTTCAATTGATGTATGAAGACAAGATTGCCGTTGTCTTTGCACGCCGTTGAGGTTACGTTATCTCCTACATACTAAAGTCATGAATTATCCAGGACCGAGCGTTGTCTTACTGCTGCCTGCTCAGCACGACCGCAAGGTCGTCGCGATAGATCTCGTGAAAGCCGGGGAACGTAACGCGGAACATCTCCTCGGAATTGGGAAATAGGTCGGCACCTTTGATGATACCGTTGCCGGTGCTAACAAGGATCGTGTTAGCAGCCGTCAAAGTCGGATCAGAAGACGGCGGAGCTTGGCCTCGCGTTATGTCATAGTAGTGACTTGTCTTTGTCTCACCGTAGAGTTCATACCTATCGTCAATCGCGACTGGATACTCAGGTAGGTACCAGACAAGGAACCCTCCCCACGTCATCTCGTTGTAGATGGGCTGTGGAAGATGGTTCTTCCGAATCGCATCGCAGGCTCGGACCGGAAGGGTCCTGGCAGCCAGATTAAACAGCGACTCAGGGCTTGAAGGGATTCGCATCGCGGCAAAGATCAGGATGAATAGAGCCATTGCCACAGCCGCCCCAAAAACTGGTGCCGACATCTGCGCCGAATTGTCTGCTCGCATGCGTGTGTGCGAAAGTAGTTCTCCAATCACCGCAACCGAGGTGACAACAGCTATCCAACTCTCGGTTCCAAGAGCAAAGCCTAAACTGACGTCAGCAACAAGCACTAATACGAGAAAAAGATCGCTCGCCTGTCGCCTACCCAGAAGTAGAAACGCCCACATTGCCAGAAAGATCAACAAGTAATGCTGCGGCTCCCGAAAAGTCAGGGATTTCATGATCAGTGAGTTTTCTAGCGGCGAGGCACCGAACAGGTTCTGCCATGCTGTTACATACGAGTGATAGGAGCTTGGGGAGACCAGCGACGCGATGAAGGTAACCGCAGCCGCCGAGCCAAGCTGGGAGCCCCGCAGCGCGGGCCTGTCAGGCGAGCCAAAATGCCAGTTGCGCTTTTGTAAATAGGGTTCGATCGCGCGCGCTCCGCAAAACAGGCAGAACACAACCAGGCCAAATACGAAATGCCAGTCGAGGTTCGCCCAAACACAGATCAGCAGTGGCATCCAAAACAAGAGCTTCTGGCGGCCAGGAGTGCGACTTCGCAGAAGCAGGACGAATTCTGCGGCAAACAAGATCGCGGAGCATAAGATGTTCGGAAGAAAAGAAGAGCCAACCCACGCGGCTTGTGCCCAAATGGTGATCCCAACCGCGCGCCAGAAGTTGCCTCGCCCGCCCGCAAGAATAAAAACTGCCAGTGCAAACAGAGCACGTAGGATCATCAGTGCGACGGGAAGCGCTCGCATTCCAACTATGCGATAAAGAATCGCAAGTGCAACCTGCAAACCCCAATTCGGGTCGGCCCAGGGCAAATTCGAAGACTGCGAGAAAATCCCAAAGTGTGGCACCGCGCGGTGTGCGATGATCCAGTTTCCAACCTGAATCTGCAGCCACGAGTTCGCATAGCCTAGCGACTCCAGCCGCGTCGATTCAATCACAGATGGCAAGGCAAGAACCACAGCGAGAACAGCGCCCTGCAAGGCCTGCATTTGTGGAAAGCGACGGACGCTCTTGAGGTGAGCATGTGGGTTTGACGGGAGCGCCACAATTTTCATTCTAGACATTGTTGTTCTTTCTTGTGCTTAGCCCGCCCGATGCCCCGCACAGTGGTAAGAAACAAGAAGGTTCTCAATTGACAGATTTCAGCTCACGTGCGCAGTTCTCCTCGCCTTTCGCCCCCATCGCATTATCCACGCCGCCCATCCTAATCCGACAGCAACCGCCGTGCCCGACATTATCCAGCCAATCCGGACGCTATCCGGCATATATCGGAATACCACCCGGTGTTGCCCTGCCGGTAGGACGACACCACGTATAGCGTGATTCACTACAAGGATTGGCATCGCCTGGCCATCGACCTGCGCCTGCCACCCTTTGTCCCACAAATCCGCCAGGACAACTATCCCTGCTGTGTTCATGCGCGCATCGACCACCACCCGTTCGGGAAATTCCTCCAGTATCTTCGCGGTACCGCGGGACACGGCGGGCAAGTCCACATGCTCGGTCACATACGACACCCGCACAGGGTCGAACGTCACCGCTCGCAATTGGTCCATCAGGTGTTGCCCTTCGTCCACTACTTGGACTGTTTGAGGCACAAACGTTCGCGCCATTGCGAGCTCATTTTCCACAACTGTATATCCATCACCCCGGATGATGGCTTTGATTTGGTTCGGCAAATCCTGGCAAAATATCAAGTACCGCACGTTCAGCATGCTCAGGACTGGCGAAATGTGCAGCGACCCGTCATTCGTCCAAGTACCCCATGGAATGAACCCTTGCGTCCGTGCGTAGGGAATCGATGGCGTCCCCGGCTCTCGCGCGAACTCCAGCACGTCGAGCAATCGCTTGGGATCAACGGCATCATAGCCACGAATATCCGGTAATCCGAGGATCAAGTTTAGTGCCGGGGGCAAACACTCGACGCCCAAAATCCGCCCGGAGGGTCGCTGCTTCAACTCCTCCAAAGCCGATACCCGCGGGTAATACAGCGCCGGATCGCACTGCGGGCGCGCGTTGTAGGCGTACATCAGCAACTCGACCATCATTAGGCTGCCTGCTATCGCCACCATCCGGCCCCGTCTTTGCGCGCCCGCGTACAGCACCGCCCACCCCCCCATGGTTAGCGCCCCCAGGCCTGCTCCGACTGCATAGTAGAAGGTGAAGTATTCCCGCGCCATTGCGAGGGCCTGACGGGCGGGAATCCCCCTGTACATTGCGTTCGCCGGCACATCAAGAATGCTCAATTCCGCTGGCAGGTGGTCCATTCGATAGAGACACCACGCGCACAGTCCCGCCGCGAGCAGCGCAGGGACTGCAAACCAGTGCCGCGGCTTCACCATTCCTCTCATAAATGCGTCGATCCCGGTCACGGCGAGCACAGTTAGAGTGAACCCGGTCAGCATCATCCACCGGTTGTAGGAGAGCATGTTGGCGCCTGGCAGACGCATGAGATGTACCAACCCGGGGATGTTCAGTACCCACCCCAACGACAGCACCAGCAGTCCCAACCACCAGAAGCTCCCGCCCTTCAGGTCACGATGGCAGAACGCCAGAGGCGCTAGAAGCAACGTCGCCAACAGCCCCGCATATCCCGCCGCGGAACTCTCCATTTGGTTCCCATCGACAATCCGCATTGATCCCTTCTGGGTCGAACCATATAGGTTGGGCAGCACGACTTGGGGCAATGCCGCGAGTCCAAAGGGCGGCCGCTCCTCTTCCCCGGCGGCGCGCCTGCTGAAACGCTCGCCGGTGTGCGAATACTCAACCAGGGGCACGATGTATGGCGCGGCCATGCAAAGCCCCAAACCCCAGCCTAAGGTAAGGGCTGCGATCGCTGGAATTGCGCCTCGTCTGTAGTTCGTCCATCCGTGGACCTCGACCAGGCGAGAGATTGCGTACAGGCCCGAGCTCAGCAACACCAGCGCGGCCACGTCAAGTTGCCCGCTCAGCGCCGCTGCGGCCGTAAAGACCGCTAACAGAATGGGACCAAATCCTTTTGCCTCTCGGACCGTGTAGTCCACTGCCAGCAGAATCCACGGCAGCCACGCGACCACCCACGCGAGGCCGTATCCTTGCCACTGCACCAAAAAGCCCGTGAGCGGGTAGCACCAAGCCCCAATAGTCGCCGCCCAGAACCCCACACCTAGTGCCCGTCTGAAAAATAGATACGCGCCAATCCCTGCCAGAACCGACCCAATTAACTGAAGGTACGCAAATGTCATCGGCGAGGGCCAACAACAGAAGATCAGAAAGAACGGAGAGTAGTTTGGGAAGCCGACGAATGGAACTCCTGCGAAGCTCTGCGGATTCCATAGCGGTATCCGCCCCGCACGCATTTCCTTCGCTGCATACTCCATGGTCGGCGCTCCGTCCAGCACCAGGTCTAACAACACATGGTTGTAAGGAACGGGGTTTACGCCATTTGCAGGGGCTGGCAGGTACACGCCCTTATAAGCAAGGGTATCTAACGGCAATAAAACCTTGGTTCCCGCCAACGAGGGACCATAAAGCAGGATCTGCGACGAGACTAACCCCAACAGCAGCAGCGCGACGCGCCGCCAGCGCGCACTCAGAGCCTCGACTGCCACCTCGCTCCCAACTAGCTGTTGCGCTTGCTCCATGACTCGTTTCGCCATTATTGTGAGACTGTCCGAGGCGTCTATACTAAAGCCTGCAGAGAAATCTCGTGCGAGTGCCGCTTCGCATGCGCATGAGCATCACTTTCTCAAGGAACGAAAAGATCCAGAGCTGACTGCCCTCATTGGGCAACAGGCAGGTCCAAGCTCTATGTGATGACAATCACAATCGTCTGTGACGGCGGAGGCTGCCCGGCCGGCGCGCAATCCGTATTCTGCACAAACAGATGGTTTCGCAGGGGTAGAATTCCTCAGGCTTAAGGATGGATTTCTCATGAATTCCAGGATCTCTCGAATCTCCCAGCTACTCGTCCTTACTGGTTTGTTCGCTCTCACGATCGGATTCGCCCATGCCAGCGATGCTTCCCATCTTTCCGGTTCATACGAGGTGGTCCAGAAGACCGACCTCGGTGCCCAAACGCGCGTTCGGCTGCAGCTCTACTTGTCGAACCATGGGCAACGCGATCTCCAAATCCAGCGGATAACTTTCTGGGACTCGCATCCTCCTGGCCGCAGGCCGCAGGCTTGCTCGCTATTGGTTCATCCCGGCTCTTCGGAGAGCACGACGCAAGAGCTCACCATGCCGCGCTCGGAATATAGGTTATGGAACAGCGCAAAACGGCTCAAGTTGCTCGTAGCAGTTGAGGGGCCCGGCGGACGCAAAGCTACCGAACTAGTTCGACTGGGTCGAATTTCCGGCGGAAAGGCGAACTGACCATGCCCTCCCCAAACAGGCTCACCTCGATCTGCATCGTCATCGCGGTCGTACTGTGTTCGCCGCAGTTCTCACTTGGCCAATATTCGATCAACACCATCGCCGGCGGCGGCCCCAATGGTCTGCCCGCGCTGCAAGCCAGTTTCGGATACCCCGAAAGCATGGCATTCGATTCCTCCGGCAATGCCTACATTGCGAACTCCTACCTTTATGCTAACCAGATCATCGAGGTTTCCTCGACGGGCATCGTGACCGTAGTGGCCGGGAACGGCACCCTCGGCGGCTACTCTGGCGATGGCGGTCCGGCTACCAGCGCCGCTCTTAATCAGCCCGAAGGTGTCTTTGTCGACGGTCACGGCAACATCTTCATCGCTGACACGGAAAATTCTGTCATTCGTGAAGTGGCGGCGAGTACGGGCAACATCCAAACCGTCGTTGGTATTAACTACGATGCAAGCGGCGGTAGTGGATGCCAATCCGGAGGCGACGGCGGTCCTGCACTCAGCGCGCACTTGTGTTTACCTTACTCCGTGTTTGTGGATGGCTCAGGCAACATCTTCATCGCCGACTTCGGCAACTCAACGATCCGTGAAGTAGTAGCTAGCACCGGCAACATTCAAACTGTGGCCGGCACTCCTGGCACCCCAGGCTACACAGACAACGTGCTCGCCACCGCTGCAGAACTGGATCTTCCCGGCGGCGTTTTTGTCGATGGCGCGGGCAACATCATCATCGCGGATACGTTCAACTCGGTAATTCGTGCGGTAAATCCGGGCACTCAACCCGTGACCATCGCAGGCGTTTCAATTCCGGCTGGCTTCATCGAGACCGTTGCCGGCTCTCAATACGATTCCTTCGAAGGCTCCAGCTGCCAAACGACCGGCGACAACGGACCTGCGCTCAGTGCATTTCTGTGCCTGCCCTTCGGAGTCTTCGTGGATGGCTCGGAAGACATTTTCGTAGCGGATTACGCTAATTTTGCCATCCGCGAGGTGGTTCCCGCCGGCACTATTTCAACCGTCGCCGGTACGCTCGGCACCGATTGCGAGACCTATGCAACCACTGGCTGCGGCGATGGAGCCGCTGCGACGAGCGCCCAACTCAACTACCCAAGCGGCGTCACCGTTAATTCCGGCAACATCTTCATCGCAGATACCGAAGATTTCGTAGTCCGTGAAGTAACCGGCGGAAATATCCAGCGCTATGCCGGAAACGCCACGCAAGCATATTCCGGCGATGGTGGCTCGCCTACGAGCGCAGAGCTGAACAATCCCGGGGCTGTTTTTGTCGATCTCTCCGGTAACGTCTTCATCGCCGATACAAGTAATTCCGTGATTCGCGAAATACTAGCGAGCACTGGCGACATCACGACCGTGGCCGGCAATGGTGTGGCTGGCTACTCCGGTGATGGCGTGGCCCCGGCCACCACGGAACTCAACTATCCGGCAGGCGTGTTCGTGGACGCGCAAGGCGACATCTTCATTGCCGACACGGCCAATTCTGCCATTCGTGAGGTAGTGGCAGCGACCGGCTTAATTCAAACTGTAGCCGGCACACCCGGCACAGCTGGTTATTCCGGGGATGGTAGCGCTGCAACCAGCGCTCTGCTCGCCAATCCCAATGCGGTCCTCGTAGACAGCTCTGGCAACATTTACATCGCCGATGCTGGGAACTCAGCCATTCGTGAGATGGTCGCAAGCACCGGCAACATTCAGACGGTGGCCGGAACGCCGCCCACGGCTTGCGCAAGCCCCAGTGAAGGATGCGGCGACGGTAGCGCTGCGACCAGTGCTTATCTCAATTTTCCGGCCGGCATCTTTCGCGACGCCGCCGGCGACATCTTCATTGCGGATACCTTCGACAATGCCATCCGCGAGGTCTCGGCAAGCACTGGCACAATTCAGACCGTGGCCGGCACCATCGGAACACCCGGTTTCTCGGGCGACGGCGGTGTTGCCACGAATGCCCTTCTGAATAGTCCCTATGGCGTGTTCATTGACGCCTCGAATGACATCTTGATCGCGGATTCCGACAATGCCGTGGTTCGCGAAGTCGTGGCCGCCACAGGCTTCATTCAAACCATAGCCGGTACCCCGATAACGCCTGGCTTCTCCGGCGACGGCGGACCCGCAACTAGCGCGGAGCTGAATTTCCCTTCGGGCGTGTTCGGCACTTCTGCCGGCAAGCTGTTTGTTGCAGATACAAATAACTCGCGCATCCGCGAATTGGCTCCCGCTCCACTCTCTGTAACGGTCGCGCCGAGCACTGCAACGGTGGTGGTGAATGCGCTCCAGCAATACACGGCGACCGTTACCGGGAACCCCAATACGAGTGTGAGTTGGTTCGTCGATGGAGTGGCGGGCGGCAACTCAACCGTAGGAACAATTTCGACCACCGGATTGTTTCAAGGCCCGGCCGCAGTTCCTTCTCCAACTGCGGTCACGATTGCCGCCGTTTCGCAAGTCGATAACACTACTTCAGGATCGGCCCAGGCAACCATTGCCAGTCCCAGCACTGTCGTCTCCGTCACCGTGAGCACCAACCCAGCCATCACCGACGTTTACACCAGCGCCGCGCAACCATTCATCGCAACTGTCACTGGCACGGCCAACGCCGCAGTGACGTGGTATGTGGAGGGAACGCAGGGCGGCAACGCGACATTTGGAACCATCGATGCTTCGGGTAACTACACCGGGCCCGCCGCCGTGCCGTCGCCGGCAAGCGTCATCATCGAGGCGGTTTCCCAGGCCGACTCGACCGCCATCGGCACCGAGTCAGTAACCATTGTCGCGGCGCCATCCGCAGCCCAGCCCGCGCCCCAAACCATTTCGCCGGGCGGAACGGCAACGTATTCGCTTTCATTGAAAGCCAACACCGGAATTCCTAACCAGCCCATCACGCTTTCCTGTTTGCAGAGTTCGTTGCCTCCCGGCGCAAGCTGTGTCTTCTCGCAGAATGGGAACACTATCACAACGATTACGCCAGGCAACAACGCGGTTCCGTTTACCCTCGCGGTGACGGTGCCATCCGCCTCAGCGTCATTGCAGAAGCCGGGCCAACCGTGGCTCGCGCCGCAGAGTTATGTTGCTTTCATCCCGTTGGCTGGAATCTTCCTGCTAGGTAAGAAATCACGCAACCAGCGGTGGCTGTGGCTGGCGTCACTTTGCTTGTTTCTGTTGGCGCTGGTTGCCTGTGGCGGCGGAGGAAGTAGCACATCTACAAATCCGATAACCTACGCTATCAAGATTCAAGGAACCGCAGCAGCACAGCCGAACCCAGTGACGATCACTACGGCGAGCTTGACTGTGCAGTAGAACAACCGTGCAAAGGGCAGTGTCAGATTCATGGGGCATTGGAACACGGTGCCAGCATCCGCGCAATTCCAAAATTAAGGTATTACCTGAGTAGGGACAGCAAAATCACTTAGCTGACGTACTCTTCGTGGCACGCTGTTTTCCGGCTGCGATCTGTGACCGGAACTCCTCACCGAGTGAATATGCTTCTCCGCGAAACGGGCTTTCTCGCTCTGCATTCTGAAACGCGGCGAGTGCGAGATCTGGTCGTCCAAGCCTAAGTTCGACATTTCCGAGCATTAGATACAACCAATGCGGTCTGTTAGATCGATCGGCTGCGCTTCTCAAGACCTGTGCCTCCTCCGTATAGCGGCCATCTTGTTCGTACATTCGGGCAAGTGCGACCGGCGCATCATCGGTCGAGCCGAGTTTGATCGAGATAAGGAGCTCTCGTTCGGAGTCTTTCGTGAACCCCAGATTGCCGAGTGCGATACCTTTTGCATAATGCAAAAATGCATTCTCTGTAAAGATGCCTTCCGCCTTTTCGAGGCGTCCAATCGCTTCGGTATTCCGATCCAGGACGACAAAGATAGTCCCAACGTTCAAGAGATATCGAAATTGCTCCGCACCTGAAGCCGCAGCCGGCGGATCCGCAAACTGCACGGTTCTGCAATCGATCTGGAGGCGATGAATCAGATCGGTTGTTTCCGGAACAACCCGTACAAAAACTGCTCCAAATGCATCGAGAAAAACCGGGCGCCATCGCTGTGCGTCGCAATAACTGCCCAAGGATCGTAATGCAGGTCCCGCCTCGTAATCCATGGACAAAAGCATGGTGTTAATTCCCCTGCGGTCGGCTTCACTGCTCCATGCCTCTGAATCCAGAGATTCCTCCAATAGGCTCGAGTTACGCAGTAGTAATGAGCCTCCGAAAGGAACGGAACGGCCATCGATATAGTCCGGGTAACGGGGTGATAGCTTCCAAACTACGAACCCTCCCGAATTGAAGTCATGGAACAGATTGCGAGGGAGTTGTTCTTTTAATATAAATGCCGCCGCCTGCTCAGGCTGCCACAGAGATTCCCCCGCTCCAAAGATTGAGAAAGCAAAAGGAGTCCTGAGATAGAAACGATTCGTGATGAGGTCAAAGATCCTGGCACCGGCGACGCAAGTGATGACTACAAACAGTGTGACGGCAGCAAGAGCTCTGCTTCTTGCTGATATTTCGAACCGTGTCGCAATTCTGCTTTTGTAAACCGAGCTTATAGCTTGCGACAAAACCGTTCCCCCAATCACGACCGTGATGGATGCGAAACTCGCCTCCATCCGTATGGCATGAATCACAACATAGATGGCACTCGCCAAAAGCAATGCTGGCACGAAGTGTCGCTTTGCTAATGCACACAGTACGGCGATGGATGCCGCGAATATCAACCAAAGGACGGTGTTGTCCGGATCGTGCCATGCGAGTGCTTTTGCGAGTGCGGCGGGTGTGAGTCGCAATCCTTGCCATTCCCAAATCCACATGCTATGGGTTTGAACGATACTGCGCTGCCGTTCTATAGCTGCATAGATGCGCCAGCCCCATGGGTTGACGATGGTTGCTGCCAGCGTAGCTATTAGCCATGGCGCTGCCTTTTTCAATCGCAGCAAGGCGTCGGCTCTGCGCGAAGGCGCAATCGCATCCTCAAGTTCAATCAAGACGAATGCACCACACATCGCCAGACCCGCAATGAATCCTAAGTGCAAGTTCACCCATAGGCACATGAGGACCGGAAGCAACCATAATGGGCCCTCTCCTGATTGGTGATAGTGCCACAAGAGGTTTACGTATGCTGCGAACATGACCGTCGTAAACATCTCAGCCCGGGGTGGAGTACAGACAGAGATGAGGGGGACTGACGCTATAGCTAGGATCACACCTACTAGGGAAGAACGACGTAGCAGAAGCGCGATTGTGGCCACACACGCTGCGGCTCCGAGCCATGACAACAGGCGATACCCGCCAATTGCGTATGACAGATAGAGAAGAATTTGCGATAGAACCGGATAAATCCACTCCTTGCCAGAGGCGGTGTAAGAGAACACGTCTGTAAATGGTATCTGCCCGTGTTGTACGATCCAACGTCCAGTTGCCAACTGCCATCCAAGATCGAAATCCCCTAAGGTGCGCAGGCCTGCGGCAAATGCGTATAGAAGTGCGAAGATGAAAAGTACTGATCGTGCACACTGCAGTCGACCGGCGACTTGACGGACGAATGTCATATCTTCACTCGAAGGCTAGCTGGCCATTGAGGAGTTCATCGGCCGCAAGTCCTCGGCGCTTTTCGCGGGTACAAACAATATTACGCAAAGTAACTAAAAGCGCGTATCCAAGGTCATCAGGACACGCCAGGTTTTAGGACGATGGTCAATCCTTGAAGTCCGCAAGCCTCACTGCTTGGGGCTGAATCCGCTATGCAACATCGCGGGCGCAATCGTGCCGTTGGGATTATGTGCCACTTCATGGCAGACCAATGCGCAAGTCTTGGTGCCGCCATTGTAAGAAATGGGCATCCCGCCGTTCGGAGCAACTACATTCAAGTCGAAGTCGACCAGTCGGTCACCGCTGACGTTTCCATTTCTACCTGATACACCGTGCGCAGTGTGACAAGTAGAGCACGTAAAACCAGCATTGATGTGGATGGAGTGCTGAGACCAGCTTGTGTTTTGGATGATATTGCCCGCGAGATCATGGCATTTGCCGCACATCGCATAAGGCCCATTCACTGTGAGATCCGGGTTCGGGTATAGGTTGGTAATCCGCTGGCCAGGACCCGGCGCCTGGCTGAATTCGTAACGGCGCTCCAAAAGGTGGGCCCATTTGGATCCGTGCGGGCCGTTCGGACCCACACCGCCGAATTCGCGGTTGTCATCACTGTTGTGACAATCCGTGCAAAAAATCTGTGTACCCATCTGTCGCGCCTGACTGACTCCGTCCAGTTTCGACATGTAAGGGAGAAGACTGGGTTGGAGGTAAGTCGAGGAACTAGTGTGCGTTACCGGATGGCTTGAGGACGCCGTAGCGGCAAACTGTGAAATGACATTACCGGGATCGGCCGGGTTAGACACGTACCGCACCGGGAGATATCCGAATTTCGATTTAGTAGCCTTGTCAGTGCTCGCGCCGTGACAACGAAGGCAGTTTTCGTATTGGTTCTGAGCTGGCGAGACAGGAGTGATTCCATCGCTGGCTGAAATTCCATTTACGCCGGTCTGAGACGGACGAATTAGCGGCGGAGGAGTGAACGTGGCAACTTGTTGCGCCCCATGCGGGTTGTGGCAGTCAGCACAGGTGGCATGGCGATTGTTGTTCAGAAGAATCGCCTCGCCGGTATCGTGTGTATTATTCCCTGAGGGATATGGATGATAGGAGACCTTTGAGAATTCTGCATAAACGTTCGCCAGATTTGGAGTGATATTGCTGTTGCCGTTGTGGCAAGTTATGCAGTTCTGGGTGTAAGGGTCCAGGTTAGCAGGCGATGGGGTTGCGCCGCGCAGCAGTCGCGCTGGACCATTTGCATTGTGCTCCACATGACAACTCGTGCATGCGTTCTGTGCAACGGTGAAGTAGGGTCCGACATTGGCAGCCGGCAGAATCGCGTTTGCAATAGTGGCGTGTACACTGGTCGGCCACGGCACCAGCGGGTTCGGTTCGTTGTTCACGGTGCGCGGAGTAGTTCCGTGGCACGAAAGACACATCGCGCCTCCAGAGCTGTTTCTCACCAGGAAGTTAAGAGAGACCGCGTCGCCATTTTGAACATGCGGATTGTGGCAGCTCTCACATTCAACGTTCCCGTTGATCAGCGTCACCTTTCGCAGCGGATCCTGTGTTTGCCCCTTCGATATCAAACTTGCCACCAGGTCGGCCTGGTCCTTTAGCTTATTAAAGCTGAATGGGTGCGAGTTCTGCAGACTTGTCCCCAGAATGTCACTCGCGCTCATCTTGCCCTGCATCTGGATTTTGCCGTAGGGCACGGTCTGGCCCGGAGCTATCGTTCCATCATGGCAACTCAGGCACAGGCTGCTGGGCGCGCCAATGGGTGGTTGTTCCACGGTCTGGGTTGCGGTGGTCGTGCTACGGTAAAGCGTGTAAGTCTGCGAAGAATACGTCTGGGCCCAAAGCGGTCCCTTGCCGATTCCGGAGTGCGGTGCATGGCAGAACTGGCAAGGAGGCAGACCGCCCTTCACTGGCGACGTTCCGCCGGGGCCCATATCATGCGCTCCCAACACGTCGCCGCTGAACTGTCCTTGCAGGCTACCGGCCATGCTGAGCAGAGCTGCACATAATAGCCACCACTTCATTACTGGCCCCCACCCTGCTCCTTTTTCCCGTAGTACTGAAACTCTTGCACACGGTTGTTGTAGGAATCCGCTATGTAGACGCTGTCGTTATGGTCGATAAACATCCCCGAAGGCAAGTTGAACTCTCCAGGCTGTTCCCCTCTTGTCCCAAAGTAATAAAGCAGGTCCCCCAGCTGATCGAATACTTGCACTCTGCTCCATGCTGCATCGACCACATATAGGTGCCCTTCGCTGTCGAAACCGATCCCCTTCGGCCGGAAGAAGCTCCCGAAATCCTCTTCGTCTCCGACGTTGCCCACCGCGTACTTGAAGTTCCCGCCACGATCGAACACCTGCACGCGGAAATTCATCGCGTCCACCACCGCCAGGTCCTGTCCGTGCAGAACAATCTCCGTCGGAAAGTTGAACTCCCCAGGCGCCGTCCCGGTCTTGCCGATTATCTGCATTACGCTTCCGTTCATATCCAAAACGTAAATCTTGTTTCGCAGCGTGTCGGTGACATAAATCCTCTGCGACGCGGAGTCGACCGCAATTCCCGTGGGTCGCTTGAAATAACCTTCTCCGCCCTCCAGATTGCCGATGATGCGCTTAAATTTTCCTCCCGCCTCGAAAACAAAAATCCTCCCTGTCTCCGAGTCCGTAACGTAAAAGTTGTCTTGCGCATCCACCGCGACGCACTGCGGTGACTTCATCGAGTTCTCATCTTTGTCATTGCGCGCGATAAACTTATATTTATGGTCGGCAAAATCAAAAATATGGATACCCATCGCCCCCGGGTCCGTCACAATTGCCCGCCCGCGCGAATCGACGGCGATTCCATATGGCCTGATCGTCTGGTGCCTTTCGGGTGGCCCGGCCACCACGTCGATTACCTTCCTGAAGAAGCCCCGCTTCGGCGACACATCGCGGTCGGTCTCAAAGGTTCGCACAAACGCCAGCTTCCGCCCGCCCGCCAGCAGCAGTTCGGGCCCCGGAGGCGGCTCAGGTTCATGCTTCTCAATTTTGACCTTTCCCGCGTATGCCGGCACACCCACACCCGCCGCCACCACGATGCACAAACCGAGCCGGCGCCAATCCCCCACAGTGCATCGTTTTAGAACGCCTTGAACCATCGTTGGATTCCAACGTAAAAATTCGAATAGCTCGCCGGCGGCAGCCCCGACGCGCTGACAAACTGATTCAAATTAGTATAGCCCGCCGAGAATACCATCTTGCGAAATTGGTATTCGGTAAACGCCAGAAACACCTTCGACGCGCCGTTCGTCGTGACCGTCCCTGCCAGGCTATCGTTGATCGTCTTGGTGTAACTGGTGCTGACCACCAGCCTGCGCACCGGGTTCGCAGTAAAGTTGAATGAATACGATGACCCGGTGTCCAGCAGGAACTCATTGCCCGTCAGAACAGGCGAAATCGTACCCGGCGGCAGAACCAACCCGTTCCCCGTCAGCAGCGCTGTACCCGATGTATGAGAGTAACTGGCTCCCACGTTGTACATCTTGTACACGAGGTTGGTTCCGTAGGATTCGGAATGGGCGCTCGAACCTGCCGCCTCCCCCAACCCGGTGTGGAAACCGTTGAACATGGCCATCCACCGCACTCGGCGGCCAAGGCGGCGCTGCGCATTCGCCATATACGAATAATTGGAAGTGACCTGCGTGGCCAGCACCGTCTGTGTATCTTGCGAATAAGCGAAGCTTCCGCTTAGATCGAAATTGCTCCATTGCTTGTTGAAATTTGCTCCCGCCACCAGGCCCGCTCCCTGGTTCCCCTCGTCTGTCGCCTGATCGTTTGCGCCGACGTAGACCACCACCGTACCCCATAGCGGCTTCAGGAACCGGTAGTTCAGCACCCCGCTGAAGTGGGTCGCTCCGATGCTTCTGCCATACACCTCTTGCTGGATGTGGCCCACACTGAACCCGGCCGACAAGCTCTTCGTGAGCGCCACATTGTCGTAGTTGTTGAGGGAAATCGAGTAGCCGCTGCTGCCCAGGTTGACCTGTGGAGCAACCGCGCCCACGCCGATGAGTTGCTGTTCGATCTCTCCCGTGAGACTGCTGTCGTAATTGACATCGAACGACGTGGTAAACCTTTGTGTGGGCGCAAATGCAGCGGTGGCGCTAATCATCTGGTTGGAACCGGTGACGGTGGACCCTTCACTCTCGCCGCTGAAATCGGACCACGTGTAGCTCCCTCCAAATGAGCCCCGCAGCGGTAGTCTGTGGTTCGCATTGAAACCAAATGATTTTCCATTCGTGTCTCCGGTAACGGACTCTTCGCCAGTCACGACGGCCGGCAATTCCGTGTGCGTCCAGTTATCGGTAAAGCGCGCTCCCATGTACCAGCCGTCGATCTTGTAGTTGCTGAACATGTTGAGAACTTTCGTGCCCACATGATCTTCCTGATCGGTGCCAAAGATCGAGGACGACGATGCATTCTGCGAGTA
>Ga0326727_10006660_pt1 | contig 31402 bp, 23 predicted proteins | sample MB2enrmetagenome_FD_207643 | JGI IMG/M metagenome (GOLD analysis project Ga0326727, IMG submission 207643) | Lab enriched peat soil microbial communities from McLean, Ithaca, NY, United States - MB29MY | ecosystem: Environmental > Terrestrial > Soil > Wetlands > Peat | place: USA: New York...
AAGCCGGCGGAGACCGTCACCGACCATCCGGTGCAGATGAAAATGTAGTGTAGACCTTGGAGATCGCTTTGATGAAAATAAACTACTTACCCGCTGAATAACCCCTCAATTGCGAAAGTTGGGCTAACCTCGCTAACAAGTTCCCTCGGTATGCCCTGCGTATCTGTAGTAGGCTACTCACGAGATCGTGGCGGCGGGGGCGACTCCTGCATTGGGGGGATGTTCGCCGCGGGGAGCGTTTATCGTCGGGCGAGGTCCAGGCGATCTGGGGCACGCCTGTGCCCGCGGTCCGCGCAGGGAAGAAGATTGACCCCTGGCCTTTCCGATGAGGGGAGAGCGATGCCTAGGCTCGGGACAAAAAAAGCCAGACCTTGCGGTCCGGCTTTGTAGAGAGTTGGTAATCAAACCGATGAACGGCTAGGCGAAAAGCTTCTTCTTGCCAAGACCGAGTCCAGCCAGAGTCAGGAACGTTCCCATCAACGCCATGCTCAGCGGCTCAGGAGTGCCGAGGAACTCCTGATCTGTACCCGCGTAAGCCGAGGTCGGAGTGTAAACGTTCAGGTCGCCATTGTAGGAATTGTCGGCACCGATAGCGGCGTTGATATCAGCCATCACGTTGGAATCCAACAGAGGGGCACCGCCATCCCAGGTGCCATTGCTCGTGATCGTCCAGATCGCCGCGTTTGCGGCTTCATCCAACGACACGTTGGAGGGATTTTGCAAAATCAGCATGGCTAGGTACGTGATCCCGTTGTAGAGCTGCTGCTGGCTCGCCCCTGGCATAAGGCTGCTGGAGTTGAACTTTACTAGACCTACGCTGACCGGGTTGCTCTGGTAAACGTTCGCCTGCCATGGTTGGACTGACAGGTTTGTGGCATCATCACAGACGAAGTTCGTCGTGGGTCCACCATTGATTGTGCCTGCATACGGCCCAGTCTCGTCACTGGTACCGGGGTACACGCCGCCATTGATAGTACCTGTAGTTGTCATCCACACTTGTGCCGAGGCACTCATCGAAAGTCCGAGTACCACAGCCAAGCTCAGAAACAACAGAGACAAGTTTCTTTTCATATTGGTTTCTCCATTTCAACGTTGAAAGTTTGGTTGCGTGGCGCGCCCCTCCGCGGGATTGGGGTCCCACCACGCTCCTCAGTCTAATCCCTCAGTAAGAATGCGCAATGGCCCGAATATGCCGATTTTCGGCACACTGTGCCGACCCAAAAGGCACTATAGTGCCTCCCTTCCCCGTCTCCCAAAATTCGCGGTCCAACGAGCCAGTGGTACAATGCAGCGGCGCTGCTTGAGCTCAAGTGAATCCCCGGGGAGGTGGGTGATGAAGAGGTGGTTTCTCCTGACTCTGATTCTGGGACTTGCTGTGCCGGGCTGGGCCCAGCTCCGGGTGTCGCCCACCAGCCTTACCACCGGCCTGCGATGGGACAACGTTGCCGGTGGCTTGTACAACTTCACAGGGACCACGCTCACGGTTGCCGGCAATTCCGGCGCCGTCACCTGGACCATCAAGGATCAGAACGGCACCGCCATCACCACGCTTTCCACCAGCGGCGGCAAGACCTTGGGCTGGCCCACCCAAAGGGCGACTCCACCTGACCCTACGGCGGTGTTTGGCCAAATTGATTGCACGGGCTCCGCGGACAACACCACCTGCATTTATAACGCGCCTGCCGAGTATCCTCCCGGCGAGGCGGCGACGCTGGTGGCCACGTCGGGTTCAAGCAGCGCCGGCGTTTCCGTCACCTTCACTTTCGCTTACAACCTCCAGGAGTATTTCAAGCACCGCGCCCGGATGCTGGGTTTCCAGTCGAAACCCCTCAAGGCGCTCGAGACCGCTGACCATCCCGTTCGCTACCAGCCGGAACTGCTGGTGTTCCAGAGCGGCCCCCTGCAGAACGGGGCCAACTATGAGTATGAGATCGTCCAAGACGATAATGACGTCGTGGGGGCGGGGTTTCCCTCGACGGGTGGTTCCATGGCCAATCGACCGTCCTGGTCATATGACGGCAAGTGGTTCGGATGGACGGGCGCCCGGTGCATTGCCACGGCATGGTGCGGCGCGAGCCCCGGGACCCAGATGATTGCGCAGACTGACGGTTCGAACCTACAGCCGCTGCTGAATCTTCCCTGGAATACCAACTACACTTTCGGTTACGACAAGCCCAACTGGCTGCTTACTTCCGACCCCTCGCACATCTTCGTCCTGGACCTCGCCGACGCTCAGGCGCTTACCCCGGTAGCCTCCTACTCTTCAAACCAGTTCCGGCGCATCTACAGCCAGGTGACCCGGCAGTATGCCGAATTCAAAGAGTCGAACCAATCCCGTTGCAGCCCTGTCTCGCCTTCCTGCTCAGTCAATGTCGATATCTATGACCTTGCCTCCTGCGAAGCCAAGCTCTACAAAGGCTGCGCTGCGCTTGACAGCGAATGGAATATCAACCTGAACCTTTCTTTCGGCTGGGACTCGGAAGGCAGGCAGCACTGCACAATCGAGGGGGGCGGGTTCAACTGCGAGTGGCACAATCACGATATGTGGTTCTTACGCAACACCACGAACACGGTATGGAACTATGGCTCCGCAGGCGATGTCGGCGAAGCCATCCAATATATGACCGATGTGAATGGGAAGAATACGGTCGCATTGATCCCCAACACCTCGACCGATACGCCCTACTTGTCGCATCCGGCGGTGAACTGGTCAGGAGAACTGGCAGCTTACGGAGGTCAACAAAGGTGCCAGCCCTCCGGCCACTCGTGTATCAACAACACCTGGGGCTCCGGCATCTGGGACTTCCGGCAAAACAAAGCGGTGGCGTTCATTCAAGGAGTAGCATACGCCCACGGCGCCTGGGATGGGTTCGACAACAACCATTTCGCGCATGACGGCCACGGCAGCGGCTCCTGTCCGGTCAGCCACTGGTGTTTGCAGTCCTCTTCTGTCGACTATAGCGCGGGCACGATTCAAGACAGCACGGTCCTAGATTTCGGAACGCGGGACAGAAGCAAGGAGGGTGATCATAGCTTCAACATCTACTTCACTCCCACCCAATCCCCTGACGCCACCAAGCTTGCCCAGAGCATGAAGACCAGCTTTTCCGCTGCGAATCAGGCCTTGGGTTGGGTGGCAGTGGTTAGGAAGCCGTCCCCGCCAGTAGCCATCAGCCTGGAAAGTTCCGACCGCGCCACGCTTGGCTGGCTGGCCGCTCCCTTAAACCACGAGACCAGGGCCTACCACATTTACAAACAAGCCTATTGCCGCGGCCCCTGGGAGCGCCTGGCGGATTCGAGCGCCGTCTACTTGCAGCAGACCCGGTACACTTATACCGACCGTAGCTTGGCCTCTGGCCAGAGCGCCTGCTACGAAATCACCAGCGAGGAGTGGACGGGCTCGGAGAGCGAAGCACTGAGCGAGGTGCTCAAGATAACCAATGCCGCGGGCGCTTTCAGCGGGGAAAAAGTATCGGAGGGGGGAACCACGGATTTCGATCGTTCCCCCCCGGCGCCGCCCTCGGGCCTCACGGCTTCCGTGGTCCGCCTCCCCACGCCCGGCGCGCCTTACAGTGTTGTGCAGGCCCCGGGCGGCTCGCTCCCGGACGGAAGCTATCGAGTTAGTCTAGCCTACTGCAACTATTCGGACTTCCCCGCGAATGGTGCGGCGAATGCCCGGTGCACCAGCGCCGGCCCTGCCCAAGGCGCAACCATCAAGGGCGGCAACGGAGCCGCCGCCCTCACCATTACCGGGCCGAGATACGAAGCCTACGGGCAGATCGCCGTCCAGATTTTTGTCTGCGGTCCCCACCCCTTCCGTTGCCCGGAAACTTTGCAGGCGACCGTCGTGCTTCCCATGCCTCCGAACGCCTTGCCGGGTCAGTTGATCTACACTCTGAAAACCCTTGGCGCCGGCACTGCGACACCTACCGCCAACCAGACCCTGCAAGGCTACAGGCTGAAGTGGACGGCTCCCCCCGACAACGATGTGCGTTATTATGCCCTCTACTCGCGCGACGACCAAGCTCCGCCACTGGCTGGCGCGGACGCCTACCAAGCGCAGCAGTACCTGATCGCCACGGTGCCGGCGTCGTATACCAGCTACCTGGATTATTTGCCTAATTGGACGAGGATTTACAACGAGAGCGGAGGGCCGTATTACGGGATTGTGGCCGTGGGCCGGGTGGGAAATCGTTCAGCGCCGATGTGCTTGCGGGCAGATACAGGTGGGAGCGTGCCTTGCCATTGAGGCTGGGTTCGGGATAGGTCGTTCGGGGTTCGGGCCGATGGCCTCAGGATGGGGCTTTGGCGGCGATTGGAGTGTCTGAATTGGAAGGAATTGCGTTGAAGGCCTGCGCCTGAATTAGTTGGGCAAGAAACCTCGCAAATCCGGAACAGCAGCTCGGGCCAAGTCCAGCGCTGCGCTCTGAGTTGCCTCGCCATCGTTCGGATTCACCATGGGCACCGTAATCCTCACAATGGCGCCGTCGCGACGATGGTGGCGCAGGGCGTCCCAGACCAGATAAATCTTTCCCCAATACTCGCTGGCGATGACTCGACCCTGGGCCTGGTACCAGTAAAGCACCATGGCGCGCTGTCCGTCCTTTTCGATCACATAGCGGTTTATCCAAATGGGCCGCCTCGCAGCATCCGCACCCAACTGGAGGCGTCCCGTCTCGATCGGTTCCCAGCCCGAACCCGGAAGGCAATTCTTGGGCGAGTGCATGCTTTCGCCGGCATTCTGCACCTTGTAGTAAGCGATGAACAGGTCGGCGGATTGCCCATCGGCATTGCGGTAGCTGCGCAGGATGTAATCATCGGCCGCGAGCACCCCCTCCAGTCGTCCGGGCATAGAGCCTTCACGCGTTAATTCCCATTTCCCCAAATGCCGGGGGAAATCCGCGAGAGATTGACGCATAGGAATGGCGGGTGTGGCAGCCAGCCAGACACGCAACCCAAAGCTGAGCGCTACGATGGCGGTGAGGATGAGCAGGCGGCGGATCACGCGTCCTTCCTTTCCTCGACGACGCGTGAGCCGAAAATGCGTTGCAGCAATTGGCGTTCGCCAAGGAGAAGGCACGAGGCAAAAACGAACACGACCCAACCGGAAAAAAGGTGCAGGAAACCAGTCGCCCACTTCTCGCCCCAGGCCTGACTCAAGACGCCGGTGCCGGCCACGCGCAGCGCGTTCACGCCGATGGCGATGGGGATGCTGCTGAGCACAAACACCGGGCGCAGCCACCCGCGGGCAGGCAGAAAATAGCCCACGATGACGCCGCCCGTCACCAGGGTGGCGAGCGAGCGGATACCGCTGCAAGCTTCGGTGACGTTTAATGTTTGACCGCTTATTTCCAGAAGGTTTCCGTCGCGGAAGACCGGGATGCGGAAGAGGTCCAGAAGCCGCTCCGCCAGGGACGACGCCACGAGTTGCAGGGGCATTGCCACCGAATTGAAAATGATGGCGGGTAGGGGGATGGCCAACAGCAGAAGGAGAAGAGCAAAGCTGATTTCCCAGAGCGTGCGCCAGCCGCGCAAGAAGAGAACCGCCCCCGCCATCAGGAGCAGAAGCGACACGCGCTGCAAGAAGGGCTCGGCCCCCAGGTAACCGACCAGGAAGATCATCTGCGAACCCAGCGCCACTAACAAACCCACGTCGGCAGGTCGGGTCGGCAGGCTGCGGAGGACCTTGCGCTTCCGCCAGAGAAAAAATGCGACGATGGGCGGAATGAAAAAGCCGTGGGAGTAATCCGGATTGTGCCACCAGTCGTGAAAGAGATAAGCGAGGGTGGGCGCGTAGACGAGGATAGCAGTAGCCACAAGCAACCACCCGCTCAACGGCCACCGGGCTTTCGGTGTAGCCACAGTTACGGGAGACTGGGCGTCAATAGTTAAAGTCCTCATCGTTGTGTGAGGTGATCGCTATCTCCGACCTTTCGAGGCGTGCAAACCTTCGCCGAGCCATCCCTTGCAGTATTTGATCCCGGCCTTCACAGCCCGCAATGCCCAGGTTGGGACGTGGGTAGCACCCAGCAAGACCCAGGCGTCAAGGGAATACGGCCTGAAGCCCAGCGCGAGGCGAATCTTCTGCCGCGCCCGGCCAACCTGGAGCTCCTGTATATCGCTCCATCCACGATTGAAACAGATGCGGAAGGCGGACTCTCGCGCCAGGTATGGCTTGGCTTTCAGCGCTGGGACCCTCTCTTTCATGATCTCCAAATTGCGGAGGAGGCATTGGAACTGAAGCTCGCTGCCGCGGCTGGTCACGCTGTCCTGGTGCACCCGGTGACGGACCAACACCTGGTCGAGGAAATGGACTGGGTAATCAGCGGCAATCTGTATCCACATCATCCAATCCTCTCCGTAGTTGGGCGGCTCCAAATCAAATGTTTGCACCTTTTCAAAGCACTCCCGGCGAACCAGAGCGCAGGACGGAGGGATCCAATTGTCAAACAGCAGCTTTTCCATGACATGACCACTAGAGGGCTTATACCAGCTTTTCAGGGAAGGCAGTAGCACGCCCGAGTCGTCGAACCGCTCCACGTCGGTCGAGATGATCCCATACTCCGGGTGCGCCTGGGCGAATTCGACCTGCTTTTCCAGCTTGGTGGGCTGCCACGCATCGTCCGCATCGAGGAAGGCAACCAGCAAGCCTGAAGCGAGCCGCAAGCCCTGTTCCCGAGCGGCCGCTTGTCCCCGATTCCGCTGCCCGTGGTATTTGATCAGGCCACGGTATCTCCCGAGACGCCGCTCGGTGCCATCGGTGGAGCCGTCATCGACGACGATCACTTCGAAGTCTTGAAAAGTCTGGGCAAAGATGCTGTCCAGCGCTTCCTCGATGTATTTCTCGCCGTTGTAGACGGGAATGATGACGCTGACTAGCGGCACACGGCTCGATTCCAGTCGAGCGCCAACGTGGTCGCGATTTTCCGGCAAGCTCCCGTGCGTCATGCGCTGACTCCGTTTGCAACCCGCTTCCAAGCCATATGCCCAAGAATACGGCGGAGCAGGGCGCGCTCTTTCTGGTCAAGGCTGAGTACCCAGACACAAGGCACGTACAAGGCGAGCCCGCTGATAGCGGCCAAGGCCAGGGTGAGGTAGTTGCCGGTGCCAAAGGCCACGCGGGCCAGTAGAATGCCCGACGCGAAGAAAAAGGTGGGCAAGAATACCGGCAGGATGGCTTGCCGGACGTACGTCTGCCAGCGCACCCCTAAGATGCGTAGATAGGTCGGCGTGAAGGCCGCCTCGCGGATGAATATGGAAACCGTCGTCCCCAGGGCCACTCCGTAAATCCCATACCGCCGCACGAGCGCGAGGCTCAGTCCAAGATTCAAAACGGACTCCAGACTCGTGAACCAGACGTTGGCGCGATGTTTGCTCAGGCCGTAGAGCACATGGGCGCCAACATACTCCGTGAAGGAAGCGAACAGACCCAGCGCCAGAATTATCAAGACACCTCGCGACGCTTCTGCGTACTCCGCTCCTATCCAGACCCGGATGAAGTCGGGGCCCAGGAGCATAAGGCCTGCCGTGATGGGGTAACCGATCAGCAAGAGGTGCTTGGTCCCCCGGACGAGCAACTGGCGGACGTCTTGGGTTTGTCCCCGGGAATCGAGTTCGCTAACTATGGGCAGGGCGACCTGCGCAGCGCCATTCATCACGGAGCGGACATATTCGGGCAGCCGGAGGCCGATCACATACACCGTCACGTACTGGATCGGCAGAAAGGCGGCGATCACAATCGTATCCACCTGGTAGTTGATGCGGTTACCGACACTGATGAGAAACGAATAGAAGCTGTGTACGAAGAACGGGCGGATCGCGTTGAGGTTCGCCATCCGCCAGGAGATCTTCACCCCGCGCAGGAAACGCCCGGCCAGCAGCGCGGACGCTCCGTATCCGGCGGTCGAGGCGAGGAAGTGGATCACCGACACGGCCACCAGTCCGTAGCCCGCACGCAGGAAGAGGACAATCAGCAGCGTGCGCACCAGCAGGGCGCCGATGCCGGCAGCGTTGTTCAGGTCCCAACGTGAAAAACCCTGTAAAACGCCGGAAAACATACCCAGCACGAAGCTGGCGGCCATGGTCCCGGCGGCGCAGAGAAGTGCGATGCGGGACGCGGCCAACATGCCGGGTGAGATGTGCATATGGGGCAGGACAAAGGCAGCCAGCACTGCTCCCACGCCAATGCAGGCCACCGCCAAAGCCGAGAAAACGGCAAACACCGTGCTCATCAACTCGCCCAGAGCGGCCTTATCGCCGACGGCCTGAAAGCGCGCCACAAATCGGATGAGCGCCGACTGGATGCCCACGTCCACCGCGCCCATGTAGCCCGTCATCTGCAATACCAGGGCCCAGATGCCGTAGGCCGTGTCACCGAGGTGATGGACGACGAAAGGCATCATGACGAGACCAATCACCAGATTGATGAGCATGCCGGCCCAGTTGCTCGAAATGTTGCGAGCAAGCGCTTTCAAGGGAAAGCCGGATTGCTTCCCCGGCTTCTGAGCCGGCGCGATTGTCAACGGTTCAGCTTGCGCGGTTGGCATTTAACCTCGGATTCTCTCTCGACCTGATTCGTAACTGCAAACTACCAGTCCCTCGTAATAAGCCTCAGCACGCTGCGAGAAGGCCTCCAGGCTGTGTTCCCGTCCCCGGAGGCAATAGTCTTGGTGCATGCTTTGTCGCAGATCCGGATCGTGCCAGAGCCCCAGGATTTTCCTGGCCAGGTCCGCAGCGTTGCCGGGCTCGAAGAACACACCGTCCACCAAATCGCGGTTGCCGGGGATATCGGAGAGCACGGCGGGCAATCCCATCGCCATGTATTCGAGGACGGCATTGGATGATGCTTCGCTACGAGAGGTGAGTAGACCGAGGTCTGCGGCAGCCAGGAAAGGACGGACATCAGCCTGGGCCCCGAGGAAGCGGACGCAAGCACTTAGGCTCAGGTTGCTGGCTTGTGATTCGAGTGCCGGGCGCAGGGGACCTTCACCGATCAGAAGGAATTGGGCCGTGGGGAGGTCGCGTCGCACCAAGCCGGCAGCTTCGATAAGGGTGGAAAGATCCTTCACCGGCCGTAGATTGGCCACGGAGACAAAGACGGGCGCATCGAGCGGCAAGCCAAGCCGTTTCCGGGCAGCCAAGCGGCCCACGGCCGTGGCTGGCGCAAAATGATTCAGGTCGATAGCGTTCGGGAGCACCTCGATCCGCGCTGGTGGGGTTCCGTTCTGGTCCATCAGGGACTCCGCGACCGAACGCGAATTACATTGGAAGAAGTCAGCGAAACGGTAAACCGTTTTCAAGGCCAGGTGATCGATGCCACCCTTCCAGTACCCGGCATTGCGCACCGAAATCACCACAGTAGGCACGCGCACGATCTTGGCCGCGAGGGTGCCGTAGTAAGTTCCATCGCGAAAAAAGGTTTGAACAATATGGGGACGCCAACGGCGGAACGATCGCACCAGGGCCGCCAGCGCGGTGGGGCGATACCACTTCACCTGCGGCCGCCAATTGGCAACGTGCACAGGGCAGGGGAAATCCTCAGGCCGCAGATGAAGTGACGGTCGTAGAAAATAGAGGGTCGGCTCGAAGTTAGTCCGATCGAGCGCCCCGAGAAGTTTGCGCACTTGCTGTTCCGTGCCCGCTTGCCAGTCATCGATGGCGTCAATGACGAAGGCAATGCGGACGCGCTCGCAGAGGGAAAGCTGGGCCAGGGGCACGACCGTATCAAGCTGACTCATGGTTTTTACAGTTCAATTCGCTCCGCTGCTCACCAGGCGTGAGCCTCCGGCAGTTCCGCCGCCACTCTACCTATGCCGTGAAACCCCACCCCGTCACGTCGTTGGGAGGTATCGTTCCCGCGTCGATACGCGCATGATGGCCAAGCGTGCTTCTACAGTTGACCAAGCACTTTCTGCACGTCTTCGCGCTTGCGCAGACCGCCGTCGAGTTTCAGGGCGGCGTTGAGCTCGGATCGCGCTTGCTCCTTCTTACCTGCTCCCAGCAGGCTAGCTGCGAGGTGGAACCGGTATTCGCCATTCTTAGGCTCATCGCGCACGGCTTCTTGAAGTACCGGGATGGCAGAGTCATAAAGTTGCCGCTTGTAGTAGACCCAGCCCAGGGTATCGGAGACCACCGGCGACTTGGGCAAAGCCTGCCGCGCCCGGCGCGCCAGATCGAGGGCCGCGTCCAGATCGCCGCCCCGCTCGCAATAAAGCCAGGCCAGGTTGTTGGCCGCGAGGCCGGCGTTGGGATCAATTGCCAACGCCTTCTGGTAATCCTGCTGTGCCTTGTCGAAGTCACCCCGCTGCTTCTCGACCATCCCCAGCACCGTCCAGGCGCCGACCTGACGCGGGTTCACCCGCAGCGCCGCTTCATATTCCGCCGCCGCCTTATCCAGGGCATTCTGCCGCATATAAAGGGTGCCCAACAAGGCGCAGGTATTGTAGTTCTGCGGGTCAAGCTCCAAGGCCCGCCTCAGGCTCTTCTCGGCGGGGTCGGTCTGACCTAGATCGAGATACAGCTTGGCGAGCACGTTGTAGATGTCGGCGGTCTCCACCATGGCAATCTGCTGGCGGATGCGGGCGATGGCCTTGTCATTCTGGCCTTTGGCGCGGTAAATGGTGACCAGTCCGTTCAATGCGTCGTCCTGTTTGGGGTTAAGAGTTAGCGACTTCTCAAAGTCCTTTTGCGCGACGTCGTAGCGGCGCTGCATCAGATGAACGGCGCCCAGTCGCAGCGGTCCCTGGGGCGAATTGGGCTGCATGTCGGCGAATTTCTGGAACGCCTTTTCCGCTTCATCATATTTGCGGAGATTGTAATAACCCCTGCCCGCCAGAAAGTGGGCCTCCGCCCGGTTCTGATCCTGTTGCAAGGCCTGTTGGGCGTAGGCCAATGCCGAGTCGGACAGCCCCTTGGCGAACATCAAATCGGCCAAAGCCAGGTTGGCGTCGGTATAGTGCTGATTCAGGCCAATGGCTTGCTCGAAACTGTGTTGAGCCAGGTCCAAGTTGCCCTGCGTGCGGTGAGCAACGCCCTCCCAGTAATACAGGGCGGGGTTTTTGGGCTGGGATTTTTGAGCAGTCTCCAACTGTTGAATCGCCTTGGCGGGGTCTTTGCGGCGCATCGAAACCTGCGCGGCCAGCATCAACGCCTGGGGTTCTCTCGGGTGATCCTTCAGGATCGGGTTCAGGGCCTGGTCCGCGGCGTCGAGCTTTTGTTCGCGAAGGGCCATTTCGGCCAGTTGCAGCCGGGCGGGCACAAAGCCGGGAGTGTCTTTGGAAACCTCCGTGTCGACCTTCCGCGCCTCCTCCACCCGACCCTGACTGAGATAGAAGTTGGCCAAAGTGGAGCGGGCCTCGGCGGAATTCTTCTGGAGTCTGACGATATCCTTGTAAATAGGTTCCGCTTCCGAAGAGCGGGCCTGCCCGACGTAAAACGAAGCCAACGCCTGCCGGGCATCTACCGAGTCGGGGTTGGAATCCACGGCGACGCGGTACTGTTCTTCGGCCTTGGCAAAATCCTTGCTCAGGGTGTAGTAACCTGCCAGTGCCTTGCGGGCCTCAATCGACTTCGGGTCCACCGTCACGGCCTTTTCGAACTGCCCTTTGGCGGCATCCATCTGACGCTGTGCCATGTAGAACAAGCCCAGGTTGAGATAGCCGGGTATGTAGTCCGCATATTGCTGCACGAGTTTTTCCAGGGCCTTGGTCCCCTCCGGCAGGTTTTTCTTTCCGGCATATGCGTCGGCCAGCAGGAGTTGGGCCTCCTTGTTACCGGGATCCTTTTGAAGGAGGGCCTGGGCGGTCGTCATCGCCTCGTCGAAGTTGCGGGAGAGGAGACTGTACTGGCCCAGCGCCAAGCGCGCCGGCGCGTAGTCGGGGTTCGCTTCCGTAGCCTTGCGATAGGCAAGAAAGGCTTCCTGGGATTGACGGTTTGCGAAATAGGCTTGGCCAAGCTTGTACAGCGTTTCAGCGGAGTGCGGCTCGAGTTTCAGTGCACGTTTATACTCGATGATGGCGTTTTGGATGTCGTGCGCGGCCAGGTACTTGTCACCGCTGGCGACGAATTCGAGCTTCTCCTTCTGCGGGTTTGTGTGACACCCCGACATGGTCAGTATCAGGACACTGAGTCCCGCAACTACCAGCGGGCGATGGCGTTTAGTTAAGTTGCTCATACTCATAACCTCAATACCATTATTTAAACGTACTGGACTTGGATAGACTTCGGGATTCCTCAGTGAACTGTCTTCTCGCACCGGGTAGGCCCGGCAAAACCCTTGCGCGGCGCTGCCGACGCCCGCGATGAGACTCGTCCGGGGCGCAACTTCTCCCGAAAAGCCTGGAAAGCTCCGGCCCAGTAGCCCACCCCGAACCCAAAATGGATGGTCATGTAAATGAAGGGGGCGAGAAGGAAACTCCGCCACCCCCGGTGAACTCCCAGCCCGGCTGAGAAGCCCAGGAGGAGCGCGGCGTAAGCAAGGAGCACAATCCAGAGCAGGAGGCGCCCAAGATTCGAAGCCAGAGATCCTGCCCCCAGCAACATCAGCCCGGCCACGAACGCGGCAGGGACCAGTTGCGAGAGGCTTGCCGCTTCCTTGTGCTTTTGCATCAGTCGAAAGCGTCCTCGGCCATAGCGCAGCATCTGCCGGAAGAGCCCGGACAAGCTGGAGCGAGGCTGGTACGCAACGGTCAGTCGCGGGCTTAGGTATGACGGTATCCCGGCCTGGTAGACACGGTGATTGAACTCCACATCCTCGCATGCGTCGAAACGCTCATCGTACAACCCGACGCGTTCAAATACGGAGCGCCGGTAAGCGGCTCCAGAACTGGTCGGATTGATGAAGCCCTCCACCTCGGTTGCATATATGGTGGAATCACGACCATGCCCAATTAGAGTTGCCCGAGCGTAAGCCACCGTATCCTGAAACCAGGTGTTCCCCGGCAAGGTCAGTGGCTGAGGGCGGCAAAGGCATAGGGCGCCGGTCTCCTGCATAATGCGCACGGAATCCGAAAGCAGCGAGCGGTTCGGTATGCGGCAGTGACCATCCACAAACAGGACCAACTCGCCCCTGCTGTGCCGGACGCCCACGTTCCGCCCGGAGCTGGAAAGGGATCCAGGATTCGAAAAGAGTCGGACAGGCGGCGAGGACAGGCTCGCATATTGGTTAATAATCTCTGTCGTCCTGTCCGTCGATTGCCCGTCCACTACCAGGATCTCGTAGTGGTCGTGGGGATAGTCCTGGCTTGTTAAGTCGTCCAGCACGGCTCCCAAGTGCGCCTCTTCGTTGCGCACAGGAATTACGACGGAGACGAAGAGTGCCGCACCCGGCTCTCTGCTCGCGGAGGGAGCTTGCGTTCTCCCTGGTGGGATGATGTTCGGGTTAGGGCTCGTCATTAAAGTGTTCTGCGGTGCTGTCTGTGGCGCTCGGGTGGCTGCAGCCAATGGCTCCGGTGCCCCAACTTCTCCTGCAAGGCCAGGGACCATCTCCTGGTAGAGGGCCCGGAGCTGAGCCTTCTGGCTAGCGGGCGAATAGGCTGCTCGAACCTGCATCTGTCCGGCTCGTCCCAGTTTGGCGATTCGGTCCGGATCGTGCAAGAGGTCCAACACCGCGCGGGCAATGGCCGGCGAGTCCTTAGGGGGAATCACAATAATGGCTTCGTCCGGGCCGGCAATCTCGGCCACGCCTCCCACATCGGTAGCGACAACGGGGATGCCGGCTGCCATCGACTCCAGAACCACGTTGGGCATTACTTCGGAGAGCGAGGGATTCACCAGGAGGTCGATACCCGGAAGCAGTTCGGCAAAGTCCGGCACAAAACCCGCGAAGCATACCGACATTCCGAGGCTGAGCTTCTGAGCCCTTACTTTCAATTGAGTTTTCAAGGGGCCGCTCCCAAAGACGACGAAGCGCGCCATCGGGAACCACTTTGCGATCATGGGTATAGCTTGGAGGAAATAAGCCGCCCCTTTTTCCGGACTGAGGCGCCCGGCAGTGGCGACTATGACTGACTCATTTGGTAGTCCCAGTCGCCGCCGCAGTGTGTCCCGCAATTCCAGGCGTCGCTCATCTGAGATGGCCGGGACTCCCACTACATTGCTAACCACCCGGATCTTTCGCGCCAATCCGCGGCGACAGGCAAGTTGGTCTGCCTGAGTATTCGAGAGGCAAACGATGCGGGTGGCCAGATGCAGAAGAGTACGATCGAGCTTCTCGTATATTCGGACCTTCCAGTCTTCCCCCGTCCAGCCACGCAGGAACCACGCGACGGGTATGCGGCACCTCAACCCGGCCAGCGTGCCCAGAATGTCTGCCTGATAGCCATGCGTGCATAAGAGAGCTATGGAGTGTTCACGGATGTAGCGGACAAGCCTCGATAACGCCCCAATGTCTCCGATTGTTCCTGCCGGCAGAGGGAGAAGCTGGAGGCCGCGTACTTGAACCGCTCTGGCAAAGTCATGCCCTTCGGTCTCGCCTACCAGGGTTCCGAAAATGAGTTCGAGAGGGCCTTCTCGTTCATTTTCGCCGGATTGCAAAAGTTGACGCTCTGGCCCTCCGACGAAGTTGCTGGTGCGCAGGTGAAGGATGCGGATCCGATGGCTCATGGAACGATCTCCGCTCCCTGTTGTTCTGGGATGCTGCCAACCGAGGTGGTAGTGCGGCAAGGCTCGCAGGCCTGCTGCCACGCAGACTCCAGCGCGTTCGCGGCCCGATCCCAGCTATAGCGATCAACCACCAGCCTGCGTCCGTTCTCTCCCAGCCGCTGGCTCCGGTGAGGAGAGGTCAGAAGTTCGACGACGCGGGAGGCAAAGTCCGCTGGCGTGTCCGCCAGCAAGAGGTGAACGCCATCCGAGACCGCCAACCCTTCCGCCCCAATCGACGACGAAACTACAGCCTTCCCCATGGCGAGGGCCTCGAGGATCTTGATCCGGCTGCCCCCTCCAATGCGCAACGGAACGACGACCGCAGGGGCCTTCGCAAGATACGGTCGCACATCCGGGACCTCGCCGACGAACTCAACGCTGGCGCGCCCGGCAAGCCGCTTCTGTAGGCCGATAGGCGGTCCCTTGCCCACGATGCGTAACTTGATGCCCGGCAGGCGTTGAACAATCGGGGGCATGATCTCCTCTAGCATGTAGTCCATGGCGTCCAAGTTCGGATACCAATCGAGGGATGCGCAAAAGAGGATGTGATCGAGTTGGGGTGGTTCCTCGCGTGGCACGAACTGATCGAGATCCACGCCGTTTTCCACAAGTGAGATATGGCGCACTCCCCAAGCCGCCAACTGTTCGGCATCCAGCGCCGTCACGGCAGCCACACGCCCCACTCGGGTAAGCACGTGCCGCTCAAAGGACTCCATCTTGTGTGCCTGGAGGGAAAAGAAGACCCGCTCCGCCAGATTCCGACTTTGAAGGGCCCGACGAGACCAGATCTGCGACTCAATGTTATGCGCCATGACCATCGTGGGAACCCTATCCACGATTGAGAGAAAACGCGCATAAGGCGCCCACTCGCAGTGCACGAGGTCGAAATGCTCTTTCGCAAGGATTTCTTTCAATCGCATCTGGAAGCGCTTCGTATAATGTTTCGTGACTGAGAAGGGAAATGGCGAGAACAGGTTGGCAGCCAATCGCGGGTAGAGTCGCCACGCATCCTGACCAGCAAGAGGCGTGACCGTATGTAAGTGAATCCCGGCAGAACATACGGCACTTTCAACCTCGCTCCCCGGTTTGCCATAACAGAGCAGTGAGATTCTGTGACGCCGAGCCAAGCGGCGCAGGAGATTCCAGGTGCGCACGCGCTTTCCGGTATCAGGGGGAAAGGGGACCCATTCGTCCAGAACCAGCACAGTTAGGCGGCGGGCGGCGGGTTCACTCGCTTCTTCAGGCGGCTCAGCCTTCGACATCTCTTTCATCGCTTATCAGTTCCCGAACGCCATTGCTCTACTCCTCAGAGCCTTTGCCGTTGGCGGTGATGGAAACTAATTGGCCCGGCACGGGCGCGAGCTTAGAAGCGCCGTCCTCCGGGAGGAACGTTACGTAACCTCTGTAGATTCGGCATCGGCTGCATTTTGTGGCGGGCCCGGACAGAATAGGCTGGCTGGTGTGCAACGACCGAGACTTGATAATTTTCTCACTATTCCAGAGCGCATCAAAGTTCTGTTCGAAGATGTTTCCGAAGCTGTCGTCGACCGAATCGCAACAAGGTGAGAAATTCCCATTCCAGTTAAAACAGGCCATCAACCAAAGTACATTACACTTATCTGCTTGCACCGGTTTCCCCTTGTAGGCCATTGCTTCGGTGCGGGTCTTACTCTGAATAAACGTGAGGCGATCTACGCCGAGACGGTCTGCCAACTCGCGCGCCTGAGGCATCTCTTGCCGATTGTGGGGGAAGACGATGTACTGGAGTTCCACGAAGGGGAATCGTTTTTTCTGCTTCCGGCGCTCCGCCATGATGGCCTCAACGCTCTGGATCACTTTCGACATCTGCCCCCCTACGCGATATATCTGATATGTTTCCTGGGTCATCCCGTCCAAGGCGACGATCATGTGCTCGAGCCCGGAATTCACAAGCTTAGGCGCGTCCACTTCCGGCCGGAAGACATTCATGTTGGTCGAGATCTGAACCGCCAGATTCTTGCTCGTTGCATACTCAATCATCCGGAAGACGTTCTTATTAATGAAGGGCTCTCCCCACATGTAGAGGATGAGCTTGAAGGCGTGCCGCGAGGTGCGATCGACGATCTTCTTAAAGTCCTCGAAATCGATTATCCCCTTGGGCCCCGTGTCTTGTCCGGCGCCCGTGCGGCAACCCGGACACTGGAAGTTACAAAAGTTCGTGGGCTCGATCTTAATCACAATCGGCTTCGCGTGAATCTTGGTTCTTCTCAGCAACAATTCGGCCAGCAGAACGGCCGAGTTCGCAATGCGGGCGGGGGTTACGTGACGAAGCATGCCCGCTCCGTGGCGCTGATAGGTGTCCCACCACGTCCGCAGACTGGACCCCCAACCGTGCTCTTCCAGCCAGATTGTGTTCATTCTTGAACCCTCCCTCGCTCAAAAATGGCATTAACGTCTTCGAATTGTTCATCGGACTCTTCGAGACGATCTGCGGACGGGATCGCGGCCTCGCTCTCAAACCTCGTCTCCATCAGTTTCCGGTTGGCGGCAATCAAGCCCCCGGCCAGGTACCAATACTGAGAATAGAAAGTGTGGCCAAAGCAGCTCACTGCCAACGCCACGACGAGCATTCCCTCGCACGCTATTGCGACCTCGCGATTGCCCTCGCTCATATTCTCCTGGGGCAGCCGCAAAAGGGCGCGGTTGGAGGTCACGATCTGGATGACGAAATAGCCAAAAGCAATCAAGCCGACCAGTCCCAATTCAGATGCAACTTGAATGAAGAGACTGTGAGGTTGCATCCAGGGCCCGTGCGCTACGCCCGAGTATTTGAGGCTACCGTAGGCCGTCGGGAACTGCCCGGCGCCCACCCCCAATACCGGATAGTCCAGGAACATCTTCCACCCAGCTTTCCAGATCTGAATTCGTAACTGATTGGAAGCATCCAGCTGATTCCCTTCCGCATACTCGACGGTCGTGAGATACCGCTGCTGATACTGTGCCGGCATTGCGGACCAGACCGCCGCAGCCAGGATTAAGCTGCATACCAGGAGTGCGATCCTATGCCTAGCGTGTATGATATAGTAAGCTGTTAGAGCCAGTAACCCAACCATGCCAGCGCGCGAACCCGTGACCACTACAGCAGCAAGTGCCACACCCAACATAGAAAATATTGCCAAGCGAGCAAGAAATCCTCGGCTGCATCTAAGGCCAGCAATTCCAAATGGCAGCAAGCTAGCAATTAGCCCGGCCAGGGCGTTCGGGTCTCCACCGATGCTGGTGATCCCAACGGAGCGCTCAATACCCATCCTGACGATGAATCCGCCCTGGAGATAGGAGATCAAACTCGTCGCGGAAAACCAGCCAAGCAGCGCGATGATCACCCAGAGCATCCGCCGCAGCCGATCACTAGTATCGATCACGCGACCGAGCAAGAACAGTAAGGTCACTAGCTTGACGAGTATGATTGTGTGGGAAAGCGCGTCGCCCTTCCAGACGGAAAACGGAACGGAACACGCAGCAACCACGACCAGGAAGACCGCTCCCCCAAGAATGTTGTTTGAGGGTTTGCGCGCTGGCGTTGCGTTGGAATGCAGGACTACAGAGCCCAAGAGGAGAACTCCATACACGAGTTCGGGACGCAGGGGCGCCAGCGAGGGGACTAATTCCGCAGGTTGGATATAGTGAATAATGACAAATACAATGAGACCCCAGAAAGGGCTGTAGAGGCCCACCACCGCCAGGGCACCAATGAGGGGCAGCAGAATGTAGAGAATGGCTTGGTTGTGAATCATGCGCTGGAGGCGTCGAAATGGGTCATTCGGTTTCACCGTCGGGACACGTTCCGCCGCATCGGCGAAGAAGATTGGTTCGCGCGTTGACCACATCACCGCGCGTCCAGCCAACATCCAGCAGGCCGCCGGAGTTAAGCCGGCAGCGCAGCATGAAGGGGTTCACGGTGATTCGCGCCCTAGACAAAAAGCGTCGCACCACGCCGCTCCCGTGTTGGCGGACCACGTGCAGTCGCGTCGCAAGGAGCCGAGTCATGGATATGATGCAGACAGGGCAAAAGCCGAGCCGGCAGTTCGCTGCAAAGGACGCCTCATTCCCAGACCGGACACAGATGGCCACCATACGGAGCGAGTTGTCGTCCCAGGCAAACCGCAGGAGCTTGCCTAGCATCCCTTGGCGTTGGTTCTGCGGGGAAGTAGTCTCGTCAAGCACGATGGCAGCGTCCTCGGGAACCTCCATCCACAGCCGCAGGGGATAAATCACGTGCTTTTGACTCGTCACCCACAGGTATGCGGCGGGCTTCCCCTCCTTGCGCAAGATGTAAGCTTTCATACCGCTCAGGAAACGGCCATCGAAAGTCTCTGCCCTGCGTGCGCCCGGCCCGAGGGCGGCATCCGCAACTTCCAGCATTGCGGGAATATCTGCTCCGGTCGCTGGTGTGATCTCCTCGCCCGGCAAGAGCGAGCGCAAATGAACCAATTTGGTTGAGAGCAGGAGGACTGCGGAGAAACGTTCACATAAAAACAAGTCGCGTCACCTCATCGGAGATTGCCCGACCGATAATTCCAAACATCCGAACCCACTCTACCAGACCTGTGTGCTAGACTCAGCCACCTGCCCTGACTATGGGCGCGATGGCCTCAGGAGCGCTCGCCGCCGGGGCCCGCTCCTCCGCCTTCTCGAAGGGATTCGGCACATGGGAAATTGTGAAGCGGTACTTGCCGCTTCGCTCACGCGGGATTTCGTCCACGAAATCAAAATCGGACTTCATGGAGGGCCCAAAGAACTCCGGGATGGCGGCGCGAAAAGCCGTAAAGGATGGCTCCGAGAAGCCTTCCCCTCGAACGATGCGGAAGAGCAGATGGTCGATGCGGTCCTGGACAATCTGCACCCGCTCCAGACTCGTGAACTTAGCGGTGAAATTATCCAGGATGGAAACGCCGAAGATCACGCGGCCTTCCGGGGTGACGATGAAGTCCGCCACGCGGCCCTGCACTTTCTCCATCAGAGGCAGGCCGCGCCCGCACGGGCAAAGCCGGTCGGTCGGAGTTCCCGCGTCCTCGACTCTATAACGGATGAAAGGCATGGCAAAGTTCGTTAGGTCCGTCACGTGAATTTCACCGCACTCGCCCGGAGCTGCCGGACGGCCATCAACCAGAAACTCCACCAGCAGGTGGTCAGAGTTGAGGTGCAAGCCCGTATGCCGCTCGCACTCACTGGCGATCAGGCTCACCTCCTCGCATCCGTATCGATCGAACACCTCGCATTGAAAAACACTTTCGATAAGGGCGCGTTCGGTTTCTGTCAGCACGGTTGAAGTGCTGACCACGGTATTGACAGAAGGCGTCGGGTAGCCGTACCGTTGGAGAAATACCGCCAGGATATAGACCGAGTGAGAGTGGCCGAAAACGACCTTGGGCCGGAACGATTGCATCTGCCGGGCGAAGGCGTGCATCATTTCCGGGTCCAGTCGGAGGGTATCCAGAGCGATGGAACGATACATCAACAGGTTGCGTAGCCAAGTGTTCCAGTCCGAGCGAAAGTTCATTGCACCCCAAACCATTGCGGTCTTATCGCCGATATCCCATCCCGCCCAACGATTGTGTCTCCACGTGCAGGCGTTCTTCCGCCCATTACTGTCCGTATCGATGTAGAACTGCAGCGGGACGCTGGTTGATCCTCCTGTCTGCTTCGGAAAGAGTTTTTCCGCGGGGAAGCCGCGGGCCGTCAACCGAGCGCCATGATGGCGCACCTCCTCCTTGGTGAGGGGCGGAATACGACGAAAGGCCTCCAGGGGGAAGGCGCTTTCTACATCGAGATTGGTCTGGGCAAACCGTTCTTGGTAAAAAGGGCAATATGTGTTGGCGTATCGGACGATGCGGCGAAGCTTATCAATTTGGTGTTTCTCAATTTCTTCGCTTGTATGGAACTGAGTTTGTTCCAGTCCTTCCAGGACGGAGAAGGTCCGCTTCCAATCCTTCCTCAACCACACTGGGGCGATGACCTTACGTGCCAAAAGTGCTCCGAAATCCATACGGGACATTCCTCTTCCTTCAAGCACGGGTCTCACACTGCAGGCTGGCGCTCTCGGCCGGCAGGGTCAGGAGGGGGCACGCCATTCCCGAGCTGCCGGACAACTGAACTTCCGAAACGAAGTCGGCGTAGCGGATGACTTCGGAAACGGTGTCAAAATGGAAGAGCGCGAGGAGGCGCCGCAGTCGAGGGGCGGTCAGTTCAAGGTTCCGATAATGCCTCAGTCGCGAAAGCAGTGAAGCCGCAATCCGCGGCTGATCGGGATCGAGTTCCCAGGGGTGAAAATAGAGTTGCACGGCCTCGCGGCGATCTTCCAGAGCCTTAAGAGCGCGCAACTGGTAGTAAAAGGGGAACTGGCGCAAATATCCACCGCCCGTCACCGGAATATTCCAACGTCCAACTCTCAAGGTGGGCGGCGGGAACTCCAGGAGGGTGCTTCCATTGACTCGAATCCGGAACGGCTGGCGCGGAGCGGTGGGGAACCCGTAAAGGTCATGGTGGATCGGGAAAATGCTGCTATCCGTTTTGAATCCGAGCTCGGCCAGGATGTCGAGAGCCCAAAGGGATCGAGGCGTAATGGAGAAACTGGGAGCCCGATAAGCCAAGACCGGAACACCGACGGCGTCTTCGATGGCGTTCCTGGCGCGCAGAGAATCGTCACGGAACTGGTCGGGGGTCAGCTCGAAGATGAGACGATGGGCGTAGCTGTGGCAACCGATTTCGTGGCCGGCGGCCTGGATCTTGCGAACCAAGTCCGGGAAACGCTCGGCAATCCAGCCCAAGATAAAGAAAGTCCCGCGCTGATTCGACTCGGCCAGCAAATCCAAGACCCTTTGGGTATTCTGTTCCACCCGGCTTTCCATGCGACCCCATTCGTCATGGCGAATCACATGACGAAAGGCCGCCACCTGAAAGTAGTCCTCGACGTCAACCGTCAGGGCGGCGGGTATCGGGTCGTGGAGAGCCGCATTCATGGCAGGCAGCGCGGGGGTCCGCGCGATGAACTCGATCTGAGTCCGCCGTTCGTCACTGGGGAGGGTTCTTAGTCCAAAGAACACGTATTTGAGGGTGCGAACCAAGATAAGCAGGTCGAGGGAGACCGTAACGTTCTTGACGTAAAAGAGGTCGTACTGGAGCTTCTCCCTCGCCTCCTCGATGGTTCGAGGGTAAGAAAGGGATATCTGTGCCCACCCAGTGATCCCTGGCCGGACCGCGTGGCGAACATCGTAGAAGTGAATCTGCGGACGGAGCCGCTCGACGAAGTGGGGACGTTCCGGCCGCGGGCCGACGAAGTCCATCTCTCCCCACAGCACATTGAGAAGCTGGGGGAATTCGTCCACGTGCAGCGCCCGGATGACCCGGCCCACGCGGGTGACGCGCGGATCTCGCTCCTGCTCCCAGACCGGTCCGGTAACGGACTCAGCATCAACGCGCATAGACCGGAACTTCAGCAGTTCGAAGATTCGCCCGCCGAATCCGACGCGAGGTTGCCGATAGAATACGGGTCCGCGTGAATCGATCTTGATAGCGACGGCCACGAGGGTGAACAGGGGGCTCAGAGCAATCAGGCCGACGAGGGCTCCCACCATGCCGAAAAAGCGTTTGTAGAATCTCAGCGCCGCCGACTTGTGAAAACTGCCGGAGAAGAGCAGCCAGCTCGGACGGATGAGGTCGGTGGGGACCCTACCAGTCAGCTTTTCATACAAATCGGTGGCGGCTTCCACCCGCACCCCACGCACGAGTGAACTCAGAAGGGTTTCGACCGGGAGCTGGCTGCGCCTCTCTTCCAGGGAAACCACAATGCGGTCGGGTTTCACCTCTTTAGCAATGGTTCCGAGCATATTCAATGTTCCCAGGTACGGCACCCCAGGAAACCGATACTTTTCCTCGTCGTCATTGCCACCTACTAGCCCCACCACTTTGAGACGAAGGTCGTCACGGCCTCGCAACTGGCGCCACAATGCTTGCGCGGTCGGACCCGACCCGACCAGGAGCAGGCGTTCCACACCGCCATATACCCGGACGAGCCACTGCAACATGACCCGCCACATGAGAACGAGCACCACCACGCCGAAGATGGCGGTTTCTCCGACGCCGAAGCCGAACTGGGTCCCCGCCGCAATCCAATAAATCAGTGCCAGTATGAAAGATGCCAAGCCGAGCGCTCGCAGCAGGCGTGCCAATAAATCCATCTGCGACCTGATCGAGCGGGGGTCATACAGATCATTCAAATAGAAGCAGGCCTCGGCGATGCCGGTGATGAGCAGCGCCTTGCCCAATAACATGGGTTGAGCAAGCAGGGAAACATGCAAGCTGCCAGTGTTCAAAGACACCGCGACCCCAACGCATAGAACAATCAGGGCAATTTCCGTGCACACCATGACGAACAGGTAGCCAGGAAAGTAGCGATTCATGACTTTGATCACGCCGGCCTCCTCGCGTTCGGATAGGGTCCGTAGTGATAATAGCCCTTGGAGGGGATACCCTTCACCCCGTTCACCACCAGGCCCACGATCTTCGGCTTGAGCAGTTCGATGGCGTTGCGCGCCAGATCGTACGGTGAGTAGCCGGCGCGGACCACCAGGATGACGGCATCAACCAGCCCTGTGAGTACTTGGGCGTCAGCCAGAGCCAGGACCGGAGGGGCGTCCAGCACCACCAAATCGTGATCGCAATACGACTCTTCTAGGAACTCGTTCATTCGTTGCCCACTCAGCAACTTTGCCGAGTCATCTTCATACTGCCGGGTGGGAACAAAGGCCAAATTGGGTTGCAACTGCGATCGGACGCTATTCAGGGTGGTACCGTTGACTAGATAATCGGTTAGACCTACCTTGGGATTTACCTTGAGCAGCCTACCAAGGCCCGCGCCTCTCAGATCGGCGTCCACCAGCAGAACCCTTAAGTGCGGAAGGCAGCTCATCGAGAATGCCAGATTGGTGGCCACCCAGGTCTTCCCCTCTCCTTGTACGGTACTGGTTACCATGACGCTGCGGATGGGGCGGACTCGCATGAGCTCCATGAGGCGGGTCCTGATCATGCGGAATTGCTCTCTGGCGTATGCGGCCTCTTGATCAGCCGATTGGTTGTGCGCAGCCACCACGGCGTGGGGAACAGGTTGCACCCGTCCGACTGGAGCAGAGGGTGCGTAGCCATTGGTTCCGATCGGCCCCAGCGTCAACACCGAGGGCGTCTTGACTTTCGGTTCCCATTTGGCGCCTGCCTCCGTCGGGGCTCTGTGTGCGCCCGGAAGCAAGAGTGATTTACCGTTCTTGGAAGGACGATGATTCAACAAAGGGAATGAAGCCAGCGTCGGCAGCGTGAGATAGAACGTGGCATCTTGAGCGCTGCGCATCGACTTATCCTGGAATTCTACAAATAGGCCGAGAGCGCAACCACCCAAGATGCCGCCCAGTACTCCGAGAAGCGATAATTGTGCAACGTCGGGCTTGAACGGCTTTTCCGGGTAGTTGGCAGGATCGAGCACTCGAAACTGCTCCCCCTCAGCGCGCCTTTCCATTTCGGCTGCCATCGCCGAAGCATTCCTCTTCTCGAGCAGTGACGCGTAATTCAGCTTTGAGATCTGGTAGTCGCGGTCCATTTCCAACATTTGCTGCTCGACCGAAGGCAGGGCGTTCACCTGGGCCTGCGTCTGCCGGATGCCTTTCTCGATTTCAGCCTGATGTTGGGTGTGGAGTTTGATCTCCTCGTCCAGCGCTGCAATCTGCCCGCGAATCTGATCGGGCGCAAAGTCCTTGGAAGTGGTGACCGGTTTAGTTGTACCCGTGTCTTTGCCCGATGGCGGGGTCGAGTGCTCAAGCTCTGAGATTTCTCTTCGGAGCCGCACGACATCAGGATGGAGGGGCGTGTATCGGCTTTCATCCCGCTTGAGCTCTTCGCGGAGCAAGTCCAACTGTGATTGAGCCTGCGGCTGGAGGGCATCTGCCTGCTGAGCCGTTACGGCGCTGAGCATTGACTCCAGGTAGATCTTCTGCGATTGGGCGCGGCCCAGCGCGTCTGCGTTGACCTGCAACCCGGTCTGCAGTTGTCCAAGAAGTTGGAGATTGGCCGCTTCCTGTTCGGGGAGGCTCCCCATATGGAGGGATTTGAAGTCCTTGAGGCGCTGCTCCTGCTGGGCAAGTGAAACGCGGGCCTTCTCCAACTCGTCGTCGATGAATTGGGTTGTTCCCACCGCCTGAGCCTCCCGGACTTTCACGTTCTCTTCGATGAAGAGGGCCGCAAGCTCCCGCGTCACTTGCTGAACCAAGGCCGGATCCTGCCCTTGGTAGGTAATCTTGAAGGCTCCGAGCTCGTGCTCCCGGCTCTGCTCATCCACGATGGTCTCGACGGTGATGTCCTTGCGCATCTCATCAACAATCTCTTCCTGGGTGCGCTTCCCCGTGTGCAGCAAGATGGCCAACATTCGGTCGATCGCTGTCTCGTTGCGGTAAAGGCCCAACTCATCAATGATGCTCTGGAGGTGTGTCCGGCTGAGGATTTCCTGGCTGATGATTTGCAAACGGTTGTTGACGTCCGTCGTAACGGTCGGCTTGACGAAGTCTGCCGGCACCTTCTGCGGGTCGACAAGTATAAGGGTATGCGAACGGTAGACCTTGGGCAGTTTCGAGACCACCGCAATGGTGCCACCCGCAATGACCAAGGCGGGAATCATAATCCACCACCGCCGACGGAGGAAAATATTCCAGTAGTCGCTCAGCTCAGCACTTGGTCGTCTTCTAATGGATTCAACTGACATTTCCGGGCATTCCTTTTAATTGCTGGGGCAATCTCCTCGACCCAGCTCCAGGACACGGCGAAGGCAAAATAGCCGCCCCACTACTGGGGTGTAACGCCTCCCAGGCTCCACACGGACTCGCCTAAGTCCACGGGAAGCGAGATGACGGTCACGCCAACCCCCAGGCCGCGGCGCCCCTTCGCATCGAGGCAGTCGCTCCCGGTATACCCTCTCCGTTACCAGCAAGGTTCTGACTCTTTGCGAAGCTCAGCAATTCGCCTCGATTGCGGACACCGACCTTGCGGAAGATGCTGGTAAGCTGATGTCTCACCGTGACTTCGCTGCGTGAGAGCTTCTGCGCCAACCCCTGAGTACTCTCCCCGGCAGCGATCGCTCGAACGATATCGAGTTCGCGCGGGGTCAGGCCCAAGAGGTTCTGGCGCTCGTCTTGCCCGTTGCTACCGAGGAGGTCCTTGAGCATACGAATGAAGAGAGAGATGCGGTCGCGCTCCACCCAGTATTCACCCGCTTTCACAGCCCGGATGCTCTTCAAAAGAAGGTCGGTCGCAGTGGTCTTAAAGGCCACGCCGCGGGCCCCCAGACAGAGGGCCTCGATCAACTGCCCCTCGTCAATGGCGTCAACGAGCAGAAGCGCCCGCGTCGCCGGCGAAAGACTGCGGATTTCCTGTAGGACCTCAAGGCCCGAGTAGCGCGGCAACGCCAGATCGAGCAAAACAACATGCGGCTGCAGATCGCGAACGCGCGCTACGGCTTCAATGCCGTCCTCGGCCTCCCCGGTAACGACAAAATCCGGTTCGGCCCCCAACAGCTTCCGCAGCGCCGCGCGGAACAGGCCATGGCTATCGGCAATCACGATTCGAATGCTTCCACTCCCGTTGCAGGGCTTGACAAGACGCGTCATTGTGGCCATTCGTCAACAAACCTCCACCATAAAGAATAAAGAAATGAGGCCGTGATCACGGCCTGAAGATAGGGGCACACAGAGGGTAGGCCCGAGCGTTTTTGTTATGCTGGTTAGTTGCATGGTAAGGAAATCCTGCCGCTCAATGGGAAGAGGATTGTCCAATTCGGTCCAGGTTTACAAGTCGGTGATTCGTGGCGAAAAGAGCAAGTTCCAGCCGCCCCGAAACTCCCAGCTTGTCGAAGATGCTCGTGAGCTGGTGCTTCACAGTCTGCTCACTGAGGGACAGCTTTTCTGCAATGACCCGGTTGGTGCCGCCAGCGACGACCGCGGCAATAACCTCCAGCTCGCGGGGGGTGATTCCGAAGTTCGTGGCTTTGGGTGGCGATTTCGGAGAAGGTGTAAGTCTTCGCAACGCCTCCGCGAGGTTGTAAACACTGTCGCGGCCCACCCAATACTGACCGGCCATGACACTCCGCATGCACCGGACAAGTAATGGCACAGGTGACTCCTTGGAAATTACGCCGCGCACGCCCAGTTGAAGAACCTCCAGGACCTGCTCCTGGTCGGGAACCGCGCTCAACAAAATGATGCGAACCGAAGGCGCCGACGACAGGCCTTTCAGGGTATCCCGGTCCGCACCTAAAGATGCAGCGAGGTCAAAGAGGACAATGTCCGGCTTGAGTTTGCGGGCTAGTCGTAAGGCCCTGCTACCATCCGAGGCCAGTCCGACGACTTCAAACCCAGTCTCGCCCTCCAGCACTTGGCGGAGGCCATCCCTGAAAACCGGGTGCTCGCTGGTGATCAAAATATGAATGCGACCGTTGTTGCCAGCCATACCAGGGCTCACTAAGCCTCGATTCCCTGTTCGACAGTCAATACCGTTTGACCTCTCCCTGTTTACCGGAACTGATTTCACCGGGCAGGACCGGGAATCGGCCCGTCCCAAAGCCACCCTTCTGGTCGTTTTTTCTGCCATCACCCGACCTTCGGGGAATCGGAGTTCTCAGGTAATCCACTCGGGGTTTTTGGCAAGCGAGCGTCGACTGAGAATCCGATAATTCCTTATCGCGACGGCAAGAGCGATCGGAGTCCCCGGCACTTTATTTTGCTCCACGCGTACCACCGCGCCCTTAAGGCAAATCTCCGCGGGCTCCCGAACCTTGAGCTGCAGCCTCACCTGAACCGTGGATTCCAGCGCTACAGACGAGGAGGAGCGGAGCAGCATCCCACTGTAGCTGATATTCTCCGTCGTTCCCTCCAACCATGTCGGGCTGCCCTGTTCTCGAAAATACACTGGAAAATGTAGCCCGAAGCGCCTTGCACGGTTCGCATCATGAGGTGAGGTTATAGAAACCATAGTGTCGCCTGAAAAAGCCAATGTCACTTGGGGGACCGGTTTGCACCCCTCATCGCCGCTGCATTAGCATGGGCACAGCTCCGCCCTGTGACTTACAGTCTTGCCTTTCCTGTAAGCCTTGCTTCAGCTTTTCGGGGAACGGATTGCCAAAACCGCCCGCACGCCCAGCGTCCTAGATTGGGTGCCGGGTTCACTGGTCGCCAACCGCCGCTCGTTACCGCACGTGCCCGCTCTCGATCCGGACTTCGGATTCGTGAGGATCAACCTCGTCCTCCGAATCTGGGATGAGCGGACTGGCACGCCCGGCGCCCATTTAGGGCCGAACAAACCGGTAACGGGAAATCTTGATTGCGATGATGGGGCTCCGACCATCACTGGCACACCGTTCCGATCGCGTAACCGTAGCCCGACAAACCACCTCGGCAGCCGATGCTCCGGCACTTTGCTTTGGTAGTACCAGGCTTATTTCGAGAGGGGTGCTTGGGTCAGCCCAATTTTCGCCTTGGAACAGCACCCCCGAAGAACTGATATTCTTGGTCATGCCCTTGCGCCACTGGGTGTCACCGTTGGCCCGATAGCGCAATGCGATGTGCAGTTCAAACCGCTGGGCGCGCGCCTTTTCAGCCACCGCGACACTGACTCCCGCGTTCGACACGGGCCGTGTCAATCCAAGTTGGTCTTTTCCGTCCTTCATCGATGACCGATGACCGCTGATCGGTAGACTCTCAATTGGTTACTTGAGGTTCTCAGTGTATCTGTTCCAAGGGCCCAGACAATGGCCCGATGGTTCCATGGTAATGGCACTATCAGGTACCATATCCATGGCACCCTATGGTCCTATGTCCCAATCGAGTTGACACTGTGTCCATCACATTGTGAACAGTCGGAAAGTGGGCAAGGTTATGAACGTGTCGGTCAATCGAAGAGCGACCCATAACCATCACCTCCGTAAAATAATGCAGGCTGAGAATCTGGTGGTGCGTCTTGATCGTTTCAATTTGGTCCTACTGGTAGGGGATAAACCTGGATTTCCGATCATAGAAACCGACGACGTCCTGCTTTTAGACGAACGCGGCAATTGCCAGTTTACGGGAGGGTCGTCCCAATGCGAAGGCTGTTTGTTAAAGAGGACTGATCATACCCGTTCAAGCTCTTTCTCAGGAGAGCCCCGGACCAGGGATGGGTCGTCTTCCGAAACGGCTGCAAGGGCCTGGAGAGCTACAAGCGGCAGCTAAGGTGACGGTACGGTGGCTGAAACTTCGGTCGAGTTCGCGCATAGGAGAACATTATTCGAAGCTAAGGCCCAGACCACGTAATAGAAGGCCGCTCCTGCCGTAACATTATCGTCAATATAGGTTGTAATAACAACCGGTATGGAAATCAGCGGCGTCGCGCTCTCCCCACCCGAAGTCGTGCCACGGTACACGTTGTAGCCCACAATCCCCGGACTCGCACTGGGCGCCCAGGAGAGAATCACGTCGTGCGTCTCCGTGCCCGAAAGCGCTACCGACTGCGGGCTGCCTCGGGCATTGTCTGTCATGGTCAGTAAGGCCGCGCGGGTTCCGCTGGCTGAGGGTGTAAAGAGGATTGCGATTGTGCATCTGCCCCCCGCCGCCACCTTGCCCTTGCAATTGTCCGTTTTGGTATAATCGGGATTGCTCAGGGTGATTCCCGAGATGGTCAGCGCCACGGCCTGATAGTTGCGCAACTCAATGTTTTTCGAGCTACTCGGACTATTCTCGCCCACGTTGCCGAAACTCAGCGGCGCATTTGTCAGGGTTACCGGCAAGACGCCCGTCCCCGTCAAAGTGGTCGTCTGGGGGCTGTTCGAGGCACTGTCGGTCACGCTCAGGGTGCCGCTGTCCGCTCCTAGGGCACTCGGCGTCAACGTCACGCTAATAGCGCAGCTCTTTCCCGGGCCTGGCGTACTCGGGCTGAGAGGACAGCTCCCGCTCCAAACGTAATCGGCCGGAGAAATCCTACCGGTAATAGCGATGCTGCTTATGGTCAGTGGAACTGACTGGATATTTGTGAGGGTATACGAACCGCCGCCGGATGATCTGCCCGGCAAGTTCAAAAAGAAGCGGCCCTACTTGGTTGCAAAGGCAATCAGCCTCGCACCTGCGAAAGGGGTGCAGTGTGAAGCGTAAGCCTTTTCATTGCCCCGTGCCGGGCGGCAGGGCCGTGTGGCGAAGTGGTAGTGGGCCGAGAGCTCGAGAAAACGGGGGTGGAAGTGAATGGCCTCGCCGCGGCATTCCAAGACCACGCTGCGGAGGTTGTCAGTCAAAACGGTTCGCGCGGCCCCACCCCAATCGGCGAAGGCATGGATGTGGCCGAGGAGAAAATTCTCCGGGGTCTGGTCGAGGAAGAACTCCAGGCATAAAGCGCGACTATAGGAGAGGATGAGAACGAAACCGGACAAACGACGGCGGGCGCGACCAATGGTCACTTCTCCGAAGTGGGCCCAGTCGGCCTGCGCTTGTTCGCCGGGGAAGGTGTGAAGACGGAGAAAAGCTTCACCCTGGGGCGGGCGCAGGTCGGCCACGACGCGGCGGAGCTGGGTGATGCTGCCGGGGTAGCCGCGCGAGCGGATCATCTGCAGGAGGCGGGTAGCGCGCAGGCGAGGATATTGCTGCAAGGTCTGGCGCAGAAAATCAAGGTAAGGATCAGTGAGGCGAACGCGCGGCCGGGGCTGGCTCCGGAAGCGATCGGTGTCCAGCGCGGCGCGCACGGTATCGGGATGCAGGTGCAGTTCCGCCGCAATCGTGCCGATCTTCCAATGCTCGGCGTGAAACAGGTGACGGATTTGAGCGACTTGTTCATCGGCAATCCTACTTCACCTCGGGAAAAGGATTGATCCAACGCCCCCGGCGTCCGCAAATCTGACAGATGACCCAGCTTGCCGCGTACTCGGCGTCCGCCCCCGGGGAAAAAACTGCTGCCGGAGGGGCTTCGGCCGGCTCCGGAGCAGGAGGCGCTGTCAGGTTCATACAGGGGGAAGCACGAAGGGAAGATTGATCTGTCACGCGAGCTTTTAAGCGCTGGCGATACTCGCGTTGGCGCTGGCGATGATCTAGGCGCCCCTCAAGGCCGAGACTTTGGTGATAGCGGCGGTTAGCCTCGCGGCGCTGGAGACGGCGGGATTTTTCCCGGCAATGGGGACGGCAATAACGCTGGCCGCGGTCACAGTGAGGGCAGAGATAAAACACCGCGCCACAGGGAGGAAAGTGACACACACGCTGGCGAAAAACAGCGGAACAAGCAACCGGCACCGGTTTCGAGAGAGGGCACTGGACAACCGGCGACGATCATGGCAGGATGACTCTTGCTGACGAACTTGGAGGTCCTTTGACCGGGGCCACCAATGAAAAACCCCGGTTGGGCAAACAACCGGGGTTCTCCTCCTTACATCTCCAGGAACTCATCCTACCAAATCCCGCTGTCCCCGAACGCGCCTGCGGCGATGATACTCAAACCCTAAACCGCCTGCGGCGATGAGGATGGCTCGCAATCGGCGGCCTGTGTTCAGATTTCTACGTTCCTAAGCCGGTGCCTACAAACGGGGGCTCCAGATGCTAATCCATCGAAAGCAAGAGCTTTTCCACCCCTGGTCAAAAGCAAGGTCCAGGCGGGCTGGTTCCTGCCACGCATACCATGGCGGACTGATTCCCTTGGCGGTCCACCGCCTGGATACCAAATTGCGGCGTCGAGCTGGGATCCG
>Ga0326727_10006661_pt1 | contig 31398 bp, 31 predicted proteins | sample MB2enrmetagenome_FD_207643 | JGI IMG/M metagenome (GOLD analysis project Ga0326727, IMG submission 207643) | Lab enriched peat soil microbial communities from McLean, Ithaca, NY, United States - MB29MY | ecosystem: Environmental > Terrestrial > Soil > Wetlands > Peat | place: USA: New York...
TGGTGACTTCGAAGACCGCGCCCAGGAGATTCGACAGCGTCTCATCGGGACCAAAGACACGGAAATTATTCTGATTCAGCTTGGCCACGTCCCGCAGGAATTGGCCCAGCACCATCGTATCCTGGCCGTCCACGGCGCCCGGCGATGGCACACTGACGGCGTGAAGTTGAAAATCGGGCATCTTCAGGTCGCGCAGCAGGATGCCGCCATTGGCGTGCGGGTTGGCGCCCATCCGCCGGTCGCCCTTTGGCGCCAATTCGGCCAATTCGGGCATGAGACGACCATTTGCATCGAACAGTTCCTCGGCCTTGTAGCTTTTCATCCAGCTTTCGAGCTGCTTGACATGCTCTGAATGATCGGCATCCACCAGAAGCGGCACTTGATGCGCCCGGAAGGTGCCCTCGACTGGCAGGCCATCCACTTCCTTCGGTCCGGTCCAACCTTTGGGGGACCTGAGCACGATCATGGGCCAGCGAGGTCGCATGGTGTCGTTCTTGTTCCGCGCATTTTCCTGGATTCGCCGGATTTCCTCGATGGCCTTTTCCAGGGTGGTGGCCATGAGTTCGTGCATTTTTTCAGGCTCATCGCCTTCAACAAAGAGCGGCGTCCAGCCGCAGCCACGGAAAAACTGTTCCAATTCCTCATGCTCGATGCGGGCCAGGACGGTCGGATTGCTGATTTTGTAGCCATTCAAGTGCAAGATGGGCAGAACAGCCCCATCGGTGATTGGGTCGAGGAACTTGTTGGACTGCCAGGCGGTCGCCAGAGGCCCCGTCTCTGATTCACCGTCGCCGACAACGCAGGCGACGATCAGACCGGGGTTATCAAAAGCCGCCCCGAAAGCATGACTGAGCGAATAACCCAACTCGCCACCCTCGTGAATCGAACCCGGGGTCGTAGGCGCGACATGGCTGGAAATCCCGCCGGGGAACGAGAATTGCGTGAACAGCTTTTTCAACCCGGCCTCGTCCTGAGTGACGTTGGGATAAACTTCACTCCAGGTGCCTTCGAGGTAAACGTTGCCCACAATCGCCGGGCCGCCGTGGCCGGGACCGGCGATGTAAAACATGTCCAGGTCATACTTCTTGATGACCCGGTTCAGATGCACGTAGATGAAGTTCTGCCCCGGCGTGGTGCCCCAGTGTCCGACCACCAGCGGCTTCACATGCGCCAGTTTCAACGGCTCTTTCAGCAGAGGATTGTCGTAGAGATAAATCTGGCCGACCGACAGGTAGTTGGCGGCGCGCCAATAGGCGTTCATCTTCTGAAGCAGGTCCGGAGCGAGTGTGTTTGTATTTGGATTCATAGGTGGGATTGAGTGTTTTAGGGGGTTCGTTTCTTTGGTGCGTTTCCAGGCGATGCAACAAGATCTATTCCAAGCGTTTTTTGAGTCCTGATCCAGTACGTCCCAGATCATTTTGTTCTCGAAAGCAACATGACGAACACTTCGTGGTAGAGGTTGTCCATATCCGCACTCGCGCCAGCCAGCGAACGGGCACGATCCGAGTGAGACTCGTTTTCGTCAGCAACCGTTGCCAAGTGCCATGCATATCTGCAGCCCCGGAATGTCCGCTCAATTGCAGCAGCAGGAGGTGGAGGAGGATTCCTGGATCGCTTTTTCAACCGCTTCACGGGTTTCGCCGGTGCGCTTTTGTATCCGGCCAAGCAATTCATCGCGCTTGCCGTCGGCATATTGGAGATCGTCATCCGTGAGTTTGGCCCACTTCTGCTTCAACTTGCCTTTGGTGATGTTCCAGTCGCCTTTGATTTCGAGTGTCGTCGTCATAATAGTTCTTGCATTGTTATTTTTCGTATCGATCCGCCGCCAACGTGACGGCAAAAGTGTTCTTGCATTGGTCCAGCCGAACAAGGCTGCGCCCAAGGCTCGCTCCGGGATATGGGGTGTAACCCTACCATGCATCATAATGGGGTGCTCCCCATCGAAGGTTGGTGCAGCCGGCGGAACCGGCATTCCAAAGGGCGATGACCGCTGACGCGGTGCGGTCGTCCTCCTCACCGAAGAGGCTGAACGATCCAAGGCCATCCGCTTTGGCAAATCAATGCCGGTGGCCCCACACCGGTTCCTCGGCGTGTTCAGTCCCGACCGGCGGTTTTGGGAGATGTCTTTCTCCATTGTTGCCGATGAAATTTGTTTTACGTGTGGTTGTGAAACCCATGAGCGCGGGTGAGGTTGCGTTCCGCAGTCAATTCCGCCTCCGCCGCCAGCCAATGCTGCACCTCGTGTCCTTGCCGCGAACCTCGGTTCACATAACTGAAGTAGGCCTTTCTGGCCACCTCGTCTCGTGACGGCGCAAAATCAATTTCGTTGCGGCTCACTTCCTGAGATGTCGCCGTCTGTATTGCGCCAGGAGGCTTTTGGTCTTGATGCTGAGAGAAGTGTTTGTGTCTCATGCTGTGAAGATATGCTGTGCAACGGTGTGTCCGCTATGGGGTGTTCACCCCTACCGATGACTTTCCTGACCCCAGCCGTCGCCCATCAAGCCCCAGAGGCATTGTGCTCTAATTATGTCGAACTTTTGTGTCCGCAGACCGTTCAGCTTGCTTGCCCATCAGGGCAATATGCGAAGGAAGTTGCATTACTCGATTTTGGGTCTCGCCTTTCCGGGCGGCGGTCGCGGCTGGATATCCGTGGGGGTTGCCGGAATGAACTCAATGACATCGGCACGGATCGCTGTTCGCGGGAGGGAAAACAGGATGAAATAGGTGGCGTCTTTTTCCATGACGAGGTTCACAAGCGTCTGAGGCCGGCCCGCTTGCATTTCGGCCTGCACGTACAGCCGGCTCATCGCTTTGGTGAATTTTGCGGGAACAATCGTCAGGATCCCGAGCAGCGAAAATCCTGAGCTTTGTCCCATCGCGTTGGTCTTGATCACAATAAAATTCTTCTCCTGCAGCCGCACGTCGGTGTTGTTGTGGATTTCCAGCGCCGATGCGTTCGGAGAACCGAGCACCGAAGCGGCGGATAGTGCGGAAGCTCCGGCGCAACCGCTGGCCAGCACGGCAAGTCCCAGCAGCGCGAGGAGCGCCAGGAGATTCTGATAGCTGGAAGCGGCTTTTCCCACAATTTGAAGAGTTCCGGCTAGAGAGCACTGCTTTGGTCTAAATCTCATAAGGGGGGCGTTGTAAAGGCACGGTGGCGTAAGAGGTGAGGTTGGTTTCAGTCGTCGGCCCCACAACCGCTGCCGTCCCTTTCCCGGAAAAGTGATGGGCCGGCTCGAATATCATTTTTCTGTCTCCCTCCGTGAACCACAGCTTGAGCGTTCCACGATTGTTGTCAGCCGGCGTGGCCGTACCATCAATGTGCCGGCTCCTGCCGCCTTCGCCGGTGAGGCAGGCACCGATCAGATCGGGATTATCGAACGCGGCCCCGAAGGCGTGGTTGAGCGAGCAGCCCAACTCACCAGCTTGATGAATCGACCCCGGTGTTGTGTCCCAGTGTCCGATCACCAGCGGCTTCACATGAGACAATTTCAGCAGCTTTTTCAGCAGGGGATTGTCGTAAGGATAAATCTGGCCGCCCGACAGATAGTTGGAGGCGCGCCAGTAGGCATCCGTCTCCTGGCGCAGTTCAGGCATGAACGTTTTTGTTTTCATTTTTCGCGCAAATCACAGCTTCGCTTTTCGCAGCCGCAAGGCGTTGCTGATGACCGAGACGGAACTAAGGCTCATCGCGGCGCCGGCAATGATCGGACTGAGCAGCACGCCCAAGAACGGGTAGAGCGCCCCCGCCGCCACCGGAATACCCAGTGCGTTGTAGAGAAACGCGAAGGCCAGGTTCTGCCGGATGTTCCGCATAGTGGCGCGACTGAGGCGGATGGCCTTGGCAATACCTCGGAGATCGCCTCTCACAAGGGTGATTCCCGCGCTTTGCATGGCCACGTCGGTGCCAGTGCCCATGGCGATGCCGACCTCCGCTTCGCTAAGCGCGGGTGCGTCGTTGATGCCGTCACCAGCCATCGCCACGTGTTTGCCTTCCATGCGCAGCTTCTTCACTTGGGCGGCTTTTCCAGTGGGATCAATCTCAGCTTCCACCGCGTCAAGGCCAAGCTGCTTGGCCACCGCAACGGCGGTGCGACGGTTGTCGCCGGTAAGCATGACGAGCCTTAACCCAAGCGCGTGGAGTTCTATGATGGCTTCGGCGGTGGTCGCCTTAATCGGGTCGGCGACGGCGAGGATACCGGCTGGCTTGCCGTCGATGGCGACGAACATCGCGGTTTTGCCGTCCTCCTGAAGTTTTACCGCCGACGCTTCGAGCGACTCCAAACCGGTAATTTTTTCGTTCCGAAGGAACTCCGGTTTTCCGATCACAACCACGCGGCCCGCGACAGTGCCGACAACACCACCCGCCGTCACTGAATGAAAGTCTTTCACACCCTCGAAAACGATGCCTTGCTCCTTCCCGCCCCGTACAATTGCGGCGGCAAGCGGGTGTTCGCTGTTCTGCTCCAGTGAGGCGGCGAGACGCAGGAACTCCTTCGCGTCGGAACCATCGGTGGGCAGGACATCAATGAGCTTGGGTTTGCCCTCGGTGAGAGTGCCCGTTTTGTCCACGACAAGCGTTGTGACTTTCTCCAAGCGTTCGAGCGCCTCGGCGTTTTTCACAAGGACGCCTTCCTGCGCTCCGCGTCCGACGCCGACCATGATGGACATGGGCGTGGCCAGGCCGAGGGCGCACGGGCAGGCGATTATGAGGACCACGACGGCATTGACGACGGCGTGCGCGAGCTTGGGCTCCGGACCAAGCCATATCCAGACGACGAAGGTGAGCACGGAAACCGCCAGCACCACTGGCACGAAGATGCCCGCGACCTTGTCGGCGAGACCTTGAATGGGCGCGCGGCTGCGCTGGGCTTCGCCAACCATGTTGACGATCTGCCCGAGCAAGGTGTCGCTACCGACCCGTTCGGCGCGCATGACGAAACTGCCGGGGCCATTGACGGTGCCCCCCGTCACTTTGTCGCCGACGGTCTTTTCCACTGGGGTCGGTTCACCGGTGATCATGGACTCTTCCACGCTGGAGTACCCTTCGACCACCGCGCCATCCACGGGCACTCTGTCACCTGGAACCACACGCAACCAGTCGCCGACCTTCACTTGGTCGAGCGGCACTTCATGATCGCCCCCCGTGGCAACTTGTCGTGCCGTGGGCGGTGCAAGATTGAGCAGCGCTTTGATGGCGGTGCCCGTGCGCCTGCGAGCGCGGAGTTCGAGCACCTGGCCGAGGAGCACCAACACCGTGACCATCGCAGCAGCCTCAAAATAGATGCCGACCTTGCCCTCGTGTAGCATCGTGTGCGGGAATAGGCCGGGCACCAGCATCGCCACGCCGCTGAAGACGAAGGCCGCGCCCACGCCGATGGCGATCAGCGTGAACATATTCAAGTGAAGCGTCACGACGGAGCGCCAGCCGCGCTTGAAGAACGGCCAACCCGCCCCGCAGACCACGGGCGTGGTGAGCGCAAATTGTATCCAGCGTGAGACGTCGCCATTCACCCAGGGCTGTCTGCCCAGCACCGGGATCAAGTGCGCCATTGCGAGAATAAACACCGGCATTGCCAGCGTAGCGCCGATCCAGAAGCGCCGCGTCATGTCTTGCAGATCGGTGTTCTCCCCGTCTTCCGTGCCCACCGTCACCGTCTTCGGTTCCAACGCCATGCCGCACTTGGGGCAATCGCCGGGATGATCCCGCTGCACTTCAGGGTGCATCGGGCAGGTGTAGATGGTTTTGCCCGGCGCCGACACGACTGTCGCTGGGCCGCGCTTCAACGCGAGGGTGGAAATGGCAGCAACGTTCATGTCGGTCTGTTTGCTGCGTCGAGGAACACGTCGGGATTTTGCTTTACCGACAACATGCGGACGTTATCCACAACAGCATCAAGACTTTTCCTCCGGTTTAGCACCGGCGGGTGCGGACAGAAACTTTTGCCGACACTGGTCGCTGCAAAAGCAGAACGTCTGTCCATTTCGTTCGGCGTGGAGAGCGATTGCTTCAACCACGGTTATCCCGCAGATGGAATCCTTGGTTACGGATTTTGAGTCTTTCATGGTCAGGTTTGCTTCTCGGGTGGTTCACTTCACTTGCGTGTCACGAACGCACGACTATTTTTTGGACAGCTTGGCAACCACGACGACCAGCAAAACCACCACTACTACGCCGATCATCGCCCAAAGCCACATCCCGCCGCCCACCCATCCCCCCATCCATCCGTTACTTTGGTTCATCATAAAGCCCCTTTCGTTGCGCTATGACCGCCCACAACCGAGCAATTCAGATCCTAAGCGGGCGCAGCAGTATTAAAAGGAATGCTGCTTGGCCACCAGTTCATCGACCCAGTATCCCTTGCGATTGTAATGTTGGTGTAGTGCGGTCTCATAATCCCGGGTCAGCAGAAACTCCTCCGTGTATTCGGGTGACTGCTTGATCGCCTCGCGCGAAAGATTGACAAAGACTTTTGATTCGCCCCAACTCACCCGTTCGATCCATAGCGGCGAAACAAGAACCTTTTTGCCCTGCCACCAGTTCAGCGTATTGATAAGGAGATAACGAATCGTCCATGTGTCGTCATCAATGATAAAATCCTCGACGTGACCAATCTCGCCGTCCGTCGCCTGGATGTGATAACCACTCACCGCGTGGGTGCTGCGCAAATGATGATCCCCTGTTTTCCCGCCTTTGGTGGAAGTTTTCCATTTGTCACGGTCGCGCACCATGTAGGGATAGGCACCCCATGTGTATGGGCCGCCCCAATACGTCGGCCATCCAAAGTACCCGTAGTAGTTGTCCTCGAATTGACGGGAGACGGGCTTGTCGCTGTTCAAGGATGGACTGTCCTCGATTTGCTTCTTGGTCAAATTAATCTTGATTTGGTCTTTGTATATGTCTGTATTTACCGCACCCAGCGCATACGGGGAAATCAGCACCTGCCTGCCAGGGAGCCAGTTTCCCGTGTCTGCGACCAGATAGCGAATAGTCCAGTGCCGGTCATCGAAATAAAATTCTTTGACCCTGCCTATTTCCCCGTCAAGGCTGTCCAACTTGTAACCCTTAATTGTTTTGGCTGTGTATAACATAATCGTTTCTTTGTTCTTTGCGTTTCGCTTTTATGCACTGTTGCCGCCCGGCTGATCCCGATTTTGAGAAATCGGTTGCACCGCAGGCTGCACGGGTGCCGACACTAATATTGCGTCAACGGAAGCAGCTTCGCTATGGGGTATAACCCTACGACAGATTACAAATTCATCCAGGCCCGTGGATGACCGCGCGCCTCCATTGTTCACCGCGGATTAGCCGCTCCAATAGCCGGCATCATTTCTCGGACACCGCATTTAACGCTCTCTTAACCGGACCGTTGGCGCCGTTCAGACGGTTTTTCCCTTCGCGGTGGAAATCAAAAATGCGAGGGGCCTCGCACCACCACCAAGCGAGAGTTTATCGCCAAGCGCGCCGATACAGCGGATGTGGCTGGCCGACTCCACCTGACGCAGCCCACTCATTCAAGCCCAACTGCCCAGTCCTGAGTTTCAAATCTCGGATTTCCGAGGGTGCAATGGAGCGGCTGCAAACGTCGGGTGTGAATCTGCGGCGAGGACACCAGGTAGATCGCCCACATGACACGGCGCGGTTGGATCATCGATGGCTTTTAAACGCTCAACAGGAACTCCATGCTTCGCCAATGGCAAGGCAAGGATTGGTTTTTCCTCAACCGTCAGGGCACGATAAGTCACGGGCACCTGCCATTCGGCGTAGTTCGGATCGAAAGCCTTCAGGGCGCTGACCACCCGTAGGCGAAAAGTCTTTTCGATCAATCCCCCCTGTCCCGGCAGGATTTTGAAGTGGATGCGAAAAAAGGACCAACCGCCGCCCCTTGCCTTTTCCACTCCGCCAATCATCGGCTCGCTCAAAATAATGGCGCCGAACTGCTCCCACATTCCTTTGGCTTCGTCCCCGACGATTTGAACGACCTTTTGCGGATCCGCGCCAGCCGGAATTTTGACATTCCCGTACGCATCCACACCTCCAGGCGGAAAGCGGCTGACGGTGCCAATGTTCCGGTTGGGAATCAAAACCTTTTGATGGAGAAAATTGACCAGCGTGGTGAACCGCAGTCCAATTTCCTCCACGCGGCCAATGACGATGGTGTTGGCACTGGCAATTTCCACCAAATCGCCCACATCCATGGCGTCGCAAAAAATCAACGTCATGCCGCCGACGATGTCAGAACCAAGCCCTGTGAACCAAAGCTGATGGCCAGGCCAATGATCGAAGCGCCGGCCAAATAAGCCGTCAAGTTCACACCGATTTCCTGCAGGATCAATCCAAAGGCAAAAAAATAGAGGACAAAAATGACGGCGCTGACGACGAGGCGGCTAATCGTGATGAATTTGGGCTGTCGTGTCTTGAAGATGAGCGGATATTTCCTCTGATGGCTTTTGCGCTTGAGAATGAGCCATTCACTGCTGTGCCGGATGATCTTAACCGCCACATGCACGAAAATTACCAAACCGACAATGAGAAGCAGCCGCATTTCCGTGGAGGATCCATGCCCCGAAAAATGACCATAAATGCGACTCACCACGGTTTCATTTACCGGAAGAATTAACGCAGCTGGCGGCTGGTTTGTCATAAGTGCAGTCACCTTGAAAACCCTTTCGTCCAATCGCCAACGGCTTTTATGGTTTCGAGGCTCACGATAATGACCAAGCTCCGGGCTTCAGCCTGAAAAAAGGCCTTCTGGCCACTTCACACGGTAACGGCACAAAATCAATTGCCTTTCGATATAATTCCCCTGTTGCAGCCGACGGTGCTGGGCCAGCAGGCTTTTCGGCTTGCAACTTGGGAGAAGCTCTTGCGTCTCATTCTGTGAGAATAATCTGTGCAACGACACGTCCGCTATGGGGTGTTCACCCCAGCCGGGGAGTCAATCTCCAGCTCGGCGATGGGTGGAACGCCGTTGCGGAAATGAATCAGGCAGGCATTGTCAGGGTGCAAAGCGCCGATGTGTCTCGAAAAACAAATGACTAAGGTGGCAAATGGAGTCAGCTGCCTTGTCTTGCCGCTTCGTGGCAAAAGTGATGGCGGACATATGCCACAATCTGCGGCTTGGTCATTTTGTCGGTCGTTTCCATCGTGACGATGTGAGCGCCGGTTTTCTCTTTCTCGAATCGCTTTTTCAGTTCGCCCTTGGCCTCGCCGGGACCAAGGATCAAGACCGCTCCAGCATCACGAAGATAAGCAACGATCTCGTCGTAGTAGCGCACGAGATACCCGGAGTAAGCTCTCTGGCGCGAATCATCGGCAGGAACTTCCTGGTATTCAAACCGGCCAGTGGAGGTCTCGCCGGTGCGCCGAAGCTGCTTTTGCACATTGGATTGGATGCGCTTTGTTTCTTCCCCAGTTTTTGAGAGGACGACGATCAAAGCCTCTCGATGGTCAATCCAAAGACCTGCTTCGGCTTTCAAACCTCCACCGTTGTTCATCCCGGTTGTGTTTTTCATTGCAATCATTGTAGCGGCCGGACCATCCGCATTATATGGGGTAAAACCCTACGGCGGACCTTGTACTCAGGACGCCTTCCGCGGATCGAACGTGGAAAGTGATGCCAGTTGTTTCCACAAACGCTCCTCATCTTTGCTGATGCGGGGTGGGACTTGAATGGAAACCCCGACGTAAAGATCGCCGCGCTTGCCAGCGCCAGCGGGCAGTCCTTTGCCCCGGACGCGCAGTTGATGTCCCTGCTGAGTGCCGGCGGGGACTTTCAATGAAACACTGCCTTCCAGGGTTCTCACGGTTACTGTTGTGCCCAATACTGCCTGCCACGGGGCTAATTCCAGATGGCCCACCAGATCGGTGCCGCGCGCCTGCCAATCAGGGTTCTGGGCATAACGCGCGCGCAGAAAGATGTCTCCGGCACTGCCTCCGCCCAACCCATTGCCCCCTTTGCCCGGAACCCGAATTGACTGGCCCGCCTGGACGCCAGCGGGAATTCGCACTTGGTAGGTTTCCGTCTCCTCCTGGCCGGTGCGGGCATTGGTTCGCCGCACGGATATGGCTCGCATGGCCCCCGTCAGCACTTCATCGAGCGTGATGAGGATATCCCCTCGAACATCCTGACCGCGCAGGGCTTGCGGTGGCTCTTCGGTGGCGTCCGTAGCTCCGTTGTGATCGAAAGGAGAAGCGCCGCGAAATCGGCCGGCGCGTCCGCCAAAGAATTGTTCAAAAAAATCACTAAAACCCGTGCCCTCGAATTGGAACTCGTATTCATCGCCGCCCGCTCCCCGTCCAGCGGGTCGGCCTCCAGCCCGACCGGGCGGCGGGCGCGACTCGCCAACCGTTTTCCAGTTGGCACCCAACTGGTCGTACTTCCTGCGACTGTCCGGATGGCTCAAGACCTCATTGGCCTCGTTGATTTCCTTGAATTTTTCTTCCGCGGTCTTCTTATCTTTGGCGACGTCGGGATGATGCTTCCGCGCCAGCATGCGGAAAGCCTTCTTGATTTCCTCGTCTGTTGCCTTGGGCGGCACCCCAAGGACCCGGTAATAATCTTTGAATTCAGCGGGCATGGTGGCCTTGCTTTATGTGCTTCAGGTCATTGACCACGACCTTGGCCGGGCGAAAGACCTTTTCACCCCGCCGGTAACCGCGCTGAAACACCTCCAGGACGGCGTGGTTGGCTTGGGCCGGGTCGTGGCGCTGCGAAACTGCTTCATGCCGGCGCGGGTCGAACGGCTGGCCGACACTCTCCTCGGTCTCGATGCCATGCTGGCGGAGCAACAGGCGCAATTGCTGCAACGTCATCTCCACACCCTGATGAAACTGTGGAGATCCTGGGGAGGCGCCTGAAGCCAATGCCCGTTCGAGGTTGTCGAGGGAGGGCAACAACTCACGGATAAAGGATTCCTTTTGCGCGGCCGCACGAGCCTCGACTTCCTGGCGGCTTCGCCGCTTGAAATTCTCGAAGTCGGCGGCCAAGCGCAGGTTCAGGTCCTTTTGTTCGGCGAGCTCCAGGCGGAGCGGGTCCGACTCTGTGGCGGTGATCTCGGCGGTGGAGGCGCTGGCTTCCGGACCAACCGACGGTGGATCTTGGATTTCCTGCTTCATGTGCTAATTGCTTTTGAAAAATAGTGGAATGTGGATGGACGTAAGGACTTGCCTTTCACAAACCTTGTTCGCTTCCACTGTTCGTTTGGAATCTCTCCCCCTTCGTTTTCCCATCGTTCAATTGCTCTCTGTTCCATAGTCCTGGTGTCGCCAATCCGCGGGTGCCAAACTACGTCCAGCCCTTCGTGTGAGGCGGTGTTTCCCAGGACAATCACCGGCACTGCCCGATGATGTGCTCCGCAGCCGCCAAGGCCTCCCTGTTTGAAAGCGTTCATGGCACGAGAACGGCTGCACCCTCGAAACGTCCAGCGCGGAGATCCGCGAGGGCTTGATTGGCCTCTTTGAGCGGATAGCGCGTGGTATGCGTGGCAATGCCGAACTCCGGCACGAGCCGTAGGAAGTCGATTCCATCCTGCCGCGTGAGATTGGCCACCGACACGAGTTGCCGCTCCTCCCAGAGCAAATGATAGGGGAAGCTCGGAATGTCGCTCATATGGATGCCCGCGCAAACGACCCGTCCACCCTTTCGGACGGCCTTCAGCGCCAAAGGCACGAGATCGCCAACGGTGGCAAATATGATCGCAGCATCAAGCGGTTCCGGTGGCATCTCGTCGGATCCACCTGCCCAAGTCGCGCCGAGGCGCCGGGCGAAAGACTGCGAATTCACTTCTCCCGGCCGAGTAAAGGCAAACACCGACCGCCCCTGGCTCTTGGCGACTTGTGCCAGAATATGGGCCGCGGCGCCAAAACCATAAAGCCCCAGCTTTTTGCCAGCGCCAGCGATCACCAACGAACGCCATCCAATCAGGCCGGCACACAGCAAAGGGGCGAGTTCCACATCGGTCCCAACCTCGCCGAGCGGGAACGCAAAGCGCGCATCGGCGATCGTTGCCGTCGCGAAACCGCCGTCGCGTGTGTAGCCTGTGAAAAGCGGTTGATCGCAGAGATTCTCATGGCCACCTATGCAATAGGGACAAACCCCGCAGGTATGGCCGAGCCATGGAATGCCGACGCGCTTACCCACTTTCAACCCCTCCACACCAGCCCCGACCGCGTCAATCCGTCCGACGATTTCGTGACCGGGAATGATTGGCACCATTGGGTCTGGTAACTCGCCGTCCACGACGTGCAGGTCCGTGCGGCAGACCCCGCAAGCAGCCACCTTCACACGAATCTGGCCCGGGCCGGGTTGCCGATCTGGCAGTTCTGTCCATTCAAGAGCAGTTCCAATTCTCTCAAGCACCATTGCATTCATAAAGTTCCTCGGTTTCGCGAACGACCCTCAAGCCATGTAAATTGAGCGAGCTGCGTCCACTGCCGAGGACGTCATTTCTGGCCATAGAGGCGGCGAAAAACGCCCGGCAGAAGATCGGGTAAATCTTCTGCAATGAGACCCGGCCCAAATTCGGCGGCCGCAGCGCCGTGCAGCCAAACTGCGGCGGCTGCGGCAAGGAACGGATCCATGCCTTGCGCAAGGAGTCCAAGCAGGATTCCGCTCAACACATCGCCCGAGCCTGCGGTGGCCAGCGTGGGCGGAGCGTTGGTGTTGATGGCCGCCCGACCATCCGGGGCGGTGATCACTGAATCGCTGCCTTTCAGGACGATGACAGCACCACTGCGGCGGGCGGCGGCGCGCGTGCGCACGAGCTTGTCGCCGCTTGGGTCGAAGAGGCGACAAAACTCACCGTCATGTGGTGTTAGAATGCAGGGGCCGGTGATCGCTTGTTCTAGCGTACTGGGATCGTCCGCAAATGCTGTGATTGCATCCGCGTCGAGCAGCGTGGGGTGGCCAGTCGCCAGCATGGCGAGGACACGGGTGCGGGTTTCCTCGCCTGTTCCTGCACCGGGTCCGATTAAAAAAGCTGAGATTCGTCGATCATCCAGCAGGCAGGCGAAATCTTCCGGCACCGCGAGCGGTTGGACCATGATGCTGGTCAATGCCGCCGCATATACAGGCAGAGCGATTGAGGCCACCGCTATCGTCGTCAATCCCGCACCGGCGCGCGCTGCCGCGCGGGCCGCCATCCGGGCGGCACCGGTCATCGGATACCCCCCGGAAATCAGCGCGTGGCCACGAGTGTATTTGTTCCCGCCCTCAGTCGGCCGCACCAGGCTCGAAATCCAGAGCGTCGGGTCGTTCTCGAATGTATTCGGTGTGATCTGCTCAAGCACGGAAGTTGGAATCCCGATGTCAGCGACAACAACCTCGCCACACAGCAGTCTGCCAGGGAGCAGCAGGTGGCCGGGTTTCTTCCGGAAGAAGGTGACGGTCAGGACGGAGGCAACGGCGCCTAATACTTCGCCGGTATCCCCCATCAGGCCGCTTGGGACATCTATGGCAACGATTGGGGATTTCTTGCGAGCTGCGGCAATCAATGTTTCCTCGGCTGACCCGTCAAGCGCGCGACTGAGCCCAGCCCCGAAGATCGCATCCACCACCAGTTCCGCTCCATCCAGCACAGTGGGCGTCAGCCGCTCGAAGGAACCGTGCCACTGCTCCGCATGATGGAGTGCTGCGCCTGCCAAATGGTCACGCAGTCCAAGCAGGGCGACGCGCACGGGCCAGCCAGCTTCGGAAAGTTGGCGTGCGGCGGCAAAACCATCGCCTCCATTGCTGCCGGGGCCACAGAGCACGATGACGGGACGCACAGACCAGCGCCTCTGAATCTCCCGCGCAACGGACTTGCCGGCATTATCCACAAGTTCGTTGGCCGACGTGCCACCGGCAACCGTAATCCGGTCGGCTTCGCCCATCTGGCCAACATCTAGTAATGCAGTTTGAAAGTTCATCTCCATCAGCCCACGGAAACGCCGAGAATTTTGCCGATTAAAGCGGTCACTGTCATGGCCAGGGCACCACCGATGGTGACTCGCAACGCAGCCCGACCAAGCGGCGCGCCACCGAGGTGACCGCCAAACGCACCCAGCGCCGCGAGGCTTGCCAACGAGAAGGCTGCGATCAGGGGAATGCGCAGAGCCACGGGCGCGATGAGCAAAGCCACAATCGGAACCACGGCAAAGGATGCAAAACTTGCCGCCGATATCCACGCCGCTTGCAGCGGACGTGCGAGGGATGCTTGGTCAATTCCGAGTTCATCGCGCATGTGCGCGCCAAGCCGGTCATGCGCGCTGAGTTGTTCCGCGACTTTCATTGCGAGTTCTTTATCCAAGCCGCGTTTCACATAGATCAGCGCAAGTTCCTGTAATTCAGCTTGCGGCTCTGATGCAAGCTCGTGCGTTTCAAGCCCAATGTCCGCCTGCTCCGCATCGCGCTGCGAGCTGACCGAAACATATTCGCCCACGGCCATGGACATCGCGCCGGCAACCAGGCCCGCCACGCCGGCGACCAAGACAGCCGCTTTCGACGCGGAGGCCGCGGCGACACCGATCATTAGGCTCGCGGTCGAAACGATGGCATCGTCCGATCCGAGCACCGCCGCGCGCAACCATCCCGCGCGCCCACTTCGGTGCATTTCCATTTGCTTTGCAAGAATGGCAGGTTTCGGCTTCATGCCCGATCCCCGTTATGCCGGCGAGTCGATTGAAGCGACCCGAACCAATTTCTTGTTCACGAATTCCTGGATGCCCATGCTGGAAAGTTCGCGGCCGTAGCCGGAGTTCTTGATGCCGCCGAACGGCAAGTCCGAGGCCGTCCAGGTTGGGTGATTGATGAACACCATGCCGGTGTCGATGCGGCTCGCCATGCGCTTTCCACGCTCAATGTCCCCGGTGAACACTGAGCCTCCGAGACCAAATTCCGAGTCGTTGGCCAAAGCAATGGCTTCGTCTTCGTTCTTGACGCGAAAGAAAAGCGCGACGGGCCCGAAGAATTCCTCCCGGAAGGCGGGATTCCCGGGCTTGATATTGGTCAGGATTGTCGGCTGCATATAAGACCCCGGTCGGTCAATCCGTTTCCCGCCCATTAGCAAAGTTGCACCGTTGGCGACGGCCTCTTCGATCTGGTCAAGCAATTGCAACAGGGCCGCTTCCGTGGAGAGAGGTCCGAGGGTTGTCGCGGGATCCATCGGATCTCCCGGTTTGAGAGCCGCCAATGCTTCCTGGAACTTCTCGATGAATCGGTCGGCCAGTTCTTCCACGACGATGAATCTCTTCGCTGCCACGCAGCATTGGCCCGTGTTGTTCATTTTTGCCCAAACTGCCCAAGTGACCGTCTTGTCCAGATCGGCATCGTCGAGCACGATGAAAGCATCGCTGCCGCCAAGCTCCATCGTGGACTTCTTGAGGTTTTGTCCCGCTCTCGCTGCAACACTTTTTCCGGCTCCGACGCTGCCGGTCAACGCCACACCTTTGATCCGGGGATCGTCGATTACCTTATTGACCCGGCCATACGAAATAAATAAATTGGTGTAGGTCCCCGCGGGCGCGCCCGCCTCCAGCCACAGCTTCTCGAAGGCTTGGGCACATTGCGGCACGCATCCCGCGTGTTTCACCATGACTACGTTGCCCGCCATCAGGTTGGGCCCGGCAAACCGCGCGAGCTGGTAGTAAGGGAAGTTCCAGGGCTGGACGCCAAAGAGCACGCCAAATGGAGAGCTTTCAACCACGGCTTCGCCCGAGTTGGGCTTGAGTGCTTGTGGTGCAAGGAAGCCCTCGGCGTTCCACGCGTAATACTCGATAATGTCCGCGCTGAGCAGAACTTCGCCGCGAGCCTGTTCGATGAGCTTGCCCATCTCGAGCGTCACCGGGCGGGCGAACTCCTCCACGCGCTCCCGCAAGATGGCGGCGGCTTTAACAGCCACGATCGCCCGTTCAGCAAATGTCTTGTGCCGCCAGCTCTCGAAGCAAATCGCGGCGGTTGCAATGGCCGTCTCAAGCTGCGCATCGGTCAGCTTCTTAAATGATTTGAGGGTTTTGCCGTCGGATGGGTTCACACTCTGGTAAGCCTTGGCCCTGGGTTTAGACTTGGGCGTGGGGTTTTTCAAAGTTCCAGGGTGGGGATCGAGTGATGTTGTCATAATGCTTTCCAGAGAATTGCTAAACGGCCGCCAGTTCATCAACCCAGTAACCCTTGCGATTGTAATGATGATGGAGCGCATCCTCATAATCCCGAGTCAGCAGAAACTCCTCCGTGTATTCAGGCGACTGCTTGATCGTCTCGCGGGAAAGATTGACGAAGACTTTCGACTCGCCCCAGCTGACGCGCTCGATCCATTGCGGCGAAACCAGCACCTTTTTTCCCGGCCACCAGTTCAGGGTGTTGATGAGAAGATAACGAATTGTCCAGGTGTCGTCGTCGATGATGAAATCCTCGACGTGACCAATCTCGCCGTCTGTCGCCTGGATGTGATAACCGTTGACTTCGTGAGTGCTCCGCAAGTGGTGATTCCACGTTTTCTTGCCGTGGGTGGATTCCCTCCATTTTGCGCGGTCTCGCACGATCTTGCGCTCATATCCCCAGGTATATGGGCCGGCCCAGTACATCGGCCATCCATAATACCCGTAATAATTCTCCTCAAATTGGCGGGAAACGGGCCTGTCGCTGTCCAGGGATGGACTATCCTCGATTTGTTTCTTGGTCAAATTAACTTCGATTTCGTCCTTGTATATGTCCGTATTTACAGCGACCAGAGCATAGGGTGAAATCAGCACCTGCCTGCCCGGGAGCCAGTTGCCTGTGTCGGCGACCAGAAAGCGAATGGTCCAGTGCCGGTCGTCGAAATAAAATTCCTTAACCCTCCCGATTTCCCCGTCAAGGCTGTCCAATTTGTAGCCCTTAATTGTTTTGGCTGTATATAACATAATAATTCCTTCGTTCTTTGCGTTTCGTTTCTGTCGGCGTCCGGCTAAGACCGAGTTCGGAATCGGATGCACGCGGTCCGCACGGGTGCCAGCTTTTATATTGCGACGGCGGGGCGTCTTCGCTATGGGGTGTAACCCTACCGTGGCATTGTGGAAGGGCGTTGCCACCGCAACCGAACCCAAACGGCAATTTTCGTCCTGCCTTCCGCAATTATCAATGATGGTGAACCGCAGGGTTGACTCTACCGTCGGGGAGGATGCCAATAATCCGCTGTCGCAACTCATCCGCTGCAGGGAGCGTTTTACCGCTTATGCCGATTAAGTCATTTATCAATGCCTTTTGCCAGAGCGAGCTTGACTATCTCCGACCACGGCAGTGCAAAATACCTGCCGGTGATTTTGCTTTTGACGATAGGGTTCCTGCTGATCTTCCCCAAATATATTTCGTATGACTTTCCAGAAGAGTCGCAATCATCCCACAGGTACTCCAGCTCCTGATTAAGTTGTTCTTCACCACTCGAGCATTCACAGGCAACGACGAAGGCGGGACTCATCTTCTCCGGCGTGGCCATCTGTTCAATGAGTTTCTTTTCAGAAAGGAGATTTGTCGCATCCATAGAATGGGAAAATTCGCATAGTTAACTGACAACCGCGAGGAAACGGACGTTTTGCCAGCTTTTGGATTCAATCCTTGGAAGTATTCTTCGTTTCATGAAAAGAGAGTAAATCGGCAACGGTGAGCCCGCTATGGGGTGTAACCCTACCGCGGGATTGTCCTCATTTGGGCGATGCTTGCGCTCAGAAAATATTGCACAGCAGGATTGGAATTGCGCTTGATTTCATCGGGAGTGCCAATCGCAAGGATGCAACCGTCTTCGAGCACCGCAATGCGACCGGCAATGCCGAAAGCCAGGTCGCGATCGTGCGAGACCACCAGCGAAGTGGCATGAACCCGCTCATTGAGTTTTACGATGTCTTCGGCGATTTCGACCGATGAGATCGGGTCCAACCCACTGGTGGGTTCGTCATAAAAGATCAACTGCGGTTCGACAACCAAGGCCCGAGCAATGGCCACCCGCTTCGTCATCCCGCCAGAGAGTTCGGCGGGCATTTCATTCTCGGTTCGTTTCAAGCCGACGCTTTCGAGGTCCTTGGAAACGATCTGCGCGATTTCGTCAGGCGATTTGAGGTGATGCTCGGCCAGATAGAAACCGACGTTTTCTCCCACGGTCAGGGAGGTCAGCAGTGCGCCGGATTGAAAAACCATCGCCACGCGGTAGCGGGATGTGACCTCAGGCGATTGAACCGGCTGGCCTTCGATTAGGACTTCGCCCTGGTCCGGCTTCTCAAGGCCAATGAGCTGCCTGAGCAGCACCGTCTTGCCGCAGCCACTCGGTCCCATGATGATGAAAATCTCGCCGGCGTTGCCCTCGAAATCGATGCCCTTGAGCACTTCGTGTCCGTTGTAACCCTTGCGAAGCCCTCGGACTTGGAGCCTGACGCCCTGCCGCTCAGCAAAACTGCGCACATTGTTGCGGGGCACAGCCTTGTCTGCCGTCGTATCCATCTATGCTGCCTTCTTTTCATCCACAACTTCCGCGTCGATGATCGGGCCTTCCTCGTTCTTGCCGCCGTCTGGAGCGCCATCCGCTTCAGGTTGGGATCCGTTTGGGCCACCGGCGTGACCTTGGCCTGGCCGGGCCTTTTCCGAGGCCGCCTTGTAAAGTTCGGCCGAGACCACTTGCCAGGTCTCGTTGAGCTTTTCGCCAGCCGTCTTGATGGCCGCGGCGTCGCTGCCCTTGAGCGTTTCCTCCACTTCGCTAAGGGCGAATTCGATTTTGCTGCGATTGGCGTCGGAGATCTTCTCCTTGTTGTCCTTCAACAATCTCTCCGTGCGATACACCGCGCTATCGGCCTCGTTCCTGGTTTCCAGCTCTTCCTTGCGCTTCTGGTCCTCCTCGGCATGGAGTTCGCCATCCTTGCGCATCTTCTCGATTTCAGCCTTGGAGAGACCGCTATTTGCGGTGATAGTGATCTTCCGCTCCTTGCCGGTGCCGAGATCCTTGGCGCTGACGTTGAGGATGCCGTTGGCATCAATGTCAAAACTGACTTCGATTTGCGGCACTCCACGCGGGGCCGGCGGTATGTCGCCGAGCATGAACTTGCCGATGGTCTTGCTGTCGCGGGAAAACTGGCGCTCACCCTGCAAAACATGAATTTCCACGCCGGGTTGATTGTCTGCGGCGGTGGAAAAGACTTGCGACTTGCGGCTCGGGATCGTGGTATTTCGCTCGATCAACTTTGTGAACACCCCGCCGAGCGTCTCAATGCCGAGCGACAGCGGTGTCACATCCAGCAAAACCACGTCCTTGACCTCGCCTTTGAGCACGCCAGCCTGAATGGCGGCTCCAACCGCGACCACTTCATCCGGGTTGACGCCCTGATTTGGAGACTTGTTGACTAGCGTGTGCGCCGTTTCCACAACGCGCGGCATCCGGGTCATGCCGCCGACCAGCACCAATTCGTCGATTTTCGCGGCCGCGATGTCGGCGTCCTTCAAACAAGCCTTCACCGGGGCGATGGTGCGCTCAAACAGTGCATCACAGAGTTGCTCCATTTTGGCGCGCGTAAGCTTGAGGCTCAGATGCTTGGGCCCGCTGGCGTCTGCGGAAATGAACGGCAGGTTGATATCGTAATCTTGTGCGCTGGAGAGGGCAATCTTGGCCTTTTCCGCCTCTTCCTTGATGCGTTGCAGGGCATCGGGCTGCTTGCGCAGGTCCATCCCCTGTCCCCGCTTGAACTCGTCCAGCATCCAATCCATGAGACGATTGTCCCAGTCGTCGCCGCCCAGGTGAGTATCACCGTTGGTGGCTTTGACGTGGAACACGCCGTCGCCGATTTCCAGCACCGAGATGTCGAATGTGCCACCGCCGAGATCATAGACCGCTATCGTCTCGTCCTTCTTCTTGTCCAAACCATAGGCCAGCGAGGCGGCGGTGGGTTCGTTGATGATGCGGAGCACCTCCAGACCAGCGATGCGGCCGGCGTCCTTCGTTGCCTGGCGCTGCGAGTCATTGAAATAAGCCGGGGTTGTGATGACCGCCTGGGTGATTTTTTCGCCCAGCCGCGTCTCGGCATCCGCCTTGAGCTTGGCGAGAATCATGGCCGAAATTTCCGGCGGGCTGAATTGCTTGGGCTTGCCGTCCACTTCCACCTCGACGGCCGCGTCGCCGTTGGCGGCCCGCACCACTTTGTACGGGACGCGCTTGATTTCTTCCTGCACTTCGTCAAATTTTCGCCCCATGAACCGCTTGATGGAATAGACCGTATTGCGGGAGTTGGTGACGGCCTGCCGTTTGGCGGCCTCGCCCACAAGGCGCTCGCCGGTTTTAGTGAAAGCAACCACGGAAGGCGTCGTGCGTTTGCCTTCGGAGTTCTCGAGCACTGCGGGCTCGCCGCCTTCAATGACCGCCATGCAAGAGTTTGTTGTCCCTAAATCAATGCCAAGTACTTTTGCCATAGAATTAATAGATGTATTTTATGTTTTGAATTTGTTGTCGCATCCGACAGTTTCGGTAGAGGCGCACGAAACGATAGGTTTCGGCGCTCGCCAGCCGTCTTCAATCGTTTAATCCCCAGTGGGCGTCATTAGAACGACTATCATGGATCTCATGGGACATTTGCAGCGTGGCGCCGGCTCGTTCCGCGATTAGATTGAAGGAGTATGTTTTCCTGACAGTTGCGCCTCGCAACGAACTGGCAGCCATTGCAATTTGCCTCGAGGGTCCAATCGGCATAGACGGTTGTGGGCTGGCTGGCTTCTCACTTTGGGATAAAATCTCATTTTTCATGACCGGAGAATACACTGATGTGCGCCGCGGGCGCTATTAGGTGTTCACCCCCATCCAAGTGTCCATGCCGTATAAAAATGCCTGACCACAAGGTCGCCCGGATTGATTTCAGGTCGTTGTCCCAGACGCCTCGGTGCGGGAAGATGCTCTTATCTTTCAACGAACTGAGGACCAAGCGCCGGATAATTGGTGTAGCCCTCTTCCGCTCCCCCATAAAAAGTCGATTCGTCCGGTGCGTTGAGCGACGCGTTCAACCGAAAACGTTCCGGCAGGTCGGGATTCGCGATGAACAACCTCCCAAACGCCACCGCATCGGCCAAGTCCTCCGCCAAGGCTTGCGTTGCCGTCGCGCGATTGAAGCCGTTGGCGACAATTAACGGCCCGTGAAACTCTTGCCGCAGGGCCGCCAGCGGAACAGGCGCCGCGCCATGCCGCAAATCATCTTCCGTGGACATGATCAAATGCGCATAGGCGAGTTTAAAGCGATTCAACTCATGCAGCACGTGGCTGAATGTCGTCAGCGGGTTTGAATCGTGCATGTCGTTGAAGACACCCCCCGGCGAGAAGCGGATGCCTACGCGATCAGCGCCCCACACCTTCGTGACCGCGTCGGCCACTTCCAGCGTAAGCCGCGCGCGATTTCGCACGGGACCGCCGTATTCATCCGTGCGCTGGTTGGTGCCATCGCGGAGAAACTCATCCAGCAGATAACCGTTGGCATTGTGAATTTCAACGCCGTCGAAGCCGGACGTCTTGGCGCGTTGCGCGGCGGCGGCATACTGCTCCACGATGCCCGGCAACTCCTCTTTCTTCAACGCACGCGGAACGACGTAAGGCTGCATACCGTCATTCGTGAGCACCTGGCCGGATCGCGGGGCGATGGCGCTGGGCGCGACCGGTAATCCGCCGTCCGGCTGGAAGCTCGGATGCGAAATCCGGCCCATGTGCCAGAGCTGAAGAAAAATACGGCCCCCGGCACGATGCACCGCCTCGGTGACGCGCTTCCAGCTGTTGACCTGTTCATCGGTGTAGACGCCGGGCGAATTGGGACAACCCGTGCCCTGTTGGGAAATCGCCGTGGCTTCGTTGATGATCAGGCCCGCCGCCGCGCGCTGCGCATAATACTCCGCCATCAAAGACGTTGGCAGGCGGCCTGGCCCCGCGCGCATTCGCGTGAGCGGAGCCATCACGATGCGGTTCGGCGCTTCCAGCGCGCCCAGACGGACAGGAGTAAAGAGATTAGGAGTATTCATAATTTTCCAATGAAGACCTTGTTCCGTTCGGCCGTCGCAAGCAATGGGGTGAACACCCCATAGCAAAGGCCGCACCAAAGGCTAAAGTGACCTCGTTAGTTAAAAGAAAAAAAAGCAGAAGCGAAGGAGCAAATATTATGACCAAAAACAAATCAGTCGTGGCGATTTTCAAATCGCACACCGGCGCCGAATCTGCCGTCAAGGAACTGCAGCAATCGGGCTTTGACATGAAGAAACTCTCCATTGTCGGACGCGACTATCATACGGATGAAAACGTGGTTGGCTACTACAATACCGGAGACCGCATGAAATACTGGGGAAAACTGGGAGCCTTCTGGGGTGGATTTTGGGGCCTGTTGTTTGGTTCCGCGTTCTTTGTGATTCCCGGTGTCGGACCGCTGCTGATGGCGGGACCGATTGTCGGTTGGATTGTCGGGGCACTGGAAGGCGCTGTCGTGGTGGGCGGATTGAGCGCGCTGGGCGCTGGACTTTACAGCCTGGGCATCCCCAAGGACAGCATTTTGCAGTACGAGACGGCGGTGAAGAGCGGCAAGTATGTCTTGATCGCCCACGGTTCCGATGTGGAAACGGCTCACGCCCGGAATATCATCAACCGCAGCAACCCGGAAGCGTTGCAGGAACATCAACCCGCTTGCGCCACCGAGGAAGCGTGCGCCGCGGGAGCATAGTTTGTTGTCGGATGGGGAACCCATAGAAGTTCTTGCTGGGTTTTCCCAAAATGAACAATAAAACAACCACGCAGCTCGGCATGGTTGACCCGGGCCGGGTGGGTGCCGATATGGTACGACGGCTTATCAAGGACGAACATCGGTGCGTCGCCTTCGACCGTTCTCCCGAAGTGGTGAAAGATCTGGCCAAAGAAAACGCGGTCGGGGCCTCTTCGCTCGCTGACTTGGTCAAGAACCCTGGCAGCAGCGTATGAGTTTAGCCCGAGCGCGCAGGTTGTGATGGTTAATGAGTTCGAATCTGGACTCTCAGGCCGGCCTCTGGCTGTGGCGTGGCGAAGATCTTGCGCAAGGCCAGGTGGGTGGGGAGGAAGGCGACGAGCCACAGCGCGCCAAACCACAGCATGACATAAAGGTTTTCATTGACCAAGGTTTGCGGCTTCTGGTCGTTGAAACCGTAAAGATAATTAATGTTAATGGGTAGATTTGGGTTGATCAGGCGGGCGCCAGCGGGCGGAGTAAAAAAGTAGCAGACGAACCCCAACCCTACGGCCAAGACCGTCCATGCGGACAAAGCTCGTTTGTCGTAGCCCAGCCGGAACAGGAGCCAGATGAGCAGGAAGGGCAACCACCCATGAAAAAGCGAAAGCCCGCGCGTGAAAAGCGGCAGATGACGGTTGAACATGTAAGCGGTGAGGCCCAAAAAGTGGATCCCCAAACAGGCGCTGCCGAAGTCAGCGAGCCAGAGACATTGCAGAAGCAGTATGCCCACGGCGCACATGCTGATGAGCAGCGAACTTTCCAACCACATACCCACCATCGTGAGAATCAGGGCGGCATCGCAGAACCATAAGAAATTGGTGATTCCATAGGTATTCAAATAAATCGGAAAAAGGATGGCCAGGAACGCGACGCCAGCCACTTTGGCGGCCAGTGGAATCTTGTGTTTTTGAACGGCGATTATTTGATCGATAGCGTTGATCGCTTGGGTTTGAAATTTTGTGAGCAAGGCTTTTCTTGTGGCTCAGCCGGATTTGATTGAGGATGATCGTGAACTTCTCAAGATAATCCGAGTCGGAATCCTGATAGATCGTGCTTCAACCCAAGATTTCCACGACGAAACCGACTTTGATGGCCGCCTGCCGGCGATGCACCTTTCCCTCCTCAATGTTGCCACGAGATTCGACGGCTTGGAACCAGCACAGTTCCTTGACGGTTTTTTGTGCGCGCTTGATGGCCCTATCAACGGCATCCTCGATAGGCGTCTCCGAGGTGCCAGTGAGTTCCATGAGCTTATAAACGGGGTCTTTCACCTTTGGTTCTTCCAGTATTTTCAGCTCCCAGGCACCTCGCAGCCACCAGCAGGAAGGGAATCGTGTTTCCTTCAAAAGGAATGCTATTTGGCCGCCAGTTCATCGACCCAGTATCCTTGGCGATTGTAATGCCGATGCAGTCCAGCCTCATAATCCCGGGTCAGCAGAGTCTCCTCCGTGTATTCGGGCGACTGCTTGATGGTTTCACGGGAAAGATTGACGAAGACTTTCTTCTCGCTCCAACTAATGCGCTTGATCCATTGCGGTGAAATCAGCACCTTTTTCCCCGGCCACCAGTTCAGTGTGCCGGCGATGAGGTAACGAATCGCCCACGTCTCGCAATCAATGATAAAATCCTCGATGTGACCGATCTGGCCGTCTGTCGCTTGGACATGGTGGCCGCTGACATCCTGAGTGCTGCGCAAATGAGGATCCCACGCTTTTTCACCATGGACCGGTTTCTCCCATTGCTTACGGTCACGCACAATGTGGGGGTGATCCCCCCATGCGCATGAGCCGCTCCAATACGTCTGCCATTTATAATACCCATAGTACTCGGTCTCGAATTGGCGGGAGACGGGTTTGTCACTGTCCAAAGATGGGCTGTCCTCAATCTGTTTTTTGGTCAATTCGACAACAATGTTTTCGCGATCGGTATTCACAGCCACCAACGCATATGGGGAGATCAGCACCTGGCGGACCGAGAGCCAGGTTCCCGTATTGGCGACCAGATAGCGGACGGTCCAATACTGGTCGTCGAAGTAGAATTCTTTGACCTTGCCGATCGTCTCATCGTCGGTAGTTTGTATTGAATAGCCCTTTAGCGTTTTAGCTTTGCTTAACATAATATTTCTTTCGTGCTTTGCGTTTCTCTTTTGTTCGCAGTTGGTGTCCGGCTGAAAGCGCGTTTGAGAAGGGGGCTTCACGACGATCAGCACTGGCGCTAATTCTTAAATTTGCGCCGATCGGTGCAGCCTCGCTATGGGGTAAAACCCTACCGTGAATGCTGGGTGGCAGCGCCCGGCGAAAATAGATCCATCCGGGAGTTTTCATTTTGTCCCCTTCATTTTTCGATAACGCTGAATCAAATTGTTGGTCGAACTGTCATGTTTGAGATTGGGTGCGGTCGCGCTTTCAAGTTCGGGAACGATCCGTTGGGCCAGCACCTTGCCTAATTCGACGCCCCATTGGTCGAATGAATCAATGTTCCAAATCACCCCCTGCGTGAATACGCTGTGCTCGTAAAGCGCGACGAGGTGGCCGAGAACTTCCGGTGTCAGCCGGTCGGCCAAAATCACATTGGATGGACGGTTGCCCTCAAAAACACGATGCGGCACGAGCCAATCCGGAGTGCCTTCGGCTTTGACCTGCTCGAACGTCTTGCCGAACGCCAGCGCCTCGGCCTGGGCAAATACGTTCGCCAACAGGATATCGTGGTGACGTCCCAATGGAGTGAGCGAATGGCCAAATGCGATAAAGTCACATGGGATGAGCCGTGTCCCCTGATGAATCAATTGATAGAACGAGTGCTGGCCGTTGGTGCCGGGTTCGCCCCAGTAAACCGGTCCGGTCTGGTACTCCACCTTTTTCCCGTCGAGCGTGACGTGCTTGCCGTTGCTCTCCATCGTCAACTGTTGAAGATAGGCGGGAAAGCGTTTGAGGTATTGCTCATAGGGCAAAACCGCGACCGTTGGCGCGTCGAGAAAGTTGTTGTTCCAGATCGACAGGAGCCCCATGAGCACCGGCAGGTTTTTATCGAACGGAGCAGTGCGAAAATGCTCGTCCACCTCGTGAAAGCCTTTTAGCAGCGCGCGGAAATGGTCCGGTCCAACCGCCAGCATAGTCGAAAGACCGATGGCCGAATCCATCGAGTAGCGTCCGCCGACCCAGTCCCAAAAGCCGAACATGTTCACCGTATCAATACCGAATGCGGAAACTTTTTCGGCATTCGTCGAAACCGCCACGAAATGTTTTGCCACGGCCTTGTCGTCACCACCCAGACCCGCCAGCACCCAGTCACGAGCGCTTTGGGCATTGGTCATCGTCGCCAGCGTGGTGAAAGTTTTTGACGAAATAATGAAGAGCGTTTCGGTCGGATCGAGATCGCGGGTCGCTTCCACGAAATCAATCCCGTCCACATTGGAGACGAACCGAAACGTCATCGCGCGCTCGCTGTAATGCTTGAGCGCTTCATAAGCCATCACCGGGCCGAGGTCAGAGCCTCCGATGCCGATGTTGATGACGTTCTTGATGCGCTTGCCGGTATGGCCCTTCCATTCTCCGCTGCGAACGCGATTGGAAAATTCAGCCATCTTGTCGAGCACGGCGTGAACTTCCGGCACGACATTCTTGCCATCCACGAAGATGGTTGCGCCTTTCGGCGCCCGCAACGCGACGTGCAAAACGGCGCGGTTCTCCGTGATGTTGATTTTTTCACCGCTAAACATCGCGTCAATTTTGTCGCGCAAGCCGGATTCCGCGGCCAGTTGGAGCAGCAACTTGAGGGTCTGGTCGGTGATGCGGTTCTTCGAATAATCCAGATAGAGGCCCGCCGCCACAACCGTCAGACGCTCGCCGCGTTTCGGATCATCGGCGAATAATTCCCGAAGATGGAGATTTTGGATCTTCTTGTGATGGTTGGCGAGGGCCTTCCAAGCGGGTTGTTGGGTGAGCGGTTTGATGCTGATGGCCGTGCTCATAATTTTCGGTTGATTCGACGGCCAGATCAGGCGGCCTGCTTGAGCGCGGCGCTCTTGGACGTGATCACCGCCAGCATTTCATTCCAGGATTTCACAAACGATTTGGCGCCCTCCTCCTGAAGCTGAACGGCCAGACTGTCCACGTTGATGCCTGCCTTCGCAAACTCGGCCAAAACTTTTTCGCAACCGCCGCCGTTCGCCGCCATGATCTTGCCAAGTTCGCCATGGTCCGCGAGGGCCTTCAATGTTTCCTCAGGCATGGTGTTCACCGTGAAAGGAGAAGCCAGGGCTTTGATGTAGAGAAGGTCCGAGGCTTTAGGATCCTTAGTGCCGGTGCTGGCCCAGAGCAGGCGTTGCGGGCGGGCGCCGGCATTGTAGGCGCGCTGCCAGCGCGGGTTGCGCAACACTTCGACGTACGCTTTGTAGGTGCGACCGGCAATGGCGATGCCGAGCCGGTTGTGCAACGCCTCTGGAACTTTTTCCGCCACGGCAACGTCCCACCGGCTGATGAACATCGAGGCCACGGAGCCGACCTGCGGATTGAGTCCGGCTGCCATGCGTCGTTCAATGCCCCGCAGATACGCCTTGGCCGCCGCCACGTATTGCTCGCGCGAGAACAGGAGTGTCACGTTGACCGGCACACCCGCAAAGATCGCCTCCTCGATGGCCGGCAAACCTTCCTTGTTGCCGGGGATCTTGAGGAACAAGTTGGGTCGTCCTGCCCGCGCGGAAAGTTCCTTGGCGGCGGCGATGGTGCGGGCCGTGTCATGCGCCAGCAGTGGCGACACCTCCAGCGACACCCATCCGTCCACCCCGTTGGTGCGGTTGTAAACCGGACGGAAGAGGTCGGCCGCTTGGGTGAGGTCGTCCAGTGCCAGATCGAAAAAAAGAGCTTCGCCGGTTTTCCCATTCGCTAGTTCCTTGCGAATCGCGGCGTCGTAGGCAGCGCTGTTCTTAAGGGCGTGATCAAAGATTGTCGGGTTCGAGGTCAGTCCTGTCACTGAGAGTTCGTCAATGTAGCGTTTAAGCGTGCCGCTGTTCAGCAGTTCACGCGTGATGTTGTCGAGCCAAAGGCTCTGGCCAAGGTTGTGCAACTCTTGAGTGGGATTCATAATGTCCGGTTGATGTTCCAAACTGCCTCTGGCGGTGGGATCACTGCTCATAGGTTTCTTCTAATTCGTGGTGCTCGCAGGACAGGAACGCAATACGGAGCGTGCGATCATGATCTCCTCGTCCGTGCGAATGACGCGAACCATGGTTCCGCTGGCGTCTTTGGAAATCACCCCCGCAGTCTGCGCGTTGCGCGCCTCATCCAGTTCAACGCCGAGGAAGCTCAATCCCTCACATATGCGCGCGCGAACGACTGGCGCGTTTTCGCCGATGCCTCCGGCGAAGACCAACGATTCCAACCCGCCGAGTGCCGCGGCGAAGGAGCCGATCCATTTTTTCGCCTGGTAACAGAACAGCGCCACCGCCTCCGCCGCCCTCATGTCACCCGCTTCCTGCGCGAGCAAGTCCCGCATGTCAGAACTGGTCTCCGAAACCCCGAGCAACCCGGACTTGTGGTTGACCATTTCGTAGAATTGCTTTGTGGTCATCTGCTCGGTTCGCGCCAGATACGGGGCCAGACCGGGATCCAAATCGCCCGTGCGGGTGCTCATCACCAACCCCGCCGTCGGCGTGAAGCACATGCTGGTGTCAATACTTATTCCATCGAGCACGGCGGCCATGCTGGCGCCGTTGCCAAGATGCGCCAGGATCACCCGGCCTTTCGTCGCCGCCGGGTCGCCGAGGCGCGCGAGTTCTTCCATCAGAAAGGCATAGGACAAACCGTGGAAACCGTAGCGCTGAATTCCCTTGGCGTCGAAGCGACGAGGAATCGGCAGAAGCTTGGCCACGCGCGGCATGGTCTGGTGAAACGCCGTGTCAAAACAGGCCACCTGCGGCAGTTTCGGGTGGCGCTGACGGAACGTCTCGATCAGTTCAATCTCGCGCGGCAGATGATCCGGGTCATTCGGGCTGATGCGATGCAGTTCCTCCAGCAATTCCTGGGTGACCACCTCTGGCGCGGTGTGTTGCATGCCGTGGACCACACGGTGTCCCACCGCCCGGATAGATTCGAAACCATTTTGCCCTTCGAGCCAATCCATCAGGAAATTCGCGGCCGATTTGTGATCCGGGGCGGCGAGTTGGCGGCTGGCGGCTGGTTTTCCATCCGCGTCGTGAAACATCAGATTCGTCCCTGTCAGGCCAATGCGGTCAACCGTTCCATAAAGTCCCCGCTTCAGTGGCTCGCCGGCCTGGTACAGCGCAAACTTGATGCTCGAAGATCCGCCGTTGATCGTTAGGATGCGTGCGTCAGCGGGTTTCATGGATGGCTCCTTCGTCATTCTGCAATCCCAACGCGGCCAGTTTTGCGCAGGTGGTCCTGTAATCCAAATGCAGAATGCTTCGAATACCCATGCCTTCAGCGATCTGGACGAACATCGCCGTGTTGTCAATATAGACGATTTGCCGGATCGGCGCCTGGGAGATGTCCAATGCCAGCCGAAACATGTCCGCGTCGGGCTTGGAGACGTGGACATAGCAGGAGGAAATAAAAAAATCCACAAAGCCGCCCAGATTGAACTTTCGAATCCGGTAATCGTTTAATTCCCGCGCTTCGTTGCTGACCACGGCGATCTTCAGGGCGCATTTCGATTTGAGCTTGCGGATCAACGCCATCATCTGTGGGCAGGGTTTCGATTGGGCGAACATGAAGCGCCGAAACTGAGCCCGGGTGAAGGCTCGCTTTTGGTGGAAGACCACACGGTTGAGATACTCTTCAAGAGTGAGCTTTCCGGCCTCGAAAATGTCGAAGTTCAGGCTGTGCCTCATCTCCAGATCGGCCCACTCCAGCCTGAAGTGCTTCGCCGCCCGTTTGCGGGCGTGGTGATCCCACCCGTCGGTGAGCAACACGCCGCCGATATCCAGAAATAGTGCCGTGATTGGCGCGTTTCTTTTCATTCGATATGGAGTGGGGAAGCTTGGAAGATCGGCTTCGTCATCGCTTGGTACATCATATCCTCGCTGAGGAACGGTGGACCGCAAAGTTCGTACCCGCCGCCCAGTTTTTCGTTCACCTTCCGCGCAAGTTCGTCATGGGTTGCGGCGTCGGCGTGAAATGGCACGGCGACAATGATGTATTCAATAGGTGTTTTCATTTTACCCTCTGAAGATGTCGAAAGGCTCGATTTTGAGGACTTTGCGCACCCCGACATAGCTGGATATGCCGGCGATCAGCACGACCATGCCGAAGGCGAGCCCCAAATTCCAAAAGGTGATCGTGGCCGCGTAGTTGGGCAGTCGGGATCGGGCGATCATGATCATCAGCGTCACGAAACCGACGCCCAGGCCGTAGCCGGTCAGCGCGGTAAAGGTCGCCATGAACAGGATCATATAGACCAGCTCGCGGCCTTTGGCGCCGATGGCCTTGAGCGCGCCAAATTTCTCCAGGTTTTCGAGGATGAACGTGTAAAAGGTCTGGCCGGAGATGGACAGGCCAACGATAAAGGCGATCACCACCATCAACAGGATATTGGTGCCAACACCGGTCTTGTAGGTGTAATAGTCGGCAATGCTCTGGTTGAATTCCTCCTTCGTCCGGGCCACATAGCCGAGCTGGGCGACTTTCTGCTTGATCCCCGCCACTGCCGCCGCGCTCTTGGGCTGCACCAGCACGTAGGACAAGGTGAAACGCGTCGAGGGGATGTATTCAATCGCGCGGTAGTAGGTGGTATAAAGCGTGGGGGTGCCATTGAGGCCGTTGACTGCGACCCGGGCGATGCCCACAATCGTGCCGCGATGGTCATTAAGTTCGAATGAAGTGCCGATTTTGGGATTATCCAGCTTCGGGAATTCAGCATCGTCCACCACCAGGAAGGAGTTGTCGTTGTAGATGTTCAGAATGCTGCCTTGTTCGAGATCGGGACGGCCAAACAGGCTCTCGTCGTCCAGACCGACAACGCTGGCAGATTGATAAGTGCCGTTTGCGAGCTTGACCAGGGCACCCCCAATAAAGAGCGGCACCGCATAGCTGACCTCGTCCATGCTGCGCACCACGTCCAGGACGTAATCGGGCATGGGGATCGGACTGGTGGGAGTATTGACCGACGGGTCCATGACCCACATTTCCGCGCCGATATTGGTGACCGTCGAATAGGAGTGGTTAAGGATGCCGGCGAACATGGCGGTCATCATCATCATCAGGAACACGGAAAAAGTTATCCCGATCAACAGCGCAGTGAATTTGGGCTTGTCATTGACCAGCAGCTTGAAGCCAATCCGCAGAATCCCACCGTACTTCATGGCGCCTCCTTTTTGGCCGCGGGGCGGGTATCATTCCACCAACCCCCTCCCAGTGCCACGAACAAGGCGACGGTGTCCTGGTGGCGCTGCGCCACGGCCTGCAAATAGCCGAGGGTCGCCTGGTGGAATAGCACGTCGGCCGCCAGGACGTCCGGGAAGGCGACCAGGCCCGCGTGGTAATTGACTTGCAATAGGTTGAGTGCTTCACCGGCGGCTTGCCGGGCTTCGACCTGCGCCTGCAGTTCTTCCGCATCGTGTTCCAGCGCCTTCAAAGTGTCAGCCACTTGCTCGAAGGCACCCAGCACGGTCTGCCGGTAATTGGCCTGCGATTGCTGGTAGGCGTCTATGGAGGCGCGCCGGACGTACCACA
>Ga0326727_10006662_pt1 | contig 31397 bp, 30 predicted proteins | sample MB2enrmetagenome_FD_207643 | JGI IMG/M metagenome (GOLD analysis project Ga0326727, IMG submission 207643) | Lab enriched peat soil microbial communities from McLean, Ithaca, NY, United States - MB29MY | ecosystem: Environmental > Terrestrial > Soil > Wetlands > Peat | place: USA: New York...
CGAGAAACATTTGTCTGCGCATACAATAAAGCATTAAAGTAATGGCTCTTTCTGTAGGGTTTTCAATCTTTGAAATATCTACAAGCTCCTCTTTAATTATAGAAACAATTGGTATGTCTGATTTCCATGTTGTACCGCCTATTGAAATAGGAACATTCCTTACGAACCCTGCATTGAAGATCAAACTGTCCCCTCCGACGATCTGATTTATTTTACAAATAAAAGGATAGTCCGTCGGGTAATCAACGTTTTCCAAAACAAAATTCCAGGAATGTTTTAGGTTGTTAATAGCCACCGTATCTTTGACACTCACGCCTTGAACAGTCAGGCCATTAAAGATTGCTTCTGTATCGGGATAAGTAACCCCAATCCCTTCTAATCTTGCGCTTTTCCACATATAATCGATAATATTTCTTTTTGCAACAAAGATATTTTGTTCTACGGTCATTTTGAACTTAGCTTACAAAACAACGCACCCTCTTCCCAAGGAAATATATTTAAGGTCTAACATGACTAATTAATAATTCCTCATCAATCCGTAATATCCTTCTTGTTTTTCTGTATATTTCCATATATTTGTCAATCACCTACGTATGATGAAGGGAACCTCTCTAAATAGTATATCAGCAGAGGTTCCCTCCAAACAATCGTTAGTCGTTGCTTTTAACTTCACTTACTTACCTGCGATAAACTGCCGACTATCCCCTCGACTCAGATCCACAATAAAACCTGCCGCCTGAATCCTACTCTCTAGGCCATATCGGCAATCTTCCGGCGGATCATCCCCGCCGATTTTGTTTTCGTAAAGTGCGTACTGTTTCCTGACCGACATAGGGGTAATAATCGGCATGACGACATTGGCACCCGCTTTCAAAGCCAGTTCCCTGCCTTGCGGATTCAGAGTGCCGAGAGCCGTCGTGGCCGGAATAAGACTATCCGGAATAAGTAACCGCGCCAAGGCCACCATCACCAACGTATCTTCAAGCGTCCCGCCTTTTTCCGCGTCCAAGGGCGTCTCACTATGCGGAATAAACGGTCCGATTCCAATCATATCGGGCTGGAATTCCTTTAAATAGCACAAGTCTGCAGCCAAATCAGCGTTTGTTTGCCCGGGTAACCCAACCATGAACCCCGCACCTACTTGGTAGCCAATGTCCTTCAGCGCGTTCAGGCAGGCCCGCCGATCTTCAAACCGCATTGTCGGATGCAGCTTTTCATACAGTTCTCGAGATGCCGTTTCGTGACGCATCAGAAAGCGATCTGCACCGGCGGCAAAAAGGCTCTGATAGGTTTCTGTTCTGCGCTCGCCGATGGATAATGTAATCGCTGCCTCCGGATAAGTCTTCCGGATTGCCTGAAGTAGTTCGACGAGCATTTCTTCTGTATACCAAAGATCTTCCCCGCTCTGCAAAACAAACGTCCGGTATCCCAATTTATACCCTTGACCACAGCAGGCCAGGATTTCCTCCGGGGTTAACCGATATCGCTGCACCTTCGTATTCGAAACCCGAATTCCGCAGTATAAGCAATCTTGTCGGCAAATATTTGAAAACTCGATAAGCCCTCTTAAATAAACTTTATTTCCATAATATTTCTGTTTTATCTTCAAGGCATAAGTATAGAGTTCCTCTCTGTCCTCATCACTATGGTTTTCTAATAAATACGTTATTTCCTTTTTTGTGAGATCGTTGGTTCGATAGGCTTTCTCTAATAAATTATGCAGGTCACTCACAAAACCACTCCATCCGCTGTTATTTAAAGAAAACTTGGCTGGTGCCTATCCCCCAGTTTCACTGGCAGTGCAACAACATACCGGTCCCTCCGTTTCAGTTTAAGTCTTCCTCTTCTAAAATCAGCTTGGCCAATGGGAATGGTTCAAGTGCCCTGGGAAGTAATCCCTGAACATAGGCAATTAGAATACCGTAGTTGACAATGGGCACACTATGACGCTTGGCACCTTCTACTCGGCTGAGCATCCCGGTTCTGTTCATCATACAGGCCCCGCAGTGTACTATCAGGGCATATTTCCTAATGTCATCCGTGAAGGTTGCTCCTGCGGAGAATTCAAACTCGATCTGCTTGCCGGTTCTCTGACGTATCCACCGGGGTATCTTAACCTTGCCTATATCATCCGACTGTCTGTGATGTGTGCATCCTTCTGCTATTAATACCTTATCCCCATCCTTAAGCCTTTCGATGGCTTTGGCACCTCTTATGAATTCTGCCAAATCCCCTTTTTGTCGGGCAAATAAGATTGAGAAGGAGGTCATTAAAATATCCTTGGGAGTATCTGCCGCAACTTTTAAAAACACTTGGGAATCCGTGATGACCAACTTTGGTTTTTTAGCCAGATTACTTAAGGTTTCTCTCAGTTCAAATTCTTTAGTAACGATTGCTATCGCATCGCTTTCCAGAATATCCCGGATGGTCTGCTGTTGAGGAAGGATCAACCTGCCCTTGGGAGCTGCCTTATCGATAGGCGTAACCAGGACCACAAAATCACCGGGGTTAATTAAATCTCCCACAATTTTAAACTTATCTTCATCCTCCGGAATAACCGAGATAATCGCATTCTTTAATTCTTTGATGCCCTGCTCCTTAAGAGCGGACACTGCAACTACCGGGATATTCAGTTCTTCTTGAAGACTGGCTGCTCTTCTTTCGGGGGCATTGTCTTCCAAGGTATCCAGTTTGTTTAAAACTATGATAATCGGCTTCTGCTTTTCCTTAAACTTATCGATTATTATTTTGTCATCGTCACTGATCCCACTCTGGACATCAACGATCAACAGGGCAACATCGGTCTTATCCAGAACCTCCAAGGTCTTCTGAATCCTGAGCTGCCCTAATTCTCCAACATCATCCAATCCTGCAGTATCTATAATTACGCAGGGTCCGATGGGTAATATCTCCATCGCTTTAAAGACAGGGTCCGTCGTAGTGCCTTTCACTGCGGATACTATCGCTGTTTCTTGTCCGGTTAGGGCATTGATTACGCTGGATTTTCCTGCATTTCTCCTGCCAAACAGCGCTAAATGCACTCTCACGCCTCTCGGCGTTTCATTTAAACTCATCGAAATCCCTCCCCCCAATCACTTGCCCGGCATTCCGGGTATCCCCGGTTTTGTGACTTCAAATGGATTCAAGATCTCATCGATCCTGGAATCAGAAAAAGTATTTTCTTCTTTCAATACTGCTCTGATTGGCTTATCTTCTTTTAAAGCTTTTCTCGCTATCTGACCGGTTTTTTCATATCCTAGGTGATGAACCAAAGCTGCGGCCAAGGCTGCAGACTTTTCCAGAGTTGCTCGACACGTTTCTTGATTCGCTTTAATTCCTTTAATGCACTTCTCTCGAAAGATCGTTACGCCATTATTTAGGAGCTCCAGCGATTCCAACAAACATTCCGCTATGAGCGGAATAAAGGAATTGAGTTCAAGCTGCCCTGAAGAGGCAGCCATCGTAATCGCATAATCATTGGCCATGACTCTCATGGCTACCTGACCGATCATCTCGGGGATTACCGGGTTCACCTTTCCCGGCATCATTGTTGAACCGGTCTGCAGCTGAGGAAGCTCTATTTCCCCGAATCCTCCCCTGGGACCTGAAGCTAACAGCCTCAAATCATTGGATATCTTTAGGAGGTTTGTGCCGCAGGCTTTTAATAGTCCGGAAACCTCCACAAAGATATCATTATTTTGGGTTATATCGATCGGATAGTCGGACCTGGCCAAACCTAAGCCGGTTAATTCCTGTATAGTGTCCGTGATCATGAATATATACTTGTGAGAAGCATTGACGCCGGTACCGATGGCCGTACCACCAAGATTAATCTGCCTCAATCGTTCTTCTACCTTATATACTCTCCAGCGATCCCGTTCAATAGCCTTGGCATACGCCCCAAATTCCTGGCCCAGCATCATCGGCAGAGCATCCATCAGTTCTGTCCTGCCCAGTTTGATTACCTCACTGAATTCATTTTCCTTCCCCTGCAGTGCTTCCTGAAGTTCTGCAAGGGATTGGCTTAATTTTCGGAGCAAATGAATGGCAGCAATTCTCAGCGCTGTTGGATAAACATCATTGGTCGATTGCGACCTGTTTACATCATTCAAAGGGTGTACAAGATCATAGTCCCCTTTTGCTCCGCCTAATATCTCAATAGCCCTGTTGGCTATGACTTCATTCACGTTCATATTAGTTGAAGTACCTGCCCCCCCTTGAAAAGCGCAGACTATGAATTCATGATCAAATTTGCCTGCTATAATTTCCTCACTAGCTTGAATTATGGAATCTGCTTTCTCCTCCGTCAGTTGTTTTAATCGTTTGTTGACTTGGGCCGCCGCTTTTTTTATTAAAGCGATTTCATAGATAAGCTTTAAATTGACATTTTTAGAACCTAAATTGAAGTTTTCTTGGGCTCTGCTTGTGTTGATTCCATAATGGCTCGTGTCCGGAATTGGCCTTTCACCAATCTGATCTCTTTCAATTCTATAGTTCACATTATCTCCTCCAAGGGATTTCCTCTGCACTCTATTGCTTGTTTCAACTCGCGTTAAAACCTTAAATCTCTCTCTCCGGCCTCAATTCTTTTCAGTTTTTCTATCGCTGCTGCTCTTGCTGCCTCTTTCGGAATATCCAACAGACCCTTTTCGATGACTTTTTGGCCTAATTCTTTCATTTCATCATCAGCATAGTCTAAAAGGAATTCTCTGAAAGTAAGCAAAGCGTTCGGTTGACAGACATTACCTATTTGACCTGCCTTAGCCAAAGCCATAAACCGATCCCCGGTTCTTCCTTCTCTATAGCAGGCGGTACAATAGCTGGGCACATAACCGCTTTCACACAAACTTTTAATCACTTCCAGCGGTGAGCGATGATCTGCCACTTCAAATTGCGGTTTCTCTTCTGTTTTATCAATTCCGTGTTCCTTTGAGTAGGCGCCTACACCTGTGCATGAACCGGCACTGAACTGGGAAATTCCTAAGGCCAGTACCTCTGCTCTAAAATTAGCTTCTTCTCTTGTCGAGAGGATCATGCCGGTATAGGGAACAGCTAATCTCAAAATCGCCACTAATTTTTTGAACTCATCATCCTTAACAAGATGGGGCAGCTCGTTAAGGTTGACTCCCTCAGCGGCTCTGAGCCTGGGAACTGAAATTGTGTGTGGTCCGACTCCAAAGGCTTCCTCAAGATGTTCAGCATGCATCAGCATCGCTATTGTTTCGTACTTATGATCATATAAACCATATAATACACCAATCCCGACATCTCCAATGCCGGCTTCCATGGCTCTGTCCATGGCCGTAGTATGCCAATTGTAATCATGCTTGGGACCCGTCGGATGCATTTTTTCATATACTTCCTGATTATAAGTCTCCTGAAAGAGAGTATAAGTGCCGATATCAGCCTCTTTTAAGCGTTTATAGTCCTCAACGGTCGTCGCGGCCACGTTGATATTGATTCTCCTTATACTCCCATTATCAAATTTCAAAGAATATATTTTCTTGATGCACTCCAGCACATAATCCAACGAGCAATTCACCGGATCTTCTCCTGCCTCGATGACAATTCGCTTATGTCCTAAAGATTCTAGGATCTTCACTTCCTCTTCCAATTGTTCCATAGAGAGTTTACTTCTCTTCAGACTATCATTACAGGCTTGATATCCGCAGTATACACAACCATTGACGCAATAGCTGCTAATATACAGTGGGGCAAAGAGAACGATTCTCTTGCCATAAATCGTTTCTTTTATTTCTTTGGCCGTCTTAAACATTTCTTCCAAAACGTTTTCATCGTCGATATTGAGCAGCACGGCGGCTTCTCGATGGGTTAATCCCTGGCAAGTCTTAGCTTTGTCCAAAATTGCCCTTACTAAGTCTTTGTCCTTAGCTTTTACAATACCTTCTGCTAATGATTGCTTTATTTCTTCATCGCTGATATATTCTTGCGCCAAATACGTTTTCATTGTCAATCCTCCAATTTTTTAGTTAAGGCTGATTTAACACTTACACCTTTAATCTTCCCCAGCTTACCTGTCATCGCACTAATTTCGTCCGTAGTCCCTTCAACGATCAGTGAGATAATTGCGATACCCCTTTCTGGGCGAGGGATTCCCATTCTGCCAACGATAATACTCGCCAACTCATGCAACGTTTCATTGACCTTATGAGCACTTTCAAATTCTTCAATGACGATACCTACGACGCCTATTCTTTTATCCATTTTTGTTTCCTCCCAAATAAAGAAACCCTCTCCATAAATAGGAAGAAGGCTTTTCAGCAATTTAACCCTTCTCCTTTTGCTCAGAATAATCCTTGCAATCAGGTAATAGTTTTCTTGATCCACGATGCCGGAGACCTCCAACACAGTAGCTAGATGCACTCTATTATAGAATTTTTGGATAAAATGTCAATATCACGCTTTTTTTACTGATAACGCTTAAGCTTCAACATCAGGTGAGATAAGGAACCACAAAGGCAAGTTTTTTGTGGCTCCTTACTAGATTGATAGGTTCCCAGCAAACGTGATTTTATACGTCAGTCAAAAACAATCTCCTGTAAAAGGCCTAGATTTTCTTGCGTGCCGTATAGCTGGTATGCAGCAATTGATGCGCTTTTTTCCCATAAGGTTCGCCCAAATAGTCCTTATACAGACCGATGATCGCCAGATTTTCGTGCGACTTACGCAGCGGCTTGGCACGGTCTTCGCGGTAAATAGCGGCAGCCCGGGCTTTAAGAATCTCCATGTTACCATGGTGATAGGGTTGTCCTCCGCCCCCGATACATCCACCCGGACAAGCCATAATCTCAATCACATCATAATTGATTTCCCCGGCTTGGATCTTCTCCAGAATCGTGCGGGCATTACCAAGACCATGAATAACCGCGATCCGATAATCCCGTCCGGCGATCGGGATCACAGCTTCCTTAATCCCGTCCATGCCCCGCAGAGCCTCAAACTCTACTTTCTCTAAAGTCTCACCGGTCAGCACCTCGTAAGCCGTCCGCAGGGCCGCTTCCAGAACTCCGCCCGTTGCTCCGAAAATAACGGCAGCACCCGTCGATTCCCCTAATGGATGATCAAACTCTTGGTCTTTGAGATGATCAAAATGAATGCTGGCTTCCCGGATCATACGAGCTAATTCACGAGTAGTAATCACGATGTCCACATCCGCAGTTTCTGCGCTTTGGGCGAGTTCCGGGCGAGCCGCTTCGTATTTTTTGGCGACGCAGGGCATCACGGAAACAACCGTTATGGATTTAGGATCAATACCCAACGTTTTAGCGTAATAACTTTTGGTTAGGACCCCTAACATTTGATGAGGAGACTTGCAGGTAGAAGGAATATCTAAGAGATCCGGGAATTGATGCTCGAAAAACTTGACCCAGGCAGGGCAGCAACTCGTAAGCAGCGGCAGACGCCCACCATGTTGAATGCGGTGGACAAGCTCGGTTGCTTCCTCCATAATCGTCAGGTCTGCCGCAAAATCCGTATCAAAGACCCGATCAAAGCCCAGTCGCCGCAGAGCAGCCACCATTTTGCCCGTGACAATCGTCCCCGGTTCTAAACCGAAGCCCTCTCCCAGAGCGACTCGCACAGCCGGTGCAGTCTGGACGACGACAAATTGGTTGGGATCGTTGAGGGCCTTCCAAACCTTGTCGACCTGATCTACCTCAGTCAAGGCACCGGTCGGACAGACTGCAATACATTGTCCGCAGAACGTACAAGCAGTTTTGCTCAGGGGTAAATCGAAGGCCGTTTTAACGACTGTCTCAAATCCACGCCCCACAGCTGAGTAAACCCCCACCGTCTGGACCTCGTTGCACATTGTTTCGCAGCGACGGCAGCGAATGCATTTGTTTGGATCTCGAACAATAGAAAAACTGGACTTGTCAATTTCGAACTCGGATTCTTCCCCTTCATAGGAGATATGGCGCACGCCCAGTTCGGAAGCTAAGGATTGAAGGTCACAATCCTGGTTTTTGGCGCAGGTCAAACACGATTTAGGGTGATCAGAAAGGAGAAGTTCGACCATAGCTCGCCGAGCCTGGATGGCCCGCAGCGAGTCGGTTCTCACAACCATGCCATTCGCTGCCGGGGTCGAACAAGAGGAGGCCAGATTACGCCGACCCTCGACTTCGACCACACAGACTCGGCAGGAAGCAATGTTGTTGTTGTAATGCATTTCATTCAGTTTCAGGTAGCATAAGGTGGGAATGTCGATGTTCACGGTTCGGGCTGCCTCTAAAATGGACATTCCCTCCGGCACTTTCAGAGAGATGTCGTTGATTGTTAGCTTTATATCCATATGGAGTCCTCCTTCAGGGGTACCTTAATGGCGGATGATGGCACCGACTACTCGGCATTGTTCCATACATGCCCCACATTTTAGGCAGCGTTCTTGGTCGATAACGTGGCGCTTCTTTGCTACGCCGGTGATGCAAGACATCGGACATTTCTTGACGCATAGGGTACACCCTACACACTTATCAGTGATTTCATATTTCAGCAGGCTCTTACAAACCCCGGCCGGACAGGTTTTGTCCACGATATGGGCAATATATTCGTCTCGGAAATACTTTAAGGTGGACAGGATGGGATTCGGCGCACTTTGCCCAAGTCCACACAGAGCGGTATCCTTAATGATGTGGCAGAGCTTCTCCAGGTTCTCCAGATCCTCCAACGTCCCTTTGCCTTCCGTGATCTTGGTCAGCATCTCATACAAACGTTTGGTTCCGACCCGACAGGCGGTGCAGCGTCCACAGGATTCGTCCATCGTAAATTCTTGGAAATATTTGGCGATGTTGACCATGCAATCGTCTTCGTCAAGGACGATGAGTCCCCCGGAGCCCATCATGGAACCTATAGCGGTTAAGGACTCGTAATCAATCGGGGAATCTAAATACTTGGTCGGAATACATCCGCCCGAGGGACCTCCGGTTTGGGCGGCTTTAAACGTTTTCCGCTGCTTAATTCCTCCGCCGATGTCAAAGATGATTTGCCGAAGGGTTGTCCCCATGGGAACTTCCACCAGCCCGACATGGTTGACTTTTCCGGCTAAGGCAAACACTTTGGTGCCTTTGCTTTTTTCAGTGCCTACGGCGTTAAACCAATCCGCTCCCTTCAGAATAATCGGCGGAATATTTGCCAAGGTTTCCACATTGTTGACGCAGGTGGGTTTACCCCACAGCCCCTTTTGGGCCGGGAAAGGCGGTTTAACCGAGGGTTCTCCCCGGGCTCCTTCGATGGAATGGATCAGAGCCGTCTCTTCACCACAAACAAACGCACCAGCTCCGTATTTGAGCTCAATATCAAAGCTAAAGTCACTGCCCAAAATACCTTTTCCCAGTAACCCGTACTCTCGGGCTTGAGCAATGGCGATCTGCAGCCGACGAATGGCCGCCGGGTATTCTGCTCGGACATAGATAAATCCCTCGGAAGCTCCAATCGCTGAACCTGCGATGAGCATCGCTTCTAAAACGCTGTGGGGGTCACCCTCCAAGACAGAGCGGTCCATGAAAGCCCCCGGGTCCCCTTCATCGGCGTTGCAAATGATGTAGCGTTGATCCGCCGGACTTTTGCGCGTAAATTCCCATTTTTGGCCCGTGGGAAAACCGGCGCCGCCACGCCCCCGCAGACCGCTGTCTTTTAAGACATCGATGACCTCCAGCGGGGTCATGCTGAAGAGAACTTTGGCTAAGGCCTGATAACCGTCGACGGCGATATATTCGAGAATTTTTTCCGGGGCAATATAACCAACGTTGCGGAGGGCTATCCGCAGTTGGCCATCGTAAAAGGGAATATTGGTTGCGAACCGCTCTCTGGTAATCGGGTCCATATAGAATAGGTGTTCCACTGGATTTCCTTGAATAAGATGTTCTTCAACGATGGTTGTCACGTCTTCGGCAGAAACTTCACAGTAGGTTATTTTATCCGGATAGATCTCGATCATGGGCCCTTTTTCACAAAAACCAAAACAGCCGGGTTGAAATACTTTGACTTGTTCTGATAGACCGTGCCGCTTCAATTCCTCTTCCAGACGTTCGGCTATGCCGGGACTTCCTGAGGAGTGACAACCCGGCCCCCCACAGACCATCAGGTGCTTTACTGAGCCTGAGGCGTTTTTAGCTGCTATAGGGTCCGCGACACGGCGCGTTTCAATAAGTTGGAGACTTTGAGCCTTTAAGGCATTCAAGTCATCGGTATTTTTGAGTTTCATATGGCTTATCCCTTCCTTCGGTGACGCTTCTTATCGAGGTTCGAGGTTCGAGATTCGAGGATTCGAGGCTCGATGCTCGAAGTTTAGGATCGAATATCGCGCATCGCAGTTCGTGCATCGCAATTAACTTTCCGGGCGGTACTTGGCCAGGACCTCATTAATGTCCTGTGCCTCATTCATGCGTCCATGAACTTTGCCGTTGACAATCATGACTGGGGCTAGACCACAGGCTCCGACACAACGTAGAGTTTCTAAAGTAAAGAGATTATCGGGAGTGGTTTCCCCCGCTTTAATTTTAAGCTGATTTTCAAGTTCTCCCTTTAATTTTTCTGCTCCCCGTACAAAACAGGCGGTACCCGTGCAGACATTGACAACGTGTTCTCCCCTGGGAACCATGGTGAAAAACGAGTAAAAGCTCACAACTCCATAGACTGTAGCGGAAGGTATATCAAGTTTCTGAGCGATATGCCACTGGACATTATCGGGCAGGTAACCGTATATCTCTTGAGCATAATGCAGAACCCCAATTAGGTTTTCTTTTTTGTAGGGCAAACTGTCGATATAGTCATCCAACTTTTTTACAAATTCATTTGGCGAAGCGCTGTCACACATAGAAATCCTCCTCCATCTCAAAACAGATTGGCTACCTTCAACCTCCCTTCTGTTGTTGTATGAGTACCAATTTATCTAATTCTTTTCTATTGGTTCTATATTCAGTTTATCTTGGTTTTCGCTGACTGTCTCGTTTATGGAGGTAAGGAAAGGGTTTTGTAAATAAAGATATCAATAGAGAAAGTTTTGATAATTAAGAAAATAGCACAAAAGGTTTTGTAAATATAGAAAACTTGGCTGGCGCCAAGCTCTTTATAACAGGATAAATAATTTAACAGGTCGACCACCTGTACCGTATTTCAGTTCGGATTTTAATACCCTGCGCAGCTCTAAAAATTCAAGGTAATGGCGTACTGTGACCCTTGTCAGCTTAACTCCTTCCGCGACTTCCTCTGCCGAAAGAGGACGGCGAGTTGTCTGCAAAAATTGCACTATATGACCAAGAGTAACTTTAGATAAACCCTTAGGCAACCCTTCTTCTTCACTATACCAAGGACTATCCAAATCCACGCCAAATTGGTGCTTTGGCCTGGTATCGACCGGATGCCCAACGCTTATTTCCACACGATCCTTCATCTGCTCTACAACAGTATGCATCTCATTTTCAGATAAGTCATTTCCAGAATTGCTCCAAGGGCCCAGATTGAACTCCCCCGTTAACACCTGAATTTGCTCCGCCATTTGGTTGAAGGCACCCTTCAATTCCTCGATTCCCTTAGCGCCGGATACATTTATACTCTGGATGAGGTGTCCGGTTGCTGCTTCCCGAGTATCTGCCAAGATCTTGTGCCTGGGATCATCGATTATTTTCCGGAGGAAAATCCAGCTGAGAAGGATCACCAATCCGGTTAAGGTTATGGTCAATCCTAATATAGCCATTATGCTCAAGGATCTCGACAGGAATCCCTGCCCAAGGGCCTGAGGAAGTCCTATATAAAACATTCCAATTAAATTACCACTTTCGGCGCGTAAGGGGACATAACCCGCTTGGTTCCGCTGACCTGCAATATCCGATTCTCCAAGATACGTCTGACCATCTTGCAGCACTGTCTTAGCGACATAATCAGAAACCTTAGTACCTATCGCTCGTTCTCCATTTGGGCCACGTGCTGAGGTCGCTACTTGCGTCTCTCCCAGAAATATCGATACAGTATCCCCCGTAAGACCGGACAGATGATCAACTAAGTCATTATTGAAGTTAATCTTAAGAGGTCCTTTATATAGTTCCCCGTTCCGCACTGACCACGAGCCAGGATATTTTATATCAATAATTTCCCCACATGCTGCCAGATCTGCTTTTACCTTCAGACTGGCGATGGCTAAGTCGTGGTCTTCCATATGCCAGTCAAGAACCAGGTAGAAGCCACCCGCCAATATAACAAGTGAACAGAATAAGATAAGCATCGGATGTTTGAGTAACCGCACGAAGACACCTCTTTCGTTGATCTAACAATCCCTTCAAAGACTTTTCTTAACCTTATACTTTAGGGGCTAAACTGTCATAATAAAAAATTTACCGCTTCACCGCCTATTCGCCATCATTCCAAACTTTGCGACGCGCCCAAACCGCTGCACAGTAGCTGAGGGCCCTACTTTAACAGCTTTAAGTTATAATTTATAATAATTATTATTTAATTATATTTCAAGCAGGATTATCGAAATTGATGTAGAATATAACGTATAAAGGTAACTGCACAGTGCGTGAGCAAGATCAATTGTTGGTTACAGTAGCGCAAATACAAGGAAATACATCAAAAATTGGTCAATGGTCATACTTAGCATTTAAGTGAGGATATGGTCCTGACTTTTAAAGGCCGGAAGCTAAACTGCGGGTTTGTATAATTTCTAGTCTTTAGCAAACACTCTACTAAAAGAGTTGGGAAGTTTAGAACCATCCTGCCTTGTAGTGCATTACCAATCAAAATTATTTGGAGGTTTATAATCATGAGTTTTGAAATTAACAAAAGTGTAAAATGGGTCGGTAAAATCGACTGGGAATTAAAAAAGTTTCACGGTGATGAACTGTCTACACACCGCGGTTCCAGCTATAATTCTTACCTTGTCCGAGACGAAAAGACAGCCCTCATTGATTGTGTTTGGACACCCTTTGCCAAAGAATTTGTTGCTAATTTGAAAAAAGAAATCGATTTAAAGACGATCGATTATATCATTACTAATCATGGCGAACCCGATCACAGTGGAGCATTACCTGAATTGATGCGGGAAATCCCTAATACCCCAATTTATTGTACCGCCAATGCTATCAAATCCTTAAAAGGTCAATACCATCAAGATTGGAATTTCATCCCGGTAAAAACGGGTGACAAATTAAGTCTTGGATCAAAGGAATTTACTTTTATTGAGGCAAGAATGCTCCATTGGCCGGATACGATGTTCACCTACTTGAGCGGAGATAATATTCTGTTCAGCAATGACGGTTTTGGTCAACATTTAGCCTCTGAGCATATGTTCAATGACTTAGTTGATCAAGCTGCCTTATATGACGAAGCCCTTAAGTATTATGCCAATATTCTCAACCCGTTCAGTAAATTTGTTGTCAATAAAATTACTGAGATCCTAAGCTTTAACCTGCCCGTTGATATGATTTGCCCAAGTCATGGACTCATTTGGCGGGACAACCCCTTGCAAATCGTCAATAAGTATCAAGCATGGGCTAAGGATTATCAGGAAAATCAAATTACAATTATTTACGATACTATGTGGAACAGTACCCGACAAATGGCTGAACAAATAGCCGCTGGAATGAAATCAAGTGACAAGGAGGTTACCGTTAAGTTATTTAACGCCAACTCCACCCATACCGATAAAAACGACATCATTTCCGAAGTCTTTAAATCCAAGGCCATACTGGTTGGTTCACCTACTATTAATAAAGGAATATCGTTTGCCATCGCCGGAATCTTAGAAATGATCAAAGGATTAGCGTTCAACCAGAAAAAGGGCGCTGCCTTCGGCAGTTATGGCTGGAGCGGTGAAGGAAACAAGCTTATCTCAGCCGAATTAGAACACAGTGGCTTTGAACTACTCAACGAAGGGCTAAAGATATCCTGGAACCCGGATGAGGAGAGCCTCCTTAAATGTCAGGAATTCGGGAAAAGTATCGGAGAAGCTCTCAAATAAAGTAAATAAGCAAAGAAACTGCTTAGCAGCAGGGGAGCGTTGGTTAACGCTTCCCTCTTTTGTTTTGTTGTTCCCTTTTTTCACAACTGTTTAAACGTTATCGTAATATCCACAATTTCCGGGTTATTACCTATCCTAACCGACGGACCCCAGGTACCATAACCTGAAGAAACTATGAGTTGGAAATTTCCCTTACGAAGGTACCCCCAGTCATCTTCAAACATTCGCTGTGTAATAAGCCGAATCGGATACAATTGTCCGGCATGCGTATGTCCGGATAATTGCAGATCCACCCCTTCTTCTTCCGGTTCCGCTAATTGCAGCGGTTGATGATCCATTAGGAGTATGGGCAACGAATGATTGACTCCTTGCAGCAAAGTTTTTAAGTCTCGTCTCTTAATTCCGGTGGAACGCGCCCCCGACCGGTCGTCGCGGCCAACAAGGTTAAAGCTGCCTGCGATCTCTTGGGAACTATCTCTCAGTACCTTTACCCCTGCCTCGCCTAAGCACTTTATCGCTGCTTCGGCATTACCGCCAATATATTCATGGTTGCCCAGCACCGCAAAAACTCCGTATGGAGCACTGAGCTTACGAAAGTTAACTACTGTTTGTTCTTCATCAATTGATTCAATATTTTCATCGAACACATCCCCAGGAAATAGAACCAGGTCAGGTTTAAGTTGATTAATCGAATTAACCATTCTCGTGAGATAGTCGTTATTAATAATCGTTCCTAAATGAATATCTGAAACCATAACAACATGCAACTGTTTTAGGGACCCGGCTCGTTTATCGATCGACAAATCATAATGGTTAATCTGAGGATGACGAGCATTCCATGCCCCATAACTCACGATACCACCAACCAATATAAAAACGGTTAATCCTACAGCGGGGTTTAAGCTCTGATTGATTGCCACCGGCACAAGGTGCAGAAAACGGTCTAACAATCTAAAAACATCAATTGCCGTGAGAACTATTAAAAAATAGAACATAAGCGCCAGCCAGTAAACCCCTACTCGAACCATTCCTTCGTATAACAACGCCGGAAGAAATTTTTGACTAAACCTAGCTAATAAATAAGACAAGGAAAGAAGCCAAAAGACAGGCCAATATACTTTGGGAATCAGGCCAGGGACATAACTGAACAAGGCCTGCCACCCACGAATACCTATGTAGTAATTAAGTCCTCCATAAATCAGAAAAATAAAACAGCCTACAAACAAAAGAGGATTTATCATTTTCCTACCTCCAAGTTTTAACTATAACACAAAATCCATAATAATTGGAATAGTTCAAAAATGTAAATTGTTCCCATTTTATTGATTGCTGCATATAGTACTAATATAAAAGGAGGTGGTTTTCTGATGTATGGTTGTGTCGGTAACCCAATTTGTTGTCCGCCAGAATATTGCGTAAGAGACTATTACACGCAACGGATCATTCCTGTTATTCATCCTATAGTGAATATTAACCGCCAAAATATTGTTGACGTTCCGCAACATTATTATCAGCCAACGACAAGAAACGTTGTTGTTAACCAAGGTTTCTCCGGCGGTCAAGGTTATCCAGGCTCTCTTGGCAACCAAGGTAATTTTGGTTATCCCAGCTATTCCGGCCCTCTTTTCTTTAGATAGAACCGAAACTCTGAATTCCGCTTTATAAAGCGAGCTGGAATCTTACTAACGAAAGTCTCCTTAATTGTCAGGAGTTCAGGCAGCGCATCGGTGAAGCTTTCAAATAAGTTACTAAAGGATAATAAAGTAGGGGGAGCGTCTCGATAACGTTCCCCCTACTTTATTATCTATATTCTTCCTAATCTTTTTTTCAAAGAATTTATCCTGATTTATATATTTTTTCTGTAAATGTTAGCCATGGATTTTTCCATTTATTTATTTGATACGTTCAACAAGTTTTAGCTTCCAGTTCCTGCAATAGACCTTCCAATGAAGCGCCACTGCTGGTATGGCACCTAAAGACCGGTATCTTCTTTCTTTTCGCTTCTTTTACAGCTGTGTGAATCATTTGATGGGATACTGTCGAGGTAAATAAGACAATTCCATCAGGTGTGCCAATCACCTTTTCAAACCTGGTCGGCATCTGGGTATAAACCTTAACGCGATGCCCGCGCTTTGAGCAGATCTCCGTATATTCGCTGTGCATCCGATCATGACCTCCAATAAGCACGATACTCATCGAATCTCCCCTTCCCTTTCCGCTGGAATTGTCAGATCCTACTCTTTAAATAGCCTGGGTCATTTAGAACAATGGCACTTGCTTTGGGTACAGTCTCCACAGCAGGTACTTCCGCCTTTACGCAGGCGTCCTATTGTCCGAACGACAATAAAAACCGTCACGCCAACAATGATACCCCCTAGAATCCAATTGATCATTTCATCACCTTTTTCATTAGTTTTTTAGCCACAGTTCCCTATTGGAGGCGATAAGCCTCCATTTTTTCTATCCCGAAAATACCCATCATTTTCATTCTCTGATGGTGCCGCATTAGCGGCATGGGAGCCTTGTCCCGAAATCATCTGAAACCCATTAATTTTCCGACTTGAAAGATAAGAAAAGCTACTAACCAAGCTACCCCTGTTGAATATCCTGCTGTGATTAACGTCCATTTCCAGGAATTCATCTCCCTTTTAATGGTGGCAAAGGCGGCCATGCACGGCAAGTAAAGTAGAGAAAAGGCCATAAAAGCGTAAGCTGTTAAGGGGGTAAACGATGTCCTCAGAGCTGTGATCAGGTCCGTTGAACCCTCTGTTGCTTCTGCGACTCCATGGAGGATGCCCATAGCGGAGACAACCGCTTCTTTGGCAATAAAACCTGTCAGCAGCGCAACTGCCGATTTCCAGTCCCCAAAGCCCAGCGGGGAGAAAATAGGAGCAATCGTCTTGCCAATAGCCCCGAGCATACTGTCTCCCGGGTCCGCCACTGCTTGGAAGGAGAAGTTAGCGTACTGTAGAAACCAGATCACAACGGATGCCGCAAAGATGATCGTCCCTGCCTTTTTGACAAATCCTTTACCTTTGTCCCACATATGAATCAGCAAGCCTTTAAGGGTCGGAATCCTATAAGGAGGCAATTCCATAACGAAAGGGGCCACTTCTCCTTTGAGAATGGTTTTTTTAAGGATAAAGCCCGATAAAACGGCAATCACAATACCCAGCAGATAAAGAGAGAAGACAACCATCGTTTGATTGTTGGCAAAGAAAGCCGCCGTATACAAGGCATAAATTGGGAGCCTTGCCCCACAGGACATAAAAGGGATGAGCATAATGGTCAAGCGCCGATCCTTTTCATTTTCTAAAGTTCTCGTACTCATCACCGCCGGAACACCGCATCCAAAACCGATCAGCATGGGAATAAATGATTTTCCGCTTAAACCCAATTTTCTCAGCAGCCGATCCATGACGAATGCCGCTCGGGCCATATAACCCGTATCTTCAAGAATGGAAAGAAAGAAGAATAAGATCATAATTTGCGGCACAAAGACCAGCATGCTTCCCATTCCGCCGATAATTCCTTTGACAATGAGATCATGCAGCCAGCTTGCCGCTCCCGCTCCCTCAAGCAAGCTCGATAAAAAATTCCCAAGCGTACCGTTAACCAAGCCATCCACAAAGTCAACGGTGAATGAGCCAATTGTCCCAAAGGTTACAGAGAATATGCCAAACATCATGGCTAAAAACAAGGGGATGGCCAAAATCCTGTTTGTTACCACTTTGTCGATTTTATCCGAAACCGTTAAATTGGAGCTTTGCTCTTGCTTCTTAACGGCCTTACTAACCACATTGGTCGTAAACTGATACCTGCTGTCAGCAATCACCGTCTCGATATCCATATCATACTTTTTTTCCAGTTTCTCTTGATAAACATTGATCTCAGTCAGCAAAGCACCAGGGACTTCTAACGCCTTCTGGACATTTTCGTCTCCTTCCAGCAGCTTTAAAGCTATCCAGCGAGAATTTCCGCTTTTACTTTTCAGCTTCGGAACAATAGTTTCCTCAATTTCTCGGATACAGTTCATGATGCTATCATTATGTAGTTCAGGAGTGGACGCTGAGATCCCTGTTGAAACTACTGCTTGGGCAACCTGGAGCGCTTTTTCTAAAAGTTCTTTAACCCCCCGCCCTTTACTGGCTGAAATAGGCATGACCGGAACTTTGAGAAACGCTTCAAGAACCCCAAAGTTAATTTTGTCCCCCTTGGCTTCCACGGCATCCATCATATTCAGGGCCACAACAACATTGGCACCTAATTCGAGCAACTGCGTCGTCAGATACAAGTTCCGCTCAATGTTCGTTGCATCGACAATATTAATGACAACATCAGGCTTTTCCTTGACGATATAATCTCTGGCAATGATTTCTTCCATCGAATAAGGAGATAAAGAATAGATCCCAGGCAAATCAATGATCCTTATATCCCCCTCGATTTTTTTCGCTTTCCCTTCTCTTTTCTCGATGGTTACTCCCGGCCAATTTCCAACATACTGCGTACTGCCGGTAATTTCATTAAATAGGGTGGTTTTTCCGCAGTTTGGGTTTCCCACCAGTGCAAACTTCAAAGACATGTCCAACTCCTCCTCTGATGATATCGATAACCATTATCAATACTCGCCTAAGAAAAATGTTCCCTTTTTTTAGGAACACATTTACTCTACAATAATCCATTCCGCTTCAGATTTCCTAATCGTCAGTTCATAACCGCGGATGTTCACCTCAATAGGATCTCCTAACGGCGCTACTTTCCTGATCAATACTTCTGCCCCACGGGTCACACCCATGTCCATTAGTCTTTTTTTTATCGCCCCTTTCTCTCCCTCAATCTTGGAGATTATCGCTTTTTCTCCCGGCTTTAATTCCTTTAAAGTCCTCGCCAATCTACTCAACCCCTTTCTTAGCACACCTCTACCAGTACCTGCTGAGCTACACCCCTATTCAGGGCTAATCTTGATCCTTTTATAGATATAATAAGATTTCCACTAAATTCTGAAATGACCGATATGGTTACACCCGGAATAATGCCTAGCCCCTCTAAAAATTTTTTGGTTGTATCCTTAGCCTTACAGGCATTCACTATGGCCTCTTTACCCGGGGACAACATTGTTAAGGGCATCTTTCTTCCTCCTCACTCAAAGGATCCAATTGATAATGGATATCATTCTTATGTGTTTATATTAGCATTAATTTCTCTTGTCGTCAATGAAGAAAATTACGCCGACATCTACGTTTGCTATGGGAGGATTAGCCAGGCTGACACATTTAAATCTTTTAAAAGCTTTTTGTTGAATTTTTATAATTCGATTATGAAGAGTTTATTATTATCCGTTAAAATGACCTTACCATTAAACAAGGAGGTTGTTCTGATGAGTGACATAGTCGACAGGGAAACCAAGATCTGCCTTCTCTATAAAGGCGGGCGATCTTCATGATTTGCAATCACCCTCATTTTTCCAGGAAAAGAGTACTCAAAACAAGATATATCTCTATTAACGTCAGAAAATGTATTGCCTGTTGGGAATGCGTATCCGCCTGCCCTCAGGATGTCCTGGGAAAAATCACTTTTTTCGCGCATCGTCATGTCCGACTTTTAAATCCGGAGAATTGTAAAGGTTGTTTGGCTTGTAAGAAACTCTGCCCTCAAGGCGCCATCGTTCAGAATTGACGCTTTGGGCGGATGCTCAAAGCACCAACAAGACCTCACGAGTGTTTTGCTCGAGAGGTCTTGTTGGTGCTTATCTCCGCTTACTTATATCGTTTTTTTAATGAAGGATTAACGCCAAATCTAATTGTATCTGAAATTATGATATTGCAAAGTAATATTATAACAGGTATTATTAATTTATTCGATTTAATAAAGGTCAGAAATCTATTTTGTATTGTGCAGGAAATCACAAAGTTTAAAGTGCAACTTGTAATGTCCGCAGAGATTAATTTGAAAAGGAGTCGATGAAAAATGTCTTGGAGTATTATTAATTTTACCGGTGAGGAGATTATCGAGCTGGCACTGGAGATGGAGCGATCTGGTAAGGCTTTTTATGAAAAGGCTGTGCCTTACGCCGGAGTTGCTAAACTTAAGGTAATGTTGACTTATCTGGCCCAAGAAGAGGAGCGCCATATCGCCGATTTTAAGAAAATGGGAGAAAAGCTCTCTAAAGAATTCGTTCCCAATGAAACCTATGTCGGCGAATACGGAGATTACATGAAGGCGATGATTGATAGTCACATATTTAACTCGAGCAACTTGGACGATCTGCTCAAAGGAGTTAAAACAGATCGGGAGATTCTTAATTTTTCTTTAAGCTTTGAAAAAGACTCAATTATGATCTTCCATGAATTTGTGCACTTCGTAGATAAAAAGGGACATGAGGTTATCAACCAACTTATAGACGAAGAAAAAGGGCATATCAAGAAAATTAATCAGATGTTTCAAGAGATTTAAGCTGTAGCTGCACATATAACACTGAAATCCTCGGCAAGTTTAACAATGCCGAGGATTTATTAATGTCCTCACTTCTTTCGAGAGGTCGCCTTAGAACATTATAGCTTATAGTTCCTGGACATATACAACATCCTACCGGAATCATCACCTTTACAACGGCAGCGGGGAAGACAAGGCAGTTGCCTGCTGCTTCAATTTACCCGCCAGATACATACCGAGGCCAATCGCGCTCTCGATGTGCAACAGATGTCCAATGGACGGCTCGAATAACATGGTGGCATTGGCTCGCACATCTTCGTCCCCTTCCCAGACAATCACACACAAGGGTATTTCAGGAAAAGCCCGGAAAATAACTGACGCATCGCCGAAAGCTGCCGGTTGTCCGCCTAGGGCAGCCGCGCATGTCAATAATTGTTTAGGCTGATCTCCAAAGGCCTTGACGAGACCGATGATTGAGTTTTTATGAAAGGCCGGATAAAATAAGGCGCCTCCATTAGGTATTTCTTTTAGGCTGACCCATTTTTTAACCGTTTCCTGAGGTGGCCGTGCATAGGCTAGGTAATTAAGGATTATTATCGAAGCCATGATTTCCGGGACCTGTCCGTCTGATTTGCGATAGATTGTTTCAGTATTCCAATCCAAAACATATTCCGAGTTAAAGAACTTCACGACGAATTGACGAGTATCACCACTGTAGGTCACAGCAAGCTGCGTGGCAATTTCTTCCGGTACCTTTCTCTTTAAGTCCTGCCACCATTTTTCATAAGCAATTCGATAATTATTCACCTTCAATGGTTCCATGCCCAACACCTCCGCTTTCATTTACTTTCCGGATGCTTCCTCAGCCAAATCCTGTTAGTATCAATCCAGCCTTGATTTTACCTTAGCAAAGCTTCTCTGATTTCTTTTTTCACGGATTCAGAAGTTTCCTTATTCAAACTCTCTTCCAGAATCTGTTTAGCTAACCTACCGCCGATTTTTCCTAAAGCCCAGGCGACGTACTCCCGTACTAACTCTTCAGGATCATTCATAGCAACTGCTAAATCGGGAATATATGCCGGATCACCTAAATTACCGAGCGCAATAGCGGCATTGCGCTGAAAATATTTCCTCTCTTTTATATAATTGTACATCAGCGGCTGTATTCTTGTCGCATAAAATTCATCCGTCAGATTGAGCATTTGCGAGAGACTAAAATCCTGAGCCACTTTTACCAAAAATTCATCCTCCATCAGCTTTTCGTTTAACCTTTTTTGATTGCGCGGACATACCTCTTGGCAGATGTCGCAGCCATGAACCTTTGTCCCCATGTTTTCTCGAATTTCAGGTTTAATATGACTGCCCGCTATGCGCTCTTGGGTCATGAACGTATTAAACGCGATGCAGCGGCGAGGATCCAGTTTTAGAGGTTCGTAAATAGCTTGCGTAGGACAAGCCTTCAGGCAGGCAGAACAGCCCTCCGGACAACCTACTTCAACAGTAGCGCTATCATAGTCAAGTTCTTGATCGACTACGAAGGAGGTAAGATAGATAAAGGACCCAATCCCATCGGCATAGGCGAAATTATTTCTGCCATAATTCACAATCCCCGCTTTGGCCGCCACTAATCTCTCGGGCAACATGATCTTCTCACCCACTTCGCACCCAAGCCTGCGCAGAAATTCCCGCATCAATTCTGGCCTGGCACCGTTAATCCGTTCAGGCGGCGCATTATAACACCTCGCTTGATAAACTCGACCAATCTTGTCGATCAATTCTTTTGGAAAGCGCTTTTGCGAATAGTCATAAACTGTTGTAATGATCGATTTTGCCGTAGGCATCAACGAACGTGGTTCCGCTGCAGCCAACGGTCGAGATGGTCCATTGACATAGAAAGAATACATCTCGCGTCGAGCGGTTAAATCGGCGATGTACTCAGGAAAACTGTCGGCAGGAATAATCCCGACCTTGCTGTACCCAATATCTAAGGCAAATTCTTTAATTTGTGTTGTAAGCGACATGTCTATTCCTCCTTTAAATTTATGGGGAGTTATTCTGTTCAATCCAGCCGAATAAGTGTATATGCACCTATTTGGACAAACCTTTCTCCTAACTATCTTCCTAACCTCCAATCTCATCTGTTTGAGGTGCCCCCATCCTTACACCAACGTTGATCTACTAAATCAGAGCTTCTAGCTTTGAAAGCAATTTCTCAAACCCATCTAGTGCTGCAACTCCCAAATAATCCTCCAGTGATGCTTGGGCTTCATTCCACAACTCCCAGGCGTCAACCAACGCGGCTTTACCGACTTCAGTAAGCACCACTTGCCTAGAACGTGAATCTTCTCCATGATTAACCGCTATTAGACCTGCTTTCATCAATGGTTTTATATTCCTATTTAAGGTTGTTCTGTCAATGCGCATGATTTTAGCCAACACACTCATACTTACCGACTCCACTGTTTCAAGATTCCGCAATAACGAATACTGAGTAACTTTAAGTCCGCTCGGTTCTAAAACCTTTTCGTAAAATTTAGTAACTGCCCGAGAAGCTCGCCTTAAATTCAAACAGTGACAGGGGCTGAGAGATCTAGAAGTGCATCTAATTTGTTTCATTGCCTATCGCTTCCTCATAATATTTGCATTAATATTAAGTGTATATACACTAATTATACTAATAATATTCCCTCCCATCAATTCTGTCAATATTATCGATCCATCTAACAGGAATAACTAAAATCCATTCTTAATTAAAGAGCGGGACCTAAGAGTTATGAAGTCTATCCTGCAAGGCAGACCCTGATTCCGAATGCGGGAGATCAGAATCCACCACGGACAGGCTATTTTTTTCGATTATTGGCTTTTTTCACTATACTAAGAAGTTCCAACGTCCCTAACCATTAAGACGCAGTAGTTGTTGCAGAAGCTATCGCTGAATATGAGCTTGAACCTGTACTATTTACCGCCTGTACTTTGTAATAATAGGTGGTACCTGCCCACAGACCAGTATTTGTATAACTTGGGGTTGTTACTGTGGCAATATTGGTGTAAGTTCCAGAAGAGGAGGTTGCCGCGTAAACATTATAGGAGGTCGCTCCACTTACAGAGTCCCAGGTGAGTGTAATTTGGCTAGAACTTACTGCTGTGGCAGCAATATTCGCCGGTGTCGACGGTATGGACGATACGTTAGATCCATCGGTAGTTGGATTAATACTCTCTAAAATGCTTTCCGGTACAGCGTCTGTCCCTCCAAAAATAATAATCTTCTTTATACTGCCAGTCTTACTATTAATAAAGTCTATCGTAGACTGTTCAACAGGATTGCTTACCAAGATGATCGGCGAGGTTGTTAAGGCAGCCAATGCTGAACCCGCCAAAGCGTCCGGAAAATCTTCACCTGTTGCTAGATAACAATTTTCAAAATCCAGTTCGTTAGAGAATTGTTTAATAATATTAAGATTTGTCTCATATCTATCTACTCCACTAAGCCGCGTAGGATCCGGCAGTTGATTAAAAACATTATCACTAACAACTCCAACACCACCTAAAACATAGGTACTTTGCACGGTGTTAGTTAGATAGTCTTTTAACCCGTTTGGTAAACTGTCTTTAGGGGTGAGAATAATTGGAATCCCCTTCATTGCAGCAATCGGAGCTATTGACAAAGCATCAGGAAAATCATCACCTGTGGCAATTACTGCTTGATTAAATTTCCCCATAGTTTGAGCTACTTTCAGAGAGGTTTCGTAACGATCATTACCAGCAATCCTAGTTACATCTATTCCCATGTTTTTTATGGCTTGCTCAACATTGGATGAAATAACGCCCACTCCTCCAATTATAAACACCTTTTTTGCACTTAAACTAGCAAGCTGACTCTTAGTTTGTTCGTCTAAGCTATCCTTTGAGGATAGTAATATTGGCGCATTATACTTTGTTGCAAGTGGAGCACCACATAAGGCATCAGCGAAACTATCTCCACTCGCAATAACCACATAATATGAAGTATTCCACCATGATTTCGAAATGTCCGCCGCAGTTTCATACCTGTCTTGTCCGGCTAACCGAGTTGACTGAATTTGTGATGAAGAATCCGGTGGCGAAGTGGTGACATCCGAATCCGTCGTTGCATAAACTTCAGATGAATATGAGCTTGGGCCAATACTATTAACTGCCTGCACTTCGTAATAATAGGTAGTACCCGCCGACAGACCAGTATCCAAATAACCCGTGGTTGTCACAGCTACAATATTTGCATAAGTCCCAGCAGAGGAGGTTGCTCGGTAAATATAGTAGGTGGTTGCTCCGCTGATAGCATCCCACGTTAAGTTAATCTGACTGGAACTAGCGACCGTGGCCGTAAGATTCGTTGGGGTTGACGGAACGCCGTTAGAATTAGTCGTTGTCGCATAAGCTATCGCGGAATATCCGCTCGAACCGGCACTACTGACTGCCTGGACTTTATAATAATAGGTACCATTGGTCGCCAGACCACTATCCGCATAACTCGTGCTGGTCGGCGCTGCGATATAGCTGTATACGCCGGAATACGAGGTTGCCCTATATAGATCATAGCTGGTTGCCCCACTGATATAATCCCAGGTTAGATTAATCTGATTAGCACTGGCGGCCGTGGCTATGAGATTCGTCGGGATCGCCGGAACACCATAGGCGTTCGTCGTCGTTGTCGCACTGGCTATCGCGGAATATCCGCTTGCACCGGCACTGCTGACTGCCTGCACTTCATAATAATAGGTACCATTGGTCGCCAGACCACTATCCGCATAACTCGTGCTGGTCGGCGCTGCGATATAGCTGTATACGCCGGAATACGAGGTTGCCCTGTATAGATAATATGAGGTTGCTCCACTGATATAATCCCAAGTTAGGTTAATCTGATTAGCACTGGCGGCCGTGGCTATGAGATTCGTCGGGATCGTCGGAACACCATAGGCGTTCGTCGTTATTGTCGCACCAGTTATCGCTGAAAATCCGCTTGCACCAGCACTATTGTATGCCTGCACTTTGTAATAATAGGTACCATTGGTCGCCAGACCAGTATTGGCATAACTCGGACTGGTTAGCACAACAATATTGCTATACGTTCCATAATACGAGGTTGATCGGTAAAGATAATAGGAGGTTGCTCCACTGACAGCATCCCAGGTTAGATTAATCTGGCCGGGACCGGCAACGGTGGCGACAAGGTTCGTCGGGCTTGATGGAATACTGGAACTATTGGCCGTTGTCGCACTAACTATAGCTGAGTAGCCACTTGAACCGGAACTATTGACTGCCTGCACCTTATAATAATAGGTACTATTAGTTGTCAGTCCGGTATTGGCATAACTCGAGCTTGTCAGCACAGCAATATTGCTATACGTTCCGTAATACGAGGTTGATTGGTAAAGATAATAGGAGGTTGCTCCGCTTAGAGATGAATCCCAGGTCAGATTAATCTGAGTGGAACCGACACTCGTTGCTGTAAGATTCGTTGGGCTTGATGGGACATTTAGCGCTAGGGTGTTTTTGGGTAATATAATTGTTGAAATTAACAAACAAAATACTATGATCATTAAATTACGACTGAACTCTCTCATATAATTACCTCCCGCTTTCCAATCCTGGTAGAATAGATTTTCTAACTCCAATAACGATCTCTAAGATACTTCAACATGTCCGATAATTATTCCTTTCGAATTAATAAATATCTCTTCTGAAAACCAAAAAAGCCAGAGCGTCCATACGTTCTGGCGGTGTCGGCGTTACTTAGGGAATATTTACTTTATTCAAAACCCAATTTCTGTACCGATTCGCTTTATCTGCTCAGCCATAAAATCGACTGTTCCGTCATCCGTAGAAAAAATCATTTCGATTACTTGTGGACGGCTCAAGTTTTTATCTTCACAAAGTCTGTCCAATCTCTGCAGAACCCCAAAATCTAAGCTGAGACTGATTTTGACCTTTCTTCTCATTTTCATTTTACTCGCTCCTTCTAGTATTATTTTTATAACCACTATTCTACTACAATGCTAGCTGACAACAACCATTATTTTATCAACATCCGCTCACTAATTAAGAAAAACCGAGGTGGCGGCCTCGATTCTTTTATAACCTGAAATTACTCTCATTACAAATGCCTGCCTGTCAATAGGTTCCGTAGTGGAAATTCATGAATTGCCTCTATAACCTATACTTTTATTGGCCTTATGCTTAGTCTTTGTGTTTAAGTTCTTGCTCGGGAATCTCGGACATTAAATTTGCTTTTTTCAATAACGTAAAGGTCATCCGTTTTAGTTCATCTGTCTTAAGTTTATATATTTGCTCTCGAAATTTTATATATTTGTCAAAAGCGAGAAGGGCCAGATCATCGATCTTTGCTTCAAACTCCAATAAAGCATCAGCGACCGGACTTTGCCTAATTTCCTTTTCCAGTTCTTCTCGAACTACCTTTTTAAGGAGAAAAACAAAGGACATGGCCTGCGAGGGTGTAAAGTCTTGAATCGCTCTCACTTTGATAATATCATCGAGAAATGGCAAACCCTCTGCCGGGTCTTTGCCTTCCATGAGCGCTTCTAGGATACGCTCTATTCCCTGCGAGATCGTGTAAGCAACCGGATTAGCAAATCGATCTTTCTGCTTTTTCAAAAAGCCCGAGGTGTCACTGGGATATGTTTCTATTATCACATCGAACCACCTATTTAAAATGGCGGATTTCTTTTTTTCAAGGAGATCTATTAGCGTTGAGTCCATTCGTGACCACTCCAAACATTATGTTTAATATATTAGAGCTCATTGTATCAAGCTTCGAGATTAGCTTGCCCAATTTAGTGATTTATATCTCAGAACTTGGCTTTTCCAGAAGGTTCATATGCCGGATTAATGTGCTCTTGTCTGATCCAACCCCGTGCCCTCCCTGGGTTGACAAAGACTCACCTATGTTCTAAACTACAAATGAGCTGACATTGAGATCGCGCTGATTGGCACGACACCAGAAATGGAGAAAACACCTGCTATGGACGGCAGGTGTTTTCGTTTAGGTCAATTATTTTTTTGCTATTTTATCTTTCGAATATGTGCTGTTTCGAGTTGCAAAACATCCAACTTAGCTTCTACACGATTAAGAGTTTCTGCTATATTTGCAATAGACTCATTCTGAACCTCTCGATCATCAAACAGTATCTTAATTTTGTCAATAACTTCATTTTCGAATCTCATTTCCAGCTTATCGACCTTCGTAGATATCACTCTAATCTCTTGCTTAAGTTCATTCCGGAGGTCATTCTGCCCTTCGAGAATCTTGGCTAACATTTCTATTACCTTTTCATCCAGCTCGACCACCTCCTTATCCTCATAATATCCCCCCGACAGCCCCTGTCAAGTCCCCCTGCACTGAAGGCAGGCTTCAATGAACCCGGCGAACAGAGCTTGGCTGTGTACATCAGTTTCCATACTTTCCGGGTGCCACTGAACTCCAAGGCAAAACTTAGCATCAGACTTTTCAATCCCCTCAATAATCCCATCGGAAGCTAGTGCATTTCGAATAAATCCGGGCGGAATTTCTGATACAGCTTGATGATGAAGGCTATTGACTCCAATTTTCCTCTCACGGAGAAGACGATAAAGCACAGACTCCTCTGAGATATCTACCTCATGCCAGGCGTATTGACGGGGAGCGGTTTGCCTATGCTGCATTGCCAGAGGATATTGACTGGGAATGTCTTGATAGATTCGTCCCTCAGCTGCGACCGCCAAAACCTGGATTCCTCGACAAATTCCCAGTAGTGGAAGTTCCTGCTGCAGCGCCAACTTGGTAAGCAAGATCTCACTCCAGTCCCGTTCCGGAAAACATTCACCGATTCCGCGGAGAGGAGCTTCTCTTAAATATACGGGAGAAATATCCCCTCCGCCGGTTAGGATCAGACCATCAAGCAGACCTAAAACGTCACGGCCTTCTTCCTGTGTCCTAACCGGCGGAAGAATGAAGGGAATCCCACCTGCCTTCCTAATACTTTCCACATAATAATGCCGTGGGAATGTCTTTAGTTCTTCAGAACAATGAGCGGCTGTGATTCCAATCGTAGGCTTTCCTGACATCCATTTAACACTCCTCTCCTATAAGGACATATAGGAAATACAAATCAAAAAAACAGCGTCGGTTTTGTCTCCGCTACGCTGTCTCCCTCTCGCCTAACCTATATATTAAATATCCGCAAGCCCTAAACTTATTTCAATGGCTTGGTCTACTCTAAGCATCACTTCTTCATCCAAAACGGCCACTTTCTCCTTAAGGCGACTTTTATCAATCGTCCTAATCTGTTCCGTTAAAATAACGGAATCACGTTCCAGGCCGCTTCGTTTAGCTCTCACTTCAACGTGAGTCGGTAACTTTGCCTTCGCAATCTGGGATGTGATCGCGGCAATGATTGTCGTCGGGCTAAATTGATTCCCTATGTCATTTTGAATCACAAGGACTGGACGAGTTCCGCCCTGTTCTGAGCCGACAACGGGGTTAAGCTCTGCGTAATAAATTTCCCCGCGTTTTATGATCATCTCCGACACTCCACCATCGTTTCTTCATAGTAGACTAATACCTCTTGTTCCGTTGAAAACAGCTCCCTGGCGATTGACAAATTCAGTTGCGCCATTTCTAAGTATCCTTTACGCATCTGCTCATGGATTCCTTTTTTCCGGCGTTCGTGAAGGATGCTATTTAGTGCTTCTCTAATAAATTCGCTGCGATTGCGTTTCTCCACTGTAACGATCCCATCTACTTCCGCAAGCAAACTCTCCGGCAAACTGATCATAATTCGTTTACTTTCTGCCACATCAGCACCCCCAGTCATTTAGCCGAAGCTATACTCTATTATAGACAATAACACGAAAAAGTGTCAACGAACTAGAAGAGTAAATAAGCCTAAACTTCTTAAAAACGCGGCTTTTTCAACATGTAAATTATGGCAGGTCGTGAATCTCTATACAGATTTAGGTAAAAGTATCGTCCTCTAATGATAGTATAACATATATCACGCCTGATATACTGTTTTTTGTACTAAAGCAACCGTCAAATTGAAATTATGCCTGCTTCAAAAGCCTTTTCACCATTGCCTCATGGGCTAACCCTTCCAAGCGGTCGTCAAGTTCCCCTAAACGAGTGTCTGATCCGCGTCTCAGAATCGCCAGTTCCAGCAACAAATCCGCAAAATGGGGATTTTTAGGAAGAAGCGGACCATGCAAATACGTCCCGAAGACATTAAGGAACCGTACCCCTTCTTCACTGTCCTCGCCATTATTTCCGTTCCCAAATAAAACTTTGCCCAAAGACATAACCCCTTTGCCCAAATACGTTTTACCTGAGTGATTCTCGAACCCAACCAACGTCCTGAATTTTAGGGCATGCGCTTTAGTCTCCGGAGATTGGTCCAAATCAGCTCTTACCACTCGTTCATCAAGTTCCACCACAACATTGCCGATTAAGCGTTTCTCCCCGGCGATGGTCCAGACATCCAGGATTCCCAATCCCTGAATCTTTTCCCCACCGACCATTTGATAGTATTTTCCCAACATTTGATAGCCGCCACAAATGGAGAGGACTACAAGTCCACTCTCTATGGCACTTCGGAGTTCAGTTTCCCGACGCATCAGATCTTGCACCAGCAGAGCTTGTTCCCGGTCAGAGCCTCCACCCATAAATAAAATATCCATCCCCATAAAGTCCAAGTCTTCCCCCAGAGATGCTTGTTGAACCACCGGCTCGATCCCCCGCCAACGACAACGGGCCGCCAGCGCTAAAATGTTGCCTCGATCACCGTAAAGATCGAGCAAATCCGGGTAAAGATGGCAAATATTTAGTTTCACGTCGTTGCCCCCTCTCCAAGCTCTTTCATCTTCGGCCGAGACAAGCCTGCCTTCTTTTGGCGTTCTTCCAGAAGCTCACGCAGCGGGAAAAGCAACGTATAGGTAGGTAATATAAAGGTAGTTTCATCCGATGCTTGATTCGCTTGCAGAAGATCAAGCGCCCCAACCAAAGTGTGTTCTATGACGATTTTCAGTTCGGAAACTCCAGCATATTTAAGCCTTAAAGCAATGTCCTCCGCCCGAAGGCCTGTGCAAATCACTTGGATTATCCGGGCCTCCTGCGTTCCCAATCGTTCAAAATTGACATCCCAAAGCCAAGAGATATCCCGTCCATCAGCAGCTAAATCATTAATTCCGATTAATATCCTCAGGGATTTATCAACACCAAGCATCGTCTGAATGACTTGATCAAAACCGGTAGGGTTTTTGACGAGGGTTAAGGTGATCTCCCCTTGAGGTAAATAAAAACGTTCCATTCGTCCGGCTTGGGGAATAAATTTCCGCAACCCTATTTCTATCAGGCTGTCGTTTACGCCAAGCCGGCGAGCCGCAGTCACTGCAGCCAACGCATTGTACAGATTATAGTATCCTTGTAAGGCTGTGGCAAATAAGGTGACATCTACCCGAAAGCGCAGTAAGCCTTCCTCCGGACAGACGTCTTGGGCTAATATTTCAGGCTCAGGGCGGTGAAATCCACAGCCTGAGCAATTAAAAGTTCCCAATTGCCCGTAATGGAAAAGCTTATACTCCAATTCAGTTCCGCATAAGGGACAAAACCGCGCTTCCCGTGTTTCTTGACTCTCACTCACACTATCCGGAGTGCGTTCTACTCCATAATAAGCGACTTCAGCATGGTTCGTGCCGAACTGGGCTACTAAGGGATCATCCGCATTGAGCACAAGAACGGTTTCCTTAGGCAAAGACTCTCTAACCAAACGGACGGTTGTGTCCAGCTCGCCGTAGCGATCCAGCTGATCACGAAAGAAATTAGTGACAATCGCTAAGCTGGGAGACACTTGTTCGCAAAACTTAGGAACCGTTGCTTCATCCACCTCGAGCAAGGCTAAACTCGCCCGAGCTATGCCGCTCCAACGTGTATTTTGAATTAACGCCCCAGTAATCCCTGTTATAA
>Ga0326727_10006665_pt1 | contig 31390 bp, 24 predicted proteins | sample MB2enrmetagenome_FD_207643 | JGI IMG/M metagenome (GOLD analysis project Ga0326727, IMG submission 207643) | Lab enriched peat soil microbial communities from McLean, Ithaca, NY, United States - MB29MY | ecosystem: Environmental > Terrestrial > Soil > Wetlands > Peat | place: USA: New York...
TATGCGGCCGGCCATCGGCGCGAAGCTGCAGGCGCTGCGCATCGCCGCCGCCAACCCCGCCAGCGAACTGCTGGTGCGCCCCGAACACGATGTCACCGGCGGCAGTCCCCGCAGCAAGTTCACCTACATCCCCAAGGTGGCCAGCGCGCTGGAACTCGTCCGGCAGGCACTGGAGCGGCGCGAGCAGGTCATCATCGGCAGCGCGTTCCAGAACGGCCTCGACGTCTTCAGCGCCCGCCTCAAGGAGGCCGGTGTGCCGCATCTGGTCCTGGACGGCCGCGTCTCCCAGAAGCGCCGGGGCGAACTCGCCCGGCAATTCAAGCAGGGGCCGCCGCGCGCCGTGGACGAAGGTCTTGTTCCCGCTTCGCACTCCGCGTTCCCGGTGCTGCTGGCCGGTCAGGAGTGCATGGCCGAGCTGCACAGCTTCAACCTGTGCAATAACGTCCTGCTCACCGCCTATTCGTGGGCGTTCGACAAGTTCGAGCAGTTCATCAACCGGGCGCACCGCATCAACTCGCCGTGGCCGGTCAACGTCTGGTCCGTCATCTGCGACGGCTCCATTGACCGCAAGCTGGAGGGCGGCATCCACGAGAAGAAGGACGCCGCCGAGTTGGTGTTGGACGGTCATCTGTTGGGCGAGACCCCCGCCGAGGTGAACCTCGCCGAACTGCTGCACATCGCCGAGCGCGAGTTCAAGAACGTCAAGACACTGGATGAGCACGAGCTGGAGCAGGGCTGGCCCCGCCTGCGCGCCGGCCTTTCACGCGCCTGCGTCGCATGGAAGGTGAAGAGGGTGGGTGGGGCGGCCGGTGGAGTGAGCGTCCCCGCGAGCCATCCGCAATCCGCAGTTACAAACGATCCTCCCCTGTGGCGTCAGCGTTTCCGACGGCGAACTTAAGGGATGATTGGCAAACGCATCGTGGAAATCAATATGGCCGAACTGTTGGACGAAAAGACCGGCGAAATGGCCGTGATGCTGGTCTGCAACAAATGCCGGCAACGGGAAATCCTGCCCGTCCGGTGATCATTTTTTCGGCCTTCAGTCAGATTCAGGCTCAAAATAGCACGATACTATGCACCGACCCCTTTATCCCCTTTATGGTTTGTGGCGCGAGGAATCCGGCGTGCCGAAATACATCATGCTCACCACGTTGCCGAATGAGTCCGTGGCCAAATATCATCATCGGATGCCGTTCATCTTGAAGCCAGACCAGTATGATGTATGGCTGGGCGAGAACTGGCAGCAAGTTTTAACCGAGCCGGATCAAGCGCCGCTGGAAAAATTTCAGAAGCAGCCGGAACTATTCTGAATCCAACTGAATCCGCTGGTTGCCAGGACAATACGAAAAGTGCGAGCCGCACAGGCCAGCAGGAAATACTTCGGGAGCATGTAGATATCCTGCGCCATTTAATCTGGCTTTCTCATTTGTGTTATTTCGGCCATCGTCATCTGATGGACCCTGAATTGCAGAGGACTATATAGGACGGAGTTCATGTCCGTGCGGTGAAAACGCATAATCCTGCGTGTTAACAGCCATGGCTTGCCGTTTTCGCGTGGAATCAAACTGTGTCCGATCGTAAGCTCATTAAGCGATTTGAAACCCTCGCCTTCGTCAACCGCTATTTCCAGTGTATCTCCTATTGTCTCAAAATCCATAACCCACAAGGGTTTGAGAACAACTTCAAGATCATCACCCACCAGAATGCGCTCATTGAATGTAAATAAACCTGAATCAGGAATTACAATCGTTCTCGTTGCAGTATAACCATCGGGCCAACTTCCCTGTAGAGACATAGTTGGCCCCCCCTCGCTGCGTGCTGCTGGATAATTTCGTTGCGGCATCGGTGCCGGTGTAGGATTCGCCACTGCCACTGGCTGATAATTTCTTGCGGGTTGAGAATTTATTGATTTGAACGCGACGAGAGCCACGATCCCCAAGATGATAACAGTCCCTACTCCAATTCCACTGCTGCCACTGGAAGAGTTTGATGAATTACCTTCAGAACTGTAAGAAGAGGTAGAACTGGTTTGTGACGAAGAATCCGATTCATAAGACGGGCCGGTTTCACAGGCTGAATGGCGGGAACTTGACTTGGTTGGGCTCCAGCTACCAAAGCCATTGCTTTCTTCGCGCTCGCCGGTTTTTGGGTTGATCCGCTCTGCATGGCCGGCATCATTTTTTGCCGGACTCCAACTACCTAAGCCGTTGCTTTCTTCGCGCCCGCCGGTTTCGGGATTGATGCGCTCTGCATGGCCATTCTCGCTTTCAGAAGGACTCCATGTGCCGTAGCCGTTGCTTTCCTCTCGCACCCCAGTGTCTGGATTGATGCGCTCTGCATGGTCATTCTCGTTTTTAGCGGGACTCCATGTGCCGTAACCGTTGCTTTCCTCTCGCACCCCGGTGTCTGGATTGATGCGCTCTGCATGGCCATCTTCATTTTTAGCGGTTGTCCACCAAAACCCATTGCTCTCTTCCAGCTCGCCGGTTTCGGGATTGATTCTTTGATTTGCCATTTTACCTCCGGCATTAATGATGTCTTGTTAGCGTTTTTTAAAGCTATCCCACATTTGTGCTTTTTCTCAAGAAATATTTCGGGTGGACAGCCGTTGTCCAAGGGCATGTAATAATCTTCCGGGATGAATGCCGCGCGATATTTCATGCGCCGGGAAGATTATCAGCTGCCCCAAACGCCAGCAGACAGTCCGTTTCGAAAGTTCGACGAAAAATGTCTTCGGTGCGGATCGTATCAATTGCGGCTGGTGTCGCAAATGGATGAGCAGGCCGGTGAATTGTGTGTGCTGCTGGTCTGCAACAAATGCCGGCAACGGGAAATCGCGCCAGTCAGATAACCCGCGCTGCATGGAGCCGTCGCGGATTGACAGGGATATATTTGTGCGGCAATGGGGGGAATGATAACCCGGCTGCCCGGACAAGGATTGGGGACATTCAGTTCCTTTGAATCGCGGTCAAGACAGGTGGATGCTCTCATCCATGCTGAACCTTGAACAATTGAAAGCTGCGGTGGCCGCTACCAATCAGCGGCTTGACCTGATTCGGAATAAATATCCGGAACTGAAAGCGTATTTGGTTCTGTCGTTGCCGGGTGGACAAACGGAGATTGGCAGTTCTCCGGCGCAAATTCTCAAAGAGTTCCCCGCAATGGTCGTTGATGATGGCAACAAGCTCAATGCGCTCGGCGTCCTGGAGCATATTACAAAGATGGAACATAGTTTGAAGAACCTGTCTTCTCCCGAGTCGGATGCCGAATTAAAAGCAAAGGCCAAGTTGTCTGCTAGGTTGGACGACGAATTTAGAGCTAGGTTCGGTGCCAAGTTGAAAGCCATAGCCGCCCAATTAAACCAACCGGTTTATGAAGCAAAAGAATATCTGAAGAAAATGCCTGACAAAGAGCTGGCGGAAGTAGCAGACAAGACATTGATTGAAAAGATGGAAGAGATCGAACTGGCGGCAAAAGCTTTCAAGGACTTGGAGAATCAGAAGAAGGAGCAACTCGTGGCATTGAAAAAACAGTTGGATCAAATCGCCTCCCGGTTCAAATTCGACGAAAAATGCCAGGTCGAGATTCGCTTCCATGACCTCAACTACGATCTGGTCTGGAAACTTCAAGTGGATGATTTGGTTGACCGCAACCTCACACCCCAGACAAAAGCCTCAATCAGAATCGTGCTGGGCACGCTTGGCCAATTCAAGAAATCCAATTCGCGACAAATATGACAAACTTCATTGCTGGCCTCGAAATCGGCTCTTCAAAAATCTGTGTCGTGGTTGGCGAACCGGGTGCCGACGGCACGCTGGAAATTCTCGGCCTCGGTCAATCGCGTTCGCGGGGCGTGCGCGAGGGCGAAATCGTCAAGCCCGAACTGGTCACGGAAGACGTGCGCAAAGCAGTGTTGGAAGCCGGACAAATGGCGGATGTCAAAATCCGCAGCGTCTATCTGGGCGCAACCGGCGAGCACATTTGCGGGTTGAGCCATTGTAACGGGCATTCGATGGCTCCCGCGATTTCGCCGGATGATGTCGGGGATGCGGTCAAGAATGCCATTCGTCTGGTTCGCGCCATGCCGTTGGAAGTGGATGGAATTATTTTCAACGGCATCGCTTCGGCGCTGGCTCTCCTGACCTGCGAGCAAAAGGAACTGGGCGCGCTGGTGATTGACATTGGCGCTGGAACAACGGAATACGTTGTTTTTGCCGGTGGAATCCTCCGGTTTTCCGGCGTCCTGCTGAATGGCGGCAGAAAAGTTTCCAACGATCTGGCCGAAGGTCTGGAAATTTCAATCAGCCGGGCGGAGAAATTGAAGCTTGAACATGGCTCTGCCGTCGTCGTCAAAGCGACCATTGGCCAGACTATCGCCATGGCCGACGAACCGGGGCTTGAACCCAAGCTCGTCCGAGTTGAGCAAATGCAACTCATCATGACCTTGCGTCTGGCGCGGATATTTTTTGATATTGCACAGGACTTGGAAGCGGCCGGGTTGACCGCCCGCCTGCGGGCCGGGGCTATTCTCTGCGGCGGAACGGCGCGAACACCGGGAATCGTGGCTATGGCTGAAAAAATTCTGCAAATGAAAGTAACGAGCGGCAGCGTCGGTGGAATTAGCCGTCTGACGGCGGCAAACCAGCCGGAATTTGCCGCCGCCATCGGCTTGGTCAAATACGGCGCGCTTCGCCGTTTAACCCTATGAATACAAATCCTTGGAGTGTCGGGCAGAAGGTTGTTTGCATAAATGACGCGTTCCCGCGAGCCGTTCTGGACTGGTGCGATTATTTGCCGAGAGCTGGTCATGTTTACACCATCCGAGCCATGCAGATAGGACGCTACAGCAACACTGAATTCGGGTGCCTTGGGTTTCTGCTCGAAGAGATCGTCAATCCGCCATCGTCATTGGGTTACGAGGCTGGCTTTACAGAGACCAGGTTCGTCCCGTGGCTCGACGCATGTTCAGAAACCGCCCACAATGACAAAGCCGAACCGGTTCAACTGGCTTCAACGAAACAAATATGAAAACTAAAAAATCAGGAATAGTCGAAGAGCTAAAAGGAAAACACAAAAAACGACTGGCTCGCGCCCAACAAAAGCTGGAAAAAGAAGATGCCAAAAAGGAACCGTGGGAACGCCGCGAGGAGGAGGCCGGAAAATTGTTGTCAGCGGCCAAACACAAGCTGCCCGAACTAAAGGCGCTGCTGGCCTCCTGCTCGGATCACTGGCATTACGAAGATCCGATATATCGCTTCTATCATCAGTCATTCAAGGTTTATAGCCTGCAAACAACGACATTGAAAATTGTCGCGGAATTGCAAGCTCTGGCGCCGCATCTCAAACTGAATCCGTTCTTCCTTAAAATTGTGGCCGAAGGCACGGGCAAGAAATTCGATTTGTCTCACAATGCCAAATGGCTGAAATATACGCGCCCGATTGTGGAGGCGTTCTTCCATGCCCATCATATGCTGCTCATGGTCTGTAAGTATGCCGAAGAACTGCCAGAACCACCTTCAATGCTGCCATCCGGTTGGGCAACCGTGCTGTATTTATACAACATCCGGTGAATCGAGGCGTCACCCCCACATGCCAATGAGCTTTATCAGCATAGATTTTGAAACGGCCAATCGCTCGTGCGTGAGCATTTGCGCCGCCGGGATGGCAGTCTTTGAGGATGGCAAACTGACGGAAGCCCCATATTGGCTGGTGCGGCCACCCAAAGGCCACGGTTGGTTTCGTGACGACTTCATTGAATGTCACGGCCTGACGCATCTGGATGTTCTGGACGCCCCGGAATTTCCCGCTATTGCGCCGGAATTTCTGGCCCGGCTGACCCGCGCCGACCTCGTGATTGCTCATAATGCCGACTTCGACATCGGCCATCTGCGCGAAACCTTGGATCATTTCGGACTCGCCTGTCCGGAGTTTAATTATGTTTGCACCTGTCAACTTGCCCGGCGCGTCTGGCCGGAACTGCCCAGCCACAGCCTCGATGCTTTGGCGGCGCATATTGGCCACAAATTAAACCACCACCACGCCCAAGCCGATGCCGAAGCCGCCGGGCGCGTGCTGCTGGCGATGATGAAAAAGGTCAGCGCCAACACACCACGGGAGTTGTTGCAAAAGGCGGACATGGAGACGAAGCATTTTTGCCAGTGAAATTGATTTTGAAATTGAGACCTTTGTGGCAGATTGCTGTTGCCATAACGGATAAGAATGCCGTTCGCAATACCTGATTTGCCATGCTCGAAAAATTTATCGACAATGCTTGTGAAGACTCGCTAACTGCGGCGGTCTTTTCGCATCTGCTCCACCTCCCGTGCGAAGTTTTCTGGAAAATTCTGCGTCAAGCTTGTTACACAAAGAGTCTGCCGGAGAATCCTGGTAAGCTGCTATTATTTCATGCGTGGCCGAAATGGAATCCTGATGGAACCGGAAACAACAATTATGTCGAGCCGGATGTTTTCATGCGCTTCGACAGCTTTGACTTGATAATTGAGGCAAAGCGTGGCGATAACGATATGCAAAATCCACGCCAATGGCAGCGTGAACTGATCGCCTATACCAATGAATATGGAAAAGAAAAACAAAAGGCGAGCATGATTGCCTTGGGTGGTATCAACTCGGAAAACGATGAGAAATTGACCTATCAGTCATTTGAATGCATCGTGCATAAGTGCCGATGGAACACCTTGCTGCTCGAATGCCAGCGTTTGAAAAGAGAATATGAGGAAAAGCACAAATCTAATCCGAAATCTAGGGCTTCTGCCGACGTGCGTATTCTGGACGATTTAATCGCCTTCTTCGCCACGCACGGTTTTGTGGCACTTCGATGGTTCGCCGGCTTCGATTTCAAGCCGAGCCTGCTCGACGCCTCGGTAGATTCCGATCAGCAATACTTCCAAAACATCAGCCTAATATTCCGATCATTATTATGAATATCGCCCACGAGCCAACTCCTCACGACGTGTTCCTCAACGTCCGCAAGGCTTATCGCCTCCTTCACGATTACCAGCGCATGGTGCTGGATGGGATCCGCTACATCGAGTCACAGCTAGACATTTCATACAATGGTGGTTGGATAAAATATTCCAACAGGGATGTTAAATCCGGCTACGCTAAATTGTATCAGTCTTCATGGGACTGGCTGCCCATGATGTGGTATGAATTTCATTTCCTTAAGCCTCATGAAAACGATACTTGGTTGAGTTTGTCCTTTCTCATCTTAAGCGATACTGGTTGGCTTCAGACAGATGAGAGTGTAACCGATCGGGAGAATCCATCCGATTTTGCCCAGGCTGAGAAATCGGCTAGCAAGTTCGCCTTCATCCTGCGCAAAACCAACTGGGATCCGCTCCAATTCATGGGTGACAAAGTCCAGATGCGGGACTTTATCAAGGAAGGCGGCAGCCTCCCTGAAGACTTCATCGAAAAAGGTTTTGTCGGAAAATGCTACAATATGTCTTGCCTAACTAGTGTAGAAGAATTGGACAAGGTTATTGACGAAGTAATTGGCATTGCGAAAAAGAATTCCTGGACACTCGAATGCAAGAAAAAGCTTTCAGAAGCGATCCAATCTGGAACGTCACCCATGGAGGAAACCAAACAATATTAAAACCATGAACTACTACTGCAAGTATTGCGGAACCAAAGCCGCCAACATCGCCAGTCTGAAAGACCCGACAATGACGGCTGATATCGTGTCGGCGTTTTTACCAATGAAATCTTGCCACGGACAAATCGTGGCGTTAAATCTTCGCACGCGTTCAGAAAACTAAAACAACAAAAAAGGAAAATTATGGCCTGCAAAACATGTAACGGTTTCAAAACAATCTATTGTCCTGTATGCCGTGGAAGCGGCAAGGTAAATGGAAAACCATGCCACTCCTGCGGTGGGGACAAGAAAATTGTTTGCCCCACTTGTAAGGGAACCGGGAAATAAAACGGGCTTGGAGTCGAAGTCGTCTTGCCAAATTATATGAACCATGACGACGACGATCAACCCGGCCCGCTTGACAGGCTGAAAAACAAGTGGAAAACGGCGAGCGGCTGGAAAAAGGTGATGTGGCTGGCCATCGCTTTGCTGGCCGCTTACTTTGTGTATCAAGTCAAAAAGGAATGGGACAAAGCACGGGCGGAGCAACAAAACAAATCAAAAAAGTGACTAACGATTACCATGCGAGACCCCGAACGGATTACCGGCCTGTTGAAGCTGCTGGAAGAAACCTGGCGCGAAGAACCTGATTTGCGACTTGGACAGATCATCGTATCGGCGGCGAATTTGAGCGGCAGGCAGGTTGTGTGCCCGGAGATATTCTACCTCGAAGATGAAGATATGCTGAAGGGCATCGAGGAATTGGCCAAGAGGGAATGAAGTTAAACGCGGCGATGGAAACGGGCAAACATGGCCCTCATTTTTTGAATTCCGCGCGCAGCCGACTGATGCGCTTGGGGCTGGTGCGGGCATCCCAACCCAAGCCTTTGCAGATAAATTCATGCCGTTTCTCGCCTTTCAGGCCGAGGCGGCGAACTTCCTGATCGAGCTGGCGGAGTTTGGCGGCGTTTTGCATCCGTTCGGCAATACCTTCGGCCAGGGCGGAACCCTGGCGGCCTTGGACGCGGATGCGATGCAGTCTGGCAATGGCATCCCACCGGATGTCACGCTTGGGATCAAATGACCAATAGGCGGGAATGTGAATCATCGTTCCGTAGGGAGTGAGATTCACGGCAAGTTTAAGCAGGAGCGGTTCGTCATGCTGCATACCGTAGAGATTCCACCGCAGACAAAACGCATCGAATGCCGCATGAAAGGCATCTTCCGGCTGTTTCATATCCACGGAAAATGACGGCCGCAGATTGCGTTCGGCGGTCATCGTGCGGCGGATCACGCCTTTGTGGTCGCAGTAGGTTTTAACATTGAAGGCGGCTTTTATGCTGTCCCATTGGCGGCGCAACTCCGGGTCATTCCGCATGGCGAGTTCGTTCTGATCATATTTGGCCTGGGTTTTGACCAGATTTTCGTAGCTGCCTTTTTGGACCTGAAATTCGTGGCCAGTCACGGCGGCGCAGATGGGTGCATCCGGCGGTTGCGGTAATAGTTCAATAATCAACCGATGCCGGGCGTTGAGCCGTTTGCCCTTTTCCAGAACAGACAGGCAATCCTCCAGCACATCCTGGATGTTAAACGGCCAGAGGGTGGTGGGAACAAACATCCAGTTGTAGAGCACCCGGATCGTCTTTACGGTCGAGGCGTCCAGCTTTGCCGTGACAGCGTGATAACGCCGGACGGATGCCTCTGCCCAATCGAGCCGGTCAAAGGCTTGGGACTGGAGCTTTTTCAGGTCGGAATCAAGGGCGGTGGGCATGGGGTTTAGACCGGTGATTCAGCCACTTCTTGCAACGTGCTCGGCAAATAAACTGGTCAGCGTTTTCTTATTATTCATAAAAGTCTGGTTTTGCCGGTGAGGACTGATCCTCCCTGAAGTTTGCGGGGTGAAATTGGCTGGTTGTGCATGGCAAAAGGATGCAGTCAGGAGAATCTGGCGGCAAGGCGGAACGGGATCAACTTTTGGCCTTCAGTCAGATTCAGGCTCAAAATAGCACGATACTATGCACCGACCTCTTTATGGGCATGGCAATGGGAAAAGCTGAAACGCGGAAAGCTGAAACGCTGAAATTGCTGCCGGCAAACTTCGGCCTTCAATCGGATTTAGTTTCGTGGCAGGATGGCGGCATGGCAAACGACGCGAAAAACAAAAGAATCCGGCGGCGGTGGCGCTGGAACATTTGGGTGGACAGCGAGGTCAAATTTCACGCTTCATTGGTGCGCCAGAATGTGAGATGAATTGGGCGTGATGTCCCGGCATTCAAGCACCGTTGTCTGATGGAAGTGCATTTTCAGCATTGGGGTTATGAGATTCCGAGCGAGTTGTTGACCCGCTACGGGAGTCCGCACTTTTCCATTCAGGAGGCGGGGCGCGCGCTGCTGCCGAAATTTTTGCGCGGGGCGCACCTGGCCGGGCATTGCCTGGTCAATTTTAACGAGCGTCATATTCTATGCGCCAATGAGGCTTTCCCGGAGGCGGCGCTCGCTGATCCGCTGGCAGACTTGCGGGTGTGGGATGAATGGTGCAACGGATCGCGCCGGTTCCCTTACCCTGGACGCTTCAGCCGGCTCGGTTTGACGCATCAGGAAAAAAAGACCTCAAGCCCATCGAGCGTCGGGGTAGTCGGCGAAATCATGGCCGGCGTTTTTTCCCAGGCATTCGTTGGGTCACAAGTTGTGGTGCGGTGCATCCGGCATTGGCCGGATTTGATTTTCCATGCCGATGCGGACATTTTCGCCTTTGTGGAATCGAAAGCGTTCACGAACGCCACGCTTTCCAGCCGGCTCGACGAACGGATTCCTGACGCACTGCTGCGGGAAATGATGTGTGCCGCCGTCCAGCAATTGAATGCGGATCCGCATCTGGACGTTTGGGGCACGTTCACGGGTATCGTCCAGATTCAACCGCAACTGGTGGCAACGGTGACGATGATCCGGCTCGTCCCGCCTGCCGGACGCCGACAAGCGAATCCGCGTTCTGAATTGCCGTTGGCCGTGGTGAAAGGTGTGGCGGAGCGGGCCGTAGCCCAGGCCGCCGTGAAATTGTCACCACTACAATTGCAAAGTTTTGCGGCGTCGGCGAAAAAGGAAATTCTGCGGCACCAGGTCGAAGAAGTTTTGCGCGAGACGGCGATGCGGGAAGTTGAATCGGTGCTGACGGATGCCGCACCGAAAATTGCCGTTGAGGGTTCGCGTGATTTGATCGAAGCCGAGGTGAAAAAACTGATCCATGCCTACAAGCCGAGCGAGGCGCTCGTGGGAAAACGATTTTTCGAGATCAAGTCCACCGGCGAGCTTTCCACGCTTCAAAAAGTCCGGCAAGTCGGAGAGGATTGGATATTCATGGCTGATTTGGGGCCGGAGGAGCTACACAAAGTCGAGTCGTCGTGGCAACCGGCATGGGAGAATGCAGCAAAACCGTTAACCGACTGTGAGGGCCATGAAGTCTGGCGCTGTGGCGGTGCCGCCTATTGTTGTGGACCTAGTTCACTGGAATACCAGACTGTCCGCATCCGTTGATGTCGCCATGATTTATCTGGATCACAACGCCACGACGCCGGTTTTGCCCGAAGCATTGGAAGCTATGATGCCCTATCTCAAAGGAGAATGGGGCAACCCGTCGGGCAGCTACAAATTTGGATCCAAGTTGAAGTTGGTGATTGAAACGGCGCGGGAACAGGTCGCTGAATTGCTGGGGGCGACTTCGCGTGAAATTCTTTTCACCTCCTGCGCGACGGAAAGCAACAATGCAGCAATTCACGCTGCGCTCAAGGCAAACCCGGCCAAGCGGCATATTGTCACGTCGGCGGTGGAACATTCGTCGGTGCTCAATTACTGCATGGCACTGGAAAAAGAGGGCGTCAAAGTCACCTACCTGCCCGTGGATCGCGAGGGTTTGCTGAAGATTGCCGATTTGGAGGCGGCGATCACGGATGAAACGGCCGTGGTGTCATTGATGTGGGCGAACAACGAAACCGGCGTTTTGTTTCCCGTGTCGGAAATCGCCCAGGTGTGCAAAGCGCGGGGGGTGCTATTTCACTGCGACGCGGTTCAAGCCGCTGGCAAGGTGGAGATCAACTTGCGGAAAGTGCCGGCGGATTACCTATCGGTGACGGGGCACAAGTTTGGTGCGCCGAAAGGGATCGGGGCGCTGTTTGTGCGCCGCAAGGTTCCGTTCTCGCCGCTGATCCACGGCGGACATCAAGAACGCGGGCAGCGCGGGGGCACGGAATCCGTTCCGTTGCTGGCCGCTTTAGGCAAAGCGGCGGAGTTGGCCCGCAAAAAGTTACCTGAATATGACGCGAAGGTGCGTCCGCTCCGGGACGCATTGGAAAGCGGGATTTTGTCATCCATTCCCGATACAGAGTTGAATGGGCACAAAACGCAGCGCCTTGCCAACACGACGAATATCACATTTCGCGGGATCGAATCAGAGGCGCTGCTGTTGTTGCTGGATCAGGAGGACATTTGCGCCTCGTCCGGCTCGGCGTGCCTGGCTGATTCGGATGAGCCGTCGCATGTAGTCAAGGCGATGAAGCCGGATACGACAGCTTCGCGTCAGATGGTTCGGCTGTCACTCGGGATCAGCAACGTGAGTGCTGATGCAAACACATCAGCCAAGGTATTGGCCAAAACGGTGCAACTTTTGCGCGGCTAAACTTACCATGCATAGGAAAACACCGACCAGTGAAGCCAAATTTAAGGCATTGGTCCAACGGCTGGCAAAGGAGTTCCGTTTCAACGCCACGCTCGGTTCTTTTCGGCACCGCGCAAGCCTCCAAAGAGATAGATTTCCCATAACTATAGGCTTTTCCAAAGCCGGAAAGAACTGTGTTTTTGTTTACCTGTATGTGCGAACAACATCCTGGGATTTTGAGGGGGAAAGAACAGACCTGCACGATGCGTTGTCGGTTGCGCTTGCGTGTATGCTGCGCATCCTTCCCAGCGGCGTTTCGTGCCGGATATGGGACGTTGGGAATCCTGCGGTGCAAGTGCCGGATACCGAGATTTACGGCCGCTATCTGACCTTTGATCAGCCGTCCGGTTCAATCTTCAAGCTAGATGAGGTGGGTTATTCGAAACTGTCGGATATTTTGAAGGTCCTCATAGCATTTGGGTGCCTATTGCCGCGCATGACCGAATGGGTCAAGATCCCGCCTGACGAAAACAATTTTCTCCTTTACGATTTTAAAGGAACTGGAATCCGGCGTTGGGCAAGTGCGGCTGCTTTGGCCATAAAGCAAAAACATGACAGCGAGCACATGCAATACAATCTTCGAAAAAATCCATGTTGGTTTTATCTCAGAAGCTTGCGGCCCATGATTTCGATATTTAAAAACCCGGCACTTGTGTCGGGCCTTCGTGTTTTATCTGAAGTCGCAAAGCCATGGGAAATGGTGCGAGGGGTCGGGGGCGATCTGATTGTTTCAAATGAAACCAAAAATTACGTCGCGGACAGTTGCCAGAAGCAGACAACTAAAATCCTGCGAAAATTGCCGGGTGAACAACGTGATATTGTCGTTCGTTTCATTCCGCTCGAAAACTACTGTGTTGCAATCGGATCAAAGCATTTAATCTTCCTTGCGAATAATTGCGGGCGGGAGCAATTCGAACGCGAGAGAGAAAAGCTTCGGCCTCGTCATTTTAAGGTGTCTGCACTGTTGTTTCCGCCGTCTAGGATCGCTTGGAAGGCCACGACGAACGATTGCGCGTTTGAAAACTTGATAATGGAACTGCTCGCGCGCGAACCCGGCGTCAGGTGGGTAAGAAAAATGGGACACACCAATGAACCGGAGGGCGGACGAGACCTCATTGTGGAGTGGGACACTCCACCTGTGGCGGGACAAATTATTCCAGAAGGGAGTCCCCCCACAATTCGTCGGCGTGTAATTGTGCAGTGCAAAGCTTCCAAGCACTCGGTGGGCAAATCAGATGTCCGAGACGTTCATGATTTGCTAAAACGCCACAATGCGACCGGCTTCTTCGTGGCTGCGTCATCATACTTGACGGTCGGCCTGATCGGGCATCTCGAAAAGCTAAGATACGAAGCGGGTTTCTGGTCTGACTGGTGGACAAAAAGTGAAATCGAGCGCCGGTTACTAGCCAACGAGGACATTGCTACCAAATATCCCAATCTATTCAAGTTTGTGGACCAAAGTGAAAAGTGATCGGCTACAGGTGGGTCACGAGAAAAGAACTTCAGAAAAACTCGGAAAATAGCGATAAACTTCCGCATATCTTTCCACGTCGGCGATTGGCACTCCAGGCACCTTCAGCTTGCGCGACGATCCCTTTTTGGGCAACTGCGAGTTTAGATGTCGTATCTCTTTCGGTGTCAAACACGGTGCTTTAACATTGCATGGTTCGTTGCCATTTCGAATGAATGGCAGCGTGTTGAATCCACAGGCGTTAAACTTATCTTCATCCGACGAACGGTGAAGCATCCCTCCGACCGTGACCATCTGCGCGCCGTCCTTATATCTGAAGTGAAACAGTTGCTTGTAACGAATCTTTTCCTCTTCAGGCAGCGTCATGTTCCGTAGGGAAACCTGCTCCTCAATAACATTGTTAATAACATCTCGAAAAACTCTTGCGACATCTTGCCCTCTTAAATCTGCACCTGTTGTCCCAGCAGGAAGTTTTTCACCCAGAAGTTCCTTTATGATCCGTAAGCGATAGTCGGCAAGATCAAATGGACTTCCTGTTTGTTGCTGGTATTCATCGCGGATTTCTTTCGCGGGTTCTGCGTCTGGTTGAGCATTTACTGTAACAACCAGCAAACTGCCACTCTTGGCGCGCAAGCAAACGGTCGCCAAATCACCTAATATTTCGGTGTTAAGGCGGTCATCATTGTCCAGCCAAACAATGCTTCGCCGACGCCAATTAATTGCAGGTAGCGTTTCTGCTGAGTTTGCAAATTGCAGCCGTATGCACCTGTATGGGCGATTAAAGCGGAAACACTCTTTCGCGGAAACATCCTTTTCAATACTCAGCATGTCAGAGATTCCAAGAGAGCGATGGACGAGTTGGAAATCACTGAAGTAAATCGATCCAAATCCGATGTAACGGTATTCCTGGACCCTCTGAAATGGGTGGAGTCGCTCAAAGGCAGCACATAGCATTCTCCGCTCAATTGCCTTGGCCGGCCGAAGGGCGTAATTGATGACGCGATAGCTCCCAGGCATTAATCCTTTTCCTCCCCCTCGTATTTCATGAAATAGTCAAATGTCCTTTCACCAACGGCTGTAAATGACCTGACTTTGAGCAACTGCTTAGCCTTTTCGACCTCAGTAACCGGCTTGTCATATTGAATTCTTTGCATCCTTGGTCCAGTAGGCAACGGGGCAGGCGGCGGAGCGGTAAAAATGGACGGGCGAGTTACCGCTTGGACTTGCGTCGGGCGTGCTGTGTTGATGGCATCTTCTAATGGATGTTGCTTGCCATCAACTCCTCGCTCCTTTGCAAGGTTACTAAGAAATGCCAGCACAGGCTTCGTCATCTCGATCATTTCATGCTGGACGGCTTTGTAAATCGGGGAATCTGCATCTACACCAGTTTTCGTTGTTGTCCACGGCAGCAACGCTCCGTCGTCGGAGTCGAAATATGCGTAGCCACGAAAAAAGGCGAAGTCAGGATGATACGCGCGCATTTGATGCCGATCACCCCACACTGTTGTCGTCGTCTGGTCTGCACGGAGAACGAGACGGCCATTACAGAAGATATACCACCCTCCGTCATGAAGGCTGCGTTCCGAAACTCCCGCATAAAGCTTAACTCGAACCGGCGGACCTCGATGACCAGCAAGCACCTGACTACTATATGATTTCTCAAGAAAAGCAGGTTTGAGTGTCTTTGAAACAAAAAGTTGTTGTGGGTCGTGGTGGATTGGCAACCCGTTGAGCGTTATCGCAAGCTCAGAATTCAAGGTCATGGCATGCGCATGACTTAATTCCTCGACGAGCCTTGTCTTAAAGTTCTCTAGGGCAAAGGTCTCCTTCACATTGGACAGCAAACGATCCACCTCAATTACCGTCCCCGTGTTCTCCTCCTTGTTACTCAAACCGGTTTCCAACTCATTGAATGTGAAATGCCAATTATCGGGTGTGTCAGTATCTGCCAGCCATTTATCCACGTCTTCGTCGACTGTGAAACGTGACTTGGTCGTTGCTGATTTGACGAGAAAATGCCTTCCAAGTCTAAAAAAGGTCCTTTTCATCCCAACTCCGAATTGCCCCATTGATCCCGGCGTGCCCTTTGCTTCCTTTGGTCGCCCAAAACGAAACGCATAATCTCGGGCAATATCTATCGGTATCCCGCCACAATTATCTACAATGCGAAACTGATCGGGAGTAAAATCAATACGCACCCATAAGCCATCGAATTTTCCGTTAGGGCGCAAACGCCTTGCGCCATCAACAGAATTGTCAACGAGATCCAGAATCGCTCGCGTGAGTGGAATATCACGCGTCAACATGTGGATAAAAAACTCTTTTGTGGGCGAGGCGTTAATTATAACATCTTCGCCAGCAGGTGGATTCGTTGGCATAGTGTTTATTTCCCTCCATCTTTCCAAAACTGGCGGACCGGGCCAATTTTCAATTTACCATGCAAGCGCAGGGCCGCTTCACCTTTGTCCAATTGACGATGCAGTGCGCTACCAAGAATGTCCTTTTGCTGGCTGGTGGTAAGCGTGTCCGGTGAGAAGTGCAGTCCGCACGTCGCCAGTTCGGCAAAATTGGTCGAGTTGGCGCCGCTGGTGACAAACGCATCTGCATCCTGCGAGGCGAGCCAGACAGGAAAACCCCAAGATCGCCCCTGACGCGCCAGCGCCCCGAGCAATCCGGCCTTGCCTTCCTTTGGCAACAACAGGTGCGCTTCGTCCACAAACAACACCATTTTGAGGGGCTGAATGTTGTCCTTTACCGGCAGGTTCCGGTTGAGCCGCTTCATCAGGAAATTCAGGACCAGCGCCACAGCAAGGCTCTTGGTGTCGTTATCGTTGCCAAACTCCTTGAAGTCCACGATGAGCGATGATTTCAGCCATTGCTCCGGGCTGATGCCGGTTGCAGCCGAAGCAAACAGATTGAGATCAACAATCTTTTTGATCAGCGCCAGTTCGACGCCGTTGGCACCCATCTGTTCCAATTCAGCGGCGAGGCCGATGAAATCAGGCGCGCTTAATTGCTGGTAGGCGTCGGCAATGGCCCGCTCCTGTTTTGCGCCGAGTTGCGGTGCAAACGCGCGAATGAGCGATGCGATCTCGTAAGCCACCTGCGCGTTTACCGTGGGATTGGAATCGTGCAGAAGCGGGTTAATGGGCAAATCCTGCCGGATCAGGCGGACATGCTCCGCGCCGGTCAGATCGAAAAACCGCTTGCGCATCTCGCGCTGGCGTTTGTTGGTGGGATCGTCTTCAAGTTCGCCTTTCAGGTCGAAGAAGACAAACCGCAAACCCTGACGCGCTACCTGCGCCAACAAGTCCAGTGCGAGCTGGCTCTTACCGGTGCCAGGCTTGCCGGAAATTACCAGCAAGCCGTTGTGGCCGGCCTCGTTCAAGGTCCATTCCTCAACCTCGGTGAGGAGTTTGATCTTCACCGCCGTTTCGATAACAGGCATGGGCTGGATCCGTGATCCTGTTGCTTCGGGGATGCCTAAATCACCGCCGGTCAATTTGACTAGGGCCGTAACAAACCGGGATGGGTCTTTTCCAGCCTCTTCCCAAATGTCGCGGAGGCGTTGGCAGCCGAATTCAAAATGTCGGCGAAACTCCTGTTTGTAGCCCGCATCGTCCAGCGAACGCCCGGCGCGATGGTTTAGCGCCGCGCGCACGACATCGCGAAGCTCATCACCGATGACGCTCTCATCATTCACGTCTTTGCCTTGAGAATCAGCAGGTTTGAAATTTGCCGGGACGCCCTCGCCCATTGCCAGAAAAAGCGCAGAACGGCCAAGAACTGCCTTGGTGCGGGCACCGACACGAGCGTGGACGCTCTCGATGAACTCCTCGGCGGCGGCGCTGGGCTTAAATATCATAGGTATTTCTATTTAGATTGCTTTTGCCACTCATACCTCGTGCCCAAAGAAATCGGGCGTGATGCGGACTTCGTAGTCGTGTGAGCCTGGCTTGCCATACGGGTTCAAGGTATAAACGCGGGCCACGCGATCCTTGATGCGATCAAACAGCGGCCCTTCGGGATCAATTTCAGAATTGGTGGCCAAAATGATGGACTGATGGCCGCTCAAGTATAGCTGATCCAGCACTGCGTCCTTAACCTCCTTATCCAGGCGGCCAAGCGGGGTGTCCACAACCAAAGGTGGAACGGCCTTCGCAAGGCGGCGCAGTGCCTCGTAAAAGGCCAGAAGGCGGACCTGCCGTTGGCCGGCGGAGGTATTCGTATCCTCCCATGTAACGCGTTTGCCGTCCTTTCGTTGCAGCCAACAACTCCACCGCTGATCGAATTCCATGCCTGCGAACTCCCGATCGCGTTCGGTTATCTGAATCCAAAGCTCGCCGACATGTTCTGAAATCCGCCGGCGCAGATTTTCAGCCGCGCGAGTGCGGACTTCACCGGCGGCTTCGCGGTAAAGAGCGGCGAGGGCTGCCAGATTCTGGCCTTTTTCAGCCTTCTCCGCCAACTCGCGGAAATTTTTTTCTTCGCGGCGATGTTCCTGCAAATCAGTCTCCAAGCGAATAATTTCCGCATCAACTTCGACTTGCCTAGATTTGAGCTGGTCGCGTTTGTAGGACAATTCTCCGCGCTTGGCGTGTAATTCGCCACCGCGACTGAGTGCCACATGATCCTGTGTCATTTGCCGGAGTCGTTGATCCAACTCGCGAACCTCTGATTCCAAGCGCTCAAGGTTCACGCACAATTCGGCCAAACCTTGCAAGGGAGCAGCTCCCGTAGCAAGACGGGCACGAACCTGCGCGCTGACATCGTTGCGGTCGGCAACAAATACGGCTTCGGACATGCCCTCCGGCGGCGGATGAAAGAGCCGGTGCAGGGCTTTATCCAGCCGATCCGAGTAAAACGCCTGATAATCCGCGGCCAGAGTGAATTCGGCTGGGACTCCGTCAAAAACATCACTTTTGACCTGGGGAATTTTTGGCTCCACGGTGGACCGACCATTATCCCATTCCCGCCGCTTTTCCTCGCGAACCAGATAGCCATACAAATCACGCCGATAACCGCCCAATAAGGCGACCGGCATGGCCAATTCCCAAGCCTCGGTCAACTTGACCTCCATCTCGGTTTTGGTTTTGGAGATTTCGGAGCGGCGATTTTGCGATTTCAGAAGCTCCTGCGGATCTACGGCTCCAAAAGTTTTTAATTGCTCCTCTACATCAGAAAGTTCCGCCTCCGTTTCGCGGAGTTGCAGTTCGATATTCTTCTTCTCACGATTTTTTGCCTTTAGAACCCCCTCATCCGTGACGATTCTGCCGGAAACTTCGGCCAGACGGGATGCAGCATCCGATGAGCCTGTGTCACTGAACACCCTTGGAATTTTCGACTGCACCAACTGGCGAAGATCGTTCTCCAGTTCACCGTATGTCCAAAGACCCAAAATTCGCGTGATACCCTCAACAATATCCTCCTGCCCCAAATTCACGCTTTGGCTGCGTTCAGCATCAAAGAAAAAGAACCGGGCCAGATGGCGTGGAAGAAAGGCATCGCGCAATTTGCGAATCACTTGTTCGTCTTCCTCATGGTGACTGCTGCCTGATTTGACAGCATAGGAAAACCAAACCGGGGGCGAACTCTGGCGATGCCGAATTTCACGGACGAGCGATACTTTTTTTGCACCAGCGCCACTCGCATCGCGCAACGAAAGCGTGATGGCAAGTTTGGTGGTATCGTCGCCTTCGCTTGCAGCACGACGATTCAATGATCGCTCAAACAGAAAACGCGTGGCGTCGGAGCCGGTTTCAACTTTTCGAAGGTCGCCTACGCCGCTCTCACCCACCACGGCGAGATAGAGCGCGCGGAGCAGATGCGTCTTGCCGGCACCGGTCTTGCCGCCAACCAGAATTCCACAACGGCCTTCGAGGCTGGAGAACGACAGGGTGTGTTCCCCGTAATAGGGGCCGAAGTTTTTTATGGTAAGCGAATCAATATAAACTTCAGCCATTTGATCCCCCTCCGTTCTTCTTCGCGTTGTTTACAGTTTCGAGATCGTCTTTGAGGATGTTGAGCAAATCATCAGGCAAGCCCATGGCGCGATGGCTCTCGGTGTATTCCTCAACCTTGGCGAGCATCCGCCGGAGCGTGTCGGCAGAGATTTTCTTTTCGCGGGCGACTTCTTCCTGAATCTCGCGCACTCGGCTCAATTCTTTGAGGTCTGTCATATGCGGCCCTCGGTCTTTGTTCACGATTCGCGCCACCCCGCGCCCATCGTCCGGGTCACGGGCTGCTTTCCAAGCCTGTTGAATCAACAGGAGTTCTTCGTCACTAATAAGAACAAGTTTCGTATCCTTCTGCAACTCAAGAAGTCGTTTTAATAATTCCCGGCGTGCCTCAATCTTCAGGGGGCCGGGACCGGCTGCGCCATTCATCCGGCGCATATCGCGGTGGCCGTTTTCGGGATCGCGAAATTCCAGAAGGGTTTCACGGAAGTTAAGCAAATGCTCCATGCGGTCATCGCCGCTTGCCAGCAAGCCTTCGCCGGCCTTGTCCCGATCCACAACCGTGCAGGTCCAGCAGCCAAAACGGGAATTGCCGCAGCTCGGTGTGCTGGTATCAATGTGGATCGGACATTCGCTGCCGCCACCAGCGTTCGCGTAAAGTTTGTAAAGCGCCTTATTGTCGCTGCCCCAAGGGTTGGCGCGTTGCAGCAAGTAGGCCCAAACTTCCTCGGTCGTCAGGTATTGGATCGGATTTGAGACCCAAACACGTGGAAGATCTGGATGGCGGCTCAACCCGTTGCGTGTCTCGCGTCCAGCAAGAGCCTGGGCCCTAGTAGCGCTTTCGGCACGTCTGGCACCAAGATGAAGAACGGCATCACCCCAGCGCCCCATACGACGCTCGACAAAGAGCGTCACCGGGTCAATCTTCAAACGCTGGGTGCACCAACGGAAGGTGCGGTTCGGCGGCGGATAGCCGCGACCGATGATGTTCACCCAAAAACTTTGCTCGGCGGTGGGACGCAGCAAATGCACCTCCATGTTGAGGCCTTTCTCGTCGGAAAATTTTCGCATCCGGGCGAGCGTGGATTCAATCATTTCCACGATGGCGGGAATCTCGACGCGGGTATCGGTGCAAACGACTGCGATCTCCTTTTTTCTTTGCTCAACGGGAACATCCATGACCGCCTCAATGATCAAGGAGGCAACCAACGTGCTGTCTTTGCCGCCGCTGAAGCCGACAAGCCAAGGGCGGTCGTCCTCAAGATAAAGGTTACGGAGCGAATCTTTGATTTCCTGAAACTTGCTGCTCGACATGTTTCGGTATTCTGGCCGGGATCGGGACAACATTCAACTGCGGAGAATTTTCAAATTGATTTCCGCGCTGGTTGTCAGAGGGGCGCTTTAGGTGTAATGGGTGCAGGACGGGCGTAAGCGTCACGCGTAGCACCTTCTTGACAGCGTAGCTACAGCGGCAGTTTCGTAAGTGTGAGAGATAATATGCTACGACGTTTATGATGCGAGCCGTTGCACCGGCAGCCGTTTTTTACTCCAAGCTTGCGGTGTCACTTCAGGGATTTGGCGATTGGTCATGTGCGGCAGGCGGGTGAGGACTTCACGAAGATAAGCGTAAGGGTCAAGGCCACGGCGGCGGCAGCTTTCGATGACGGTGCAAATGATGGCGCTGCGTTCACCGGCCCTAGCGTCACCCACGAAGAGCCAGTTCTTTTTGCCGATGGCCGTGGGTCGAATGGCATTTTCCACGAGGTTGTTATCAATCTCCACCCGGCCATCATCGAGATAAACTTCCAGCGTGCGCCACTGGCCCAGCGCATAATCGATGGCTCCCCCCAGCAAGCTTTGGGGCAGATGTCGTCCGCTGGTTTTGAGTTTAACCAGAACGCGTTTGATGCGTTCGATCAGCGGAAGGCTTTGATGGGCACGCACGGCCTGGCGCAGTTGCGGCCCGGCCCGGTGTTCGCGCAAATCGGCTTCAATCCGGTAGAGGTGCTGGATTTGACGGACGATCCAGCCTGCGGTTCGGGGTGAGGACTCGATGGCTTCGTAAAATTTACGCCGCACATGGGCCCAGCAACCCGCCAGTTCAATGGCATTGTCACGACTGTTGGCAAATGCCCGGTAGGCAGGGTAGCCATCGCATTGCAACGTGCCGGTGAAGTTCCTGGGAATGACGTTGTCCAGACACGCACCGGCTCGGCTGGTTTCCCAGCGGAAGAACACATCACCCCCCGGACGGCTGCCCGTCCACAGATAGCCTTGCCGGGTTCGTCCGTGACCGGGTTCCAAATAATGGACCGGTGTTTCATCCACCTGCACATAGCCGCCGGCCATCACACCGGTGCGAATCTGTTCGTAAATGGGCTTGAGCCAGTCAGCGGCCAGCGCCACCCACCGCACCAATGTTTGACGTGGCAGGTGAACTCCGTGACGGCGAATAAAAATTTGTTCCTGCCGATACAGCGGCAGATGGTCGCAGTATTTGCCAACCAGAATGTGCGCCAGCAGTCCCGGCGCAGGCAGGCTCCGATCCAACAACCGTTCGGGCAGAGGTGCAATCATCGGGGCTGGATCCGCGTCCATCCGGTGAACGTATTTTCGACGAATGGTCCGGCGGCGCAGAAAGCGCGCCGGTTCAAAATCCAGTTGTTCGCTGACTTCCTGCCCGATGCAACGCCAGCCTTGCGGCGCGGCCTTCACCGGCTCGGGGTCAATCACTTCTTCCACCACAGGCAGGTTCTCCGGCAGTCGTGGCGTGCGCTGTTTGCAGGAGCGTTTGGAAGAACCCACCACCGCCAGCGGAACTTCTTGCGGCGCACCGGCCGTATTCTCTGACAGTTGCAGGAGCAGTTCGAGTTGCGCGCGATCCAGCCGTTCACTGCTCGAACCAAAGACACGCCGCACCAGCAAATCTATCTTCTGCCGCAGCAGTTCATTCTCCCGACGACTCTGCGCCAATGCCTCCAGGCATTCTTCCAACTGGCGGGCGAGTTCTTTTTCGCGCAGCGTCATCGGTTGCATTCTCTGACGCTTGCCGGCGAACGAAGGTTCAAACTATTTGAAACTTTTTTCAGGCTTCGCGCTCATACCACGGCCTCAACTTTGCCCCGCGCAAATCCACGCCGTCGGTCAGCATGGCCAGCGCCTGCGGCGTCAGTTTTAACTTGGTCGTTCCCGGCTCCAGGTTCCTTGGCCACGAAAATGTTCCGCGCTCCAATCGCTTGGTCAGCACCCACAATCCCGTCCCGTCCCAGCACAAAATCTTGATCCGCGTGTGCCGCCGGTTGCTGAACACAAACAGCGCCCCGGCGCGCGGTTCCTCGCCCAATCGCTCCGTCACCACGGCGTGCAGTCCGTTAAACCCTTTACGCATGTCGCAGGCTTCCACGGCCACGAATACCTTCAGGCTGCCCGAGAAGCTCAACATGGCGCGGCCAGCGTTCGCAATAACACCGCCGCCAAGGCCGCTTGCCTGGCATCAGTGATTTGCACCTTCGCTCCACCAGGCAGCTCCAATACCAGCGGACTTTTATCGCCGCTGTTTTGCTCCACCACCGCCTCCAGCCAGCGCAGTTGTTTGGGCCCGTTCACCGCCGGATATGAGCCTCGTTGCCGCCGCCGCTTTTGCGCCCACGTTGCAAACGTCTGGTATTTGATGCCCGCCAGTTCCGCAAACTTCAGTCCCGGCAACCCGCTCCGCTCAAATTCATCCAGCAACTCTTCCCGTCGCGCCTTCGGCGTCTTCACACGTCCCAGCACATCCTGTTTCAAAACCACTTCATCGGTCGGTGTCGTATTCATCGTAGCAGCTATGCTACGATACTTATGACTTCAGGAGATAGTGGTGCTCGGCGTGACGCTTACATTGCATTGGTTGGCGTGTAAGGTTCAAAGTGTCATTGGCGTCGTAACTGTAAAGCGTCGTGCCCGCGTAATCTGTGCGGTTCGTCAACCGGCCTTTGGCGTCGCCCCGTAAATGTAATAGTTCGATTCTATTTATGTGGGTTGCCAATCTATTTTCTGACCTTGAACCCAATTGGTGCGAACCTGAACAGGAAAACCAAAATGAGCAGTTCGATATGTTCCGTGCTTAAATTGTTTCACTGGAAATGGACATTGGGGAATATTGTTTTTTCTCCAGTAAGGGAAAATGTAATACTGCGACCGTGGCTTCGGCCCAACAACTTCTACTTCTTCTGGACGAAAGCCTGCATACCACACGACTTGCCACTGATCATTAAGCCCGTGAAGATAAATTAAACCATTCTGGCACACTGGTTCAGCCTCCCAGCCGCAATCACCCACTTCGACTGAAGCACCTTCGGCTTTAAGAATGCATTGGCCGGCAGAAGGAAGAGTGATTACACGATAAATTGAGGGATATTTAGCTAGCAGCATAGTGTCTTGCCCCCTTTCTTTCTTCCTGCCAGATATGTGGGCAAATATGAAAAGAGCTACGCTTACAGCAGCCACAACTAGTGCCGATATACGTGACACATCAATGTTGTAATTGGACATAACGCTATTTCCCCGTCGAAGTTGTAAAAGCAGTTGGTGACACACCATTCCCAAGCATTGGTGAAATATTATTGTCGAGCGAACCTTTCATCAAATCGGGCAAATACTGTAGGTATTGATTATAAATGTCGGATGCGGGAGTAATACCAGACGCGATACTCGTCGCCGAAAAGCCTCCACTGAATGGAGTTGGCGCAGAAGCTAACCAACCCAACAGATCGCTGTCTTCTCCAAACGGATTTTTCAGTCTATTCAGTCTTTCATATTGCCAAGCTCCCCGTAAATCAAATGGAGATAATTCAGGCGCTGGGCTCAATCCATTCCCGCCTAGAACTCCCAAGCTGTCCGCTAAAAATCGCCCACCACCGCTTACACCAACGCCATAACCACCTAACACGTTGCCAATATTATATGCTGCAGCATCCCAGTTACCTTGCGAAATATTAACACCAGTATCCACTGCAGTGAGGGTTGCGCCAACTCCTCCAGCTACGCAAAGTGTTGCATCTACTGCCCCTACAGAGAAAGCTAATGCCGCTGTGCCTTCCACACCTGCTGCCACAAGCGCTGCCGCGCCAGCCGTCGCGATAACGGGTGCGGCAACAATAACAGCGGCTGTAATAATGGCACCTACAGCCACGCCTTCCGCGAAATGTGTTGCAACTGACCAAAATGATAATCCAAACGGATCCAAGTAACTCACCGGATTCCCGTTGGCGTAAGCAAAAAAATTCATGCCGCCAGAGAAACCGGTCGGATCAGGATTCAGGAACCGGCAGAGGAATGTGTCGTAATAACGCGCCCGCATATAAAGCAGGCCGTTTGGGTCGGTCATCACGCCAAAGCGCCCGTTGAACAGAAACGGCGTGTCATTCGTGCCGGCGCGGTAGGTGGTCGTGGCGTAGAGGCTGTATTCAATCCGGTCAGTCACATTCCCGTTGTCATCGGTCAATGCCACCGTGCTGCCACGATAATCGTAATGGTAGGTAAGCGTGTTCGTGCCTGAGGCCATCTCAGTCACTTGATAAAGCAAACCCGCCCCGTAAATGTAGTAATTTGTCACTCCGTTCTTAATCCGCATGAGCACTTGCGGCAACTTCGCATTGGGGTTCACCACGAATGTCGTCACATTCGTTCCTTGTGTCTGGCCAATCCGGTTGTTCATCGCATCATAGGCATTCGTCACGCCCCCGGCGTCCTTCAGCCGGTTGCGAGCATCGTAATTATAGGCCGCAAAAGTGTCGTTTGTCAAAGGGCCGCTGGTCAGGTTCCCATCCAAATCCACCGCAACATTGTTGCCGTCCACCGTCTTCAACTCGTTGTCATCGTCATACACCATCGTCCGCAGCGGCAGCGCATTGGTGGCGTGAGGCAATGGCGCGGCAAATTCCCATTGCATCTCTGTTGCGGCATTCCAGTCGTAGCGGAAGAGAGATATTGGCGAGCCAGACGCCGTTTGCTCCAGAATGCTCGTGGCTTCACCAGCGGCATCGTAACCGAGAATTCGTTGCGTCCCGTTCGGCCGGGTAACGCCGATCAAGCGTCCGGCCAGGTCATACGCCAAGCCCGTCTTTCTGCCGCTCCAATCCGTCACGTTTGTCATGTGGTTGTTGCTGTCATAGGTATAATACACGTTCTTGCCGCCTGGGTAAATGAGGTTCGTCATGTTTCCACTGGCGTCGTAGCGATATTGAAGCAAATTGCCATAAACGTCCTTGTAGCTGGAAACGCGGTTGTAGGCGTCGTAAGTCCAGGTGTTGGTGAGCGCATTCTCCGTCAGGTTCGTCCGGTTGTCGCTCTGGTCGTAACGGTAAAAGGTCGCACCCACATTGTCCGTGCGGTTCGTCAACCGGCCTTTGGCATCGTAATAGAAACTGGCCGGCTGCTGTTTCGCGTCCGTGATGGAGGCCAGCATACCTTGATGATTGAAGGATTCAATGGTTTGATGGCCGAGAGGCGTGATGGTGTTGGTCAGCCGGTTGGCGCCGTCGAACTTGAAGCGCCAGACCTTGCCATTGCGGTTGGTGAGCATGATTTGATTGCCCGCGCCGTCATACACGCGCGAGGAGGTGCGGCTGGCACCATCGGCGAGTTGAGCCAAAGAACCACGCGGATCCCACGTCTGCCGGATTACCTCACGGGCTGCGTTGGTCGTGGCAATTTTGTGTCCATCGGCATCATAACCAAAGGTGGTGGTCCGCAGCACCGGGTCGGTTTGCGATATCAGCCGTTCATTGGCGTCGTTGGCATAAAGGGTAGCGTTTTGGAGCGGATCAATCGTTTTGATGAGCAAATCGCGATTATCGTAAATGTTCGTCACCACCGGCGTGCCCTGCGGAGTGGCGGGCAAGGTGGTGGCCAGTAAAAGACGGGTCGCGCCCCAGGTGTTGAGCGTCTGGTTGCCTCTTGGATCAGTCATGCCGGCCTTATTGCCCACGGGGTCATACGAAATTGAGACGGTGAGATTGGTTGGGGCGATGGAATTGGTCAATTGCCGGCGGGAATTGTATTTGTAGATGGTTGAAAAGCCGCGCCCGTCCACGTGATTGGTCACGTCGCCAAACGAGCTGTTGAAATTCGTTTCGCCGCCAAGGCCGTTGGGATAGGTAATGGTTTTCAAGAAACCGAAAGAATCGTATCCGTTGGTCGTCGTGCCTCCGGGGTCGGTGCGCGTATAGAGGGTGCCGTCCGAGTTGTAAGCGTAATTCACCCAGTCGCCCGCGCCGTTCGTCTGGCCGGTCAGTGAAAACTGTGCGTTGTAACCAAACGAGTTGGTGTTGCCGAGCGGGTCAATGGCTTTAATCAGATTATTGGTGCTGTCATAAACGAACCGGTTCGTGAAGCCCAAGGGGTCAACGGTTCGGACCAAATTGTTTTGGCCGTCATAAACGGACAAGTTTGTTTCGCTCAAGGGCGAAACGGTTGCGACGATGTGATTTTGGCCGTCATAAAACGTATCGGATTCACAGCCGAGCGGGTCAACCACCGCGATCAACCGGCTTTGATCGTCGTAGAGGTAATCGGTCTCACCGCCCGCCGGATCAAATTCCGTAGTTTGCCAGCCGGACCAATAGACCTTCCACATTTTGTTCGCGTCGCCTTGGGTAAATTGCCTGATAACGTGTCCCTGGCTGTCGTAGAGGTTGCTCACAACCAGCCGACTTTGAGCATCTATTGTTGCCGTGATCTGATGGTTCCCATCGTAAATGTAAGTGCTGGTCTGGCCCTCGGTATCCGTAAATGAAGTCAGATCACCTTGCGGGTTATAGTTTGTAGTGTAACCATAATAGCTGGTCCGCGTGCCGTCGGTGATGGAGGTTAATCGCAATGGCGTCCCTGAATAATTGAAGGTCAAACTGCGGCTCTTCCAATCTGTGACCGTGCTTACCCAATTGTTTCCGTTATAGCCCAGATTCAATGATTGGTTATATGGATCAACGATGCTCGACAACAAACCGGATGAATTGAAATTGAAGGTGTTGCCGTGGCGCTGTTGCAAAACATAACTTGAACCGTTTTGGGTCAGTGTCATGGTGCAGCTTGCCGGCGGCGTAAAGACGCCATTGGGTTGTTGGACAAACTGCAAGGTGTCTTTCCCAAGGTTAACGGAGACGCCGCTCTTGGTGACCTGGTCAATGCCCCATTTTGAAATCAGCACCGTGGAAAGCCAGTTTTTGGGGTCGGGGTAGCCGCCATTGTAAGTGGCAATGGCCGCCGCCGTTGCAGTTATCATGGCGGCCGCTTGTGCCGGTGTCGAATCCCCCAAACAGGCGGCTGGCGCGGGAACGTTGTTGGCCGTGATGCAATAATTGTGGATCCAACCTCCCGTCATCCCCGCGGAGCTGGTGAGGCGGCGGGTGCCATTATAATAACGGGACAAGGTGATGCCGCGCGGTTCAGCCTGCCCAAGAGACAAATCGGTGTTTTCGACCTGAAACGTGGCATCCGCCGTGTCCAAGGGATCAGCAGTTGGCGGCGTTGGGGTGTAGGTTGGGGCATTGTTATAATAGGTCGGTTGGTTATCGCCCGACAGATCTGTGTAAGCGGTATTCGGCAAAGCGGTGGGAACAGACACATAACCGCCGTGATAACCACCGGCAATAATCATGGCTGAAACCGTGACGCCGCCATTTATGGCTTGCCGCGCCTCATAACCGTAACCCGCCCAACTGCCCGTTGTGCCGCTGACATGGTTTGAACCGCTCTGTGGCATCAGCACATAATAACCTTGATTGATGTAGCCGGCGATGGAGGCCAACGTGCCCGAATCATAGGTTCCCGCCGTCAAATGACTCTGGACATTATAGCCCGTTGTCCAATTGGTGCTGCTGGCCAGATAAACCGCCTGACCATTGGCGTTGGCAATTTGTAGCATCTTGACCGTTGAAGCCGCGACCAGACTGGAATTTTGCAGTTCCTCGATGAGGCCATGCTCCAATGCACTGCCGAAAAATCCAAACATATCGAAATAAATGTTCGATGTCTGAATGTGGGCCTTGTCGCTGCCGCCGCTGGGATACTCACCGCTTAACTGCATGTAAACATCCACGTAATAACCGTGACCGATTTCCTGCGCCATGCGTCCGATGCGATGGAACCATTGCGGCAGAATGCCCAATTGAAGCGCCACCATCCGCTCGGTCTGGGCCGTCTGGAGCATCCAATTCAAGCCCATCACATTTAATGTTTCGCTGGTTACCTGTCGCGAGCCGTTGGTCAGGCCTGCCTGCAAATACGCATCCAAGATGTTCTGACGCTGCTGCAACCAACCCCAATCCGGCTCAAAGGCATAGAGCAAGGCGTAGGTGGCATTCGTGCATTGATAAGCGTTGGTTGTAACATCATCGGCGAGACCTTCATTGATAAAAACATTGTTGGTGGAATCCCATATCCCATCTGGATGACGGGCATATATAACCACGTTGGTGGTGCCCCGGCCAATCGTGGCGTTTTGCGCCAGCAATGCATCGTCCTGCCAAAGCTGGGCAAAACCCCGATTGTCAAAAACCAATGCCAAACGCCGGCCCTGCAATTGCGGCATGAAGCATTGATAGCTGATGCCGGCAAATTGAATTTGCAGGGTGGACATCATGTTTGTGGGTTCGTATGTCCAGTTGAACACCGGCATTTGCCCGCCAAAAGTGTCCACATAAAACAAAGTGGAGGTCGTGAAATCCCAGGGATCATACGCTGGAACGATGCTCCAGCCTCCAAGAATATCTTGAATAGAAGCGTTCGGCGCATTGGTCTGGATGTAATACAGCAGATTGGTGGTATAGGTCGTCAACTGGTTGCGCAAGGCCGCTTCATTCAAACTTTGCGCATAATTACCGTTCGCAGTTCCGCCTGCCGCGACAAGCAACGCGTTGCTGATGGTTGCCGACGTGCCGCCCATCGTGTTGGTCAGCGAAAATCCTGGCAGAGTTGCGATGGGTTGGCTGATCTTAAAAGCCGGATCAAGCTGGTATGTGGTTGAGCCAAGGGTCAGCGCGACCCACATCCTCTGGAATTCAAGTGTGTTTCCGTCGGTGTAGTAATACAGTTTTGGATAACCGCGTTCAACCACCGCCAGATTCCAGACATAATTCACCGTGTTTGTCCAGACGGTGTTGTTCAGCGTCAATTGCCACCAGTGGTGCAAGTCGTAGCCCTTGCCATTGGGATCGTCATAGGGGATCGCCTGCCAGCCAAATTGATACTGGACGTTGTTGGAATAGCCCGCCGCCGACAGCAGAGCCACCAACAGGGCGCATTGGTCGAAATCGTTGCCGCTCTTTTCAAGCAAAGTCAGGTTGGCGCCCTTTTTCGAGCCAAAATAGGGCACAAACTTTATGTGGTCATGGACGTAATTGAATATGTTCGTCGGATTATCCTGTAATCCATCCGCCAAGGCTTGAATCTGCGGCGTAATGGCTTCGGCAATGGGCGATGACGGCACATTGGGCTGATTCAACGGCGCGAATTGCGTTTGCGATTGGACCAAGGCCGCCGACTGAAACGAAGCCTGTGATGTGGAACTATCGCGCGATTGCGCAGGAGGGGCGGCCTTGTTGATACGGTGCCAGCCCGGGCTGGTGGGCTGCGCCTCGCAAATTGCCCCCGCGGCCAACAATATACAAATTATCAATCGTAGCATTTTCATGGTTAGTCCTCGATTACTGTGAAACTTGGTTCACGTTGCCTTCATTGTCCAAATTGATGGAACCGCTTTTAATGCCCGAAACCCCGTTCAGCCAGTCGGAGAGGTCATAATTGTAGTTGTTTCTCATTCCAGACTGCGCAGTCACATTCATAAGCGGGTTCAAACCCAGACTTTGTTTCATGGCATTTGATATTCCATCTCCTGCCGGGTTGGCATTGGGATCCCAGGTCAGAGTTGTCTGGAAGTTGGTTTGAATCTGTGCCGCGGTGAGCTGATAATTGAACGTCTGCAACCAGTCAAAAGCCCCCTGTGCCATTTGCGAAGCGTTGATGTCTGTCCCGATGTCAAGACCGCTATTCAAAATACTCAATGGTGGCGCATTATTGGTCAATCCACCGCCGCTTCCCGCTAAAATCCCGTTTGTATAAAATGCGGCATTGGTCGGACTATATGTTACCGCGATCTGTATCCACTGATTTGAAATCATCGCTCCAGAAATGGGGATGTTGGATATGGTGACATCATTACCTGCGCCATCTTGCGACTCAATGCCAATTGAATCTCCGGATGAATCCAAATAGATCATCCAAACACCATTCGCGGCATTTGCCGTCCAAATGCCTATGTTTATCAAGCGCCCGGAGCTGCCAGGGCCGGTGCCTCCTTCATTTATGCCGCTCCAAGCCGGCCGGAACCAAAAGATCACCGAGCCTGAATTAAGCATAATGTTCTGGTTGCCGTTTGGTTCTGCAAAGCGATAATTCAATAGTTTGGAACCAACATTCCCGGTCAGGTCCACCGCGTTCTGTTCAACTCCCGGAACTAGTGCCGACGCCAGTCCAAATTGGTTCAGCGGCAATTGTCCTTGGTCGCCAATCCAATTGGTCGCATTAAAGCGCCAACTGCCCAGCAGCAAATTGACGAAGTTGGTGGGATTGAGTCCGGCCTGATATGATCCGATATTGCTTAAGCCGTCACCGGT